>Ga0224555_1005765_pt1 | contig 10078 bp, 6 predicted proteins | sample 714S23034metaG_FD_180687 | JGI IMG/M metagenome (GOLD analysis project Ga0224555, IMG submission 180687) | Peat soil microbial communities from Stordalen Mire, Sweden - 717 S2 30-34 | ecosystem: Environmental > Terrestrial > Soil > Wetlands > Peat | place: Sweden: Norrbotten County, Stordalen...
TTTGCATCTGGTCGCGCGTTCCGATGGTGATGCGCACGCGGCCATCGCAGCCGGGATCGGCGGAGCGGTCGCGGACCAGTACACCGGCCTCATGCATGAGGCGCACAAACTCCGCGTGGCGCGGGCCGATTTCAGTCAGGATGAAGTTGGCGCGGCTGGGCCAGCGGCGAATGCCGGCAGCGTCGAGCGCTGTCTCGAACTCCGCGCGCGCGGCCAGCACTTCGCCCACATACCAGTCGAGATAGGCTGTGTCTTCAAGCGCGGCAGGCAGGCAGGCCAGCGCCAGAGAATTCACGCTGTAGGGCGAAAGCACGCGGCGCACCCAGCGCATCAGTGGCACCGGAGCGGCAATCAAGCCAAGGCGCAAACCGGCCAGGCCGTATGCCTTGGAGAAGGTGCGCGCGACGATCAGATTGGGCACGACGCCGACGAGATCCATTACCGTTTCGCCGTGGAAATGAAAATACGCTTCATCCACCAGCAGCAGCGCATGAGGCGCGCGGCTTGCGATTTCGATGAGTTGTTCGCGCGTGGCGACAGCGCCCGAAGGGCTGTTGGGATTGGCGATGGCGATGATCTTGGTTCGCGGCGCGATGGCGGCGAGCAGACGCTCGAAGGGGAATTGCAAGTCGTCAGCGGCCAGCACCGGGACTACGCGCGCATCCGTCGCCGATGCGTAGACCTCATACATGGTGTAGGTGGGCACGGGCAGCAGCAGTTCGTCGCCGGCTTCGAGAAAGGTCTCGAAGAGCACGTGAATGGCTTCGTCAACGCCATTGGTGAGAGCCAACTGCGCGGCGGCGAGACCGAGATGCGCGGCCACGATGGCCTCGACCGGTTCACGTTGCGGATAGCGCGTGAGGTCGCCCATGGAGATGCGCGCGAGCACCTCGCGCACCCTGGGCGAACAGGCCAGCGTGTTCTCGTTGAAGTCCAGGCGCAAAGCGTCGCGGCTGCCCAGCGGTGGGTGATACTCCATCATGGCCTGCACGCGGGCGCGGGGCGCCACCTGCGGTGGGGCTGGCGTTGGGTTTGAAGTTGAACCCATCAAGATCGACTGTCTTTGTGTCGCCCGCTCAGTCACGAGGCTTCCTCCTGTGGAAACGTGTGCGGATGGACTCGGCATGGCCGGTGAGGCCCTCCGCTTCGGCCAGAAGTGCGGCTTGAGGCCCGAGTGTGCGCATGGCTTGCGCCGAATATTGCTGCACGGTGATGAGCTTGACGAAGTCGTTGACGCTCAAGCCGCCGCGCACACGCGCCATGCCGCCTGTGGGCAGCGTGTGATTGGGTCCGGAGATGTAATCGCCCATGGGCTGCGCGGACCAGCGACCCACAAAGACCGAGCCGGCGTTGTGAACCCAGTTGAGATCGCTGGCCGCGTCCACGGTGAGGTGTTCGGGCGCAAGGCGATTGGTGATCGCGCGCGCTTCGTCCACGTTAGCGGCGATAATCACCAAACCGTTGCGGTCGAGAGCCTGGCGCGCGACGGGATTGTTGCGGCTGCGCAGCTTTGCTTCCGCAATGACTTCTTTGGCGAGATCGGCGCGCGTGGTGATGAAGATGGGCAGCGCCTCGGGATCGTGCTCGGCCTGGGCCACAAGGTCGCTGGCGATGTCAGCCGCGGCTCCGCGCTTGCTGGTGACCACAATCTCAGTGGGACCGGCGAGCATGTCGATGGCGCAGTCGAAGGCCACCAGGCGCTTGGCCGCGGTGACGTATAAATTCCCCGGCCCGACAATCTTATCTACGCGCGGTAGACATGCGGCGCCATAAGCCAGCGCGGCCACGGCGTGCGCTCCGCCAAGGCGATAGAACTCGGTGATGCCAAGCAGATGGGCCGCGGCGAGGGTCTCCGGAGCGGGCTTGGGCGAGACCACCACGATGCGCCCGACACCCGCAACCTGCGCGGGAATGGCCGTCATCAACAGCGTGGAGGGCAGCGGATGGCGACCGCTGGGCACATAGCAACCCACCGAACCGAGCGGGCGCACAAGCTGGCCGGTGGTGAGGCCATCCATCGGTGAATCGCTCCAGGACTCGGGCAGTTGCCGCACGGCAAAGGCGCGAATGTGCGCGGCGGCCGTGGACAAAGCCTCTTGCATCGCGGGATCGAGGGCCTGCCATGCGGCTGCCATTTCATCCTGAGTGACGATCAGATCGGCAGCGCCTTCGAGGCCGTCGAATTGGGCCGCATAGCGCAGCAGTGCGCGGTCGCCCCGCTTGCGCACATCGGTCACGATGCGTTTGACGGCGGGCAGCACGGCGTCAAGCGCCGCGCCGCCGCGTTGTTCAAGTGAAGCGAGGAGTTCCGCTGCTTGCGGTGCGCCTCGGCCTTTGGTTCTGATGGTCTTCATGGTTATCTCCAGCTTTAGCCTACGAGGAAAGATATGTTTCTCGAAAATACATTCCTCGGGACCTAAAGCCCACCTTCATTCCAGGGCAGTTGCGGCACGACTAGGTCTTTGACTGTTTGATTTCGTACCTTGAGTTCATGCTTTCCCAGGTCTCAGAATCGAGACCTGGGGCACCCAAGTTGGTACAACTTGAAGCGGTCAGTGACCTAGAGCCCGTACCCTTCACCCATAGCCAAGCTCTTACACAGCTTCCTACAGTACGACCTTGTTGAGCGGATACTCGACGATGCCCGTCGCCTTGGCTGCTTTCAGGCGGGGAATGACATCGCGCGCGGTGCGCTCATCGACAATCGTGTTGACCGCGACCCACTCCGAATCGCTCAATTGAGAAACGGTGGGCGAGTTCAAGGCGGGCAACACGGCGAGAACTGTTTCCAGGTCGGCACGCTTTACGTTGAGCATCAGTCCCACCTGCGATTGCGCATCGATTGCGCCGCGCAGCATGAGGGCGATCTGGTCGAGCTTTTCGCGCTTCCACGGATTGGCGAGAGTGGCCTTGCCTGCGATCAGATGAGTCTCGCTCTCCATCACCGTGTCGATGATCTTGAGGTGGTTGGCCTTGAGCGAGCTGCCGGTCTCGGTAACTTCGACAATGGCGTCGGCCAGCATGGGCGGCTTGACTTCCGTCGCGCCCCAACTGAACTCGACCTTGACATTCACGCCCTTCGAGGCAAAGTAGCGCTTGCTCACTTCCACCAGCTCGGTGGCGACGGTTTTGCCCTCGAGATCTGCGGCTTTCTCAAAGCCGCTGCCCTCGGGCACGGCCAGTACCCAGCGCACCTTGCGGCGGCTTTGCTTGGCATAGGTGAGCGTGGTGACGCTGGTAACATCGAGGCCGCTCTCGACCACCCAGTCGATGCCGGTGAGTCCCGCATCGAGAACGCCGTGGTCCACATAGCGCGCCATCTCCTGCGCGCGAATCAACATGCACTCGATCTCGCTGTCGTCGATGGAGGGGAAGTAGGAGCGGCCGTCGGCGTAGATATTCCAGCCGGCGCGTTTGAACAGAGCGATGGTCGCATCCTGCAAACTGCCTTTGGGGATGCCTAGTCTTAGTTTGTTAGCCACGGTTTTCCTCTTTCTGAGTGTTGTCTGGCTCTGCGGGGGTGCCCACCGGCAGCGGTTTGGTGAAGCAACTGACGGTGCCCTCGTGGCACACCAGCCCATCGCCCTCGACCACGACGCGAAAGAGCAGCGTGTCGTTGTCGCAGTCGGTCGAGGCGGAGACGACACGCAGCCGGTTTCCGCTGGTTTCGCCTTTCATCCATAGCTTCTGGCGGGTACGGCTCCAGAAGGTTACAAAGCCACTCTCCAGCGTCTTGGCATAGCTGACGGGGTTGAGAAAACCCAGCATCAGCACTTCGCCGGTGCGCGCATCCTGCACGATTCCGGGGACGAGGCCATCCATCTTGTCAAAGTCGATTGTTACGGTGCCGTTGTTCATTTTTTCCTGATTCCGGTTGAGTGTTGGGGTTTGCAGCACGAAAAAGCCCACTGGCTGGGTCGCCGGCGGGCTTGGGTGTTTCTTAGATCTCTCTGGCCGTTTAGTTCAGGCCATGGCAGTCCGCCGGCATTGGGTTCCCGTGGTGGTGGTGACCGTAATGGCGGTGGCTCTGCATCTATTTAGAACCATAAGGGAAAACCCAGCGCGGTGTCAATCATGACCTTCCTTCGTATTGCGATCCGGATCTTCGCTAGGCTTTGCGTTTTCACCCGCAGGAGCTTGTTCCGCCTGCGCGGGGCTGTTTTCATTGTGCAATAAGTCGATCACGCGCTGGTACAAGCGATTGCGCACCCCGAACCGCTCGGAGGCGCGGGTAACATAGCGGACCAGGACGTCAATACCGGAGCCGGACGGACGCTGACTCACCACCGGCGCCGCGCTGAACCGGCTGAGGCCATCGCCGCGCGCACCGCGTTTCCACTCGTGTTCCGCCACGCGGGCACTCTTTTCGGTTTCTTCCTGGACTGCCTTGTGGATGCGCTCAACAAGCTCCTGCGTATCGCTGGATTCCGGCAGGCTGACAGTGATTTCATCCCACATCCACTGCCCGGCGGTGGAGAAGTTGAAGTACTGTCCGCGGATCGCGAAGCTGTTGATGAAGGTGATACGGCGGCCGGTTGGATGCCCCCTGTCCGCCAGGTTTCCGGTTTCAAGCAGAGTGGTGCTCATCAGGCCGATCTCGGTGACCTCGCCGCCTACGCCGTTGATCTCGACCCAATCGCCGATGCGGATGCCGTTTTTGCCCATGAGGACGAACCAGCCGAAAAAGGCGAGGATGAAATCTTGCATGGCGATCGTGAGCCCGGCGGTGGTGAGGCCCAGGATCGTGGACATTTGCCGTGGCCAGCCAAAGACGATAAGCAGAACGATCAGGCCGCCAACGGCCTGAATGCCCAACTCCAGGACCGATCGCAGAGTTCGCGTCTGCCTTTGGCCGAGCGATGGATTGTCCATCAGCCTCCTCACAAGCGCATCGCAGAGCAGGATGCAGATGAGGACGAAGGCGATCAGCGCCAACGATTGCAGAATCATATGCAACAGAATGCGGTGTTGCAGAAGCACCTGCGCAGACCACTTGGCGTAAACGGCGGCAAGTTGCTGCTGGGTTTGGATGCGGTCGTCATAGATGCTGAGAAGCTGCCGTTCAGCGCTCCTGTCTCTAAGGTTGGCGAGCCTGGCCGCATGATCCGGCGCATTGGCTCCATTCGCTGCAGCAGCGGCATTGGCCTTGGCCTCAAGAGCATTGTGAGCGGCAGTCAGGCTGGCCTCATCGGCTTGTGCCTCCTGAATGGCCTGCTGGATCAGTTTGTAGCGTTCGAGTTGACTGTTCCATGACTTCAGCCGGCTGGCCAGGGTACCGTGTTGCTGTGCAGAAAGAACCGCTACTTCTCCAGTATTGTGCGTTTGGCTATCGTACTTGCGCATCAGGGCTTCATGCGCGGCAAGTTCGCTTTGGATCTGGTCGCGGTCATCGCCCGATGCGCGATCAAGATCCTGCTGTGCATCGGCCAGTTGGTCGGAATCGAGCCCCAGTTGCGCCTTGGCAATTTCAAGATCGTCGTCGCCGGCAGCCGGTTGCGCGGCATCCTTCGCCGGGCTGGCCGGGGCGCCGGATGCAGGCGTCAGCTTCTGCACCAGCGACTGGTCTCCCTTCACGAGCTGTTGCAACTGTGCGACCTCCAGCGAGAGCGCCAGCGCTTCGCCTGTGAGGACGCGATGCTGCGCCTGTGTGCTGGCCAGGCGCAATGCCGAGGCGAAAGCCTGGTCCACTTCGTGATCGGCCAAACGCTCGGCTTCGTGCGCGCACTCTGTCTCCTCGGCGGTCACAGCCAGAGGCGCCAGAGCCTGGGCCGTTTGCCAGGGATGCTGATCGACGAGGGTCTTGCGGCTGTCAACAAGGCTGTGCGCCTGGCCCTGCCCCGAGAGGAAGGGAAGATGCGCCATGGCGTCGCGCGTGATCCAGGAGAAAATGAGACACAGACTCAGCAGGAGAACCAGCGCGAGAAGCATGATGAGGCTGACTTTGCCAAAGATGCGCTTGCGAATTCCGCCAGGAATGGGAGCAACTGGGCTTATTGCCATGAATCGATTGTTTCAGGCTGAGCGCGTTTGCGGAGTTCAAAAAGGAACGATCTGGACGCTTTTAACATCATGAGTGAACTTCTGAATGTGTTTCATTGGCGAAGATAACGCGAATGCCGGTTTGCGAATTCAAGATATAACTTCCGTTCACGCGCAATGACCAATCAGGCTCCAAAAAACATGATGAGGTTTCCCATCTTGCCGCCGGCTTGCGGTTGGCTCAGGACGAGGCAGAGAATGGAGCCGTGCGAGCACGGACGCGATTCACGGCATTGACGGTTGCAATCCTTGGCGTTTGCCTGGTGGGGGTGGCGCAATATCAGGATCGGGACTCCCGTGGTGTGCCTAAGACATCCGCGACGGCCCCGCCGCCGGAGGAGCGCATCGACATCAATCACGCCACTGTAGGTGAGTTGCTGAAAGCTCCCGGCATGACGCGCAGTTGGGCCGGACGCATTGTTCGCTTCAGGCCCTACCGCACCAAGCAGGATTTGCTGGAGAAGGGCGTGGTGACCAACGAGGTTTACGACCGGATTAAGGATTACGTGATTGCCCACCGCGACAAGCAGTGACCTTTTGGAGCCGCCCAAGAAGTTCGCAAGATAGATGCTATTGGGCAGAAGGGCATTCCCTCGGGGGCTGAAGCCGCGCCCTTTCAGCGCCAGGAGTCACTCCGCAATCGGCCTATGCCTCGGCCGGCGCTTCCGCACTCAAGTCTCCGCGCCTCAAAAGCCTGCTCACAATCACGTAGAGCACGGGGATGAAGAACAGGTTGAGCACTGTGGAAAGCAACATGCCTCCGACGATAGTGGTTCCGACGGAGCGGCGTCCCAGGGCGCCCGCACCGGTGGCGAAGACCAGCGGCAGAATGCCGAGGATGAAAGCGAACGAAGTCATCAGAATGGGGCGCAGCCGAAGCTCCGCCGCCTCAATGGCCGCCTCGGCAATGGAGCGGCCCTTGTGGCGCAGTTGCTCGGCAAACTCGACAATCAGAATCGAGTTCTTGGCGGCGAGGCCGATCAGCATCACCAGGCCGATCTGGCAATAGACGTCGTTGGACATGCCGCGCAGCGCAACCAGTCCCAGCGCTCCCAGCACCGCCATGGGCACGGCCAGCAGGATGATGAAGGGCAGCGCGAAGCTCTCATAGAGTGCCGAGAGGGTCAAATAGATGACCAGGATTCCCAGGCCGAAGATGAGCACCGCTTTGCCGCTGGACTCGATTTCGTCGAGTGTCAAGCCGGTCCATTGGTAGGTCATGCCCGGCATCATCGACTTACTGGCGACATCTTCCATAGAGGCGAGTCCCTGCCCGGAGCTGTAGCCCGGCGCGGGCGAGCCGTCGATCTCCACCGCGCGGAAGAGGTTGTAGTGGGTAATGACCGGCGGACCGGCGCTCTCCACCACGGTGGTCAGGTTGTCGAGCGGGACCATCTGGCCGGAGTCGGAGCGCACATAGTAGTTGTGCAGGTCTCTTGAGTTCATGCGGAACGGCTGGTCGGCCTGCACAAAGACGCGGTAGGTGCGGTTGTTGTAGTCGAAGTCGTTGATGTACTCAGAACCCATGAAGACGCTGAGTGTGGAGGTGATCTGCGAGAGCGGAATGCCCATCGTCTTGGCCTTCTCGCGGTCGATGGTCACCAGCATCTGCGGATCGTTGGCCGAGAAGGTGGTGATGACGCCGGTCAAATCCTTTTGCGCCCGGCTGGCGCTCACAATCTGGTGGGCCACGCGGTCCAGGTCGCTGAGCGTGTTGATACCCTTGTCCTGGAGCATGAACTGGAAGCCGCCGTAGCTGCCCACGCCCTGCACCGCCGGGGGCTGGAAGATGGCCACCATGCCGCCATTGGGCGCAAACATCAGGCTCTGCAATTTGGGCGAGAGGTCGGCGACAATGTCCGCGGCGGAATGGCCCTTGCCGCGCCGCTTATCCGAAGGCGTGGTGGACACAAACATCATGCCCTCATTGGAAGCTGCGCCGGATAAGCTGAATCCCATGACGGAGAATGCACCCGCGATGTCGGGATTTTGCCCGACAATGGCCTCCGCGCGGTCGGCCAACGCGGTGGTATAAGCCAGCGAGGAGCCCGGCGGCGCTTGCACGATCACCATCAGAAAGCTCTGATCTTCCTGGGGAATGAAGCCGGTGGGAACGTGCTGGTAAACCCATACTGTTGCGCCCAGACCGGCAAAGAAGACCAGCAGCAGCAGGTAGCGAAGTTGCAGTGCGACATGAATGGATTTGGCATAGGTGCTGGCCATCCAGGTGATCGTCTTGTCTGCCCCGTGAATAAAGGCAGCGAAAGCGCGCGACACCGGGCGGATGTGCAGGAAATCCAACTGATGCGGACGGTCCTCTTCACCGCGCAGAAACAGAGCCGACAGTGCCGGCGAAAGCGTGAGCGCATTGAAGGCCGAGATGGCGATGGCAAAGGCGATGGTCAGCGAGAACTGCCGGTAGAGAATGCCGGTGGTTCCGGGAAAGAACGAAACCGGCACAAAGACCGCGATGAGCACCAGCGATGTGGCGATGACCGCGCTGGTGACCTCGCCCATGGCTCGCGACGTGGCCTGGTGCGGATCGGAGTGCTCCATGGCGATATGGCGCTGCACGTTCTCGATGACCACGATGGCGTCGTCCACCACCAGTCCCGTGGCCAGGGTGATGCCGAAGAGCGTGAGCGAGTTGATTGAGAAGCCGAAGATCTTGATGAAGGCGAAGGTTCCGATCAACGAAACCGGAATGGTGACGGCGGGAATGATGGTGGCGCGCCAATCCAGCAGGAAGAGGAAGATGACCCCGATGACGATGAGGATGGCCTCGGCCAGGGTCACCAGCACTTCGCGGATCGAGTCGCCAACCACGGTGGTGGAGTCAAACGCGATGGCGTATTCCAGGCCCGGCGGAAAGCTCTTCGAGAGCTCCTGCAACGCGGCCTTGGCCTGGCGGTCAACTTCCAGCGCATTGGCGTTGGAGAGCTGCTCGACGCCGATGCCCATCGCATCGCGCCCCGAGTATTTCAGCGAAGAGCTGTAGTCCTCGGCGCCGACCACCGAGTGGCCCACATCCTTCAGCAGCACCAGGCCGTTGGAGGAGTTCTTGACGATGATGTTGTCGAATTCGGCGGGACTGGTGAGCCGGCCCACCACGCGCACCGGAACCTGGAAGGCCTGCTTCGAGTCAGAAGGCGGCTGGCCAAGCTGGCCGGCGGGAACCTCGACGTTCTGCTCCACCAGGGCGTTCACCACGTCAGTGGCCGTAAGGCCGCGAGCGGCCAGCCGCACCGGGTCAAGCCAGACGCGCATGGCGTACTTGCGCTCGCCGAAGATCATCACATCGCCCACGCCGGGCACGCGCTTGAGCGCATCCTTCACGTAGACATCGAGGTAGTTGGAGATGAACTCGGGCGAGTAGCGTCCGTCCTTCGCGAAGAAACCCGCGCCGAAGACGAAGTTGCTGTTGGACTTGGTGATGCTGACGCCCGTCGAGTTCACCGCCGCGGGCAAGCGCCCCTGCGCGCTGGCTACGCGATTCTGCACGTCCACGGCCGCGATATCCAGGTCGTAGCCGGTCTTGAAGGTCGTGGTGATCTCGCTGGTGCCGCTGTTGGTGCTCGACGAACTGATGTAGCGCATTCCCTCGACGCCGTTGATCGACTCTTCAAGGGGAATGGTGACGGCCTTCTCGACGGTATCGGCGTTGGCGCCCACATAGTTGCTGGTCACCACCACTTGCGGAGGCGCCAGCGTGGGATACATGGCGATGGGCAGGTTGGGAATGCACACCGCTCCGCTCAAAATGATTAACAGCGCGCACACCGTGGCAAAGACAGGCCGATGGATAAAGAAATCGACAAACAAGATGAACCACCCTTTTCGGCTCTACGGAGATATCCGCGGCCGCATATCCAAGAAGAACTTCATGCCCCGCCCTTTCGCCTTTTTCGCGGCGAAAGGACGGGAGACCATTAACGTCGTCCGGTCCCGTTTATCGGGAGCAGGTCATTCCTCAGGCGCCCGGCAGCGGCATAACCGCCATGCCGTTCACCAAATACTGGGTACTCGACACGATCACCCG
>Ga0224555_1005767_pt1 | contig 10075 bp, 5 predicted proteins | sample 714S23034metaG_FD_180687 | JGI IMG/M metagenome (GOLD analysis project Ga0224555, IMG submission 180687) | Peat soil microbial communities from Stordalen Mire, Sweden - 717 S2 30-34 | ecosystem: Environmental > Terrestrial > Soil > Wetlands > Peat | place: Sweden: Norrbotten County, Stordalen...
CAAGTCAGCTACAACCTGCGCCTTTCCGGTGTCCGGGCTTTGCGGCAGGCGGGCAATTCCTGTGATTCAACATGTGAATTCAATGTTTCAGCAATTGATTTACATGTTAATCCCTTGGCATTTGCGCCAGTGATATTGAGAATGAGATTTGTTTTTGCGGAAATTGCGAATAGAAGCGCGGCAAGTAGTCTTGCGGCGACTCACCAAAGCGAAGAGGCAACGAATGGAAGAGAAAGACATGACAGCCGACGGGCAGGAAACACGCACACGAGACTGGTTGCTTAACCGCAGGGAGTTTCTGGCGGGAGTCGCGGCTCTCGGTCTGGCCGGGTGGGCGGAGCGGCGAATTGGGTGGGGATCGGAGGCGCCTGGATGGAGTGGGCTTCCGGCTCGGCCGGAAGAACGCCCGCTGGACTTTCACGCGCTGGCCAACGCGTTCGACGCCTGGGTAATGGACCCGGCGCATGGATTGAACACCGTCTCGAAGGACGGCCGCCAGGTGTTTCCTTCGGCGCTGGAAGGCGAGCCGGACGGTGGACTCACAACCTACGGGCCCATGGCGCTTGGGAAGGAGTTGCGCGGTGAGGGACTCGATGGGCTGGCAGCGTCGCTGAAGGGCTACTTCAGCGAACCGTATGGGGTGTTTTTGGACGGCGCCGGGACAACACTGTGCGAATACTGGTACCTGATGAACGTGAACGCGATGGCCTACGCGCTTGTCCGGCTGCGTTTCGAAAAGGACGCCGAATGGCTGGCGCGCGTGGACAAGAGCGCCACGCGGCTGAAAGAGATGGCACAGCAGCTCCACTACGACTTCAACAGCCAGGGATACGACTTTGCCAAGGGCGCGGCCTTTACCAATCATGACATCTACCGGCAGCCCGACGCTGTGGGTGGATACAGCTACGTAATGCTGATGGCCTGGAAGCTGACCGGCAAAGAGGTCTTCCTGTCGGAAGCTAAGACAAGCATCGATCGCTACCTGGGTTTTGCCGAGAATCCCTGGTACGAGGTCCCAAGCGGCGCGATGGCGGTCATGGCGGCGGCAAGACTTGAAGCGATGGGGCACCCAACCAATGCAAGGAAGGCCCTGGGATTTGTATTCGACGCCAGGCGAGGCCTCATGGCCACCGGGCGCTGGGGCGGGCGCGAAGTCAACGGTTTGATGGCAGGGTTCTGTACTGAGCCTGCAAACCAGACATACAGCATGGAGTCGATGGTAACGCTGCCATATCTCTTACCCGCTTTGAGGTTTCGTCCCGAACTGGCCGGAGAGGTGGCGCGCTATGCGCTCAACGTGGCGGCGAACATGCGATTGTTCTATCCGGAGTATTTGCCGCGCGAAAATCAGAGCCGTCCGGACCTGCCGCCGATGTTCCCCTACGAGCGGTTGAGCAAGGAAGAAAAGGGACACAGCCCGTATGCAACTGGTGACTTTGCGGGACACCGCTCCATCTATGGCGGCGCATACGTGATGTGGCTGGACAAAATGATTGAACCGCAGGGAGATCCGTGGCTGCTGCGCTGGGACCTGGGTAAGACGAACTTTCTGGACACCGATCTGCCACCGGCATTTCTCTACTACAATCCCGGACCCGGAGTTCGCCGGGTAACGGTCGCGGTGTCGCAGCACACCAGCCGGGTCCACGACCTGAGCAACAATCAGCCGCTCCCGGCGCACCGGGGAAAATTCGAACTGACCCTGGCCGCACAAGAAGCCTGTGTGATCGAGATTCGCAACCAGGCGGGCGCCGCCGTCGAGCGGCTGCCCAAATGACCACGGAACAGACCGATATAGCGCAACTCTTCCCAATGAGGATTCCCATGAAGAGCAGCTCAGGTACGATGCCTTCGATTTCGGCTCATCGGTTTTCGCGCCGTTCTTTTCTGGCTGCGGCAGCCGCTGCCGCAACGTGTTCGCCATTCGCCGGCGCCTCTGTGCAGCAGGCTGCCCCGGAGAAGAAGCGCGACAATCCCCAGGACGAAAAGGGGATGTTTGCCTGGCAATTCCCCAGCGCCGACAACGAAGCGACCTGGCGCAACCAATCTTTCAGCATCGACCGGTGGTGGGGCGATTTTTCTCACGACTTGCCCGACCAGATGGATATGTTCACCGACAATCCCTGGGCCATCGGCCCCTTCACCAAGCACATGAACAATCCGGTGCTGGCCCCGACTCCGGGAGCTTGGGACCGGGGACATTTCTCCGGCGGCGTGCACAACGGATCCATCGTCGTGAAAGACGGCGTCTTCTATTACATCTATCGTGGCGAGAGTCCGATCGATATCCAGCAAAACAGCCCCATCGACTACATCTGCGACATCGGAGTGGCCAGCAGCAAGGACGGAGTGCACTTCGCCAAGGACAACCGTCATAGCCCCTTCTTCAGAAAAGGCGAGGACCGTCGCTTCAGTTACGAAGACGTCAACGTGGTCCGGCGCGGGGATACCTTTTACCTGTTTTGCAATCAGTGGTTATGGGAAAAGCAAGGCGACACCAGCATGAACGGGATCGTGGTTTCCACGTCTACCGATCTTCTGAACTGGACCAGGCCCGGCATCCTGTTTCCCCAGTCGAAGCGCATCCATCGCAACGGCGTCGTCCTGCAGAGCCCGGAGAACGAAGCCATCCGCGTTAACGGGAAATACGTGATGTACATCGACGACAATCTGGTCGCGACCTCAGAAGACCTGCTGCATTGGGAATCGCGGGAGAACCCGCATCGGATGCCGGGCGGCGAGTGCTGCTTTGCGCTGGGCGACTACGATCCGGCGCAGCCGGAAAACATCGTGCTCTTCACCGGCGGGGCGCACACCGGGCACTTCTACGGAGTCGGCGAAATTCTGATCTCCAAGACCGATGTGGCCAAACCGGTCCGTTTTCTTCCCCGTTCACCGCTCTTTGCGGAAACCAAATACCCCTACGAGAACGGCTTCTCCGCCGAGCCGCCACACAAGCCGATCTCCAGCTTCGCGGACTGCATCTTCTTCAACGGCCTCACGCGATACCAGGGCAAGTGGTGGGTCTACTACGGCGGCAGTGAATACTACACATGCCTCGCCACCGCTCCGGCCGTTCGCTGACGCGCCATCGCAATATGCCTGACGAGCGAAACGGTCACGGAACCAATCCGCGGCCGTCTCGCTCAGGGATGGATGACGCGCGTGGCGACGATCGATGTGGCGTCGGGCGCGCCGGCTACTGCCTGAGTCCGAATGAGTGCTTCAAAATATACAGGCTGAGTGGGGGAACCGGAGAAGCCCAGGGCTTCCTGCAGCTTTCGCCGGTTGCCGGCGTCGGCCAGAAAGAGACCGGCGGACTCGGTACCCTCCTGCTGCAATCCTTGCAGAATAAGAACGCTGCCGCGGCCATTGGCAAGCGGCAGCAAGGAGATGGTGGCGTAGTCCTCGCCGGAGCTTCCAGTGAAGGTCAGGCCGTGGTACGTATCCAGTTCCCCAGGCTTTGGGTGCATGTTCTGGAAGAACTTCAGGCTTTCGCCCACGACGCCTTCGCGCTCCTGAAAGTTGAGCTTGTCCTGAAAGTAGGAAACCCAGGGATTGGAACTGGGGCTGCCGACGAAGACAAATGCGCCTTGTTCAAGATCGCGCGGGCGCAACTCACGAGCGGAACGCACGGTGATACGATCTCGCGAGTTACCACTCACCCGCATCAGCGTGTCAACCACCACTACGTCGGCATAAGAGGTTAGAAGCGATCCCGAAAGGTATTTCATCACACGCGCCTCACGGGCGGTGGGATGAGTATTTGACAGTGCTGCTCCACTCCTGTAAGCGGGACTTAAATACTGCTCAAGAGTCACAGGCTGCTCATCGACCAAACGCATCATGCCGTAGTTGATGTCGGCCACCACCACCTGTACCGGGCTGTTGCTTGAATCGAAGAGCGCGGCCAGCGGCCATGGCGGTGGAGGCGCGACAGCGACTGGAGGGTGATGAAACCAGGCAGCAATGGTGGTGGCCAGGAAAAGGGCGGCCAGCGCCCAGGGCAGTGCGCGCAGCACGTGCCCAGAGTTGAATCCTGCCGCTACCTGCTCTGAAGCGGCCGCTTGCTCGGCGGGTCGAAAGAGCGTTGTATAAGCACCTTTGGGAATCTCGACAACAACAGCTTCTCCATTTCCTTCCCCGTCAAAGTACTCATGCAGCTTGAGACGCAACTGGCGGACATGTACGCGAACAGAACTGTCCTCGACAACGCTGTAGTCCTGAGCCTTTCCGAAGACGGCGCTTCCGATCCGGTGCTCGCTCAAGTCCTGCGCCTGGCTGTGGAGAGTTCTCTCTGCCAGGAAGCACAGCAGATCCCTGAGCCGCGCCGATTTTTGAAACGGTGGGCTGGCGGTAATCCTCTCAATCAGTTGCCAGCGGGCATCTGCCCGAAGTGCCGGATCCACTTCCGTCATCCGCGTTCGATCCCATCCCGTTGCATTTAATTCAGTCGCATGCAACTGCGGACGCTTTGATGCGCTTCATCCGCAGGAGGCATCCTAGCACATCGTTCAGCCTCCGGGAAAGACCTGCGTGCGGTTAGAAAGTCTCTTCCACGGATGAAGACTCCCGCTCTTTGGTCAGGCTGGCTGTTGGGCCAATTCGGCCCCTCGCTCATTTCCAATTGGTACTCCAAGGTATGGGTCAAAACTGCACATCTTTTTTATCCTTGCGCATTAAAACATGTAACTCACATGTATGCCACATTGATTCTTAATGATTTATGCGGTGAATCCCTTTTCAGTCGTGCAGTGCTTCCTTGAGAGTTTTCAAGGCTTCGACAGCCCCGTTTTTTCTGTCGCGTAACCGCGGTACGAATACCCGAATTCCGAGTACCACGAAGGGCAGCTGATGACAGACCTTGCTCAACGCTTTGGCGAGAACCCGATACTCAAGCCGCAGGACCTGCGCCCGAGCGTGCCCGGCATGGAAGTTACATGCCTGTTGAATCCGGGGGTGTTTCGATATCAGGGCAGCGTCTGGCTGCTGGTGCGCGTTGCCGAGCGGCCAGCACAGATTGCGGGCAAGACTTCCTTTCCCATCCTGAGTGCCGATGGCCGGCTTGAGGTGCTGGAATTCGATTCGAGCGATCCCAGGCTCGATCTGAGCGACCCCCGCGTAATCAGCTTCGATGGGCAGGACTACCTCACGACGCTCTCTCATCTCCGTCTGCTTTCGAGCGAAGACGGTATTCACTTTACCGAGCCTGCCGGAAGCACGCCCTTCATGGGAAGTGGAGAGCTTGAGACATACGGCATCGAGGACTGCCGTGTGACGCAGATCGGCGATACCTATTACCTGACGTATACACAGGTTTCCAGTCACGGTGTCGGCGTGGGTCTCAGAACAACCCGCAACTGGCGGGACTTTCATCACGCGGGCATGATCTTCGCTCCGCACAACAAGGATTGTGCGATCTTCGAGGAACAGATTGGCGGGAAGTACTACGCACTGCACCGTCCCAGCAGCCCTGAATTGGGCGGCAACTACATCTGGCTGGCTGAGTCTCTCGACCTCGTTCATTGGGGCAATCACCGCTGCCTGGCCCACAGCCGCAAAGGCTCGTGGGACAGTGCGCGAGTCGGTGCGGGAGCAGCTCCGATCCGCACGGCGGAAGGCTGGCTGGAAATCTATCACGGCGCGACCAAAGAGAATCGGTACTGTCTTGGCGCTTTGCTGCTTGATCTGAGCGAACCCTGGCGGGTGCTTGCCCGGTCTGAGACTCCCATCATGGAACCGTCGACTCCCTATGAATTGGAGGGCTTCTTCGGCCAGGTCATTTTTACGAATGGTCACCTTGTGGATGGAGACCGAATCACCATGTACTACGGCGCGGCTGACAGCGTGATCTGCGGTGCGGAATTTTCCATCCAGAGCATTCTCAGCAGCCTCGCTCCGACTGCGGGGGCGAAACCATGAACCGTCTGCGCAAGGAGTTCGAGGTCTTTCTCAGTTGTCCGCACTCCATGCAGGTATTGATGGTTTCGAACATGATGTATGCCCTGGTTCTGCCGGTGATTGAGATATTCGTCGCGGCCTATGTCATGAGAAACTCGCACGCCGTAGCCAAGGTGGTCACTTATCAGCTTTCCATCTATGCCGCGACACCTTTGGCGTTCTATTTGAATGGGAAGATGCTTGGCCGCGTGGGAGCCAAGCATCTTTACGCGGCCGGCATGCTTCTTTCGGGCGCGGCCATGATGCTGATGATGAACCTCAGCATCCTCACTCCAATTGGCGTTGGGACTTCCGGCTTCATCATGGGGCTGGCCACCGGTCTCTTCTGGGCCAACCGCGGATTCCTGGCGCTGACGGCCACCAACGATGGCAACCGGAACTACTACTACGGCCTGGAAAATTTCGTCGCGGTGTTGGCCGCGGTCGTGGTTCCCGCGTTGATCGGCTGGTTCATCAGCGGGACCACTCTTTACGGCTGGCTTGGCGGCATTCCCAACCGCGCCTATCACATCATCGCCGTGGTTGTGTTTGGCCTCACGATTCTCGCCGCAGGCATCCTTGAACGCGGTACATTCCGCAACTCCACACACACGCGTTTCGTCTTCTTCAAGTTTCATCCGCTGTGGTGGCGAATGCTCATGCTGGCCCTGCTGAAGGGGCTCGCCCAAGGTTACATCGTCACGGCGCCCGCCATGCTCATCATGCTGCTCGTTGGCCAGGAGGGAACACTGGGCGCAACCCAGGCCATCGGCGGTGTCTTTTCGGCGTTTCTTATGTATACGGTAGGCCGTTTGGCCGCGCCGCGCCATCGCATCGTTGTTTTTGCCGCAGGACTTTTTCTGTTCTTTTTTGGCGCAGTCGCCAACACAATCCTTTTTAACGCAGTCGGCGTGCTCATCTTCATCGCCTGCCTGATCGTGGCAAAGCCTCTCCTCGACCTTGCCTATTACCCAATCGAGTTGCAGGTGATCGATGCGGTCTCCCAGTTGGAGCATCGCACCGAATATGCCTACATCTTCAACCACGAATTCGGACTGTTTACAGGCCGGTTGCTGGGTTGCGGACTATTTCTGGCCCTCGCTTACGGATGGTCTGGAAACGCAGCTCTCAAATACGCATTACCTGTAATTGCGCTCCTGCAGTTGTTATCCATCCGGGTGGCTGGCCAGATCTCACGGGGTCTGTCCGCGCTGGAAAGAAATACTTTCCTCGCCGCTGGCCGCGCCGCAACCACAATGGAGGCCTAGGAACCATGGGAACGTTTAGGAGAGAGACGATGAGTTACACACGACCCCCGGCGCACAAAAAGTGGCGCTTCTTATTACTGCTGTTGGTGGCGTTTGGCTTGGTGGCAGGCGTCCCCGTCGTGGCCCAATCGGGCCGAGCAACTCTAACCGGCACCGTAACAGATACAAATGGCGCCGTGATCCCAGGTGCGGCCATCACGCTCAAGGAGACCCAGACGGGAAGCTCCTACGACAGCAAGTCCGGCCCTGAGGGCCTGTTCACGTTTACCGAGCTTCCTCCGGGAAATTACGCACTGGAAGTGAACGCTGCCGGCTTTGAGGCATACCGGCAGGTCGGCATCGACGTGCTCGTTGGCAGCACTTCCACCGTCAACGCTCAGTTGAAGGTCGGTTCCGCGGATGCTTCGGTGACCGTGAACAGCGACGCTTCGCATCTGGAGACCGAATCCTCCGATGTCGGCTTCACCATGTCGCCCCAGGTGCTGGAAGCGCTTCCGCTGCCCTTCGGCGGCGAGATCCGCAACCCGCTGGAATTCGCGGCGCTCTCGCCCGGATTCGCCGGCACCATGAGCAACAACCCCTCCTCGCCACCCGCCGGAAACTTCAAACTCAGTGGCGGACAAACGGGCGGCGAAGACATCCTGCTCGACGGCGCCACCACCGAGCTCGCCTCGGCCAACATGCAGGTCACCTATAACTTCAGCGTCGAGGCCGTCTCCGAGTTCAAGGTCATGACCAACACCTTCGACGCCCAGTTTGGAAGCGCCAGCGGCGGCGTGGTCAATCTCGTCTCCAAGCAAGGAACGAACACGCTTCACGGCTCGGCTTACGATCTGCTCAAGAACCGCGTCCTGGATGCCAACAGCTGGACCAGTGACTACGCTAACGCGCAAGCCGGCAAGATCGTAGACACGAAGCCCATCGACACCCAGAACGACTTCGGAGCAAGTGTCGGCGGACCAGTGCGCGTTCCCTGGCTTTACAACGGCAGAGACAAGACCTTCTTCTTCTTCAATTACGAGGGCTTCCGGCAAGAAAACGGAGGGACCTCGCAGCTATCGGCACCCACCCAGGCCATGCTCGGCGGCGATTTCTCGTCCCTGTCAGCACCTACGACCATCAACGGCCAGACTTTCCCGGCCCACATCCTTTACGATTACTCGACCTGCACAGGCGCCAACCAGGGACAGCCCTGCCAGGCTTATCCGAACAACAAAATCACCGAGGCCGCGGATCCGGTGTTTGCCGCCGCTTCCAAGGTCATGCCCTTCTCAACCGCCACCAGCCCTTACTTCAACATCGAAGACAGCAGTTCCAACCACGAGCAGGCCGACGAGTGGTCCATACGCGGGGACCAGAATATCGGTACGCGCAACAAAATCACAGGCAGTTACTTCACCGGCAACATGCCTTACGTCAGCACCCAAAGCCTGGGGTCGCTTTACACCGGCGGCAACATCCAGGGCAACAAATATGTGCGCATGGGCTATGACTTCATCATCTCGCCGATGATGCTCAACCACTTCAACGCCGGCTTCACTCGGCGGCATCGCCTTGAAACCTCGGGAGAGGGCGGATTTGGCGGTAACTGGGCGAGTAAATTTGGCCTCAAGGGCGTAGGCGAATCGGTCTTCCCTCGCTTCGACATCAACTATCCGAACAGTGGCATCAGCGAGCCCAGCGATGGCCAAAGCGTCTTCGACGACAACGTCTTTCAATATGACGACGCGGTCTCGTGGCAGAAGGGCCGTCACAGCTTCCGGTTCGGCGGGGAATTCCGCGCCGCACAGTTCAACCTGGGCATCCTGACCGGCAGCGCCGGCCATTTCAACTTCACCCAAGGCCCCACCAGCACTCCGGCTGACGGCAACTCCGGCTTCGGCTTCGCCAGCTTCTATCGGGGAGCATTCACAAGCGTAAGCGGCGATCAGTCCGATATTGTCATTCCCCAGGTCAACGGATTCCGTGCAAAGTATCTTGCCTTCTTTGTCGCCGACGACTGGAAGATCGACAGCAAGCTCACCGTCAACCTGGGCCTGCGCTACGACATGCCAATCCCGGTGACCGAGCAGGCAAACCGCATGTCCTATGTGGATCCAACCCTGCCGAACCCTGGGGCGGGCGGCATTCCCGGCGCTTACGTCTTCGAAGGCAGCGGCACGGGACGCCTCGGCGGCAGTTCCCCACAGTCGATCTTCAAGAAGGCCTTTGGTCCTCGCGTCGGCCTCGCCTATTCGGTTGACCCCAACACCGTCATCCGCGCCGGCTACGGCATTTACTTCTCCACCCAGCGCATCGGAGGCTTCGCCGAGGACGACAGCCAGGGCTTCTCCTCCAGCTACACCTACGCTATCCCGAGCACTCCTCAGACACCGGTTGGTGTGCTCTCACAGATCACGGCCTATCCCGGCAAACTGCCGCCGTTCATTGACCCCACAGTCATGAACAACCAGGGCAACGCGCTCTTCCTCGAGTCGAAGATCGACCGTCCCGGCACCATCCAAAACTGGACCCTCGATGTGCAGCGTCAACTGCCCTTCAAGACCATTGTGGACGTAGCCTACGTCGGCGGTCATGGCGACCACCTGCAGGCATTCCTGCATGACCCCAACCAGGGCAACCCGGCCAACATGGCGCGGGGCGCATGTTTGCAAGTCGACATTGCCAGCCAGGCGGCAAACCCGGCTTGCGCGGGCCAGACCGTGGTTGCGCCTCCCTATGCTGGATTCAGCGGCTCAGTTTCTCAGGCGCTGAGGCCGTTCCCGCAGTATGGAACCGTCACGCTGGATTCAGCCACCATGGACGATCCTTTCGGCGACTACACTTACAACGCCATGCAGGCTCAGTTAACCAAGCGGACCAGCGCC
>Ga0224555_1005772_pt1 | contig 10070 bp, 4 predicted proteins | sample 714S23034metaG_FD_180687 | JGI IMG/M metagenome (GOLD analysis project Ga0224555, IMG submission 180687) | Peat soil microbial communities from Stordalen Mire, Sweden - 717 S2 30-34 | ecosystem: Environmental > Terrestrial > Soil > Wetlands > Peat | place: Sweden: Norrbotten County, Stordalen...
CGCTCCAGCACTTCAAATGAGCCGTCGTCCCTGAATTCGATCTGGTCGACACCCTGAAACTGATCGGCGATGCCCAGGCGCTCGCCCACCAACTGCAGCGTGACACCTGCACCTCGCGTCGCGGACTCCCATCCGCCAAACAGCAGCAGCCGCTCGCGCTCCAAACCGGGCAAAGTGACGATGGTCTCGGCCAGCGCCGCTGCCGTCGCGTGCGCATCGGCAAATCCGCCGATCGGCCCATCGATTGCCACGAGCTGAAAGCTGGCCTTCTGCGCCACGGTCATCATGACTTGCTGCAACTTTGCTTTGGGACCAAGCGAGACTAGCCAGACTTTGCTGCCTGGGTTTTTCGCGGCCAGATTCGCAGCCTCATAAAGAGCGCTCGCCGCCCACGGATCAAGAACCGCCGGCAAGGCCATCTCGTTTTTCAGCGCCGGTCCGCCAGGCCCGCTGGCCGGTTCCAGTGTTTGCAGCGGATCGGGAACGATCCCCGCACAGACAACAATATGCAGCAGTTCTTCCACAGCGTTTTCCTTTGTCCCTTTAGAAACAAGATTAGCGGCAGCTCAATTCTCCGCCGAGTGCAGCCCTCCCGCACCCGCGCGGAAGTCGATGTTGCCGTGTTCGCCATCGGGCGAATGCGCGCAGTTCCAAAGGCACGCGCCGCAGTGCACGCACTTTTCGCGCTCGAATGCGGGCACTCCCTCTGCACTCTGAGTAAGGGCCTGCCCCGAACACATCGCGATGCAGGTCTTCTCCTCGCAGGCAATGCAGAGGCCAGCGTCGCGAAATATCACGTGATCGGCGAACCCCGGCATGGCCTGAACCTTGCCGCCCATCAGCAGCGCATCCTGATGCGAGACGAGCAGGCGCCCATCGAAAGCAATCTCGGGCCATCCGCGCGCAGTCATCAACGCATCGTGCAGCGGACGCCCATCGGCCACGGACAATGCCGCGACATCTTCCAGCTTGAGGCTCGGGGTTGAAGACGCAATCTGCCGGTGAGCTGGAGGAATATGCGCAGCGATGGATAGCCTGCCTCTGCTCAGTCCTGCCAAAGCCATCCCGGCCAGCCCGCTCAAAAAGCCGCCATGAAATCCGTTGCGCGCGCTCGCCGCCTGCTGCGCCCCACGCTCCACCCAACTCGCCTGCCGCCGGGTTTCGTAGGTGACAGCGAGATTCTCTTTCGTGAACGGTTTGCCCGCACGCAGCAACTCCAGCACGGCCTCACCTAACTGCACGCCCGTGGTCCACGCTTCATCCACACCCGAGCCGGTGAGCATGTTGGTGCTCCCTGAGCCTTCGCCGATGCGTGCATAACCATCGCCCGACAGGAACGGTTCCCCGCGCTTGCCCGATTCCTCCAGCGACTTTGCTCCCCACGACCGCAGCGTGCCGTCTTTGAGATACGGCCACAGAGCCGGGTGCTGGATGTAGTGCTGCAAGTATCGATAGCTGGTGCGCTGCGGGTCACCCATCCACGAGGGCACAAAGATGCCGACCGACACCAGCCGCTCAGGATGTACATAGAGAAAGCCGAATATCTCCGGCTCAGGAAATCCGAAGGTGTGCCACACCGTTCCTGGCTTGAGCGGTGAATCCTCCGGAACTTCAATGACGAATTTCATCCCCAGCGCCCACTCACGCCGCGCATGGCCCTCCGGCAGTCCGATCTGCTCGTCAATGGCACGGCTTACGGCGCCCACCGGTCCGTCGCCAACCACCGTCAACCGCGCGCGGACATCCATCCCCTGCATGAAACCGGCATCGGGTTCGCCGCCGCGAGTGACGCCCTGGTCAGCCTGGCGCAGTCCTTCAACCGCATGCCGTGAAAAGATCGGCGCGGCCACCGGCGTTCCCGGCCAAATCTGCACCAGGCCGCCTTCCATTAACTGCGAGCCCACCCACTCGTTGAATTGACCAATCGACAGCACCAGTCCCGGCTGCTTGTGTAGAAATGGCGGCGTCCACGGCAATTCAAATGCGGAATTGCGCACGCCGAGCAACGGGCCGGCGGCTCGCAACACCCTATCTCCCAGACGCAGGAGAGTGGAGCGCCGGCTAGCGCCGATCGGGTCCAACAGATAGAGCACGTGCTCCTCGTGAATCTCGGCGGCCATCGGAATCTCGGCTGGATTCAGATCCGGAAAGCTGGCGCGAATCCCCCTGGCTCGCGTCACCACACCGCTCACTCCCGCCGAAATGTTGTCGGAGCGCTCGTAGCAATGCACCTGCAGGGGCATTCCAGGCACAGATTTGCTCTCGAAGCAGGGATCTCCGGGGTTCTCATTCCAGGCACTGGTGAGCGTGGTCAGAAATCCGCCCATCGCAGGACCGAATCCAGCGCAGGCGATGTCGACCTCCATCACCGGCCGCTCCATCTCCAACAAGGCCTCCTCTTGAGGTACCGGTTCCGTAATCATGTCGTCTGCGCTCATGCCGGATAGTCCAGAGCTTCCGGAATCATCACCTTGCTCACCGTTTCCGCGGCGCGGTCCTTTGCCAGCCGAGAGCCGCTCAGGCACATAGCCAGTTTGTTTTGCAGGCGAAGGAACTCGCTGGCGCCGCCGCAATCCGCGCACGGACCCGCCTTGATCGGATGACTGCCGTCCGCACCAAGAACATCGATGGCAAACGCCGAAATTCCGGGCATTGTTGCTTCGTATTCATCCAATTCACTGGCCATGAAGCATCGCTTGCATCCGCTCTCGTCCCATGCCGGATGCTGGTTGTAGCCGAAAACCAGTTCGGCGCAAATCCGCGAGGTCTCGCCACTTGCCCGTGCGGCCTGCGTGTGGCACAACTCGATGAAGAACTCCGCGGTTCCTTCCATATCTTCGCCGGCCGCCGCACTGTCCGCTCCGCGCGCCGTGAGTTCCAGCGCATCCAGAATCTGGCAGCGCGATGCCAGCAGCCAGCACAGCGCATCGGCCATGGGGAAAGTCACGCCCTGCCGCTGCCCGTGATATAACTTGCCTCCTTTCGGATCCACCGCCTTTTTCAAATGCTTTAGCGACCACAGCCACAACGTCATTGCGGTGGCAAGCGTGCAGGCGCCGGTCTCGGGATGGTCTGAAGCGATGCGGCGCATCTCCCCGGTCCATGCGCGGAATTGAGCCAGGAAAAGCTCGTTCGTCATCGTCACGCTCAACTGCCGCCGCTGCACAGCCTCCGGACCTTCGTAGGTCGCCTCCAACTGCGAATCCATCCATTTGTTGGCCAGGAACCCCGGACAATCTTCGGTGATGCCGTAGCCGCCCATCAGGCTTACCGCCTCGCGCATCATGTTGCTCCCGTGGCCGGTGTTCCACAGCTTGGTGGCAGGGCAAAGCACATTGGCTTCGGCGTCCTTCAATGCAAACCGGACCAGCGGATCGGCCTCCAACTCACCTCTTCGCGCCGAGCCGGCTTCGAGTCCCAGTAACTCGATTGCCCGCTCTTCGCTTTCGCGCATCGCCTTTAACTCTGCGCGCCCGCCCAGGACGCCGCGTGCCTCCAGAATTGCCGCCTTCTCTTTTTCCAGAGGATCGAGCTCATCGAACAGCCGCGCAGCCGTGAAACCAAGCGAAGCAGCCGCTTCACCGGTTGCCCAGATGTCCACCAGCCGGTGCAGCGCGTCCTCGCGTTGCTGGATGCCCTGCTCATACCGGATCGAACCCGGTTTGATTCCCTCCGCTCCGCGAAACCGGCCTCGCTGGTAGCGAATGATGGGTTCGACCGCGGAGAGCAGCTTGGCCGCGGTCATCAGTCCCACAGGTACCCGGGTGCGGCGGAAGACGGCTTCAATAATCTCGCCGTGATTGAAGTTGGGAACAATCACTCCGTCCTTCACTTCATATCCGCCCACGATGCGGCTGGCCGGAACCCTCAGGTTGAAAATAGGATCTCCGGTAGAGGAGAGCTGGTGAACCAGCTTCTTTGTTGGTGTTCCGCGGTCGAAGATTCCCTCATCCGAGTTTTCCAGGATGACAACACAACTTCCCTTGATGCGCGGATCGTCGGAGTTCACGGCGGCGGTGACAAAGTTGGCGGAGGCAATATTGGTGATGAATCGGCCGCGCTTATCCACCTGAAGCCACGGCTCTTCTCCATCGTTCCATTCCGCCACGCGTACCTTGCCGTTCAACATTCCGGTGTCCACGCCCACATAGGGAACCGGTTCAGTCAGCGCGAAAGCCCCACGCCACGGCTTGCGATCTTCCCCCGCCGCCGGCGGCGCGCTCAACGCCATGTAATGGTGCGCTTGTTCCCGGGTTCCACGCTCGTGAATGGGCGAGAGAGCCAGAAAGCCCGCCACGGCTGCCGTAGCCGCGCCGCTATCTACCCACGCCAATTCGAACGCCATCAGTGCCAGAGCGAGGTTTTTCGGCCCGGAAATGAAGCCGCCGTCTTCCGGCTCCATGAAGGCAGCTGTCAGCCCGGCGCGATCGAAATCCTCCAGCATCGCGGCCTTTTCAGGCGTCCACTCATGGGTGTTGCGTTGTCCCGCGGACACCAGCCTGGCTACCGTTCCTCGCGCCACGCCCCGTGTCGATTGCACCAGCATTTGCAGGTCGAACCGGTCGGCAAACCGCCATTGAATCTGGCGCACCGAGTCGCCTGGAAGAGTCAGCATGGCCCTCTGTCCCAATACCTGAGCCGTAGTCATAGGTTGATCCTCGAATCGCGGTCAAATTGTCTCTAAATGAGGCGACAAAGATATGTGATCTGCGACACCATGACAGATCACCGGCCTTCGGAAGTCAGGCCGAAGTTCTCAAATCAATCCATAATTGTTCCGCGTTTTGGTCAAGGCTGCTAATCCTGACATAACCCACCCTCTTGTAGTGCCTCTTGGCTGCTGTCTTCTCGACTCCCGCAAAGTGTCAGAGCGGTTCAATGCGGGACAACAGTTTGTCGCTTTCGAGCGACAATCGGCCATGATGCAATGAAGGGCGAAAAGGGAAGAAAAAACGCAAGACTCCCCCCAGCAAGGAGATGGGCCTTGCCCGAAGTGGCGTGTAAGTTACTGAAAGGATTGGAGGTGCGGGTCGGGATCGAACCGACGCATAAAGGTTTTGCGGTTTCGGGCTTGAAGCTAAGTTGTTCAATTTACTGGGCGATTTCGTTGACAAACAGCGCCTTTTGGCGATCAATTCGGTGGATTTTGTTTGCAGTTGGTAGTGCAGGTCTTGGTCACCTCAAAAAAGTGAGGATGGCGTCTAGAACGTGGAAGATCGAGAGGCTACAACCGTTGATCGTGACGATCTGGATCCGCCTGCCCTTGTTGTTTGGCCTGGATCGTCTCCACACGAACTGGACGAACGGCCCCTGGAACTGATCTTTGAGTTATGAGAGCGACAATCTTAATAATTTCAACAAATTAGAGAACACGGATGGCACTCCAAACCATTGAAAGAGCCGTAGGGAATCCTTATTGGACCTGTAAACGGCCCTGCGGCTTTGCCCCAAGGCATCCTACAATTGAGAGCGGTTGGCGACCTTCGTGATCCACAGCAGTTGATGAACGGCCCGGAACCGACTGGTCCCGAACTGACAATATCTCTTAGAATCAACAGCTTGTGAATCATATTCGTGGCGCTTCAATCGCATAAGCCCCTTTGAGTCTTGTGGATAGCTTTCAGTCATTTTCAATTGGGAACCACACCGGGGGAACCCTTTGGCACCGCACGGTTGTCCTTCTGATCCCGGACGATCCGATGAAGGTAGCCAGGTGATCATGGGCGATTGACCAAGGGCCAATCGCGCAAAGCCGTTCCTCAGTTGATACTGAAGTCCTGGACCAATTGTGTCAACGGACTGCTGGTGTCGTTGACGAAGTTCTGGTCGCCGAGGTAGGCCGCCGGTATCGAATGCGTTCCCTCGGTCAGATTTGACGTTGTCAGTGTCGCGACTCCGTCGGCCAGCGTGCCCGTGCCCAGCGGTGTAGAGCCGTCTAGGAAGGTCACGTTCCCGGTCGGCGTATCGGCCCCGGAGGTGACAGTGGCCGTCAGAATGAGGCTCTTCTGGACCAAGGCCGGGTTGGCGTTACTGGCGATGGCGACAGCGGGCGTGGCCTGGTTCCCCGTCAGCTGGACCGTGGCCGTCGCCGTGGTGCGGCGGTCGTGTCGATCGGCGTCAGCGTCACCGACAGCGAATGCGTTCCAGCCGTTAATACCGTTCCCGAGGCCGGCATGTACACGAAGCTCCCCGCAGCCATCGTACGCAATGGGGAGATTCGCTCCCGGTAAGCACAATAGGTGCCTCGCTTTTATGACCGACTCAACGGTTGATCGTACTCCTGACGAGGCACCCCCGCGGATTTACATCAATCGATAGGATCACTCCATATCAAGGACATGTGTTTGTCCCGCTGCTGGCGGTAATCGGGTAAACCGCCGGCCCATGCCCGTTTTGGGCATTCCAGACTTGGATCGAAAGCTGATCGCCCGGCTTGATGCACCAGCCATGCGTTCCGTATGCGCCGGACAAGCCGGTGAGTACGATCTGTGTATTGGTCCACGAGGAGACGGCCAGGGTTACGGCGGCCCCACTGTGACCTGCATTCCAGGAGGTTCCGCTTAGGTCCGTCAACTCGATGTAGTTCGAGTCGCCGGTGTAGGCGGCCTGCGTGCCGAAGTCTGATCCGTTGATGGTAATGGTCTGCGTCTGTTGCGGAAGGATTGGCTGACTGAGTTGATTGCCAGAGTGCATGTATTGGGTCCGCCGCTGGCGACCACCGGGTAAACCGCCGGGCCTTGCCCGGATTGGGCGTTCCAGATCTGGACCGAGAGCTGATCGCCCGGGCTGATGCACCAGCCGTTCGTTCCGTAGGCGCCGGAGAAGCCTGAGAGCACGATCTGCGTATTGGTCCACGAGGAGACGGCGAGGGTTACCGCGTTCACGCCGTGACCAGCGCTCCAGGACCCTGCGGTGGTGTCGACGAGTTCGATGTAGTTCGAATCGCCGGTGTAGGCGGCCCGGGTGCCGAAGTCCGTTCCGTTGATGGTGATGGTCTGCGTCTGCTGCGGAAGGATTGGGCTGACCGAGTTGATTGCCAGAACGCAGGTATTGGTTCCGCTGCTCGCGGTAATCGGGTAAACCGCCGGCCCTTTCCCGCTTTGGGCGTTCCAGACTTCGACGGAGAGCTGATCGCCGGGGCTGATGCACCAGCCGTTCGTTCCGTAGGCGCCGGAGAGGCCGCTGAGCACGATCTGCGTATTGGTCCACGAGGAGACGGCGAGGGTTACGGCGCTCGTGCCGTGACCCGCATTCCAGGGGGTTCCTGAGCTGTCGACCAGTTCGATGTAGTTCGAGTCGCCGGTGTAGGCGGCCTGGGTGCCGAAATCCGAACCGTTGATGGTGATGGTCTGCGTCTGCTGCGGAAGAATTGCGCTGACCGACGAGATTGCCAGAGTGCATGTATTCGTTCCGCTGCTCGCGGTGATCGGGTAAACCGCTGGTCCGGCCCCGGTTTGCGCATTCCAGACTCGGAAGGAGAGCTGATCGCCGGGGCTGATGCACCAGCCGTTCGTTCCGTAGGAGCCGGAGAAGCCGGAAAGCACGATCTGGGAGTCAGTCCACGAAGAGACGGCAAGCGCTACGGAGGACCCGGCGTGTCCCGCCTGCCAGGAGCTTCCCGCAGTGTCAACCAGTTCGATATAGTTCGAGTCGCCGGTGTAGGCGGCCTGCGCACCGAAGCCCGAACCGCTGATGGTGATGGTCTGCGTCTGCTGCGGAAGAATTGCGCTGACGGAGTTGATGGTCGGAGAACCCGGTGTTGAGTTTCCGCTAAGTTGAATGGACTGAACAGCGTAATTAGGACCTGGCGTATTCAGATTTTGGTCGGTAAGCGTCAGCGAGCCCGTGGCGCTACCGCTTGTTACAGGCTTAAAGCTGATGGCCAAACTGCAGGAGGCGCCAGCCGCAAGCGATCCGGGCGTCGAGGAGGTGGGGGTCACCAGCGGGCAGGCTCCTGACGCGCTGCTGTTCAGTGTGAAGCCGGTTGTGATACTCGGGTCTTTGCCGCTCGCAGGAATTGGGAACGTCAGCGCTGCGTTGCCGACGTTCTCGACGGTTACGGTTTGCGGACTGTCGCTGCTGATTGCGCCTGCCGGCGTGGTGGCGAAGCTCAGGCTGGGCGCGGTTGCCCGGGCAATCTCCTTCACGTTACCATCGACGCTTCCCTGAGCAACACCGACTTCATCGGCGACGTAGAGGTTGCCGCTGCCATCCACTGCCAGACCAACGGGATGAACGAGGCCGCTGCCCACCGTAATCACGCAACTGGCGGAGGTGCAGCCCACGGGCAACTCCAACACCACATTGTTAGAGTCATTGGGCAAGATTTCGGCAATGTAAATGTCGCCTGCGCCGTCCAGCGCCACGGATTGCGCGCCGCTGCGGCTCAACAGGGAGAGTGCACCGACGCAACTTGAGGATGTGCAGCCGGGGGTTATCTCATGCAACACATTGTCGCCCGCCGGGACCCAGACGTTTCCGCTGCTATCCACTGCCACCGCATATGGAGTTGGGATGTTGCCGCCCAGCGTGGTCACGCAACCCGAGGTTGTGCAGCCTGAAGGCATCTCTTTTATCGCATTGTTGCTCTGATCTGCGACGTAAACGTTGCCGCTGCCGTCCACCGCCACGCCAGTTGGCCGGCTGAAGCCGCCGCCCAGCGTAGTCACGCAACTGGAAGAGGCGCAGCCTGAAGGCATCTCCTTCACCGCACTGTTGCCCTGATCTGCGACGTAAACATTGCCGCTGCCGTCCACCGCCACGCCAGTTGGCCGGCTGAAGCCGCCGCCCAGTGTGGTCACGCAGCTGAGGGATGCACAGCCCGCGGGCCTCTCCGTCACCAAATTGTTGCCCGCATCGGCGACGTAGAGGTTGCCGCTGCCGTCTACCGCCGCACCATAGGGATTGTTGAAACCACTACCGCTGCCCAGCGAATTCGCGGTCAGCGGCGTGTTGAACACCAACTGCGGCCCTACGCCGGTGCCATTCAAGTAGACCGTCGCCTGCAAGACAGGCGTCGGGGTGGTGTTGTCATAAAGATTGACCGCGCCTATCCGCAATCCAGGCACAGTAGGATTGAAGCTGTAGTTCACCGTGCAGACCTCGTCCGCCGTGTAAGTAGATCCGACCGTGCAGGTTCCTCCCGAGACAAATTTGAAGTCAAGGTTCGGCGCCCCTTGTGTAACCACGGCGATCGAGCCCAGAGTGAAACCGTTCGGCAGCAGAATGGTTGCCGTCTGCCCTCCGATCACCGCGCCCACATCCGCTGCTGGAGCCGTGTACACGCTGGCCGGGGGCTCCACTGTCAGACTCACCGATATGGTCGCCGTTGTGTAGTCGACGATGTCGGTCGGGGTAAAGATGACCGAAAGCGTTTGTGTCCCCGGATCCAGAACCACGCCTGCCGCCGGCGTATACGCGAAGCTGCCGGCGACCGTCGAAGACGCGTCCAGCTGCGTTGCGCTCAGCGCCGTCCCGTAAGCTATGGCTGCCGGAGCTGTCCATCCGATCGCGGGCACTGCCGCGCTCACCGTGAGCTGGACGGTAGTTGTCGCCGAGACGTAGTCAGTCGTGTCGGTTGGCTTAAAGGTTACTGAAAGAGTCTGCGTTCCAGCTCCGAGCACCGTGCCGGAGGCCGGAGTATACGTGAAGGTTCCGTTTACTCCGCCAGACGTCGCGTTCAACTGAGCCGAGCTCAGCGCTGTGCCGTAGGTGATGGCCGCCGGTGTGCTCCAGCTCATGGTAGGCGTGGCCTGGTTGACTGTCAGTTGCACCGACCCATTGGCCGTTGTGTAGTCCGTCGAGTCGGTTGGTGTAAAGGTTACTGAAAGAGTCTGCGATCCGGCCGTAAGAACCGCACCGGCAGCCGGTGAGTATCCGAACGTTCCGGCTACTCCGCCGGATGTGGCGTCCAACTGGGTTGCGCTGAGCGCAGTTCCGTACGCGATTGCCGCTGGCGTGCTCCAACTGATTGCGGGAGTCGCCTTGTTGACCGTCAGTTGCACAGTGCCCGTCGCCGAGGTGTAGTCCGTGGTGTTGGTCGGCGCAAAGGTCACACTGAGCGTCTGCGA
>Ga0224555_1005773_pt1 | contig 10068 bp, 6 predicted proteins | sample 714S23034metaG_FD_180687 | JGI IMG/M metagenome (GOLD analysis project Ga0224555, IMG submission 180687) | Peat soil microbial communities from Stordalen Mire, Sweden - 717 S2 30-34 | ecosystem: Environmental > Terrestrial > Soil > Wetlands > Peat | place: Sweden: Norrbotten County, Stordalen...
CTTGAACTTCGGCCCATTCTTACCAACGACCAGCGAGTACACCGGCACCTCTTTGACTTCGCGATGCACCACAAGCTTGCAGCGGTCCACGAGAAGCGCCTGCAGCATCGCCCGCAGCATCGCCGGTCGCTTATCGGGATTATGCCAGTCCGGCAGCTCTTCCTCCGACACCTTGGCGTCGATAGCGAAGTTGTCCTGGCTCGCCCAATCCGGCAAACCCGAAACCTGGGCTCGCGTGAAGGTTGTAGCGCCCGTGGTCGGGAGATATGCAGTTTCGATCAGCAGGATCATCGGCGAATTGGCGGCGCGGTATCCATCCGCCGTAGGACCAAACTGCGGCAGCCCAGGGCCCGGACCGGCCAGATTCTGCCGGATCGAAACCACATCGAACGCCATCGGCTTCGCGGGCGTCGGCGCCGGGGCCGCCTGTGCCATCGTCATCCCACAACTCAGCAGCCCCAGCACCAACATCTTTCCCGTCATCCATCACCCCGCAGAGAATGGTACGCTTCCGGTGACACATTGGTTCCGGTCGGTAATCGTTCGCATTGGCCGCTTTTGGCCTCCTGCGTACGAAATCAGGTTGACAGCCCATGCAGCAGAGCGAAGACTTGAATCAAAGCGAAGAATTCAAAAAAGCAAGGGACCCACCGCACCCGATGACGAAAAAGCGCGCCGCTACACCTCCTACCACCAACAAGCACCTCATCCGCTGGGTGGAGAAGATGGCCGACCTGACCCAGCCTGCGGCCATTCACTGGGTCGACGGCTCGCAGGCCGAATACGAGCGCCTGTGCAACCACCTGGTCGAGGCGGGCACCTTCTACCCGCTGGACGAAAAGAAGTGGCCCGGCTGCTTCTACGCCCGCTCCACTCCCAACGACGTGGCGCGCATCGAAAACCGCACCTTTATCTGTTCGCTCTCGCGCGACAACGCCGGCCCCACCAACAACTGGCTGGACCCGTATGAGATGCGCAGGAAGCTGAAGCAGCTCTTCCGCGGAGCTATGCGCGGCAGAACGATGTACGTCCTGCCGTTCTCGATGGGCCCCGTCGGCTCGCCCATGTCGCGCATCGGCGTGGAACTCACGGACTCCGCCTACGTCGTCGCCAACATGCGGATCATGGCCCGCATCGGCTTGCCCGTCTTCGCCGAGATCGACAAGGACGAGATGCGCGTCGTCCCCTGCATGCACTCCCTCGGGGCGCCGCTCGCACCGGGACAGAAGGACGTGCCCTGGCCGTGCAACGACGAAAAATACATCGTCCACTTTCCGGAGACGCGCGAGATCTGGTCCTACGGCAGCGGCTACGGCGGCAATGCCCTGCTGGGCAAGAAGTGCTTCGCCCTGCGCATTGCCTCCAACATCGCCCGCGACGAGGGTTGGATGGCCGAACACATGCTTATCCTCGGCGTCGAATCCCCCCCGGAGGCATCGGGCAAGACGGAGAAGACCTACGTCGCCGCCGCGTTCCCCTCGGCCTGCGGCAAGACCAACTTCGCCATGCTTATCCCACCCCCCGGCTTCGAGGGCTGGAAGGTCTGGACCGTCGGCGACGACATCGCCTGGATCAAGCCGGACGCCCACGGCCAGCTCCACGCCATCAATCCTGAGGCGGGGTTCTTCGGCGTCGCCCCCGGCACCAGCAAGCGCACCAATCCCAACGCCATGGCGACGCTGAGCCGCAACAGCATCTTCACCAACGTGGCGCTCACGGTCGGGGCCAACGGCAAGCCCGACGGCGGCATCTGGTGGGAGGGGATGACCGACAGCCCGCCTGCCCACCTGATCGACTGGCGCGGCGATCCCTGGACCCCGGCGAGCCATACCCCGGCCGCCCACCCGAACGGCCGTTTCACCGCGCCCGCCGCACAGTGCCCCAGCATCGACCCCGACTGGGAGAACCCCAACGGCGTCCCCATCTCGGCCTTCCTCTTCGGCGGCCGGCGCCCCACCACCATCCCGCTGGTCTACCAGGCGTTCAACTGGTCCTCCGGCGTCTACACCGGAGCGACGGTGGGCTCGGAGACCACCTCCGCTGCCGTCGAAGCAATCGGCAGAGTCCGCCGCGACCCCATGGCCATGCTGCCCTTCTGCGGCTACCACATGGGCGACTACTTCCGCCACTGGATCAAGATGCAGCGCTCGCTCTCCACCACTCCGCGCATCTTCCACGTCAACTGGTTCCGCAAGGATGAGGAGGGCCGCTTCCTCTGGCCCGGATACTCGGAGAACATGCGCGTCCTCAAGTGGATCGTCGACCGCGTCCACGGCCGCGCCCAGGGCAAGGAGACGCCCATCGGCTGGACCCCCTACTTCGAAGACATTCAATGGGCCGGTCTCGACATTCCCGAAGCCGAGCTGCGCGCCACGTTCGAGGAACTCCAGCACGTCGATCCCGCCGCGTGGAAGCGCGAGGTGATGCACCACGAGGAGCTCTTCATCGACCTCCACGACCACCTGCCCGCCGAGATGATCTACGAGCGCGAACTGCTGATCTGCCGCCTCTAGCCCAAGCGCCAGATGGGTATTCCATCCAATCGTGTCACATTGTGGATTCCTGCCGCCTGCGGTTCGCGAATTCCCCTTGACGCCACCCCTGTTCCGCACTACTCTATGGAAGTGGCAGGACTCCCTTCGGGTTGAGTCGGCCACAACGAAGTCCACCCACTTCGTTGCTTTACCGGAATACCCACGCAACAGCCCCCACCGCGCTGCGTGGGTTTCCTCTTTAAGCCACAAATATTCTCTGCTTTCGTGGACTTGACGGGCGCCCCCGGAACAGGTAAGGTTGAATCCATGGGAGTTGTACGCATCAACGTGTGTATGTGTAGCTGTTGCCTGTGTTGTATGGGCAAGAGCCGCTGCTGCGCTGGTGCATCCCCCGTCTAGGCGAACTTAGAAACACACGAGCCTTAGAATTTCAGGAGCCCACGTATCAGCGCCAAGCGCGATATGTGGGCTTTTTCCTTTTGTCCCACCCAAGATCGGCGGAAATCGAGAACAGCAAGCGGAATCACCAAGGAGATTTATGGCAACCCCCGAAACAACCCGCCCCGCGCAGCCCCGCACCGGCCACCGGCTGCCCATCAACGTGGATCTGCTCGCCATTGGAATCGGTCTCACCCTCGCCGCGCTGATTCGCTTCGGCGTCATTCACCAGATCACGTTCTAGCCCGGCCAACGCTCTCGTGCGCGGACCTCGGCCGCCGGCCCGCACCACCGATCTCCGCGCGTCCGCCCTATGTCCACCCAGACCATCCCAATGCCCATCGCCGCCGACAGTCCGTCCAGTTTCGCGGCGCCCCCGGACGCGACTGTTCCCCTGAAGCCAACCAGCCTGCCGGCGTTCCTTCCCGGCATTGCGCTGCTCTTCGCGATCGGCCTGCTGGGCAAGCTGCTCGAACACGCCTTCACCGTTCTCTCTACCGAACACCACCTACGCCTGCCGCAGATCTCGTACGTCCTCTGGGCCATCCTGCTCGGCCTCATCGTCTCGAACTTCTTTGGCGTCGCACGCATCTTCCGCCCCGGCATTGCCACCTATGAACTGTGGCTCAAGCTCGGCATCGTTCTGGTGGGCGCGCGCTTTCTGCTGCAGGACGTCCTGCACATCGGCGGGCTGTCGCTGGTCCTGGTCGCCGTCGAACTCGCCCTGTCGCTCTCGGTGATGACGCTGCTCGGCCGCATCTTCCGGCTGCCGCCCAAGCTCACCAGCCTGCTCGCCATCGGCTCCTCCATCTGCGGAGTCACCGCCATCATGGCCGCGCAGGGCGCCATCGAGCCTGACGAGGAAGACACCTCCACCGCCATCGCCGCCATCCTCACCCTCGGCGCCATTGCGCTGGTCACCTTCCCCGCCATTGGCCATTCGCTGCACCTGGGCCAGCAGGCCTATGGCATGTGGGCCGGCCTAGCCGTCGATAACACCGCGGAATCGGTCGCCACCGGCGCTCTCTACGGTCAGGATGCCGGCCGCTGGGCCATCCTCGCCAAGACCGCGCGCTCGTCCTTCATCGGATTCGTCGTCCTCGGATACGCGGTCTACTGGGCCTCCAAAGGCCAGGCTGCGCACGTCAGGAACAAGCCTCTCTTCCTGTGGCAGAAGTTCCCCAAGTTCATCCTCGGCTTCCTCGCGATCTCCATCCTGGCCACCGCGGGTTTCTTCACCAAGGGTCAGCTCGGCAGCCTTGCCAGCCTGTCGCAATGGGTCTTCCTCCCCGCATTCGCCGGGGTAGGGCTGCGCACCAACATGAAAGACCTCGTCGGCCAGGGTTGGCGTCCGCTCGCAGTGGGCATCCTCGGCGAAGTCTTCATCGCCATCATCACGCTCGGCCTCGTCTTCTGGAGCTACAACCACGGAGTCGTGCGATAGCAACTCTATCCTTGAGGCCCTCAGCCGAGTCGCCGGCAGAGCGAGAATGTCCGCTTCTCTAATTCTTAGCCGCTGCGGCCGTCATCATCGCCGCCCTGCGGGCCTCTTGCTCCCGCGTCAAGTGCGGCGTGATGCCGATCATTCGCTCAACCAGCATAAGCTGGCCGCGGTGATGCATCTCATGCTCCTTCACTGCGATCAGCAACTCGAAGCGCGTGCGCGATGGCGGTGTCCCGCCCGGAGACATCGTGATCGATTGGCTGAGAAAATCGTCGGGCAGCGTCTTCACCCAGCTCTCGAACTCCTCGCCCGCCGCGGTCAGGCGCGCGATGATCTGCGCCTTGGTCATCGGCTCCTGTTCGCTGGCCGCGATAGGCGCAATGAAGGTCATAAAGTCGAACCCTGCCATCGTCGAACGCACGTCGTCGCGATTGATCGCCAACGCAAACTTGTGCGCGTTGGAAATGTGAATCAGCGTCTGCGCGACCGTGCGCGTGCCCTCGGCAGGCCGGAAGCTATACTTGTCTTCGGGAATCTCTTCCGCAATCTTCAGCGTGTTGTTGCGGACAATGCGGAAACTGGCGGCGATCTCTTTGGCTCCGTAGTAGGTCATAGAGCCGATTGTAGCCCGTTTCTATTGCGCCTGATGACACGCGAGCCCGCCGCCGAAATCAAGGCCGCCACAAACAGAAAGACCCACATCTCGCCCGAGAATGTGGGTCTTCCGTATTGTTCCGATGATTACAGCCGGCCGCGAAGCCGCATTACTCCGACGACGTCGACGCGAGGAAGCAGGGAAACATCGCAATCGCGATAAATACCAGGGCCACCGTTGCTTGATGCATGGGTCGTCTCAACTTTCTTTTGCGGGAGGGCTGCACCTACCCTCCCAGCATCGCGCCCCGCACCGGCTTGAGCCCATCCCACCAAAGGCCCATGGAGCGAACCTTAGTGGGATACGCCTGCAACTTTCGGGCTACTCAACTCCGCCCAGGGCCCCATCGGCAAGCGCAAACCTCAGCTCGCAGGCTCGTCACACGGCGGTAAATCAGGCTTTGTTTTCTTCTTTTTGAAAAGTTCAAGTAGTGTTTTTAGAAGTACATACAGAACAGGAATAAAGAAAAGGTTCAGGATGGTCGATACCAACATGCCGCCCACCACCGCCGTGCCCACCGAGTGCCGTCCCAGCGCGCCCGCCCCGCTGGCAAAGTAGAGCGGCATCACCCCCAGGATGAACGCGAAGCTGGTCATCAGGATGGGCCGCAGGCGCAGTTGGGCAGCCACAATCGCAGCCACCAGAATCGACTTGTTCAGTTCAATCTGCTGCTCGGCGAACTCGACGATCAGGATCGAGTTCTTTGCCGAGAGCCCGATCAGCATCACCAGCCCGATCTGCACGTACACGTCGTCGCTGATGCCCCGCGCCGCCACCAGTCCCAGCGCGCCCAGCACCGCCATCGGCACCGCCAGCAGGATGATGAACGGCAGGAAGAAGCTCTCGTACTGCGCCGACAGCGTCAGGTACACCACCAGCAGTCCCAGTCCGAAGATGAGCAGCGCCTTGCCCGCCGACTCCACCTCTTCCAGCGCCAGGCCCGTCCATTCGAAGGTCATCCCCGGCATCTTGAATTTATTGAACAGTTTCTCCATGTTCGCCAGGCCCTGCCCGGAGCTGAGCCCCTCTGCGGGCGACCCATCAATCTCGGCTGAGCGGAACAGGTTGTAGTGGTTGATCACCTGCGGCCCCGAGGTCTCCGAGAGCGCAACCAGATTGTCCAGCGGCACCATCTGCCCGGCGTTCGAGCGCACGTAATACTGCCGCAGATCGCTCGCATTGCGCCGGAACTGCTGGTCGGCCTGCACGTAGACGCGGTACGAACGATTATTGAAGTTGAAGTCGTTGACGTAGCTCGATCCCATGAAGGTGCCCATCGCAGCGGTGATCTGCGCCATCGGTACGCCCATCGCCAACGCCTTCTCGCGGTCGATGGTGACGTAGAGCTGCGGGTCGTTGGCCGTGAACTGGGTGTTCAGGTTCACCAGCCCCGCAGATGGGTCGCGCGCCGCGCCAACCAGCGTATGCGCGATGCGGTCGATGTCGGAGAAGGTGTTGCGTCCGCCATCCTGCAGAACGAACTGGAAGCCGCCGACCCTGCCGATCCCCTGGATCGCGGGTGGCTCGACGGCGAACAGCGTTCCGCCGGGAACTCCGAAGAGCTGCGGCGCGATCCGGCCAACGATGTCGTGCGCCGTGTGTCCCGGCCCTTTCTTGGTCCGCTCATCCACCGGATTCAGCGGAGCGAAGATCACGCCCGAGTTGGGAGAGTTTCCACCGCTGAGCGAGAAGCCTATCACCGCGAACGTCCCATACACATCCGGATCCCGCTGCACAATCGCCGCGCCACGATCGGCAATGTCGGTCGTATAGTTCAGCGACGCGCCAGGAGGCGTCTGCACGATGATCATGAAGTAACCCTGGTCTTCCGCTGGGACAAACGCCGTCGGGACGTGGTTGTACATGTACACCGTGGCACTGAGCCCTGCCACGAAGAGCACCAGGAATACGTAGCGCCATTTGACTACCCACGTCACCGCGACAACATACCAGGCAATGGTCTTCTGGATCACTGCCTCCACGGGATTAAGCAGCAGCCCGAGCAGGCCCGTGGGTCGCGTCTCCGGCCGCAGAAAGAGCGCCGCCAGCGCAGGCGAAAGTGTCAGCGAATTGAACGCCGAGATCGCGATCGAGAAGGCGATGGTGAGCGAGAACTGCTTGTACAGGATGCCCGTCGTCCCCGGGAAGAAGCTGACCGGAACGAAGACTGAAATCAGCACCAGCGACGTCGCAATCACCGCACTGGTCACTTCTGCCATGGCGACGATGGTCGCCTTGTGCGGGTCGTGGGCGCAATCCTCCTGGCCCATGATCACCATGCCCTCCAGATGCCGCTGCACATTCTCGATCACGACGATGGCATCGTCGACCACCAGTCCCGTGGCGAGGGTGATTCCGAACAGCGTGAGCGAGTTGATGGAGAAACCGAACAGTTTGATGAACGCGAACGTTCCGATCAGCGAGACCGGGATGGTGATGGCGGGAATGATCGTGGCACGCCAGTCCTGAAGAAACAGGAAGATGACGATGATGACGATGACGATCGCCTCAGCCAGCGTTTTCTCCACCTCGACGATGGAGTCATGCACAACCGTGGTCGTGTCCACCGCAACGAACCCGGCCAGCCCCGGAGGAAAGGACTTCTGCAACTCGGCGAGGGCTGCCTTGCAGCGTCTATCCACATCGATGGCGTTGGCGTTCGATAGCTGCTGCACGCCCAATCCGATCGCATCGCCGCCGGAGTACTTGAGCCTGGATCCATAGTTCTCCGCGCCTAGTTCCGCGCGTCCGACATCCTTGAGCAGAACGACACCCGATCCGTTGCCGGGCGTTGCCGTAGCCGCCGGTCCCGCAGGCGTGCTCGTAATGTTCGACTTCAGAACGATGTTCTCGAACTGCTGCGGATCGCTGAGCCGCCCCGCCACGCGCACCGACATCTGGTACACCTGTTTCGGATCGGAGGGCGGAACGCCGAGCTGCCCGGCCGGGACCTCGACATTCTGGTCCGCCAGCGCGTTGGTCACATCCAGCGGCGTCAGCCCGCGCGCGGCGAGCTTGGTTGGATCGAGCCAGATGCGCATCGCATAGTTGGCCGCGCCAAAGCTTACGACATTGCCCACCCCGGGAACGCGCTTTAGCGCGTCCGCGACATAAACGTCCAGATAGTTCTGGATGAAGTCCGGCGAGAGCGAGTGGTCCGGCGAGATAAAGCCGGCCAGAAGCACAAAATTTGAGTTGGCTTTAGTGATGGAGATGCCGGTGCTGTTCACCGTGGCGGGAAGCCGGCCCTGCGCGGTGGCCACGCGGTTCTGCACATCCACCGCGGCAATGTCGAGATCGTAGCCGGTCTGGAAGGTGATGGTGATGCTCGAGGTGCCGTCGTTCGACGAGGTCGACGAGATATAGCGCATCCCCTCGACGCCATTGATGGCCTGCTCGAGAATCGTGGTCACCGCCGACTCGACGTCCTGCGAGTTCGCGCCCACATAGTTACAGGTAACCACGACCTGCGGCGGAGCCAGTTGCGGATACAGCGAGATCGGAATTGTCGGCATCGACACCGCGCCGGCCAGCACGATCAGAAGCGCGCATACCGTGGCGAAGATGGGGCGGCGGATGAAGAACTCAACCAAGAAACTCTACCTTTCCTGTCGCGCTCAAGGGCAACGTTTCAATGTGCTAATTCCCCGCCTTCGCCGGCCCCGGCGCTTCCATCGGCTGCACCGGAACACCCTCCTGGAGGAATTGAATCCCGGAGAGGATCACTTTATCGCCAGTGCGCAGTCCGGCGAGCACGGGGTACAGGTTGCCAACCGGTTCGCCCAGGGTAACCAGCACCTGGTGGGCCGAGTATCCCGGGCCGCGCGGCGCGGCGACGTACACAAAGCTCTGGCCGCCGATCCGGGTGACGGCAAGCACCGGCACCGTAGCCGTCTGCGCCGTGCTCCAGGTGATGCGCGCGTTCACAATCTGCCCGTTGCGCAGGCGCTCTGAGGTCTTCGGAACCGGCGCCTTCGCCAGAATCCCCTGCAGATCGTTGTCCACCTCGGGTGAGACAAAGTAGAGGTTCGAGTGCGCCAGCACGGTCCCACTCTCATCCAGCAGGTCTACGGGCAGGCCGATCTTGACCTGCGCGGAGCGCTCGGTCGGAACGTAGATGTAGGCCTCCAGGTCCGCGTTCTCGTCCACCGTCGTCAATATCGTCGTCGTCGAGACATAGTCGCCCAGGTGCACCGGAATGTCGCCCACGATGCCGGCGAAGGGCGCGCGGATGTCATAGTACGCAAGCTGTTCGCTCTGGGTCTTGGTCTGCGCCTTGGCCGCATCCCACGCAGACTTGGAGTTCTGGAACGACTGCACCGCCTGGTCGTAGGCCTGCTTGGAGATGATGCCGTCCTTGTAGAGCTGCTCCTGGCGGGCCAAATCGGCCTGGTTGTAGTCGTATACCGCCTGCTGCTGCTGCTCAGTCCCCTGCTGCGCCTGGACCGTCGCCACCTGCTTCAGCGGGTCGATCTGCATCAGCAACTGGCCGGCCTTCATCGGGTCGCCGGACTTGACCAGGATCTTCGTCAGGTTGCCGTCGACCTGCGGCTGCAATGTCGCCGAGCGGCGGCTCTTAATCGTCGCCACGTAGGTCTCGGAAGTGGGAACAGCGCTCAGCGACACCGGTTGGACCTGCACCGGCGTTGCTTGCGGCGCAGGGTCCGCGTGCGGCGGCGCCTTGGTGCATCCCGCAAGCAGCACCGAGAGCGACACGGCCGACGCTGCGATAAGCGTCTTCGCCGGCACTGGCCGGTCATTCCAGAAACTTTCGAACCTACGCACAGCTTCTCTCCTTGGATTGGTGCCGATCGACGCTCGGGTACCCAAACGGCAAATACGCATTGCCCGGTACGCTGAGAAACATCGTTGCAGGCTGCCGAGTAGGTAGTTTGATGATAGGCGTTCTCTCGCCGATGCGAAAAGAATGCAACCAGACGGTTCAACCGCCCGGCGGAAAAGGCAGGCCCGGTTACGCGTTCTCCGCCTCCCTCTGGCTGAGATGAAACGGGTTGAAGTTCTCGTTGCGGTCGAAG
>Ga0224555_1005778_pt1 | contig 10064 bp, 7 predicted proteins | sample 714S23034metaG_FD_180687 | JGI IMG/M metagenome (GOLD analysis project Ga0224555, IMG submission 180687) | Peat soil microbial communities from Stordalen Mire, Sweden - 717 S2 30-34 | ecosystem: Environmental > Terrestrial > Soil > Wetlands > Peat | place: Sweden: Norrbotten County, Stordalen...
TAGCGGACTCGAGATCCACGACACAACGGGATTCTTCGATCGCTACTCATGGTGGCGCCCAGGCGGGTCGCGCACCCAGGATCACGCAGGGTTCGGAGAGCTTGTGAGTGGTGGCCTGCCCGACGCGCTGATTGAGGGCATGGAGTGGCCGGCCGGTTCTCACCGCTCCGTGGTGGTGCTGGTGCTGCGCGACCCCGCATCGATTCCGAACCTGCTTGCGGCCTTCCTGAAGAGCTCGCAGTCGGCTGACATTTCCCAGTCGGTCAGCGTGCTGCACGGGGCACAATTCTCCTCTTACCGGATTGGCGGCGACCTCTACCGGGTGGGCGAGACGTCGCCGCTGGCACCCGTGGCCAGAACGCTGCAGGAGCTGCCCTGGCTGGTCGCGGTGGTGACGGTGCTGATGTGTTTCCTGATGGCGGTGCTGGTCCAGGCGTGGTTGCGGCGGCGCGCCCGCACCCGGCTGCAGGGGGTCGAGTAGGGAAGATACTCACGCCGCCCGGGCCAGAAGGGCCTGGGATAGCAGGCTGCCCTCGGGGGCAAATTCTCGAATCTCTTATTGTTGTCTAGATATCCTCAAGTGAGTGCGGTGTGGGGCCAAAAAGCGCGATACAGGATGAATGAAAAGCGGTAGTCTTCAGGTTAGCCATGGTAACTAACCTGGTTCCTGTCGCGATGATCAAGAAGCTGTGTGAAACTCGGCTCCGGGCCCCCGGGATTCTTCTCGTAGCAATGGCGCTTACCGCATTTCCGGCTGGCTCGCAAGCGCAGGCCGGGTCGTCCCCGGCTCAGGCTTCCCAATCGGTGACGCGGCCGCTGCTGGACAAGGCCAGCGCGCTGGAGGCACACGGCCGCAGGGACCTGGCGGTGCAGACCTGGCACCAGGTCCTGCTGGCGGACCCGAACAATACTGAAGCCCTGGGCGGGCTGGCGCGCGCGGCCACGCTGGACGGCAACGCGGCGCTGGCACAGACGTACCTGGAGCGGCTGCGCCGGATCAACCCGAACGACCCCAACATCGCTCGCGTGGCCAAACTGCAATCGGCCCATGCGCGGCCGAATGCGGCGGCAGCCGGCCAGCCCTCGCCGCGGACGCCTGCCCCCGGCACAGCGGCGTCGCCTGCGAGCGCGGCGGAAATGGCGGCATACCAGGCGCTGAACGCGAAACGCATCGACGAGGCGGAGAAGGGGTTCACGGCGATTCTGGCGAAGGAGCCCAGCAACCCGGGGGCGCTTGCGGGTATGGGGTATGTCCGCATGCAACAGAGGAATTTCCTCGGCGCAGTCAGCTTTCTGGAGCAAGCCACACAGCTCGTACCGAACGACAAGACGTTCTCGGCCGCGCTGGATGCGGCGCGCTTCTCCTTCATCATGGGTGAGGGGCAGACCGCGGTGAGCGCGAACGATCTGCCTACGGCGGAAAAGCGCTATCGCGCCGCACTGGCGCTGCGTCCGGATAGCCCGGAGGCGATGGCAGAGTTGGGAAGTACGCTGCTCAAAGAGCAGCAGCCGCAGTTGGCGGTTCCGCTGTTCGAACGCGCAGTGGCGGGACAGCCTGCTTCCGCGGAGGCCTGGCGCGGCCTGCTGCTCGCGCAAAGCCAGGCCGGAAGCGGCTCCCTCGCGCTGGCAACGGCGCAGCGGACTCCCGCAGCGGTCCAGGCCCAACTGCAGAACGATCCGCGGTACCTGCAGGTGTTGGCCTCAGTCGACTCGGCGGCGGGGCGCAACGGCGACGCACAGAAAGCGCTGGACCATGCGCTTGGACTGCCGCTCACCGCGGAAGCGAAAGGCCTGAAGACCGATCTTCAACTGCAACTAGGAGGCGTGCTGGTGGCCCTGCACCAGCCGGACCAGGCAGCGGCGCTCTATCGCCAGATGCTGGACGGAGAGAGTGGAAACGTCGCGGCCTGGAAGGGACTGGTTGCGGCGGTGGGCACGAAAGGGGACGACAAGCAGACGCTGGCGATCGTAGAAGGCATGCCGCCCGCTACCCGGGAGACGGCAATGCTCGACCCTGCCTTCGCCGTTACCGTGGCTGCGCTGTGCAAGTCGCAGAACGAACTGGAAGCGGCGCAGGATCTGCTGCAGAAGACGATCACCCAGGAGACGAACGCAGGGCAGAAGCCGGCGACGGCAGTCGAGATGGCGCTGGCAGACATCGATATCCAGCGCGGCCAGCCGCAGCTTGCCTACCCGATCTATCAGCAGGTGCTGCGGGAAGCTCCCGCGCGCGCGGATGCGTGGGCCGGGCTGCTGACGGCGTTGCATTTGACCGGCCACGACAACGAGGCACTGGCCCAGGTGCAGTTGATTCCAGCCGCGGCGCGCGCCCAGCTGGAGACGAATCTGGACTACCTGCAGACCATGGCGTCGGTGTACGAGGGGCAGGGCCGGTCGCGCGAGGCGGCGCCGTACCTCCATCGCGCGGAACAGGATTATGCGGCGCAACACGCGGCCCCGCCGGCCAAGCTGGAGATTGAGAATGCGTGGCTGCTCTACAACGGAATGGACGACGCGGGCCTGTATCACCAGTTGATGAGCCTGGGCGCGCGGACTGACCTGACCGAAGCCGAGCGGACGAGCGTGCAGACCATCTGGACGAACTGGGCGGTGCGTCGCGCCAGCCAGGCCGCGGCGGCGGGGAATTCGGCGCGCGCGCAGGCCATCCTGAACGCGGCTGCGCAGTCCTTTCCGGACAACCCCGCGGTGCTCCGCGAACTGGCGAGCGGATATGCGCAGGCCGGGCAGCCGCTGCAGGCGGTGCTGATCTACAAGGCGCAGAACATGACTGCGGCCAGCTCCGCCGACTACCAGACGGCCGTGAGCGCGGCGCTGGCGGCGGGCGACAACAAGGATGCGGGGATATGGCTGCGCTATGGGCTGGCAAAATATCCCGCGGACCCGCAGATTCTGCTGCTGGGTGCGCAGTTCGAGCAGGCGCGCGGAGACACGACCCGGGCGATGAAGTATTACCGCGCGTCGCTGAAGGCGCTGTCGCGGGCGAACGCGGGCACGCCGGCGACCCTGCCAGGAGGGCCGGCGCCGGTCACTCTGCCCGGCGCAACTCCTGCGCAGGACCTATCCATGTTGCTGGCTCCCGCAACCACCGACGCGGCCCCGGCCGGTGCGCCACAGAGCGGGGCGTACGCGCCCACCGATCGCAATCCGAATCATGCCCCGGCCCCGTTTCCGCCGCAACTGACCAACCCCGCCGCGCCACCGGAGGGCGACGGAAGCGGGCTCGGGCCGCAGACCCGCGTTGCGCCGGAAGCTCCAACGGATCGGCCGGCGGTCCAAAGTGCGGTGGCCGCTGCGGAGAACTCCACGCCGCCAACTGCCGCGCAGACGCCGCCCGCCGCGGGAGTTGCCGTACCCAACGAGACCTATCGTCCGTACGTTGGGTACATCGCGCCGCCCCGGCCGGTCCCACCGGTGGCAAACGCTGCCCGCTCCTCCGCCGCGGTCGCAGTGCAACTGGGCAACAGCACGCCGCCGCCAGTGACGCCGCCTACGGAGATGACGGACGTGCTGCCGACGGCGCGCTATGTTCCCAGCAACCGCAAGAGTCCGTCGCTGGCCTCGGACCCCAATGCGGCGGCCGCCCAAGCGGCGCGCGTTCGCCGCCAGCAGGAGGACGCGGCCCGGACCGGGCAAAGCCACCCCCCGTCCGACATCTCGATTGCCGCCGCACTAATTCCCCAGCCGTCCTCGCCGCCTGCGAATTCCTCCGGCGTGCCCGACACTGGCACGCAGCAGTATCCGCAGCCGCGCACCCAGCCCGGGACTGCCGGGACCGTTGCCCGGGCTCGCCCGGCGAGTCCTGCAACCGCTCCCGCTCCGGCTGCCCAGGCGGTTGCGCTTCCCACGGAGCCCGCATCGGCGGCGCCTGCTCCCGCGCAGCCTGCGCCTGTCCCGCCGGTAGCGAATCCAGCGGAGAACTCTTCCGCAGTCAGCCAGCCGATCAATCCGAACCCGTTGGCTGCTCCGCCTACCGACGCCGAACTTGCCGCGCGGAATCTGCCGCCGCTGCATGGGGCTTTTGGATCGCAGGCGCCCATCTCGATGACTCCGCGCCAGCAGGCAGCGAACTCGCTGGCCGCGCTCGAAGGCTCCTATAGCGGCTGGCTCGGGGGGACGGGGATCGGGCGGTATCGCAGTGGCACAGCGGGGCTCGACCGGCTCTACGACGTCGAGGCGCCGGTCGAGGCGTCAGCCGTCATCGGACATTCTGTGCGGCTGACCGCGGTTGCGCTGCCGGTGTTTCTGAACTCCGGAGTGCTGGGCGCATACACCGTCGTCTCCGGCAACCTGCCATATCTCGGCAGCCTTATGGCCTACACAGCCAACCCTCCCGCGCAGCAGTTTTCCAACGGTATTGGCGGAGAGCTGCAGTTGACGACAAAGAACATCGGCCTGGCCGCGGGTTACACCCCTTACGAATTTCCGGTGCACAACCTCACCGGGCGATTTGGCTGGCGTACGCTGGGCGGGCATCTTGCTCTCTTCGCCGAGCGCGCACCGGTGCGGGACACGCAACTCTCCTACGCCGGCCTGCGCGATCCCGGCGTCTCGCCGGTTACAGGCCCGATCTGGGGCGGCGTGCTGGCGACGACCGGCGGAGTGCGGCTCAATTTTGGAAACAGCGGCGGCGCATCCAGCTTCTATATCTCTGGAGAGGGCGGAGTCCTTACCGGCCGGCACGTTCTCGACAACAACCGGTACGGCGGCACCGCCGGCGCGAACCTCCGCGTCGGGAACTGGCCCGGCCACGGCAGCCTGATGCTGGGCGAGGAGTTCTCCGGCATGCACTACGCGTACAACGAGGTTGGGTTGACGTATGGCCAGGGCGGATACTTCAGCCCCGAGTACTATTTCCAGGCTGCGATGCCCATCACGTTCTACGGAAACCACAATGCGAACTTCCATTACATGGTGAGGGGCGCGCTTGGCGTCCAGACATTCCGGCAAGAGGTCGCGCCCTTCTTTCCGCTCGATCCGGCGCTGCAGAACATCTTCGTGCCCTGCACCGCTGCCCAGACGCCGTCCTACAATTGCGGCGAATATCCGATGACGGTGACTACCGCGTTCAACTATTCGGTTGACTCCGAGGCTTCGTACCGCTTTGCCGGCCACTGGTACGGCGGCGGGTTCCTCTACGCCAGCAATGCCAACAACTACAACGCCGTTTCGGCTGGATTCTTCTTGCGGTTTACATTCCGCGGCCAGCCGCCCGCAGAAGACCGCGGGACCGGCCTGTTTCCCGTGCGTGGATTCCGCTCGCTGCAGGTTCCGTAAGCGCCGCACCGGGCGCGATGTTTGGGCGGCCGCGCTTCACTCGCAATTCACCCTCCTGTAGCATCTAACTTCAGCAAAGGCAGGCGCTCTTTGCGCTCGGCAAGTACCGAGCATCGAGAGTTGGCGCGTCCGGCCATGCCGAGGCGGCAGCGGTGAAGGAATTGGAACGTCAGGCCACAAGTACCGCACAGCAGGGAATCGAAGAGCTATCTGTCGACGTGTCCGGCGCGCGCATGCATGTTCTCCATGCTGGAACGGGCAGGTCGGTGTTGATGCTCCATGGTCTGGTAGGCTCTTCGGCGAACTGGCGCGCGTGCCTTGGTGCGCTGGCCCCGATTGCCAACGTCTATGCCATCGACCAGATCAACATGGGCAAATCGCAGCGTATCGCGGGGCTGGATGCGGGGCTCGAGGCTACGGCGGACCGCGTGGCCGCAACCATGACCGCGCTGGGGTTGGACGCGGCAGACATCGTTGGTTCGTCGCATGGCGGGGCGATTGCGTTGATGCTCGCGGCGCGGCATCCGGAGCGGGTCCGCAGCCTCATCCTGTTCGCGCCGGCCAACCCCTTCAGCCACGCCGGCGATTTTCTGGTGCGCGCCTACACCGCGCCGCTGGGCCGGTTGACCGCCAGGCTGGGACCGTATCTTCCCGCTCGCCTGCACCTATGGGCGCTGGCACGAATGTATGGCGATCCGGCACGCATTACGGAAAGCTGCTTGCACCGATATACAGATGGCCTGCGCGTCCCGGGCACGATGCAGCACATCCTCGCCATCGTCGACTGCTGGGCCGCGGACATGGCAAAGCTCGAGGCCGTGCTGCCCAGCGTCGCGCAGGCGCCGGCGCTGCTGGTGTGGGGTGATCGTGACCGCGCGGTCGATCCGGCCTCCGCCACGCCGCTCATGAGCATCCTGCGGCGGTCGGAGTTGCGCGTTGTGCCGGGCTGCGGGCACGTCCCGTACGAGGAGATGCCGGAGGAGTCAAACCGCATTTTGTTGGACTGGCTGTGCCGCGATGCGGTGTCTACGCCGCTCACACGCTCCCTTTGAGCGCAAATGTATCCTGCAGCCAACTGCGGATCTCAGCCTGCATGCGGCTGAGCTTGGCTCCGGGCGAATCGGGCGTTCCCTGAAAGAAGTGGTCCGCGCCCGCGATCCACACCAGGCGTTTGGGCTCGGGCGCGAGTTCCAACGCCGCCGTCAACGCCTCGTGCGGCCCGAACTCGTCGTGGTCCCCGCTGAGGAATAGCTTTGGCGCGCTGCACCGGGGCAGAAACTCGTAGGTGTAATCGCGCCCGGCGGCGCGCACCGGCAGTCCCAGGCCGATCAGCCCCTTCACCCGCGCATCGCCGCAGCAGGCTCGCAGGCCAACCTGCGAGCCGAAGCTGAAGCCCGCGAACAGGATCGGCCGCGCAAAGGTGCGTTCCAGCCAATCTAATGCCGCGCGGACGTCGTCCTGCTCGCCGCGCCCGTTGTCGTGTTCGCCCTGGCTCAGGCCAGTTCCGCGGAAGTTGAAGCGGAGCACAGGAAGCCCGAACGACGACAGCGCTTTCATGGCATGATAGACAACCTTGTTGTGCATGGTGCCGCCGCCCGCGGGGTGCGGATGGCACACCAGCGCGGAGTACGGCGCATCGTCGCGGCCGGTGTTCAGCAGCGCCTCCAGCCGTCCCGCCGGACCGTGCAGGTCGTCGACAGAGCGGACATGGGAGGTGGCTTCAGATCGGGCGTGCGAGCCTGCGGAGGTCGTCATCGTCCCTTCCAGTCTACTTCGCAGGCGCGCGGGTTATCCTGTACTACACATGGCTATCGACGCAATCGACCTGACGCGCAAGCTCGTCAACATCGAATCCATCTCCTACCACGAGGGGGCTGCCGGCGCGTTTCTCGCTGACTTTCTCACCGCCCAGGGCTATGCGGTCGAACGCATGGCAGTGGAGCAGCCCGACCTGGCGCGCACTCCCGGAGGCGGCGAGGGGCCGCGCTTCAACGTCTACGCGGCGATGCCCGGCATCACCCCCGATGTGGTTTTCTCCACTCACATGGACACGGTGCCGCCGTTCTTCGCCTGCACCGAGGACGACGAGTTCCTCTACGGCCGCGGTTCCTGCGATGCCAAGGGCATCATCGCCGCGCAGGTCGCTGCCGCGGACCGTTTGCGCGAAGCCGGCGTCAAGGTGGGCCTGCTGTTCGTGGTCGGCGAGGAACGCGACTCGGCCGGCGCCAAGGTGGCCAACCGCAACCCGCGTGGCTCGCGCTTCCTGATCAACGGCGAGCCCACCGACAATCACCTCGCGCTGGCCACCAAGGGCGCGCTGCGCGTGGAACTCCGTGCCCATGGGCGCATGGCGCACTCCGCCTACCCGGAACTGGGCGAGTCGGCGATCGCGAAGCTGGTGGATGCGTTGAGTGACATTCTGGCCATGCCACTGCCCATCGAGCCGGAGATCGGCCCCTCGACGCTGAACATCGGCCTCATCTCGGGCGGCTACGCACCCAACGTCATTGCGGACAAGGCCGAGGCGCACCTGCTGGTCCGCACCGTCGGGCCTTCGCAGGAGGTCAAGGACGCCATCACCCGCGTCGTTGCCGGTCGCTGCGAGGTCAGCTTCTCGCTGGACCTGGCCTGCGTGCGCATGCGGCGCGTGGGCAAGCTGCCGACCATGATCGCCAAATTCGCCACGGACATTCCATCGCTGACGAACTGGGGCGAGCCGTTCCTGCTCGGCCCCGGCTCCATCCACGTCGCCCACACACCGGACGAGAAGATTAGCAAGAAGGAACTGCTGGACTGCGTGGATTTGTATGTGGATCTGGCGACCAATTTGGCCGGGGGAACACCTTGAGATGGCGATGGTCTTCTTGGTTAACTGGCGCCCTGATGTTGAGCTTCGCTGCTATGGGACTTTCCGCGCAGTCCCTCACCGTTCATGTGGTGGACGCGCACACCGACGCGCCTTTGAAGAATGTATCGGTGACCATTCTGTACAATTTTATGATGCCTCGCAGAGCCCAAAAAGGCGAGGTACAGACGCTCAAGACCGGCTTAGATGGCAAGGTGACGTTCGCGGATCTCCACATTCCAGCGGGCGGCTTCAGCGTCTCGGTGTTCTCTATGGGCTGCCTGCCTAATGAGCTGGAGCCAGTCTTCCTGCCGGAAGCGATCTCAAAGCTGCAGAATCCTACGTTCAATGCGCTCCCCGCTGAGGTCACAATCAGAGCACATAAGACCAGCCTCGCGGAGAAGCTTCATCTTATCTATCCGGGGCCATAGATTTCGTATCTATCCCGAGATGATAGCGAATGGAAACGATGGGTTGTCCTCGGCCAGCACAACCGCCTGGTCGGGGTTCACCGGGTTGTAGCGAATGTGGATCTCAGGGCTGCCCACGGCGAGCTTCTCCGCCTCTCGCCGGCCCATGGCGACGCTGCGCGCATAGCCGCCGTAGTACTCGCCGTTCAGCAGGAAGTGAAAGCGGGCCTCGATGAAGTCTGTCTGGGCGAACGATTTGGCGGCATCCCCGGTCGGCAGGACCTTCCAGCCGTTGATGTGCGCCGTGGCTTGCGGCCATCCCGCGGCAAGCTGCACCCGCTTCCTGCGCGCCCGCTCGGCGACCGCGCGGCGGATTGCATCGATGGGATTGAGCCCAGCCATAACACGAACATTCTAGCCCCGAGGGGATCGAGCGGCGTTGCCCCACGCCCCGCCGCCTGGCGTATCAATCCAGAATCACTTCTTCATTGCGATAACGAAGTGGTCTTTCTCTTCCCACTTCAATTTACTGGCGTCGGGATCGGCGAGTCGGTACATGGTTGCCTTCAACTGGTCCTTCTCAAGCTCGAACTTTACATAGTGGAAGTTCGGGAAGGCGGGGTCCTGGTAGAGGTCATCCTTGGTACGCGTGACCTTATATGGCTCGGCGCCTCCGCCGCCGCTCACCAAGTAGGCGACTCCCTTGTACTGGGCGCGCTCGTAGTTGTGGATATGACCGGCAATCACGACGATCGCCGCGTGCAGGGTGGGCTCAACCTGTGCAATAAAGTCGCGCAGGGCGATCTCGTTTGGGCGTGGGTTGTGGTTGACGTGCTCTTCTGTCTGGATATCGGCGACGGGCGGGTGGTGCAGGCTGATCATCACGAAGTCGACCGACGGCGCCAGGCCGGCGAGCTGCGCGCGCAGCCACTGAATCTGTTTGCTGCCCGGAGTGAGAGCGCTGTTGCTGTCGAGCTGGACAAGCGCGATCCGGTTGCCCAGCGCGACCGAGTACCAGCGCATTCCCTGCAACTCCGGGAAGGCCTTCCACCACGCGTCGACGCCCTTGGTTTCGCCGCCCGAGAGCTCGTGGTTGCCCAGCGCGGGATAGATCCTCAGGTGCGCGTCGCGCCACGGGTTGGTCTCGTTGGCATACTCCTGATAGTCGTCCGGGTCGGCGCCCCTGAAAGGCACATCGCCGGACATCTGCACCGCGTCGGGTTTTTCCTGGGCAATCTTCTTCACCAGCGCCACCCGCGCCTTGGGGTTCGCGATCAGGAAGTTCAGATGATCGTGGAAGCGCTGGTCTCCGTAAGCGATGACGGTGACGTGGGAGGAAAGCGCCAACTGGTCCACGCGGAAGGTCGGGGCGTCGTCGTCCGTAGGCGGTTGCTGGGCGAGAGCGGGAACCGACAGCAGGGAAGCCAGGAGTATCCGGGACGGCAGGCGCCAGCTCATAGGTGTCGATTGTATGCAAACCGGCGGTCGGACGAGAACAAATTCATCGCAACCGC
>Ga0224555_1005779_pt1 | contig 10064 bp, 9 predicted proteins | sample 714S23034metaG_FD_180687 | JGI IMG/M metagenome (GOLD analysis project Ga0224555, IMG submission 180687) | Peat soil microbial communities from Stordalen Mire, Sweden - 717 S2 30-34 | ecosystem: Environmental > Terrestrial > Soil > Wetlands > Peat | place: Sweden: Norrbotten County, Stordalen...
GTAGATGCAAAATCCGCCGACGTGGATCAGCAATCGCTTCAGAATATTCTCCCGTCCGCGCAAGGTGCAGCGTCGCATTCCACCGGTCTGGTAGCAGTGGGCAAAGCTGCGTTCGACGAACTCTCCTCGCCTTCGCGAGGGCCTTTGAAAGAGCGAAACCCATCCATCGCGAAGTGCGCGATGAATGGGTCTCACCCTGTTAGTTAGTTGGTCCCAGCCCGGATGCTCCTTGCGTCCTTACTGAGCGGGCTGCGTAACCGCATTCTGCTCAAGAGTGACCGCAGTCTGTGCCAACAGTCTGCCGTTCACTGTTGCGCCAGTCTTAACCGCGATCAGTGTTTGACCTAGTAGTACTCCCTCAAAGTGCGCAGTCGTTCCAATGGCCACACCGCCGGCAGCCTGCCAGAAGATGTTCTTGGCCAGTGCGCCGCCGGCCAGGGTTACGCGTGTAGCGCTGGCTTGGGTAATTTGTCCCGCTATCTGGAAGATCCAAACGTCGTTTGGTCCACCCGAGAGCGTGACGCTGTTTGAGATGAGTACATTACTGCTCCACTTATAGAGGCCAGGAGCGAGGGTTAGCCCGCCAATCTGTCCTGCGCCCAGTTCAGTGGAATCGGGTAACGATCGTCCGGCGGCGTCGGTGTATGCAATTCCCATGTCGCCGATAGCGCCGGTCAGGTAGGACGCGTTGGTTATCCTGCATGGAAGAGGACCAGCCGCATCGACGGTGTAGATGATTCCCGTCGCTACTTCTGGGCAACTGAGAAGGATCGCAGCACCGCTGATGGGACTGGATCCAACATTTCCATTGATGACAGAGGCATACACATCGGTTACTCCTGTCTCCGACAGGATAGCGAAGGTACCGGCTGTTCCGAGGTTTACCGGCGCCTGGCTGGTAAACGGTACGTTCTTGGTGGTAAAGCTCCAGGTAACTGGACTGGCCAATGCAATGCCAGCGGTATTTGCGGCCGTGGTCGTGACAGTGGCGACATAGCCGGTATTCGGGTTGAGCGCGGGCGCGATCGGCGTAAAGGTTGCCACCGTGTTTGTAACATCCATGGCGACGGTACCGGGTACGTTATTTCCCGATGCGTCCGCGAGCGTGAACGTAAGCTGCTGTCCAGCCTTCAACGAGTCGATTGTTGCCGGATTCATTGGCTGGCTGAAGGTCGCGGTCGGTGACGTGCTGGTCACAATATTCTTACTGCTATTGATGCTCGTCGGTACACTCGTGGCGTCGTTACTTGGATTAGTGGATATCACCGCTGGAGCGGTTTGTGCGATTAGGCTGCTGCTGAAACCACCTGCGCATCCGGCCAGGAGTACTGCCATAAAAGAGGTGCGTGATTTGACTAACTTCCCGAATTTATACATTTACTTCCCGCTCCTCATTCGCGCGGGAAGCGGTACGGCTATAATAGCCAGCCCATCCGCATACACAGATATCCGCTTCATCTTCTTGGGTATGTCCTGCACTTATATGGCGATCAGCACAATGAGATGTGCCGAAGGAAACCAGAGTTGTCCCGCTCTATCCAACAGCGCACGAAATGTGCGCTGACATCCGGGCTGCAAGCAGATTGCCTCTTATAATCTGGTTCCCACTTAGAACTGCTGGGGCGGCGCAGACGTCGTTGCAAAACCGCAAACAGGTCGCTATACTTATGCTTGGCAGGGCGGGAGTAGCTCAGTGGTAGAGTGCTTCCTTGCCAAGGAAGATGTCGCCGGTTCGACCCCGGTCTCCCGCTCCAACAACATCCTCATCTTGCGGCTCGCATGGCAGTACACTGCACACAATAATCAGGTGTGTCATGCACTTGGAGAGAGCGGTGTGTGTGGGTTGAGGCGCGGTACCCAAGTGGTAAGGGAGAGGTCTGCAAAACCTTTATGCGTCGGTTCGATCCCGACCCGCGCCTCCAAATTTCCCCCAATAGAATCAAGCAAATCAGCAGGTTATGGCTGATTTGCACACACATTCACAGGTGTGTCTTTTCGTGAATATTCGTGTCTTTTCTGCAATTTTCGTCCGCTTTCGTGCAGGGGGGCGGACCAAAAGCGGACGGGAATCCGCCCCTAAGAGAGCGAAAAACGCCAGTACGCCGGTTCTCAACCCGAGCACCCAACAGTGAATTGTTTTGGATTTACGTTCGCAGAACATCCGCTGGTGCGAGGACTCGATTTCCACTTAGACCGGGAGCCCTTGGCAAGAGAGTGTTAGGAAGAAAGAGCTGAGCCGGGTCGTTATCGCTGAGGTTGGGGACGCGGCTGCTGCTTCCCCTCCCTCACCTTGCGATCGAAGCGCTTCATCGCCGCCTTCGTGTGCTCGGCTACCCGGATTGTCGCTGAGCGCATTGACGATTTGTCGTCAAGCGGGCTGTTCCCTCCGAGAAGCGCGCTTGCCGGTACTAACGAGACTCTTCTCCTGAAAGACCTTCTGAGACTCGCGTGACGGTCATAGTCGGGTATGCCCTCTGGGTCGTGGCGATCACTCAGTGCATGAGGGGCGCCACTCGATCTATTCTGAAGCCCACCCTCTCGCATCAAATCTGGTTATGGCCCCAAAGCTCACCGACATGTCGACCTGGATTGGACGAACCGGAAAGGATGGTTTGCGTTCCTTCACCGATGAAGACGGCAACTTTTGGCTTGAGCAGAACGCGACCAAGACCTCCAAGTGGGCGAAGCTCGCTAGTAAAGGACACGACGTGGCGTGGGAGTTCGGCGCTAACCGCCGCTATACAGGTCGCATGCTGGTCGATGGCGGGATCCTCACATCGTCAGAGGCTACGAAGAAGTTTTTGACTCCCGGGCCTAAGACCTCGTCCAAATGACGGCTCCAGCGCCTATCTGCGATAACAGGCCAATGCGCGTTCTCAGATCAGATGAACTCGAAACGTGCATTGGCGATTTTCCATCAGTTGACGACAGCAATGCCTACGGCAACTCCCTAATGGCCAACTTATGAGGCCCGATCTAGTCATTGCACAACAGGAGTAGTGCTCAGGCGTGGATCAGGGCCTCGTACAACTCTTCGAGGACTGCCTGCAGGTGAGCTTTGGGAAGGAGCTTGGGCCGGAAGTGGCTCTCGAGAATGACCGCGCTCAGAATGGCACCCATGATGGCCAGTCGACGCTGTACCGCTGCCCGCGCTGCCGTATCCAGATCGTCACCAAACAACATCTCGATAAAATCATCTCCGGAAGATTTGAACAACAGGTCATACAGGTGCTGCAGCCTCTCGCGCGAACGCGGCTGCCGCAGCGCATACAGCTTAAATTCCAACATCAGCGTGCCCCAGGAATGGTCACTTACCTGGGTCGCGATCCAGCGCTTGAAGATTTCTGGCCGTTTGCTTACTTCGGGCTCAGCCTCGATCACCTTACGTACGGCGGTGAACTTTGTGAGTACTCGGTGCTCCATGAGCGCCAGAAAAAGATCCTCTTTGCTGGAGTAATGCGCATAGATCGCGCCCCGGGTGTAGCCAGCGCGGGCCGCCACCTCTTTGAGTTGCGTCTTCTCAAAGCCCTGTTCAGAAAAGATTGCCTCCGCCGCATCCAAAATCTTAGACTGCGTCTCCTGCGTGCGTGCCTGATGTTTGTTTTGGAGCGGTGATTGGGACATTCATGATCCTCATTGACAAAGCATATCGCCGATTTCATAATAAATACAGACACGTATGTATTTATCTAAAAACAATCACCAAGCTAGTGCCACTACAGCGCCTTCAATCCTGCGCTGCCCGCGCGCCATTGCGGCGGCTCTCGTGATGATCGCGACTACTCCTGGCACAGGTTGGGGGCAGAACCAGCCCGGATCCGGCACACGCGCCATACAACTTCCGCTCTCTGGGCGGCAGCAAAGTGGAGCCTCCGTACAGCAGTCGGCTACGCCATCGACCGCGTCGAGCGTGAATACGCTGAACACACAGGTGAACGTACAAGGCGCCTATACCGGCAGCGTGCTCGATCCGAATCCGCCTACCGGTTCTCTCACGCTCACCTTGGCAGATGCCGTACGCCGGGGTCTTCAGTTCAACCTTGGTCAGATCGACGCCGACGCCGCCTCACGGCAGGCCCAGGCGCAGCGTATCTCAGCGCGTAGCTCTCTGTTGCCCAATCTCAGCGCCAGTGTCTCTGAGGACGCCGCCAAGGTGGATCTCCAGGCGGAGGGCTTCAGTGCCAGCGCCTTCGGTGGCTCCTCAGCCTTCAGCTTTCCTACTACGGTGGGGCCATTTCACTACTACGACCTCCGGGGATCGCTGCAGCAGGACGTAATGGACTTCACCGCGATCCACAACTACCGTTCGGCGCGGCAGTCTGCCGACGCCGCGCGCCTGGACGCGCGTCAGGCACGTGAGGAAGTCGTGCTCGCCGTCACCGGCACCTACCTGCAGCTGATGGCAACTACCGCGTTGATCGATGCGCAGCGGGTGGAGGTGCAGTACGCCGAAGCAAGTTACAAACAAGCGCGCGCACAGGCGGAGGCGGGCACCAAAGCCCCTATCGATGCCAATCGCAACCTGGTGGAGCTGCAGACGGAACAGCAGCGTCTACGCTCCCAACTTGGCGACCAGCAGAAGCAGCAGAACGCGCTGGCCCGCCTGATCGGACTGCCGCTCGGCATCGACATCGACATCACAGAAAAGCTGGAAACCCTCCCCTCCGACACCGCGCCCGTGGAAGAAGCTGTGCGTCGCTCCTGGTCGCAACGGCAGGATCTCAGGTCAGCGGAGGCGCAGTTGCGCGCGGCGGAAGAAGCGCGCAAGGCAGCGGGGGCCGAGCATCTGCCTTCAGCCACGGTCAGCGGTTACTACGGAATCCAAGGCGTCAATCCCAATCAAGCCAACGGCGTCTTTCAGGCCTCGGCATCGCTGAACGTGCCTATCTTCGACGGTGGCCGCATCCATGCGGATACCGCCCAGGCGGACGCCGTCGTTGCGCAACGACGGGCTGAACTCTCCAATGAGCGTGGTGCGGTCGAGCTCGATGTGCGCAATGCCTACATCGATCTGACGGTAGCCAACGATCAGGTGGGCACCGCCGAGAGCAACCGGAAGCTTGCACTGTCTACCTTGCAGCAGTCGCAGGACCGCTTCGCCGTGGGTGTGGCGGACTCCGTTGAGGTCGTCAACTCGCAGGAGTCGCTGGCCGCCGCGGACCATGACTATGTCAGCAGCCTGTTCTCCCAGAATCTCGCGACAATCACCCTCGCACACGCGATGGGCGAAGCCGAAAAAGATCTTCCCGACACTCAAAGGGAGCAAGTAAATGAGCACTGAAATACAGACGGAAACACAAACTGCCACAGCGGGCCAGCCTGACACTGCCACCACCGAGGCCACTTCGCCCCGCCGCCGCATCAATCCATTTGTCATCGGCGTACTCGCGCTTGTGCTGCTGGCCGTCGGCATTGGATGGTACCTCTACTCCCGCGGTTACGAGGATACGGATGATGCCGAGATCGACGGCCATCTGAACCCAATCGCTGCTCGCATCGACGGCACCATCAAGGCCATACATGTGGACGACAATCAAGCCGTCCAAGCCGGAGCGCCGCTGGTGGAACTCGATCCCAGCGACAATACGGTTGCGTTGCAACAGGCGCAGGCGCAGTATGACCAGGCCTTGGCCCAGCTCGGCGCTTCGCATCCCAACCTGCCCATCACGCGCATCAGCAACCTCAACGATCTCACCTCTCAACGGGCCGAGGTAGTCGGTTCAGAGGCCGTGCTTGCAGCCGCGCAGCATGACCTTGACAGCTCCGTGGCCAAGCTGAGGGAGTCGCAGGCTACCAACGAGCGGAACCAGGCCGACTTTGCCCGCTACCAGACCCTCTACGAGAAGCAGGAGGTCGCGCACGCAGACTACGACCAGTACAAGGCCATCGCAGCGGCGCAAACCCAGGCCGTCGCCTCGAACCAGGCCGCCGTCGCCTCCGCCCAGAAGACGGTGGAACAGCGCATGGCCCAACTCGCACAGCAGCGCAGCAAGCTGCAGCAGACCCAGAGCAGCGCGCCCTTGCAGGTAGCCATTCGCGAGGCCGATATCAGGGGCCAGCAGGCGAACGCCGAGGCTGCAGCGGCTGCACTCGAACAGAGCCGCCTCAATCTTGACTACTGTCACATCGCCGCTCCGGTCTCCGGGGTGGTCGCGCAGCGCAGCGCTGAAGTTGGTGCGCGCATCTCCAAAGGCCAGCAGTTGTTCATGATCGTGCAGACCGGCGACCTATGGGTCACTGCCAACTTCAAGGAGACGCAGTTGGCCCGCATGCACCCTGGCCAGCATGTCCGCATCGATGTGGACGCTCTGCATGACACTTTCGACGGTACCGTTGAAAGCATGCCTGCCGTCACCGGCTCCCGCACCAGCGTGCTGCCGCCTGAGAACGCCACCGGCAATTACGTGAAGGTCATTCAGCGTCTTTCCGTCCGCATCCGCTTCAACAGCGGCCAGAAGGATCTGGACAAGCTTCGTCCCGGCATGTCGGTCGAGCCCAAGGTGCATCTGGACTAACCCATGGCCCAAGCAGACGAAATCACAAACGCCGAGTCCGCGCCGGTTGGCCGGCCGCTGATCAATCCATGGATCATCGCCATGACCGTCACCCTGGCCACGTTCATGGAGGTACTGGACTCCTCTATCGCCAACGTTGCTCTTCCGCACATTGCCGGCACACTCGGTGCCAGTTCAGAAGAGAGCACTTGGGTCATCACCAGCTATCTGGTCTCGAGCGCCATCGTCCTGCCCATGAGCGGCTGGCTTTCGAACGTGATCGGTCGCAAGCGCTTCTACATGGGATGCGTCGCCATCTTCACCATCAGCTCGTTTCTCTGCGCCCTGGCTACGAGCCTGCCCATGCTGATCGTCTTCCGCATCCTGCAGGGAGCCGGCGGCGGTGGTCTGCAGCCCAGCGAACAAGCCATCCTCGCCGACACCTTCTCCGCCAAACAACGCGGCATGGCCTTTGCCATCTATGGAATGGCGATCGTCGTCGCGCCCGCCGTCGGTCCAACACTCGGTGGTTGGATTACGGACAACTACAGTTGGCACTGGATATTCTTGATCAACGTGCCCATCGGCATCCTCTCGCTTGTGCTCACGCACCGCGTCGTGCAGGATCCTGTGTATCTCAAGAAGTTCCTCCACTCCAGCCTTCGCGTGGACTATATCGGCATCAGCCTCATCGTTATCGGGGTTGGCTTTCTGCAGTATGTGCTCGACAAAGGCCAGGAGAACGACTGGTTCGCCTCGAAGATCATTCTCCTCAGCGCGATCGTTGCCATCGTCGCACTGGTGGCTCTGGTCATCCGCGAGCTTACCCACGAAAACCCGATCATGGACCTCCGACTGCTCGCGAAGCGGAACTTCGCCATCGCCATCACCTTCAGCTTCATCCTCGGCATGGTGCTCAACGGCAGCACCATCCTGCTGCCACAGTTTCTACAGAATGATCTTGGCTATACCGCGCAGCAGGCAGGCATGGCGCTTTCGCCTGGCGGCATCGCCCTTGCGTTCATGATGCCCATCGCCGGTATCCTGGCCAGCAAATTCGACCAGCGCCTCATCATCGCCATCGGTTTTGCCCTCCTGTCCTTTGGACTCTTCCACGTCACCAACATCTATTTCGGCGTCAGCTTCAGTACCGTGGCAACCGACCGCGTCCTCCAGGTCATCGGCATTCCGCTCATCTTCATCCCCATCAGCACGCTCAACTATGTGGGGGTGCCGCGGGACAAATTCAACCAGGTTTCCGGCATCAGCAGCTTCACGCGCAACATCGGCGGCGGCATCGGCGTTTCCATGCTCACGAACTTCCTCTTCCGCCAGGGACAGATTCACCGCAGCACCCTCACCACGCACACCAACCACGCCAATCCATTCTTCGAGAGGCAACTCAACGCCATGACGCAGAACTTCATCGCCATGGGCGCCAGTACCAGTGACGCCTCGCATCGCGCCTTGGCGCAGCTCTCCGCTCAGGTCGATCTGCAATCGAACGCGCTCGGCTTCGTCAATGCCTTTTGGATACTCGGGCTGCTCGTTATGTTCCTTATACCGCTGCCATTCATCATGCGGCGGCCCAGCCCGGAGGAAGCGAAGGCCTCAGCAGCTGCGCACTAATAGCGCGCAGATATCAGCGAATCGATACAAGCTGGGTTCGCGACCCGAAAGTTGAGCGTCAGTTGGTGATAACAGGCCTATGCGCGCTTCCAACAACGGATTCTTCTCCAATCACGTATCGGCGATTATGCGTGAATCCAACAGCATTCCCGGCGACATCAGCGTTTGCCAGTACTTATCCAGCCGCGGGCGCGTAAACCGAGGTCAGCGTTTGGTGGGAAGTTGAGTACAGTTCTGTAAACTATTCGCCACTTCGCTTCACCCCAGTGGTCAGCGATTGGCGTCGAAACGTGCCAGCATATACGGAGGACGCCGGCCAACTCGCGATACGCTAGAAACATGTTGGCTCAACCGATGAACGCGAGATCATGGAAGCCCAACTTGAGCCTGCGTCCTTTTGTGAGCGAGTTCGCGTTTCGCGACGAGCGCCTCGACAACGCGCAAAGGTACACTCCATTGCCAGCTCGCAGCGACTGCTTCTTGCAGTTTTATTTCAAGAACCGATATCGTGTCGTCAGCGTTTCCTCGGGCGCTGTTCATCTCGCTCCACGATGCGTACTTGTGGGCCCGCACACACAGCGACGGGAAGATCTGCTTTGCGCTGGGCATCTCCGGATGTTTACGATCCGATTCTCTGCCATTGGCTTTCGAGCCCTGTTCGGGATCCCCGCTCGCCTCATCTCGGATTACGCTGACCATGCGGATTCCGTGCTTGGAGCGGCTCTTCGGGAGTTGGAGGATCGCTTGGCCGCGGCGACCGTCGAGCAGATGCCGGTCGTGGCAGAAGCATTTCTTCTGCGCGAGTTGGGAAGGCGCAGTAGCATCCCAGACGGCGGAGTTGCTGGAAAGCTTGTACGTTCTCTGCAGGTGAGCCATGGAGGAGTGCCCATAAGTCAGATCGGAGCGCGGCACGGGTTGAGCGTTCGGCGGATCGAGCGAACATTCCTGGAGCATGTAGGACTGACACCAAAGGTATTTGGTCGCCTCGCTCGGTTGAAGCGGGCCCTGGCTCTTGGCGAAATGGCAACAGTACCTGATTGGGCCGACATCGCCACCTTATCGGGCTATTTCGACCAAGCGCACATGATCCGGGAGTTTCGCACACTCAATGGCGCCACTCCCCTGCAGTTTGAGGCAATGAGGCGACGGGGCACGGTCTTTCCTCGGGAAAATTCGAGCGATGTCGCATTTGTCCAATCGCACACCTGAGGCGATACCTTAGCGTGGGTTTATGAGAATGTTCAAGCAGTGTGTTTGTGCCGCAGTCCTTATTTTGAGCGTGGGCGTCACCGCACTCGCCGAGGAGCCCAGGATGAATCAGGTTGCAGAGAAGGATGCAGCAGAAATCCGTGCTGCCATAAGCGGAATGGACCGTGCCTGGAACGCACACGACATGAAGGCGTACGTGAGCTATATGACGGAGGATGCGGATTGGGTCAACGTTGTCGGCATGTGGTGGAAAGGGAGAGATCAGGTGTACCGGGCTCACGAGGCCTATCACCGGACAATTTTCAAACATCGTCAGCTGCACGAACCGGAAACGGTCTCCTTACGCAGCATCGCGTCCGATGTGGTGATCGCGACCATCGTTCAGACTGCAGATGGTTTCACTACGCCCGATGGTCACGTTGAACCTCCTGGCCGTGCCGTGCTAACGGAAGTATTCGTACGCAGGGAGGGAGAGTGGTTATTGGCTGAAGGTCACAACACGACAATCGTGGAAGCGGCACAGCGCTCAAATCCCGTGAAAAACTAGGTTCACGCTCTCCGGGCATCGTTCGATCAAGACAAATGCCGGCTGGAGCGACTGAATCGAGTCCAAACTCCCGATTCGCACCCTTTACCCCGCGAATCCCAGCAGCCAGGTCTGCACTGAGGAGACCGCAATCAGCAGCCTCGTAGGCCAGCCTCCGGACGGCAGCCAAACGCAGGTTGATAGTG
>Ga0224555_1005782_pt1 | contig 10061 bp, 6 predicted proteins | sample 714S23034metaG_FD_180687 | JGI IMG/M metagenome (GOLD analysis project Ga0224555, IMG submission 180687) | Peat soil microbial communities from Stordalen Mire, Sweden - 717 S2 30-34 | ecosystem: Environmental > Terrestrial > Soil > Wetlands > Peat | place: Sweden: Norrbotten County, Stordalen...
GGCCAACTTTGGTTGGGGCTTCATTCTCGACCACTATGAGCTTGTCTACTCGACCCTCGGCGTGGTCCACGGGGCCGGCTATGCTGCAGCGCACGTTACGAGAGTCGCGCTCTGGGTGATGACCGGCGCCTCGGCGCTGGCGTGCGTGCTTTTGGCATTCGGCTATTTTCGTCCGCGAGCGAAGCAGGTGATCAACGGTTTTGTGACTTACGCAGCTTTGTATGTGGTTGCAGTACTGGCGTTGCCATTCCTCTTTCAAACATTCGTCGTAAAGCCCAATGAGCTAAGCCTTGAGACCCCCTATCTGAACCATTACATTGCCTTCACGCGCACGGCATATAAATTAGACGGTATCCAGGAGACGGCCTATCCAGCGCTTTCCGATCTGACTCCTGACGTGATCGCAAGGAATGAGGATACGATCCAGAACATCCGACTCTGGGACACGCGGCCATTGCTTCAGACTTATCAGCAGACCCAGGCAATTCGGCTTTACTACGACTTCTATAACGTGAATGTCGATCGATACCATCTGGCGGATGGCTTCCATCAGGTAATGCTCTCCCCGCGCGAACTCGCGGCCCAATTGCCCGCGGATGCGCAAACCTGGGTTAACGAGAATCTTGAGTTTACGCATGGCGAGGGCATGGTGATGAACTTCGTCTCCACTTCGACCGGAGGAGGCCTGCCGCAATACCTGCTTGAAAACATTCCTGCCGAATCGCAATATGGCCTGACGATTACCCAGCCCGAAATCTATTACGGAAACGTGGCGCCTGGATACAAGATTGTCGACACTGGAATCAAGGAGTTCGACTATCCCAAGGGTAATGAGAACGTCTATTCGAGCTATCAAGGCACAGGCGGAATACCGATCGACAGCATTTGGAAGCGGCTCCTGTTTGCATGGACGCAGAAGGACATCAACATTCTTCTGACCGGCTATCTTGAACCGCAAAGCAGAATTCAGATCTGGAGGGGAGTGCAAGAGCGCGTTTCCCAAGTTGCGCCTTTCCTGCTTCTGGACAAGGTGCCGTACGCCGTCTTGAGCGAAGGGAAGCAGTATTGGATCCAGGACGCGTATACCGTCTCGAATCGCTACCCCTATTCGAATGTGCAGACCGATGGTTCAGCGCAAGGGATGAACTACATTCGCAATTCCGTCAAGGTCGTCGTGGATATGTATAACGGCACGGTGTCGTTCTACATCATGGACCCGAACGATCCGCTGCTGGCGATGTACAACCGCGCATTTCCAGGCGTATTCAAGAATCTGAGCGAGCTATCCGCGGACTTGAAGAGTCATCTCCGCTATCCGGAAGATATGTTCGGTATACAGGCGGATGAATATAAGACCTTCCACATGACCGATCCGCAGGTGTTCTATAACCGCGAGGATCTCTGGGTTGCACCTCAGGAAAAGTACAACGGTGCAGTGGCCGCAATGGAGCCGTACTACATACTCATGAAGCTTCCCGGCAGCCAGCAGCTTGAGTACCTCATGATGACTCCCTTTACGCCGCAGAAGAGGGACAACATGATCGCCTGGCTGGCCGCCCGGTGCGATTTCCCGGACTACGGAAGAATGCTTTTTTACGAGCTCCCTAAGGACAAGCTGATCTTCGGACCGAACCAGATCAGCGCCATGATCGACCAGAGCACGACCATTTCGCAACAACTCACGCTATGGGACCAGAAGGGATCGGGCGTCATTCGCGGAAAGCTCATTGTGATCCCGATTGAGAATTCCTTCCTCTATGTCGTTCCCCTCTACTTGAAGGCAGAGGGCACGAATTTCCCGCAACTGAAACGCGTGATCGTTGCAACCGGAGACAAGGTCGTCATGGAGCCGACTCTTGACGCGGCACTAACCTCCTTGTTCGGAACAGCGCCGCCGCAGTCGGGAATACTCCCAGCGGGACAGTCGGGAGTATTGCCGGCGCAACAGACCGGAGCGCAGGCGCCGCTGTCGAAGGCGATGCGGGATCAAGCTGAAGCCCAACTTGCAGACGCCCAGAAAGCACTCAACGCGCTTAAACAACTGCTGGCTAATCCGGCTCAATAAGGCGGGGTGCGCGTGGCTAGATGCCAATGAAGCTCAGGCCACCGCCCATCGGTCGGCGGAATGGTTTCCTGCAGTTGTTGGCGCGAGTCGTGGCACGATTGCGTCGAGCCAGACCATCTAACTGATTGTGGGCAGTGAACAAAAGGAGATTGACAATGGCTCACTTTCGAGGGACCAACAGCGCATTTGGAGCGCCGGGCGACGAAGCCCGTTGGACCGGAGCCGCCAAGGATGGAGTCGGAACGGCCCATTCCTTTGGCGGTCGAGTCTGGTTCACGATCGGACGCGGTATCCTGACGGAGGTTTACTACCCAACGGTTGATCGGCCGCAACTACGCGATCTGGAGTTTCTCTTTTCCGATGAGAACGGGCTGTTCCTGGAGGAGAAGCGGGACCTTGCTTATCAAATTGAACGAATGGTTCCTTCTCAGGGCTATCGAATAACCAGGAACGACCCTAAAGGGCGTTTCTCGTTTACGAAAGAAATCATCGCGGATCCAACTCGGCCCTGTGTTCTGATCCACACAAAAATGGAAGGCAACGGCGACTTTCTCAGAACTCTAAAAACCTATGTGTTGTGTAATCCTCACTTGGAGGTCGGCGGAGAAAATAACAATGCCTATGTGGTCGAGGTATCGGGCCGCGAATTGCTGGTTGCGGAGAAAGAAGACCGCTGGCTCGCAATAGGAGCATCGTGCGGCTACTCCCGGCTCTCGTGTGGTTATGTCGGATCCAGCGACGGATGCACCGACATCCAAGAGAACGGCGGCATGAAGTTTGAATTCGATGAGGCCAAGAACGGCAATGTCGCGCTCACCGCCGAACTCGATCTCTCAGCGACCCGAGAATTCACGATCGGCATCGCCTTCGGCGAGAGCCTTCCGAGCGCAGTATCAAGTCTGTTCCAGAGCCTGGGCGTCGCTTATAAAAAGCAACGCAAGGTATTCATCCATCAATGGGAACAGGCAACGCATGGCTTGCACTCCCTGCATGAAGCCAGCGGGGACCACGGGCGGCTCTTCGAGTCGAGTTACAATCTTCTGCTAACTCATGAAGACAAACTGTACCAGGGAGCGTTTGTCGCATCGCTTACGATTCCCTGGGGCGAGGCACGCAACGACAAATCAGGGAAGGGCGGCTATCACCTGGTTTGGACGCGTGACATGGTGGAAAGCGCGATGGGCTTGCTCGCTGCGGGCGACACATGCGGGCCCACGCGCGCACTTATCTATCTTGCCGCCCGGCAGAAGGAGGACGGTAGTTTCCCCCAGAATTTCTGGGTGAATGGCGAAGCCTTCTGGGACGGGATGCAACTGGACGAAGTAGCGTTCCCCATATTGCTCGCCTGGCGGCTCCATCATCTTCAACTTCTGGGCGACTTCAACCCGCGCGTGATGGTCGACCGTGCTGCCGTATTTCTGCTCCACAGTGGCCCTGTAACCGGCGAAGAGCGCTGGGAAGAGGGTAGCGGCTATTCTCCTTCTACGCTCGCAGCGATCATTGCCGCCTTCATCTGTGCGGCCTCCTTCGCGAGGACAGATCATGACGATCAGACAGGCGCCTTCCTTGAGAGTTATGCCGATTTCCTCAGGTCGCACCTGGAGGAATGGACGGTCACGACAAAGGGATCGCTCCTTGCGGGGACTTCCCGCTACTTTGTGCGTCTGAATCCAACCAAACCTGGAGAAGCCGCAGAGCCTGGGGCCGTGGATAAAGCGGAGCTGTACCTGACCAGCCAGCCGCCCAATGCTCCTCACTCCTATCCGGCCCGCGAAATTGTCGATGGTGGCTTTCTCCAGTTGGTGCGATACGGAATCTTATCTGCCGACGATCCATTGATCGTCGAGAGTCTGCGGGTGGTGGATTCGGTGCTCAAGACGGAGACTCCCTCCGGTCCTTGCTGGCACCGCTACAACCACGACGGCTATGGTCAGAAGCCTGACGGCGATCCTTATACGAGTTGGGGCCAAGGCCGAGCCTGGCCACTGCTGACCGGTGAGCGCGGACACTACGAGCTTGCCGCGGGGCGGGATTGCCGCCCGCTTCTGCAGGCCATGGAAAAGTTCTCAAACGCTACCTGTCTGCTGCCCGAACAGATATGGGATGAAGCGGATCTTCCGGAGGCGCACATGCACCGCGGCGGCCCAACCGGTTCTGCGAATCCTCTATTGTGGGCGCATTCGGAATATGTACGCCTGCTTCGCTCGTGTCAGGACGGCAAGGTGTTCGATTCCATTCCGGAGGTTCTGGCTCGCTATAAGAACGGTCAACCTCAGACCAACGTCGAATACTGGCTGCCCAAGCACCCCATACGCCAGGCACGCAAAGACCATACGATTCGCATCTGCGCGATGGAGACCTTCCGCCTTCGCTGGAGCGCTGATGGTTGGAAGACCTGGCGGGATAGCGAGTCGACGCCGACCGGGATAGGTGGAGAGTATTTCGATTTGTTTCCAAAAGACTATCAGTCGCAACTCGACTTCACGTTCTACTGGCCGAATCGCAAAGAGTGGGAAGGCCAGAACCACCATATCGAATCGCAATAGCTGGCCAGGAGCGAGTTTGACGACGGAAACCACTCAGACCCCGGTTAAAGGCTTTGTCTATTACGCCGTAGCAGTCGCGGCTCTAGGCGGACTTCTGTTCGGCTACGATACCGGCGTGATTTCCGGGGCGATTCTTTTCATCAAGAGTCAATTCTCTCTATCGTCCACCATGGAGGAGATTGTCGTCAGCTCCGTCCTGGTTGGTGCAGTTTGTGGCGCCGCGCTGGGAGGCGCGCTCACCGATCGCTTCGGACGCCGCAGCCTTATCCTCGTGGCCGGCGTCATCTTTACCATCAGTTCCGTTGGTACGGCTCTGGCGCCAACGGTTCCCTGGTTGATCGCCGGCAGGGTGGTAAGCGGAATCGCTATCGGGATTGCTTCGTTTATCTCTCCGATGTATATCGCAGAATTGGTCCCGGCGAGAGTTCGTGGAGCACTTGTGGCAGTCAACATGCTCGCGATTACCACCGGCATTGTATCGGCCTATCTGACGGATTATGCACTCACCGACATCAAAGGTTGGCGATACATGTTTGGCCTTGGTGCGATACCGGCCATTGGGTTGTTGATTGGAATGTGGCGTCTTCCCGATAGCCCACGATGGTTGATCGGTAAATCGAGGATAGATCAGGCGAAGAAGGTGCTGGACCGGTTGCGCGCCCCGGAAGAGGTGGGTCAGGAGGTTACGGACATTCAACAGAGCATGACCAAGCAGAATGGCGACTGGAAGACCGAACTCTTTCGGCCGGCTCTCAGGATGCCCCTCATCATTGGCATTGGACTGGCACTCTTTCAGCAATTGTCCGGAATCAACACGGTCATATACTATGCACCAACCATCTTCAAGTTCGCGGGCTTCAAGAGCTCCGGTGCTTCCATTCTCGGCGCGGTTGGTTTGGGAGTTGTAATGCTGTGCATGCATGTGGTAGCCATTTTCCTATTGGATCGCGTTGGAAGGAAGCCCTTGTTATTGGTCGGAGTCGGGGGTCAGATTGCGGGTCTTGCGATTCTGGCAGCGGCCTTCCAGTTCAAGCAATTATCGGGCTTTCTAGGCGATATCGCTGTTGGCGGGCTTGTGGTCTATGTGGCTTGTTTTGCCTTCGGACTCGGCCCGGTCTTCTGGCTCATCATCTCCGAGATTTATCCCCTGGCGGTTCGCGGCGCCGCAATGAGTGCTGCGACTGTCGCCAACTGGGGCATGAACCTGGTGGTTGCCGTAACCTTTCTGACACTGGTCAAGGTCTTGGGGCACGCTTCGACGTTCCTGTTGTACGGTGTCATCACCATCGGCGCCTGGTTCTTCATCTATAAGCTGGTGCCGGAGACGAGAGGTAAAACCCTTGAACAGATAGAAGAACACTGGCGAAAGGGTAAGTCGCAACAGGCATAGATGGCCGTCCACTTGTCTATGCCAAGGAATCACGGGCGGAGCATCTTGACTTGCCGTTGGGAGGAAATGCAACTTGACGATCCACATCAATTGCCCGGAGCGGGAACAGGAAACGAGCAGACCCAAATGAATTCGCAAATGTTGAGAGACACCGCGAAGGTGCTTTTTGCCGATAACAAAGGCCTGCTTGCGATGGATGAGAGCAACGGAACCTGTAACAAGCGATTTGCAAAGCTAGGTATTCCGCAGACCGTCGAAACGCGGAGAGCCTACCGTGAATTGATTGTGACCACTCCAGGGCTCGGTGAGTCGATAGGCGGCGCAATCCTCTATGACGAGACGATCCGTCAGAAGACGAAAGATGGCACTCCGTTTGTCAAAGTCCTCATTGAGGCGGGCATTACTCCCGGCATCAAGGTGGACACAGGCGCCAAGGAACTGGCCGGCCATCCCGGTGAAAAGGTCACAGAAGGCCTGGACGGATTGCGCGATCGTTTTCAAGAATATTTTCAAATGGGCGCGCGCTTTGCCAAGTGGCGCGCTGTGATTGCCATCGGCAGTGGCATTCCGAGTTGGGGCTGCATTGAAGCGAATGCCCATGCACTGGCTCGCTATGCGGCGCTGTGCCAGGAAGCTGGGCTGGTTCCAATCGTTGAGCCAGAGGTTCTGATGGACGGCGATCACACATTGGATCAGTGCTTCGAGGTTACGGACGAAGTGCTGCGAACGGTGTTCAGCCAGCTGTTTGCACAACGAGTCATCCTTGAAGGAATGATTCTGAAACCTAACATGGTGCTCCCCGGATTGGCCTGCAATACGCAGGAGACTGTGGATGAAGTGGCCGATGCTACGGTGAGCTGCTTCCTTCGCGCTGTCCCCGCTGCTGTTCCCGCGATTGCGTTCTTGTCGGGCGGCCAATCCCCAGAGCTGGCATCGGCTCGCTTGAATGCGATGAACCTGAGATTCAAGTCACGACTTTTATGGGCATTGGCATTCTCGTTTGCCCGCGCCATCCAGCAGCCGGCATTGGAGCTTTGGAAGGGCCAGGAGGTCAACATACCGGCAGCGCAGCAGGCTCTGTTTTACCGGGCACGATGCAATCAGGCGGCGCGCCGCGGCGAATACAACGAGGCAATGGAGAAGAGATGACGGGAAACAGACACAACCATGAAGGAAATAGTGGCGACAGCGGTGAACCCGAACCCGGCCCGTACTGGAAGCGAATGCATCGTGACTGGCGCTTTTGGATAGGCGCACTCCTTATGGGCGCTGCACTCGCCGTCTACGTTCTGAGCGGCGACCTGGCATGGGTTCCACGCGGACACCCGCAACCTGCGTTACCTGCAACCGGTCCGTGATCGTAGCGCCCAATCAACCCCGTGAGTCAGCGGCCCGCTGGCACAAACCAGCGCAGGGCTGCTGTTGCCACCGATCAAGCGCCAGCTACCGACCCTATGAACTGAGTGGAACCATATGAGCCCGATTTCTTTGTATCCCCTGCGCTTCGAACCGATTTATCAATACCGCTTATGGGGCGGCAGGAGATTGGCCAGCCTGCTCTCCGCGCCGCTGCCGGGTGACGGTCCAATTGGCGAAGCGTGGGTGCTCAGCGACCGTTCTGACCATCAAAGCCTGGTTGCGAATGGACCGCTTAAGGGCCAGACTATCGGTCGATTGATGGAACAATTTCGAGAACAACTGATGGGGAAGTTTGCTCCTCGCTTCCGCCGCTTTCCCCTGCTCCTCAAATTTCTTGACGCGCGCGAAATGCTTTCCGTGCAGGTTCATCCCAGCGATGCGCACCCAGAGCTGATTCCAGCGGGCGATACGGCGAAGACCGAAGCATGGGTTGTAATCGAGGCTGAAAAAGGAAGCCATATCTATGCTGGCTTGAAACCTGGCACGTCTGCCGACGGTCTGCGGCATTCCATCGCTAGCGGCGCGATTGCCGATTGCCTGGTGGGCATTGCCCCCAAGCCGGGCGACGCCGTATTCATTCCTGCGGGAACGGTTCATACTTTGGGCGGCGGCGTTGTTGTCTTCGAGGCGCAGCAAAACAGCGACGTTACATTCCGCCTTTACGACTGGGGCCATGTCGACGCGAAGACTGGAAAACCACGGCCTCTTCAGGTCGATCAGGCGTTTGCCTGCATAGATTTTGAAGGGAGCGTCGGTGGCCTGGTCACGCCCCGCGTAGAAGCCACGATGCCCGTTGAACGCGAGAGACTCTTTGATTGCGAACCGTTCCGACTGTGGCGATTACTCGGTCAAGCGTCCTTCCCAGTTGGAGCCACAGGAGAGCCACGTGTGCTGGTTTGCATTGGGGGCTCAGGACAGCTTGAACATGCCAACATTCCTTATGCCGTAGGCAAAGGAGACGTATGGCTCTTGCCTGCAGAGGCCGGAGTGTGTGCATTTCAACCCAGCCCGCAAGTAACCCTCCTTGAGATTGCAATCCATGGATCGTAAGGAGTTGGGGATAGTGCGGAATTGAAGACAATACGATGGTGCAAACGCGGAAGCTCGAGTCGATTTCGCGAACCCTCGGAGGTGGGGTTGAATGAAAAAGCTCATTGTGTTCGATCTGGACGGGACCCTGGCGCCGAGTAAGTCGTCCCTGGCTCCCCAGACGGCGGCGTTACTGCATGACCTCTTAGGCATCATCAAAGTGTCAGTCATCTCCGGAGGCGCGTGGACCCAATTCGAAAAGCAACTTCTCACCGATCTTCCCCAAGGCAGTCTCCTCGCAAACTTGTCCCTGCTTCCGACCTGTGGAACTAAATTCTTTCAATACAACGGGAAGTGGACAGAACTTTATTCAGAGGATCTGACAGTGGACCAAAGAAAGAAGATCATCGACTCACTGGATAAGGCGGCGAAAGAGGCGGGCTATCACGCCAAGAAAGTTTGGGGAAAGGTCATTGAGGACCGGGGAAGCCAGGTGACATTCTCCGCATTAGGCCAGCAAGCGCCTTTGGCAGAAAAGGAAAAGTGGGATCCCGATTTTGCCAAACGGAAGAAGATCACAGCGATCCTGGAGAAGCTTATCCCGGAGTTTTCCATTCGCATGGGTGGTGCAACGTCAATCGATGTGACCAAGCCGGGCATTGACAAAGCCTACGGCATAGGCAAGCTGCGGGATACTCTCCACCTTTCATTGAAAGAGATGGTGTACATCGGAGATGCATTATTCCCAGGCGGGAACGACTACCCGGCGGAAAAGGCGGGGGTTGTTTCAATCCCTGTAAAAGGGCCTGACGATACCAATCTTGTAATCAAGACTATCCTTGCTTGTCTTGGCGAGAAGTGAGCTTGGCAAATCCAGTAAGCGGGTGAGGAGATTCGATGAGCGGATTCAAGTTGCAACGCCTGGGCATGATTATGGAGCCCGAGCCGGGAAACCAACATGAAGTGGAAGGGGTTCTGAATCCGGGAGTCGCACGCGGTCCCGATGGCGAACTCTACCTCTTTCCGCGACTGGTTGCGAAGGGAAATTACTCGCGCATAGGGATAGCGCGAGTGCGGTTCAATGAAGCCGGCGATCCGACGGGCGTGGAGAGGCTTGGCATCGCACTGGAGCCGGAAGCCGATTATGAACGGCGAACCGACGGCGGCGGTGGCTGCGAGGATCCTCGTGTCACGTTTGTTGAGCCGCTCAAACGCTACATCATGACCTACGCGGCATTCTCACCACACGGACCAAGGATCGCGATGGCGGAATCCGAGGATCTCTTCCACTGGAAGCGGCTGGGGCTCGCAACATATGCTCATTGGCACGGCATCGAATTGGCTCACGTGGACGATAAGGATGCGAGTCTGTTTCCTGTCGCGATCCCAAACTCCGCCGGAAAACTGGAATTGGGAATGCTCCATCGTCCTCTGTTTCCCGGCACTCGGCCGGAGGAGACTGTGTGCAAGCCTGGACCCAGACAGGTGGACTTGAACCACGAGAGCATTTGGATTTCCTACTGTCCCCCGGAGTTGATGAGCGAGACGCCGGATCGCCTGGGTCAGTTTACATCTCATCACCGGCTGGCGACTCCAGTGTCGCCCTGGGAAC
>Ga0224555_1005784_pt1 | contig 10058 bp, 11 predicted proteins | sample 714S23034metaG_FD_180687 | JGI IMG/M metagenome (GOLD analysis project Ga0224555, IMG submission 180687) | Peat soil microbial communities from Stordalen Mire, Sweden - 717 S2 30-34 | ecosystem: Environmental > Terrestrial > Soil > Wetlands > Peat | place: Sweden: Norrbotten County, Stordalen...
GTTTCCAACCAAGAAATGAAGCTGGTCAACGTCCAGCGCAATCCATTCCACGGTGAATGGAACTATGTCATTAGGCCAAATGCCTCAACGTGAGTTGCTACCTTTATTTATTAACGCCGCCTTAATATGACCAATTGGATTGCCGCGACCCAAATCCTCCTTTCCCTGTTGGTCTGCCTCGCCGTGGCGGCTTACATTGGCGGCCCTAAATTGCGCCTGTGGATTGCGACCGTCTTCCCAACCCTCTGTGACCGGCTGATGTACCTTGTGCCGTGGCGCCGCAAACGCTTGCGCCGCGACTTTGCTGCCATGCTGGCGATGCTGCTGGACGCGGGCGTGCCCGAGGCAACATCCGTTCAACTCGCCGCCGCGGCCACGGCCAACCACGTTTTCTTAAGGCAGGCCGCTGAGGCCGCGCGGGACTTGCAGTCGGGCGGCGCCCTGCCGGCCGCGTTGCGCCGCTTTGACAGCGGGGCGGAGTTTGATTGGCGCCTGGCCAACGCCGCGCACGAACCCAACGGCTTCACCGCCGCCCTGGCCGGCTGGATGGAATCGCTGGACGCCAGGGCGTTTCAACAGGAGCAGACCTTCTCGCAAATCGTTTCGACCGGCCTGGTGCTGGCCAACGGGTTGGTGGTCGCGTTGGTCGTCCTGGGCGTTTTCAACATCCTTATCTCCATAACCGATAAGGTGGCTCTATGGTAATTCGCGCCCAGGCAAACGCCCGCCGCGGCGGCGGGTGGATGGTTCTCGAATGCGTCGTGGCCCTGGGGATTCTCATTTCAGTGATGATCCCGATCAGCTTTTCCTTTGTGTCCGAGCACCGGGCCTGCCGGGCCTCGTACTACCGCGCCGTGGCCATGGAATTGGTGGACGGCGAAATGGAAATCCTGCGCGCCGGCGAGTGGCGGCAATTCTTGCGCGGCACGCAGCCTTACTCCGTCAACGCCGCCGCCGCGAAAAATCTGCCGTCGGGCCGGTTCTTGTTGACAGTCGAAGAACACCGCATCCGTCTGGAATGGCGGCCGGCGGACAAAGATCAAGGTGGAAAGGTCACTCGTGAAGCCGTCCTGCCCTAAATCCGGCTACCTTCTGATCGAATTGCTGGTCTTCATGGCGTTGATGGTGGTGATTCTCAACCTGGCTTACGCCGCCTATTGGCGTTGCGCCGACAACTCCAAACGCCTGCAACAGAACGCCGCTGACATCCTCGCCGCCGTCCAGGCCGGCGAACGCTGGCGTGACGACGTCCGCCTGGCCCGCGACGCTGTCAACTATCCGAATGGCCTCAGCCTCATTCAATCCAGCGACACCATCCAGTATCGCTTCGAGCAGCAGGCCATCTGGCGGCGTTCCACCCAAACCGGGCGGACGATTCGCCTGCTGTCCAACGTCAAAACGTCCGCCATGCGGCCCGAAATTCGCCGGCAAGTCCGCGCCTGGCGCTGGGAGGTGGAATTGCCAGCCCGCCAAGCGCCGCCCTATCTGCGTCCCCTTTTCACCTTCGAAGCCGTGCCCGCCCAATGAAAATCCCCCTCGCGCCAGCCTCCTCGAAATCCCGCGCCTCGGTCATCCTGATCATCCTGGTGCTTCTGGGATTGATGGCGCTGATCATTGTCAGCAATAACCTGGCTTTGGCGCACCTGGACAAAAATCTGCGGCTGATCGAGCAGAAACAATTGCGCAAAGCCGCTGTGCCTGTCACCAATCACAAGCAGTCCAAATAAAAAACTGTTGATAGGCAAGGATGACCCTTAGAGAGGACGTTTTACGAGGTAAAGCTGGGGCATTTTGCACACGGAAATGGTCGGGGCGGTGAGATTTGAACTCACGATACGAGTCTTGCCGGGGAAAACCTTCATCTTGCTGGGTAATTGAACATCCTGGAACATCCCTTGACATAGTGGATGTTGTAAGTTTAGTTGTAATATATGGCATCACTAAGACGCTTAAGCAATTCTCCTTACTGGATCGCGTGCTTCTCATTGCCGGATGGCAGGCGCACGAATCGCAGCACCGGCACGACAGACCGGCACGAAGCGAAACGCATCGCCAATAAATTTGAGGATGCCAGCAACGAAGCCAAGCAAGGGCGGCTGGTCGAACTTCGCGCCAGGCAGACCATCGCTGAGATTTTCGCCATTGCCAACAAGGATGCCTTGCCAAGCTCCACCATGAACGATTTCTTCGAGTCGTGGTTGAAGCGGAAATCCATCGAGGCGGGCGAAAAGACGCATCTGCGGTATCAGGGCGTGATTCAACAATTCCGCGCCTTTCTGGGCGCAAAAGCCGCCAAAGACATCACGCACCTTACCAGCAAGGAAATTGCCGCATTCCGGGACTCCATCAGTGATCGGTTGAGCCCTGGCACAGTCAACATCAGTTTAAAAATCATCCGTGCGGCGTTGAATCAAGCGAAACGCGACGGGTTGGTGGATCAAAACGAAGCGGAACGAGTCGCCTTTTTGAAGCGGGCAAAAAGCCGGACACGCCGCCCCTTCTCCATTCCAGAGCTTCACAAAATCTTGGCGGTCGCCAACCAGGAATGGCGGGGGATGATCATCTTCGGCCTCTACACCGGACTTCGCCTCGGAGATATTGCGAAATTAACCTGGGCGAATCTTGATTTGAACAAGGCTGAATTGACGCTCATCACCTCAAAAACGGACAGGTATCAAAATTTGCCGCTGGCGAAACCGCTTTTGGATCACCTTACAAGCCTGCCCGGCTCAGACGATCCGCAGCAACCCCTCTTTCCCGCAGCGTTTGAGTGCTATGATAAAAACTATTTTAACGGTGCGCTGTCAAAACAGTTTTACCAGATTCTTGTAAGCGCGGGGCTCGCCCAAAAGCGAATAACCAAGGAGACGGGGAAAGGCGGTTCTGTCAAACACGCTCAAAACGAACTAAGTTTTCACTGTCTGCGCCACACCGCCACGAGCCTGCTCAAAAATGCCGGCGTTTCCGACGTGGTCGCCCGGGACATTATCGGTCACGAATCCGAGGCGGTCAGCCGCAATTACACCCATATCGACACCGAAACGAAACGCCGGGCCATCGACGCGATGCCGGATGTGCTGGAGAATTGAAATGAAACTTTGCGGCAAGCCTATTGCCCGAGGGTTCATCAATTGCCATGAATGGAGGGTGTGAACCTGTGATACAGGATTTACCGCCGATCTCTAGTCCCCCAGGTCCTAAAAGGTGGGGTCCTCTTCCATTCTCCTCCTAAACGAGGGACAGATTTGTTCGACTTGCGTAAGGATGTTGGACCGTAATTCTTGCAATAGGTGCTGCGCCCTTGGAGTATAATGCCAACACCAACGCTCAAACCCTGCATGGTCGTCTTTTTCCCGTGTGATTTGGTGATCAACTACCAAATGGTCAAATTGGGAACGGAGCACGCCAAGCTGGTGCGCTACGTCTTCCAATGCCGACTTCAATTTGAGGTCCTTAGCGTCGAAACGCGAGTGAAACGTGTCGATCACTTGGTCTTCCCGTGTCTGCCAGATTCCAGTATTGAGCCCTTTGATCGTGTCTGAAATGGCCTTCCTAAATTTTTGTCCTTCTTCATCGTTGATTGATGTCTTATACGCTGAACGGCCGAATAGCCGCTCCACAAGTTCTAGTATGTTTTGATCGACGGGGTCGACGGTGCTCTGGGGATTAGGCGGGAGACCCTTTGTGATCGGGGATCGAGATGGAAGATCCCCGCGAGAAACGCCAACGATTTCCTGCATGGCTCGCCAATAGATTTCAGGTAGCGGCCGAGCGTTTTCAATAGGGCGTTTGAAAGCGTTTTTGAATGCACTGGCAACCGTCCGCTCGGTTGTTGGTTTAGGAAAACCCACATATTCCCCCTTCTTTTGATCGGCCACCTCCTTAAAAATATCACGGTAGAATTCACTTAAATTGCCGCTGTATTGGGTCTCGATCACGTCTCTGATGTAAGCCACGTCCTCGTTTTCCAACCGTTCTTTTTGCGGCCTTCCGGGTTTCATGACTTTCTTTTTCATAGATGCAAGGGATTGTTGCCACTTTCCGCCACCTAAAACAAGCCACTTTCCGCCACTTTGCCCATCTATGTAAAACAACTTTTTGAGGTCAATTGATCGCGTGCAGAAAACATCTCAAGTGAGCAGCGACGACGGTGACTTTGACCGTAAACCAGCGTTCGGATCACGCCGGGCGGTGACCGGAGCGCATGGTGCGCAGACGTTCACCACCGACGCCGTGATGGAACGCCATGGAATACCGGGCATGGCGATTAACCCACGCCCGGAATTCATCCGGCTTCCCAAGAGCGGATCGCCCTGCCCCTTCACGGGCTTGTCAAGGACCGGGCTCAACGCCCTCATCCTGCCGACGCCCGCCAACGGGTTCAAACCACCAGTTCGCTCCATCAGTTTGCGGCAACGCGGGCAAGCCCGGGGCACTCGCCTGATTGTTTTTGACTCTCTGATCGAATACCTGCATAGGCTGGAAACCTCACCCACTACTCCCGTCAGCACAGGCCCTAGCATAATATAAATATGAAAGAAACAGAAATTAAAACGCAAAAGAAAACAAATCGTCACAGCCCGGCAGCAGCAGCATCGCTGGTCGCAGGCAAGGCTCCAGTCGCTCGTACGCGAACGCAGGGGCCGACTCAACATCATGTCAACAGAACTGTTATTGTCAGCAAGTCCATAGCGGCCCTGACGGTCCACCCGCTGAACGCCGAGATTTATGGCGACGCGGCGGATCAGACTCTGGTGGACAGCGTTGGCGAGAACGGTATTCTCCAACCAGTTATGATTGACAGCAAAGATCAAATCATTTCCGGGCACCGCCGTTTCGATGCGGCAACCAAGGCCGGGCTTAAACAAATCCCATGCACGCTCTTCCAATCCACCGACGAGTTGGACATCAGGACGGCGCTGATCGAGGCCAATCACCAGCGGGTGAAATCTAACGAACAATTCGCACGGGAAGCCGCCTGCTTGCTACGCGTGGAGCGGAAGAAAGCCCAGCTTCGCAAAACGACCGCCAATTCCAAGGGCGATCTCCCGGCGATATCGCCGGGAGATCCTGGTGACGCCCGCGACGTGACTGCCAAAAAGCTTGGCATTGGCGGCAAAAAAGTCGAGCAATCGGCTGCCGTAGTCGCCGCAATTGACAAGCTGGATAAGGAAGGCAGCAAGGACGATGCAGACAAACTGCGCAAGGAATTGAACAAATTCAGCGTCAACCGGGCATACAAGGTTGCCTTGGAAAAGGGCTGGCTCAAGGGGGTTGGTGCCGAAGAAACAGCGGACAAAAAAGATGTCATTCTGATTGAGGACTGGAAGAGGATGTCCGAAGGCGAAAAGGAAAAGGCGTTGGCGAAAGGGGGTTCCGAAAGCACATTCAATTCCCAGCAATCGGATGGAATCGAGTGGGCGAAATGGTCATGGAACCCGATCACCGGCTGTAGGCACGATTGTCCCTACTGCTTTGCCCGCGACATTGCAAACCGCCTCTTTTTCCATCAATTCAATCCCGCATTTTACCCTGCCCGGTTGAAAGCGCCGGATTTGACGAATGTGCCCAAGGAAGCCGCGACGGACATTGGCTACCGCAACGTCTTCACCTGCTCGATGGCTGACCTCTTCGGCAAGTGGGTGCCCGCCGATTTGATCGAGATGGTGCTGGAGGCGGTTCGCGCCGCGCCGCAATGGAACTTTTTATTTTTGACAAAGTTTCCCCAGCGGCTCTGCCAGTTTAAATTCCCGGACAACGCCTGGGTCGGGACCAGCGTGGATAAGCAAGCGCGTGTCGATGCCGCCGAACAGGCGTTTGAGAAGGTGGAAGCTCGTGTCAAGTGGTTGTCCTGCGAGCCAATGATGGAGCGATTGACTTTTACGAAATTAAAGTTGTTTCAATGGGTCGTCATCGGCGGTGCCAGCAAAAGCACGAAGACCGACGAATTCAAGCCACCTCGGGAATGGGTGCAACATCTCTGGGTCCAAGCCGAAAAGGCGGGCTGCAAAATCTACGAGAAGCCCAACCTGCTGGAGCGTCGCAGGGAATATCCGCAGCAACAGCAGGGCGTTCAACCAGCCACTAAGCCTAGCGGCACATGATCCATACCGGGGACGCTGGGTTCCATCCCGGCGTCCCCCACTATACAAAAAATATAATTTAAGAAATATGAAAACAATTACACGTCGGGGCATCGCTGCCCAACGCGCCTTGCTTGATCGCCCAGTGTTTGTCGATACGCTCGAAGTTGCTCAGCAGGATGCGACGGGATTGCGGGCTGAGATCCTCGACAACTTTAACGCCGCGACATGCGCCGCCGAAATGCTCGCAAAAGTCAATGTTCCGCCGCGTGAACCAATTCTCGGCGACTGGTTCAAGCAGGGGGATTTGGGATTTATCTACGGTCAGCGGGGCCTGGGCAAAACCTGGCTGGCCATGCACCTGGCGCGGCAATGCGTCGAAGGCGGCAAGGTGGCCGACTGGAAAGTCCATAAACCCCGCCGCGTCCTCTATGTGGACGGGGAAATGGCTTTCGACGAAATCCGCAAGCGCGACGCCGCGTTGTCAACCACCCCTGCCAAGGGGATGTTCTATCTGCACCACGAGGTCTTGTTCCACAAAACCGGAACCGTTTTGAATCTGACCGACCCGCTTGCGCAGCAGGTTCTCCTGGAAAAGTGCGAGCGGGACGGAATCGAAATCCTGGTCCTGGATAATCTCTCCTGCCTGTTCGCGGGTGTCCGAGAGAATGACGCCGACGCGTGGGAGTTGGTTTTGCCCTGGCTGCTGGCGTTGCGGCGTAAACGAATTGCCGTTGTTTTTATTGCCCACGCCGGGCGGAACGGTTACATGCGTGGTACGACCCGTCGCGAGGATGCGGCCTTTTGGATCATCGAGTTGACGGAGGCCAACAACGCCGACGAAGTCCAGACGGGGGCAAAGTTCGACACCCGGTTCGTCAAGAACCGAAACGCCACCGAGGCCGAGTGCCCTCCGTTGGAATGGCAATTTAACCTACCCAAGGGGAAGAGCCACGCGACCGTGAGCTCGAAGCCCCTGTCAATGATCCACGATTTCCGGAAGTGCATCGAAAACGGGCTGACCGGTGCCACCGACATCGCCGGGGAATTGCGAATCTCGAAGGGGCAGGTTTCCAAGCTGGCGCAAAAGGGCATCAAGGCGGGCTGGCTCAAAAAGAAGGGCCGTGAGTATGCGCTTACCGGGCAACCATAGCCTCGTTTCCACCGCTGCACCTATGGCGTGGAAACGAGAAACGAAGGGAGACGGAATCGTTTCCACGGGCAAAAGGACGGGCCCTACAGGGCGTTCCTGGGGCCTGCACGGAAACGAAGCAAACCCTTGCATTGGAACCACCACGACGCCGTTTCCGGGCGGACCATGTCTTGGTGCCACGGGCAAAACTCGACAAACATCGAAAGTAAAATCCATGCCGAAAAAAACAGATAATATATTCACCATCGGCTTCACCAAGAAGACCGCATCCGTGTTTTTCGAAAAGCTCCGCGACGCCGGCGTTAAACGCATCATTGACGTCCGGTTGAATAATGTGTCCCAATTGGCAGGCTTCTCCAAAAAAGATGACCTCCAGTTTTTCCTCAAAGAAATCCTCGGTATCGAATACGTCCACCTGCCGCTTTTGGCTCCTACGCAGGAGATGCTCGACCGATTCAAAGCCGACAAGGGGCCGTGGGAAAATTACGAACGGGACTTTTTGGCTTTGATGGCCGGGAGGCGTGTCGAGGACCAAATCGACCGCGAGCTAATCCCCGGGGCTTGCCTGCTTTGCTCCGAGGACAAGCCCGACTTTTGTCACCGTCGGCTGGTGGCGGAGTACCTTAGCCGGAAATGGGGGAACCTCAATATTATCCATTTGGTCTAAACACGTATGAATTCAAAAAGTATGAGAAATTTAATTACGCCCGATTACGTCGTCAGGGTGCCGTTTGGCGGGGGCGTGGGTGTGCTGGTTGGCGACGTGATCCTAACGGCTGCGCATTGTATGAATTACGCAGCGGTGCCCGCGACCACTGCTCGCTCTGCCAGTCTGGGTATGTGAAAAGTTAACCCGTGAAATGGAGTGCAATTCAAATTCGTGAAATCGAAGCACAGTCACACATCTAGGGGCATCGCAGCGTTGGCGAAGAAAGCCGCCGCTGTCGCTGCCTCGCTTCCGTCCTCTGGTCTGCTCCTTGGCGGTGGTTCCATTTCACTGGCCAGAAACCAGTTGGAACGATCCGCCGCCCTGTATTATCAAAAGGTCAAACCGAATTATCTCGACGGCTACATTCTCCCCGGTCAACGACGATTCATTTTCCGCTGTCTTTTCGTACCGATGTTCTGCAAAGCCGTGATTGCTCACGTTGTAAAACGGGAAGGCCAGCCCCGGTATTGGCTCTGGCAGCACGGCACGTATCTCTTGGCGTTTGAGCGGCTGCTCTTGGAAATGCACCTCCGAAAGGCGATCGACCTGAAGGCAGGGGTGCTCAACGCCTTGGTTGAACCGTCACTGGACCGTCGATATTGGCACAGGCGTTTTAACCAATGGCGGGAAGCGGCCCGGGCGTCGTATCGGCATTTTATCCAGAAGAAGTCTCCGCAGATTAGGAAAAGTGTTTATGCACAAGCGGCTCATCTCGGCACGATGCAGAATCTCTCCGGTGGCCAATTGCCCGGGGAACTGTTTTCCACGATGCTGAAACGAATCGACGCAAATCTGGATGCGGCGGCAGCGTTCAGAAAGACAGCCGGGAAGATCAAGCCCGCACGGTGGGGAGAACCGGAACTTGATACGTGGCTCATCGAAATCTGGCCATTGGTCACCGAGTACGGGTGGAACTATCACGACATCTGGCTTGTGGCTTACAAAAAATGGAACGTGTCTTCAGAGAGCGATGCACTGGATAAAGTAACCAAGCTGGAAAACCGGTGCAAAAGAATGCTGCATTTTCGGCTGGGCTCTGCCGGGCAGAAAAAACAGGGCTGCCCTAAAGAAGTGGATCCTCTACCATTTGGTTTCCCACTTGCTATGAGTCTTGAGCCTATCGCCTTTTCCGAGGAGGAATGGGTAGTGGGGCAATTCTTGAAAGCATAAGCAGCATCACCGGCCTTCAAGTTTCTCCCCGGTTTTCCACCAGCAGCGTTGTACAATATACGAATGAATAATAATTCACTCATGCGGTCCCAAACAAGCGAAACTGGCTTCGACCTTTTTCGCCTTTCAAAAGCTAAAGAAACCGTTGGCGTATGTGCCAACACACTGCGGCTGTTCAACAAACAGGGGTTGCCATTTTATCGGCAGGGAAAAGTTGTCTTTGTTTCAAAATCAGATCTTAATGCTTTCATTCGGGCACGCCCCGTTGCTGCGTCGCCCACGGAAGGAGGAGCGGCTTGACGAGTTTTCCCCCAGCCACGGAATCGGACCAAAAAACAGCATCGACAAAGCTGACCGGGGCGTTCCGTGGAACGGGAATCAGACTGATCTACCGAGGGAAAATAAAGTTTATCCCCAGTTTTCAGGAGCCGGTTCATTTATCATCTCGCGCATGACATCAAATTTGATCATAGGGCCTCAGATGAGGGGAAACAATAATTGCAAAGTAATGATTCTCGGCGGCAGTGCCGGCGAGGTCAATGCCCTTGCGCTGTTCGACAATGCAGGTGAACTACGGCAGGACCAATCCTCGCCACCATCGATGCAGGAATTCGATTGGGGAAAATGCGTGGCGGACTTCGGCGAGCAAGATATTATACGGTTGTCGGAGTGGCGAGGATATTCCGAAGAGTTTTGTCGCTGGCTCCATGCGGAAAAACTTGTGGGTATTTACAATGGGAACTGGGCATTTCCTGTCCCCGATGATGGCGGTACGGTGCGTGGATGTCATTATCGGCTCGGAGACGGCGTTTGGGCTTATTTCCCGGGCGGGACAACGAAGGCGTTAATTTTAGGCAGTCGTGACGCGCGTGAAATATGGGCCTTCGAAAGCCAGTGGGACGCCTTCGCGGTGATGGATGTCCTCGATTGGCATAAGAACGAC
>Ga0224555_1005785_pt1 | contig 10057 bp, 6 predicted proteins | sample 714S23034metaG_FD_180687 | JGI IMG/M metagenome (GOLD analysis project Ga0224555, IMG submission 180687) | Peat soil microbial communities from Stordalen Mire, Sweden - 717 S2 30-34 | ecosystem: Environmental > Terrestrial > Soil > Wetlands > Peat | place: Sweden: Norrbotten County, Stordalen...
GCTCAGCGGCCTGGCGGATGGAAGCATTCGCTGCATCGCGGTCGATACGCCGGTGCCGTCGCAGTTTTCGCATGAGATTCTGAACGCGAATCCCTACGCCTATCTGGATGACGCGCCCTTGGAAGAACGGCGAGCGCGTGCCGTGCAGATGCGGCGAATGCTGCCCGAATCTGTTCTTGAAGAAGTGGGCGGCCTCGATCCGGCGGCGATTGCGCAGGTGCGCGAAGAGGCGTGGCCGGATGTGCGCGATGCGGATGAGTTGCACGATGTGCTGCATACGCTGGTCGCGCTGCCGGAAAGTTTGTCAAAGGTTATGTGGGGACAGCCGCCCTCGGCTGTCCGGCTCAGCGAAGCTGAGCCGCTTTTGCAGCAGCCAGGTTCCGTGGCAGTAGCAGGTCGAGCTTCGCTCGACCGGACAGCCGGGGGCGGCTGTCCCCACATAGGCACTGCCTTCAGCAACTGGCTTGGGCACTTCGGGCGATTGGTCAGCGAGGGGCGTGCCGCGTCGGCAGTGAGCGGCGACAAGATTTATTGGGTAGCTGCCGAACGAGCGAAAGCTTTCTCGATGTTGTTCCCGGATGCGCGATTCGAGCCGGCGTTGACCGAAGTGGATGGCGCCGTTCCTTCGCGCGAGGATGCCTTGCTGACGCTGGTTACCGGATGGATGTCGCACTCCGGGCCGCTCACGGCGTCGCAGTTGGGCGAGAGTTTGGGGATTGCGGCATCTGAGATTTCCGGCGCCTTGTTGCGGATAGAAGCCAGCGGCACTGTGCTGCGGGGAAATTTCACCGGCGCTGCCTCGCGGGCACACAATCAAAATCCAAGAGATCAAGAGCAAGAGCCGGAATGGTGCGAGCGACGGTTGCTGGCTCGCATTCACCGGCTTACGGTCGCGACTCTGCGCAAGCAGATCGAGCCGGTCACGGCGGCGCAGTTCATGCAGTGGCTGTTGCAATGGCAGCATGTAGCTCAGGGCACGCAGGTCGCGGGTGAGCGTGGCACGCTCGAAGTGCTGCGCCAGTTGCAAGGATTCGAAGTTCCGGCGAATGCCTGGGAGCGGCAGGTGCTCGTTCGCCGCGTGACTGACTATGATCCCAAGTGGCTTGACCAGCTTTGTCTGACTGGCGCGGTGGGCTGGGGAAGGCTTTCACCGCACCCCGCAACCTTAGATTACTCGACGGCAAATCGCGCCCCGGGCGAGGCTGCTCCGCGCCACCGGCGCGTGATTCCAACCAGCGTTGCGCCGATCACCTTTTTTGTACGCGAAGATGCCGACTGGATGATTCCGCGCCATCCCGGCGCCGAGCTTTCCGAAAATAACGGGTTGAGTCACGGAGCGCAGAAGGTGCTTGAATTTCTGCGGCAGCGTGGCGCGTCGTTTTTTGCCGACATCGTTCGCGGCACAGAAAAGCTGAAGGCAGAAATCGAAACCGCGCTGTGGGAACTGGTCGCGGCCGGGCTGGTGACCGCCGATGGTTTCGATAATCTGCGTTCCCTGATCGATCCCAAGCGGCGGGCCGGACAAGGCAGCGGACGGGCGATGCGCCCACGCCACAATGCCGGGCGCTGGGCGTTGCTGCACGCGGAAGAAGGAATCGAACGTCCGCGCGCCGTCGAAGCCGCCTGCTGGATGCTGCTGCGCCGTTACGGCATCGTCATTCGCGATGTGCTGGCTCGGGAGGCCAACCTGCCGCCATGGCGCGAGTTGCTCATGGGCTTCCGCCGGCTGGAAGATCGCGGCGAGATTCGCGGCGGCCGTTTCGTCGACGGATTTTTAGGCGAACAGTTTGCGCTCCCGGTCGCGGTGGAGTCGGTGCGGGCGTTGCGTAAGCTCGATACCGGCCACGGATCGATCACGCTGTCCGCTGCCGACCCATTGAATCTGATAGGAATCCTGGTTCCGGGCGAGCGCGTGGCTGCGATTTCTGGAAACAGCGTTACCTATCGTGACGGTATTGCGGTAGTGATGCCTGTGGCCGCGCCGCCGGTCGGCGATGAAGCCGTCGCCAGTTAACCATCGCCAGTTAAGGGTCGCTATCGTGCTTTTCTGTGTTTCTGGATTTGGGTGCTACCCCTACCCCCCTATGCTGAATCTTTAGAATCAGCAAGTTACAGCTAAAATCCGCGATTTAAAGGACTTAGACGTCAAGTTGCCAAGTTATTCTGGTTCAATGACTTAGCGGTATTTTGCCCGAAATCGACGCTAAAATCCGTGAAACAAAGGACTTCGGAGCTTTGCTAGGGCTTCGCCGGCAAAACTGGCAACCTTGCCCAGTTCATGATTGCCGAGGTCATGGGCTAAGCGCAAGGTCAGATGTCACAGGGTGGGTGTGGAAAACGCCAAGTCGGAAGAAAACAATGGTGACGGTCCCATCTGTCCCGGCGCGCAAACGCGAACAGGCCGGGATTTTTCTTACCCTGAAAGTGCAGTCCCCGGCAGAAAAACCCCGCCCAAGCTGAGCTTGGACGGGGCACCCTCAACAGTAGATTGTCGGAATAGGCTTAGCCCGGGCCAGCCCCCATGGATTCTCCTTAAGAATGGAAGTCCTTTTATTCGTGATCTGCCTACAACGCTACCTGGGTTGGACGCCCGCAGGTTTCACTGCCGCCCGGACTGGCAACCCTGGCTGCGCCGGTGGGTTGCCCGACTGACTGTACTTGCGCATAATCTTTATCGGGTCGGGGTCGTTGGTGCGGTCGGCGAAACGGACATTCTCGTAGTTCCTCCGCAATGCCATGATGCGATAGTCAAATGCGACATTGGAGGTGCCGCCGCCCAACTCCCTCACTTCAAACGACGTTGCGGTCTTATTGGTAACGTACAAGCCCTTGCAGTCGCCGTTCGGAACCGGGAAAACTTTGTAATCCATATCGGTGTTGACGGTCTGGATAAACTCAGAGTCGAGAGCGACCACGGCGGAACCATTCACAAGCTGAGCGGCCCCAGCGTCCTCGAACCAGTTCTTGGGCGACTCGATGGCTGACAGGGCCACCGTGCGCGCTCCGCCGTCAACGGCAGTTACGTGGTTAAACACCCCGGTGCAGTTGACGTTGCCGTTGTTATCGATATCGCAATAGGTGTGATTAGGGGGATTGCTTGCGGAGAAGGGGTAACCGCCAGAATAATTGGAACCAATAGTCACAGTGAAAAAGTCGGTGTTTTCTGTCGGGTTATTAACGAAGTAGCCCGCGAAGCCCGTGTCCGCGGTGCCCGACACGCCGTAACCTGTCTCCGTGGAGCCGCCATCGCCCCAAACGCCGACAGTGTTGGCTGTAATGTTTGTGCCCGCAGTCACTCCGTACACGCCGAAAGTCACTCCCGCCGGGGAAGTATTAGCGGCAGTTCCATAGACCCCCGCGGAGTTGGCGGCCGTGCCGCTGCTCAGGCCATAGACGCCGGTACCTGCGCTGCTGTTTCCATACACGCCGTTAGCCGCCCCGGTGCCATAGACGCCCGTTCCTGCCGACCCGTTGCTCTGGCCGTAGATTCCGAGGGCACTGCCAGTCCCAGTCGCGTAGTTGATACCCGCAACGGCGTCTCCAGCCGCGCTGTAATTGCTGGCGAACACTCCGTAGCCGCTCGAGGTCGACGTATTGCTGGCGAACAATCCCGAATCGCCCGCAGCCGAACTTGTGGCCGATATCCCGTTGCCGGTCGTCGAAGAAAAGCTATTGCTCCCGGTAAACGAGTTGTTGGCCGTCAATTGCGGAACCACCGCAGTATTGATGCTCACGGTGTAGGTGTCGCCCAGGGTCATGGCTCCGGGCGCAGTGATGCCAGTGCCCGAATTCAGCGTCACCTTGGAATTTGCCAGCATCGCGTTGGTCACGCCGCCGGTTGCGATGCTCAGCGTGCCGCTGGTCGTGATGGGACCACCCGTAAGGCCCGAGCCGCTGGCCACGCTAGTCACGGTTCCCGTTCCTGCCGTAGCGCAGGCCCATGCCGTTCCGTTGTACTGCAGGACCTGATTCGTACTGCAAGTCTTGAGGCCGATCGTGTAGGTATCTCCCATGGTCATCCCTCCCGGAACCGTCAATCCTCCCGCCGTACTGGCATTCAAAGTAATCTTCGAATTCGCCAGCATCGCATTGGTGATGGCCGCCGACGGTACTTTCAACGAAAGTGTGCCGGTCGTGCCTCCGCCAGACAATCCGCTGCCGCTCGCCGTTGTGATGCCGGTGATCGTTCCCGTCCCCGGGAAAGTTTGTCCGGAAATGAAGGTGACTTCACCGGTGCTCGAGATTTTGAAACTGGTTCCGTTCACGGCCAAAGTGTTGTCTGTGCTCTTCGGAAACAGCGTGAGGGTGTCGCGTACGTCGGTCTTGCCGTTCACGTCGAGAAGAGCCGCAGGAGTTGTCGTGGAGATACCAATTTCAGAACTCTTCTGATAAATGATGGAGTCCACGATGTCGCTGGTCGTATCCCACATGGGAATGTAGTCGGTGGTTCCCACTCCGGTCTTTCCGGGCCTGCTGGCTCTGGATGAACTATGGGCGCTTTCTCCCTTTTTGCTGGCGCCACAGATTGGACTGGGCCTGGCGCTCGGCATTACCGCAGCCCTGATTTATCTTCCATTCGCCCAGCGCGCTTTGGTGCTGATGCGCGAACGCAGCCACGCGGCTCAATGAAGCGCGCCATTTCCGGCGGATGTTTTCTTATCCGGCTGTCCTCGACCGGAATCCTTTGAACTTGCCAGGAAAACCCAACGATCACTGGCCAGGAAATTCGCCACAAAGCAGGCCGAAATCACAGCTAAATTCGCAGGCAGGACGGGCAAACCCAGTCTTCCTACGAGCAGTCGCATCAGCAGCAGGTTGCCAATCAGCGAAATCATGCCATTGCTCAGGTGAAAGCGAAATAGAGCCGCGATAGAATTGCGCGTCTTTCCGTAAGCCCGATCGCTCCAGGTAAAGCGCTGGTACCACAGAAAATTGTGCAGCACGGCGCATTCGACCGCCAATGCCGTCGCCAGCAGATAATTCAGCTTCATCGCAACGAGTGCCGCTAGCGCGACCAGTTGTACGCCTATGCCGATTCCACCGACGAGTGAAAATTTCGCCAACCGGAAATAACGTACCTGGCTCAACGGATCTTCTCCTCTTGGTAGAGTGCCGCTGTATGCCGGATGGTCGAGATGATGAGCATCGTGCTCATGCCAGCGATGGCGATGAGTCCTCCGAAATCAAACAAAAGGACTCGCCGATTGAAGAGCCCAACGGTCGGGTTTCTGAGTAGGGCGAGGTTTCCCACGGCGAGCAGAATGCGAATTTCAGTCGGACCAAATATCCAATAGGAGAGTCGAAATTTTCCGAGCGTGTAGGTTGCGAGGTAGGTTTCGATGGAAAGCATCAGAAAGGCGATCAACATGCCGAAGGCGATGACTGGATGCGCGTAGCCTGACATAGCCAGGCCTGCAATCAGGAAGAAGGCGGCAATCGTGTCGCTGATGTGGTCGACGTAAAATCCGTAGCGGGGGCGCTGCCGGTTTCGAATCCTGGCGAGCGTGCCGTCGAGACTGTCGCCAAGCCAGTTGAGCGCGATGCAGGCGACGCCAACGATGAGCATGTCCGCATTCAACCGGGAGAGAGCGTAACAGACTCCAACGAAACACTGGGAAACGAATCCAAGCAGGGTTAAATGGTCGGAGTTAATCCATGCCGGCGTACGTGCGGCCAGCCAGATTAGTATTCGTTTTTCTGCCGGGGCGACCAGGCTTTCCTGCAAACGCGTGGCTCCTACGAATGGTTGCGGTGAATTTCCTGAAACGGTGAACGATGCCGACATGTTGGCTCTCCTAGCGGGTACGACTCTGACCGACTTCGGATCGCGAGGGCAATGCACGGCGGCTCAGCCGGTTCTCAATAAAATGTCAACGGCTAAATCATTGAATAAGTAAGAGATAGAATGGCTAATCGGCGGCGGAACTCGCAGAATATTTGGAGATAGATTAGGGGGCTAAGAAAAGAACGGGAGTGGAAGCTAGTCAGGAGATTGCATAGGTGAAGGCACGGGTGCTTGAATCGAAACAGGCAAAAAAGGAGCCAGGAATCCGATGAGGGGGCCCCTCGGATTCCTGGCTTGCGCAAAACTCGGTAAGAACGTAACCAAAAGCGCTTCCCCCATCGCTTTTTGCCGAGCCGTGGCGCAATTTGCCTTTTGCATGCGACGTGCCAGATTATTAGAAAGCTGTGAGAAAGTCGGCAATATTTCCAACTCTTTCCAGGCAAAGCGGTTATCTGGTTCGCCTCGCAAGCCAACCGTTGCCTCCGCGCTCCTGGGCGTTTCCAACTACTATCCAGTTGGATAGTCTCGCTATCTGTTCGGATATTGGAAAAGGTTGAGTTGGGAAATGAATTTCGCCCGGAAGTGTGATAAGAAGAAGCGCGAGGTGAAGCTTGCGCCCAAGACTGTTGGTGCTTTCCGGTCCGTTGAAGGATACAACGATTCCCCTGCCAGCAGGTGAGGTCACCATCGGACGGGAAGGCACGAATGGAATACCGATCACCGACCCGTCGGTTTCACGAAAGCATTGTCAGCTGAGCTGGCAAGACGGGCGCGTTCAGATCAAAGACCTGGAGAGCCGCAACGGCACGCTGGTGAACGGGGTGGTAATTCATGAGCAGGTGCTGGGGCATGGCGACCAGATCACCACTGGCGATTCCTCTTTTTTGGTGCTGCTCGGGGAAGAAGAGCTTTTGCCGGCCACCAGCCGGGTGGAGTTGGAAGATGTGCACTCGACGGCGGCCACAACTATCATCCACCCCAAGGATGTGGTTTATCTCCATCCCGAGCGCCTCTTGCGCGAGTTGCCCGCAACTTCGCGCGTAGCCCGCAATCTCAACGCCCTGCTCAAGATCAGCCGGATAGTGCATGCCATTCGCGATCTCAACGATCTCCAGGTACAACTGCTCGATCAGATCTTCGAGGTGGTCCCGGCAGGCCGGGGCGCTATTTTGTTAGCCGACCGGGAGGGCCACCAATTCAATTCCATGTTCGCCCGCATGCGCCAGGCGGGACAGGTGCAGTTGGTAAAAGTCAGCCGCACCATCGCTCGCCAGGTGCTGGAGCAGGGGATTGCGATTCTGGGCAGCGACGTTCCGGGCAGCGACGAACTGCGCCAGGTCGAAAGCTTGGCGGCATCCAATGTTCATTCTCTATTGTGCGTGCCGTTGACGGTGTTTCAGAAAGTAATCGGGTGCATTTATCTCGACAGCGACAGCGCCGCCAGTTGCCTGAATGAAGACCACCTTCAGTTGGTGACGGCGATTGCGGGCATTTCCGCAGTCGCGCTGGAGAATGCCCGCCGGCTGCACTGGCTGGAAGAAGAAAACGAGCGCCTGACGGTCGAGGTCAGCCAGGACCGAAGCCTGGTGGGTGAGGGAACTCGCATGAAAGAGGTTTATCAGTTCCTGAAGCGCGTGGCGCCGGCGGAGTCGACGGTTCTGATTGAGGGCGAGAGTGGAACCGGCAAAGAGCTGGCGGCGCGCGCCTTGCATCGCAATAGTCCGCGAGGCAGCAAACCGTTCGTGCCCATCAATTGCGCGGCGATTCCGGAGACGCTTCTGGAAAGCGAGTTATTTGGCCACGAGCGCGGCGCATTCACCGGAGCCGCGGCCTTGAAGAGAGGAAGGCTGGAAGTCGCTGACGGAGGCATCGTGTTCCTGGACGAGATCGGCGAACTAGCGCCCGCGCTGCAGGTTAAATTGCTGCGCGTGTTGCAGGAGCGTGAATTTGAAAGAGTGGGCGGCACCCACTCCATCAAAGTGGATGTTCGCGTGATCGCCGCCACGAATTGCGATTTGGCGCAGGCGGTACGCGAAGGCAGATTTCGCCAGGATTTGTATTACCGGCTGAACGTGTTGCGGCTCAAAATGCCGGCGCTGCGCGAACGCCGCGACGACATCCCGATGCTGGTGCGGCATTTCGTCCAAAAACATGCCAAGCGATGCAAAGTGAAGGCGCGTTCCATTTCTCGCGAAGCCCTGGGTCGGCTGGTGAATTATGATTGGCCGGGTAACGTGCGCGAGCTGGAAAACGCTATCGAGCACGCACTCGTATTGGGCGCCTCAGACGTGATTCTGCCGGAGGACTTGCCGGAGTCGCTGCTCGACCCAACTCCGCCGCCCGAAATGACCGAGGCGAAGTATCACGCCGCGGTAAAAGCACTGAAGAAGCAATTGATCCGCGACGCCGTCGAACACAGTACCAGCTATGCCGACGCCGCCCGCCTGCTGGGAGTGCATCCCAATTACCTGCACCGGCTCATCCGCAATCTCGAACTGAAAGAGAGTCTGAAGGATGGGTTGCGGGACTTTGGACCGGGAGGATTCGGCGATATCTCCGGCGGGAATGCGTGAGGGCAGCAATGAGTCATTGCCAGCCTGAGCGGAACCTCCGGGGACTCGCGGGCTGCTGAGAACCTCTTTTCGAGAGAGGGAACGTGCTTCGGCGGCTAAAGCCGCGGTTGAAAGCAGGCCACTTATCGCAGCGCTGAAGCGCTGCGCAACCCAAAATCGGGTGTCACGGAGTTTTCGGCAGCCTGCTAGCAGCCTGCTAGCGGCTAACTGCAAATTGCTAACGAATGGTTTCCGGCAGCCGCAATCGCACGAGCCTTGCCGGATCCAGATACGTGCCCTGCCAGCGCACGGCGACGTGAAGGTGCGGTCCGGTGGCGCGGCCGGTGCCGCCGCTCAAGCCGATGATCTCTCCACGCTTTACCCGGTCGCCCTCCTTCACCTTGAACTCGGAAAGATGCAGGTAGAGCGTCAATAGACCTTGGCCGTGATCGATGACGACAAAATTTCCTTCGAAATAGAGCGGACGTGCCAGCAGCACTGTACCCTCGTTCATGGCTGCGATCGGAGTGCCGCTTGGCACGCGAAAATCCAGGCCCTGATGAGGACTCGAGGTTTTTCCATTGAACACTCGCCGGGAGCCGAACACGTCAGAGATGGGTGCATCGGCAGGAGCAGTGAATGCGCCGGACCACTCGCGATCGGGCGTGATGCGATTGAGATAGTCTTTCTTAACCTCTTGTCCTTCCGCGATCTCTTTCTGCTGCTCGGGCGTAGGTTCGGTGAACTTGCTCTCGACATCCAGCTTGACTTCGACCTTTGGATACTCGGCGCGAGCCACGGCGAATTGGTGACTGAATGAAATTTTGTTGTCCGGAGTTTTTCCGTTCGCGGTTTCCCCGGTGAGTTCCAGAGCGTAGGTTCCTGGAGCAGTTTCGATGCTTACTCCAGCGAGAGCGAACCAGGTTTTGCTTTTGGCATCGAAGCTGAAGGGAACTTCGTGCCCCAGCCAGTTACCGCGCAGAGATTGCAGCCGGAGCGGTGGCTTCACTTGAAATAGAAGCGGGCCGCCGTTGACCGGGCGAGAGGGTTGGGTGTGCACCGCCCATGCCGCCGCATGGGCGAAAGGGAGCGCTCCGCAGAACGTGAGAACGATGAAAAGGAGCTGGAGCAGATAAAAGGAAGTCGATTGCCGCCGGTTCACCTTACCAGCCTAGCATCCTTCGCGGCGATGCCAGTTATAATCCGCATCATGAACCGGCGCCATCATAAAACAGAACCCCAGGGACTTGGAACGCGCGCGGTTTGGGCCGGAGAGCGGGGCAAGCATTGGGAACACGCTACACAAATCCCCGTGGCTCTCAGCGTGTCGTTCGGCTACGACGATGTGAATGAATGGCTGGAAGTCGCGCGGGGCAGGGCGCAGGGCTATATCTATAGCCGCAACACGAATCCAACCGTGGCCGCGTTCGAAGAAAAAATAAGAGATCTGGAGGGTGCGGAAGCTGCCACCAGTTTTTCCAGCGGCATGAGCGCCATCAGCAACACGCTTTTCACGTTGCTGTCTCCCGGGGATCGCGTGGTTTCGATTAAAGATACTTACGGTGGCACGAACAAATTGTTCATCGAATTCCTGCCGCGGTTCGGTATCGAGGTCGAGCTCTGCGATACCAACGATCACAACGCGATCGAAGCGGCAATCGGGCAGGGCTGCAAACTGGTTTATCTCGAGAGCCCGACCAATCCAACGATCAAAGTGGTT
>Ga0224555_1005786_pt1 | contig 10057 bp, 4 predicted proteins | sample 714S23034metaG_FD_180687 | JGI IMG/M metagenome (GOLD analysis project Ga0224555, IMG submission 180687) | Peat soil microbial communities from Stordalen Mire, Sweden - 717 S2 30-34 | ecosystem: Environmental > Terrestrial > Soil > Wetlands > Peat | place: Sweden: Norrbotten County, Stordalen...
GTCGCGGCGGCCGAGATCAGCGCGCGGTTCCACGAAACGCTGGCCGCGTGGATCGTCGAAGTGGCGCTGGCGACGCGCGTGCAGCGGGTCGCGCTGAGCGGCGGATGTTTCCAGAACGCCTGGCTGACCGAGCGTTGCGCCGAACGGCTGCAGGCCGCCGGCCGCAGTGTCTTCGTGCATCAACGCGTGCCCGCCAACGACGGCGGCATCGCGCTGGGACAGGCGGTTCTGGCCGCTGCCCGACTCGCGAGTTTATGACGCGCAGTTCTCACATTGAGGCAACGGGCGTCCTGGATCGGGCGCAAAAGCGCGGGTGAGGAGACGGCTGAAGCCTACGCGGCGCAGTGGACAAAGGGTGTGGATAGACAAAGTAGTCCGCGCCTGACTGAGCGTGGCAGAAATGCCCAAACCGCTCATTTAGCGGTTTTCCATTTCTCCCGCAGGCTGCTAAAAATGAAACGTCAATCCCCGGTTTTCCGGCCGCCGATTCAGTTCTTCGGCGCAGCCCCGGTTTGCGGCGCGGGCTGAGTCGGACCCGGTTGTGCCGCAGGCCGGTCGGAGGGCCGCTGGTACTCGAAGATGTTCCTCTTCCGGGCCGGCGGCAGCAGATCCTGGTGCAAAGGCAGTTGCGATGCGTCCCAGCCCCCGCCGAGCGCCTGGATGAGCTGCACGCTGGCCACCATCCGGCGGGTCTGGATCGAGTCGAAAGTCCGGCGGTCGCCGAGTTCGGTGGCCTGTGCGGTAATCACCTGGAGATAGGCGACGATGCCGCCCTTATATTGATTCAGCGACAATTCCGTGGCCAGCGCCGAGGAATTCACGGCCTGCTGCTGTTGCTTCACTTCGCGCTCCAGAATGCGCAGCGCGGCCAGGTTGTCTTCCACCTGCTCGAACGCGGTCAGGACGGTCTGGCGATAGGTGGCGACGGTGGCGTCGTAGTCGGCGATCGTCTCTTCCTTGAAGGCCTGGCGGCCGCCCTTTTCAAACAGCGTCTGTGAGATCGACGGTCCTAGCGACCAGAAGCGGCTCGGCCAACTGATCCAGTTGAGCAGGCCGGTGCCCTGCAGACCGGCGGAGGCGCTGAAAGCGATGGTCGGATAAAATGCGGCCTGCGCCACGCCGATCTGCGCGTTGGCGGCAGCGGCGCGGCGTTCCGCGCCGGCGATGTCCGGCCGCCGCTCCAGCAGCGCGCCGGGCAGCACGGCCGGAATGGCCGGCGGCGGGATATCGAGCGGACTGAGAGGAATGGTGAGATCGGCCGGCGCCTTGCCCAGCAGCACGGCGATGGCATGTTCATATTGAGTTCGCAGGACGTCCGTGTCGGTGGCGTCGGCCCGCGTCGTGTCGATCTGGTTCTGCGCCTGGGTCACATCGAGCTTCGAGACCACGCCCTGGTGGTACTTGTTGGTGGTCAGTTCCAACGCTTTCTCATAGGCCACGACGGTGGTGTCGAGCAGGCGCTTCTGCGTGTCCTGGCCGCGCAGTTGGAAGTAATCGGCGGCCAGCAGCGCCTGGGCGCTCAAGCGGGCGGCGGCCAAATCGGCGGCGCTGGCCTGCGCGCTGGCGACATTGCCCTCCAACTGGCTATGGATTCGGCCCCACACATCGGCCTCGTAGTTCAACTGAAACGGCAGGCTCAGATTGGCGGCCGAGGCGAGGCCCGGAATGTCGGCGATGGAGCCGGATGAGCGCCCGCCGGTGGTCGAGGCGCCAACGGTCACGGTCGGATAGAGCCCGGCGCGCGTGACGCCGATCACAGCTCGCGCGGAGCGATATTGGGCCTCAAACTGTTTAAGATTCTGGTTGGAGACTTCGACCTGCTCCTCGAGCGAGTTCAACAGCGGATCCTGAAATATCGTCCACCACTTGCCGCGGTCGGCAGTGTCGTTCGGCTGCGCCTCTTTCCACACACCCGCCTCGCCGAAGCTCGAAGGCGGCGCTTCCTTGTACGCGGCCGGCGCCGGCGGCGGGTCCGGCCGTTTGTATTTCGGCCCGACCATGCACGCGGCACTGGTCAATCCGAACAGGGCCAGCACAACCCAGGCCGGCGCGCGTCCAGGAGCAGCGGCGATGGTTTGCTTCAAACGTCGGAGCATGAAATGTTCTCCCAAAAAATTCGCCAGAGCGCTCATTGGGTGCGCCGCGCCATGCAGCGCCGGCAACGCGGCCGGCAGCGTGGCCCCTATTTGCAGTTCACGCGGGATCATGCCGGCGCGACCTCGCGCGTGGCCGCCGCGCCGCCGTGCCGCAGCCGGCCCAGACGCAGGCGCAGCCGGTCCATGTAGAGGTACACCACCGGGGTCGTATAGAGCGTCAGCATCTGGCTGAAGATCAGGCCGCCGACAATCGTAATGCCCAGCGGCCGCCGCAACTCCGCACCGTTGCCGAAACCGAGAGCCATCGGCAGACCGCCGAACATGGCCGCCATGGTGGTCATCATGATCGGCCGGAAACGCAACAGGCAAGCCTGATAGATCGACTGTTCGGGCGTCTTGCCCTCGGTCCGCTCCGCTGCCAGCGCGAAGTCGATCATCATGATCGCGTTCTTCTTCACGATGCCGATCAGCAGGATGATCCCGATCAACGCAATCACGCTCAGATCCGTATTGGTGAGCTTGAGGGCGAGCAATGCACCGACGCCGGCCGAGGGCAGCGTCGAGAGAATCGTAATGGGGTGGATCAGGCTCTCGTACAGGATGCCGAGCACGATGTAGACGGCGAGGACCGCGGCGAGAATCAGGATCGGCTCATTCGCCAGCGAGGCCTGGTAGGCCTGCGCGGAACCCGCGAAGCTGCCGTGAATGCTCGCCGGCATCATCATCATGCGCTGCGCATCCTGGATTTCATCCACTGCCGTGCCCAGCGGAAAACCGGGCCGGAGATTGAACGAAATGGTCACCGACGGGAACTGCCCGGAATGGTTGACCGAGAGCGGCGTGTTGTCCGACAGATAGCGGGTCATGGAGGCCAGCGGGGCCTGGGTGCCCCTGTTCGTTGCCAGGTAGATCTCCTTCAACCCGTCGGGATTTTGCCAGAACTGGGGCGTCACCGCCAGCACGACGTGATACTGGTTGATCTGCGTGTACATCGTCGAGACCTGGCTCTGGCCGAAGGCGTCGTACAGCGTATTGTCAATCTGCTGGGCGCTCACGCCCAGTCTCGCGGCGGTACCGCGGTCGATGGCCAGCGCGGCTTCCAGACCCTTGTCCTGCTGGTCGCTGATGACGTCGGTCAATCCGGGCAAGGTGACCAGCTTGGCGGCCACCCGGGGCGCCCAGCGAACCAGTTCGGTAAAATCATCGCCCTGCAAGGTGTATTGGTATTGCGCGGCACTCATACGGCCGCCGATGCGCACGTCTTGAACCGCCTGCAGGAAAAGAGTGGCGCCGGGCACGCGGGCCAGCTTGGGACGCAGCCGCGCTATCACGTGGTCGATATCCATTTTACGCTCGCCAAGCGACTTGAGCGTGACGAACATGCGGCCGACGTTGGTCGTCCCTTGTCCGCCGAAAAATGTCGTCGCGCCGTCCACGGCCGGATCCGCCATGACGATATCGACGATCTGGTTCATCTTCTGATTCATCGATTGGAACGAGATCGACTGGTCGGCCATGACCTGCCCCATCAGTCGCCCGACATCCTGCTGCGGGAAGAAGCCCTTGGGGATCGTGATGTACAGGTAAACCGAGAGGCCGAGGGTCGCCAGCGTGACGGCCAGCGTCAGCGGTTGGTGCCGCAGGACCCAGGAAAGGCTGCGGTCGTAGCCGCCCAGAATACGCTGGAAAACGCCCTCGCTCAGGCGGAAAAACCAGTTGTGATGCTCTTCCTGCTTGGACTTCAGCATGTGCGCGCACATCATCGGAGTCGTCGTGAGCGAGACCGCCAGCGAGACGCCGATGGCCACGGAAAGCACCACCGCGAACTCGCGGAACAGGCGCCCTACAATGCCGCCCATGAGCAGAATCGGAATGAACACGGCCACCAGCGACACACTCATGGAGAGCACGGTAAAACCGATTTCCTGTGCGCCGAGCAATGCCGCCGCCAGCGGCTCCATGCCGGCCTCCAGATGGCGCGTGATGTTTTCAATCACCACGATGGCGTCATCGACGACGAAGCCGGTGGCGATGGTCAGAGCCATCAGCGACAGGTTGTCCAGGCTGTAGTTGCACAGGTACATCACGCCGAACGTGCCGATCAGCGAGATCGGCACGGCGACGCCCGGAATCACCGTGCTGCGCAGGCTGCACAGGAAAACGAAGACCACCAGAATCACCAGGCAGATGGAGACCATCAACGAGATCTGCACGTCACGCACCGAGGCCCGGATGGTCGTGGTGCGGTCCAGCGCAACGCCCAGTTTCATGCTCTGCGGAATCTGCGCCTGGAACGTCGGCAGCAGCGCGAGCACGCGGTCGACCGTGTCGATGATATTGGCTCCGGGCTGGCGGAAGATGACGAGCACGACGGACGGCTTGCCGTTGACCGATCCGCCGGTCCGCACGTCTTCCACGGAGTCGATCACGTTGGCGATATCGGCGAGCCGAACGTAGCCGCCTGTCTTCGCGCTGTAGCCGATGATCAGCGGCTGGTATTCGGCGGCCTTCAGGATCTGGTCGGTCGTGCTGATCGAGAAGGTCCGCAAAGAATCGGAGAACTCGCCCTTCGGCCGGTTCGCGTTCATCGCCGCGAGGGCGGTGTGCACGTCCTCCAGGTTCAGATTGAGGCTGTTCAGAATCGTCGGATTGACTTCCACCCGCACCGCGGGCAGCGAGCTTCCGCCCACGAACACCTGCCCGACGCCCTGCACCTGCGCCAGTTTCTGGGCCAAGATGGACGAAGCTACATCGTACATTCTGCCCTTCGTGGCCAGATCGGACGTCAGGTCCAGAATCAGGATCGGCGCATCGGCCGGATTCACCTTGCGGTACGTGGGGTTGTTGGGCAGGTTGGCCGGCAATTGGCCGCGCGCGGCGTTGATAGCCGCCTGCACATCGCGCGCCGCGGCGTCGATATTGCGGTTGAGATCGAACTGCAGGGTGATGCTGGTGGAGCCGAGCGTCGAGCTAGAGGTCATCTCCGCAACCGAGGCGATGCGCCCGAACTGTCGCTCGAGCGGCGTCGCCACCGCCGAGGCCATCGTCTCCGGGCTGGCACCCGGCAGGCCGGCCCCGACCGAGATGGTCGGAAACTCGACCTGCGGCAGCGGGGAAACGGGCAGATATTTATAGGCCACCGAGCCGGCGAGTCCCAGCGCGATGGTCAGCAGCGCCGTGCCGACGGGCCGGTAAATGAAGGGCGTCGACAGGCTCATGCACGCTCCTCGGCAGACAATGGCACCACCGGGACGCCGGAGGCCGAACGGCCGAAGCGCCGCGCCAGCCGGTCGAACCACAGGTACACCACCGGCGTCGTGTACAGCGTCAAGAGCTGGCTCACTAACAGGCCGCCGACGATCGAGATACCCAGCGGACGGCGCAATTCGGAGCCGGTGCCCGTGCCCAGTGCCAGCGGGATGCCGCCCAGCAGCGCCGCCATGGTGGTCATCATGATCGGCCGGAACCGCAGCAGACAGGCCTGATAAATCGCCTCCCGCGGCGGCATGTGCTCTTTGCGCTCGGCCTCCAGTGCGAAGTCAATCATCATGATCGCGTTCTTCTTGACGATGCCGATCAGCAGAATGATGCCGATCAGCGCGATGACGCTGAAATCATTGCGGCACAACATCAGCGCCAGCAGCGCGCCCACGCCCGCCGAGGGCAGAGTCGAGATGATCGTGATCGGGTGGATGTAGCTCTCATACAATACGCCCAGCACGATGTAGACCGTGATGATCGCCGCCAGCAGCAGCCAGCCCTCGTTCGCCAGCGAGTTCTGAAACGCCGCCGCAGTGCCCTGGAATGCGGTCTGCACGCTGGCCGGAATGCCGAGCTCTTTTTTGGCGGTGCTCACCGCCGTGACCGCCTCCCCCAGGCTCGCGCCGGGCGCCAGGTTGAACGACACCGTCGACGATGGGAACTGGCCCTGGTGGTTGACCGTCAGCGGCGTCGTGCGGGTCTCATAATGAGTGATCGCGCTCAGCGGCACCTGGCCGCCCCCGGCCGAGCGAATGTAGATGTTCTCGAGATCCGACGGACGCCGCTGCCAGTCCGGCGTCACCTCCATCACCACGCGGTACTGGTTCAATTGCGTGAACATGATCGAGATCTGGCGCTGGCCGAAAGAGTCGTACAACGTGTCGTCGATCATCTGTGGCGTGATGCCGAAGCGCGAGGCGGTCACGCGGTCGATCACCAGGTTGGCCTGCAGCCCCAGGTTCTGCTGGTCGCTGGCCACGTCGCGCAGGTCCGGAACCGCCTGCAGTTTCTCCACCAGCCGCGTGGTCCACTCCGACAACTCCTTCGGGTCCGGGTCCTCGAGACTGTATTGGAATTGCGTCCGGCTGACGCGGTCCTCGACCGTCAGATCCTGCACGGCCTGCATGAACAGCATGATGCCGTCCACCCGGTCGAGCTGCGGTTGCAACCGGCGGATCACCTCGCTCGAGCTGATCTGGCGCGCTTCCAGCGGCTTCAGGTTGATCTGAATGCGCCCGCTGTTGATGGTCGTGTTCACGCCATCTATGCCGATGAACGAGGACAGGCTCTCGACCGCCGGATCGCGCAGAATGACCTTCGCCAGTTCCTGCTGGCGCTGCGCCATGGCCGGGAAAGATGTAGTCTGCGGCGCCTCGGAGATGCCCAGAATCACGCCCGTATCCTGCACCGGGAAAAAGCCTTTGGGAATGATCCAGGCCAGATAGCCCGTCAGGATCAGCGTGCTGACGGCGACCAGCAGGGTCGCGGTCTGGTGCCCCAGCACCCACTCGAGCGTGCGGCCGTAAAACGAAATCACGGCGTTGAAGGCCCGCTCCGAGGCCTTGTACATGCGGCCCTGTTCGGAGGCCGGCTTGTGCCGCAGCAACCGGGCGCTCATCATCGGCGTCAGCGTCAGGCTGACAACGGCCGAAACCAGGATCGTGACGCTCAGCGTGATCGCGAATTCGCGGAACAGCCGGCCCACGATGTCGCCCATGAACAGCAGCGGGATCAGCACCGCGATCAGCGAGATGGTCAGTGAAACGATCGTGAATCCGATCTGCTCCGCGCCCTTCAGCGCAGCCTCCAGCGGTGCCACGCCCTGCTCGATGTAGCGCACGATATTCTCGATCATCACGATCGCGTCGTCCACCACGAAGCCCGTCGAGATCGTCAACGCCATCAGCGTCAGGTTGTTCAGACTGTAGCCCAGCAGGTACATCACGCCGAACGTGCCGATCAGCGACAGCGGCACCGCGACGCTGGGAATGATTGTGGCCGCGACGCTGCGCACGAACAGGAACATGACCATCACGACCAGCGCGATGGTCAGCAGCAGCGTAAATTGAACGTCCGCCACGGAGGCCCGGATCGTGGTCGTGCGGTCGGTGAGAATCTGCACGTCGATCGCCGCCGGCAGCGTGCTCTTCAGCGTCGGCAGCAGCTTCTTGACCCGATCCACGACTTCGATGATGTTGGCCCCCGGCTGGCGCTGGATGTTGATGATCACGGCCGGCGTCTGGTTCATCCACGCGGCCTGCTTGACGTTCTCCGCGTCGTCCACCACGGTTGCCACATCGGACAGCAGCACCGGCGCGCCGTTGCGATAGGCCACCACCAGCGGGCGGTAATCGGGACTCGCCAGAAGCTGATCGTTGGCCGAAATTGTGTAGGATTGCAGCCGGCCGTCGAAAACGCCCTTGGCCTGGTTCACGTTCGTCGCCGCGATCGCCGTGCGCACATCCTCCAGCGTCATCCCGCGCGAGGACAATGCCGTCGGATTCAATTGGATCCTCACCGCGGGCTTCTGGCCGCCGCTGATCGTGACCAGACCGACGCCCGGCAACTGCGAAATCTTCTGCACCAGCCGCGTGTCGGCGTAGTCCTCCACCTTCGATAGCGGCAGCGATTTCGAGGTCAGCCCCAGAGTGATGATCGGCGTGTCCGCGGGGTTGCTCTTGCTGTAGATCGGCGGATTCGGCAGGTCCTTGGGCAGATAGGTGCCCGCGGCGTTGATCGACGCCTGCACCTCCTGCTCCGCCACGTCGATGTTCAATTCCAACATGAACTGCAGCGTGATTATCGAGCTGCCTTGCGAGCTGATCGACGTCATTTCGTTCAAGCCGGGCACTTGGCCGAACTGCCGCTCCAGCGGCGCCGTGATCGACGACGCCATCACGTCCGGGCTGCCCCACGGATAAAAAGTCACCACCTGAATGGTCGGGTAATCCACCTCCGGCAGCGCCGATACCGGCAGTTGCTTATAGGCCACCAGTCCGACGAGCACGATCGCCGCCATGAACAGCGACGTCGCCACTGGACGTAGGATGAACTGCCGCGAGGGGCTCATTCGCCCTTCCCCTGCTTCCTGTCCGGGCTGCCGCCCTGCTTGCTCCCCGCCTCGCCCTTGCCAGCCGCCGCGGCGGCCTTCGGGGGAATCACTTTCGAACCCGCCTGCAGCTTGTCCACGCCCTCGATCACCACCGCCTCGCCCGGCTGCAGCCCGCTCTCGACAGAGGCTTCGTCGCCCGCGATCGGTCCCAGCGCGATTTCTCGCACTTCCACCGTGTTGTCTGCCTTCACCACGTAAACATAGGTCCCTTTCGGGCTGCGCTGCACCGCCGCCGTGGGTATCAGCACCGTCCCGCGCTTCGTATCGATCAGCAGCCGGGCGTTGACGAACTGATTGGGAAACAGCGCAAAGTCCTCATTAGGAAAGAGTGCCTTGAAGCGCAGCGTGGCCGAGTTCTGGTCGATCTGGTTGTCCAACGTGAACAGCTCGCCAGTGGCGAGTTTTTTCTTTTTGTCACGATCCCAGGCGTCGACCCGCAACTTCGCGTTGCCCCGCATCTTTTGGAGAACCTGCGGTATGCTATCCTCCTCGATGTTGAAGACGACCGCGATCGGCTGCAACTGCGTGATCACCGCCAGACCCGTGGCGTCGGTGGCGTGCACCATGTTGCCCTGGTCGACCAGCCGCAGGCCGATTCGCCCCGTCAGCGGCGCCGTGATTCTGCAATAAACCAATTGCAGTTTGGCGTTGTCGATCGCCGCCTGGTCCGATTTCAATGTGCCCTCATACTGATTCACCAGCGCCAATTGCGTGTCTAACTGCTGCTTCGGAATCGAGTCCTGACCATACAAGACCTTGTAGCGTTCGAGGTCGATGTTGGCGTTTTTGAGCAGCGCCTGGTCGTGCGCCATCTGCCCTTCGGCCTGCTCGAGTTGGACGGCGAACGGGCGCGGGTCGAGCTGCGCCAGCAGGTCTCCCTCCTTCACCAGTTGGCCTTCCGTGAACGCCACCTTGTCGAGTTGCCCGTCCACGCGCGACCGGATCGTCACCGTGTTCAACGCCAGCACAGAGCCTAACCCGTCCAGGAAAATGCCCATGTCGCCGCGTCTCGCCGGCATAGTCACCACCGGCACCGCGCGCCCCCCCATCTTGGCGGCGTCCGCTTTCGACTTCGCCTGCTGTGCCTGCGACGGGCCGCGCGACAGGTAGTAGGCTCCCCCGCCGAGAATGCACAAAACGAGCACCCACAACCAGGCGCGGCTCGTGCGTTTTTTGCCGCTTGGCGCGTCGATGTCGGATTGCTGGTTCGCAGTTGCTTGGGAATTCATGAAGTCCTTCGTTCTCAATTGAGCCGATGGCCCGCAGGCCACCCGAGGCTCGCAATCGACGCGCCCCTGGCAGAGTAAACATTATGTCATCCGGCGCCGGCGCCTTCCCGCTTGGCGCCGGCGCCGCACGGAGTTAAATTAAGAAGACGCCGCGCTGCGGTTCGCGGTAACGCGCCGCCTCGATTCGCCGGCGTTGAATTTTCGCCGGCGTCTCTGCGCGCCGCAGCCAACAAACCACCAATCTACAATTCTCCTATTGCCGGCGCGCGCTGCGAAATAGCTCATTATGGCTATCGGGGCGCTTTGTGCCCACCTTCTTTTTTCTTCGATCAATCGCCGGCGCCTGCCACCGCCCTCGC
>Ga0224555_1005787_pt1 | contig 10057 bp, 13 predicted proteins | sample 714S23034metaG_FD_180687 | JGI IMG/M metagenome (GOLD analysis project Ga0224555, IMG submission 180687) | Peat soil microbial communities from Stordalen Mire, Sweden - 717 S2 30-34 | ecosystem: Environmental > Terrestrial > Soil > Wetlands > Peat | place: Sweden: Norrbotten County, Stordalen...
CGGGCTCTTCTGGCGCAGCGCCTGGTAGAGCCCGCTGTTCAATTCCTGGGTGGCGTTGAGGATGAAAACTTGGTTGCTGATGGCCACGCGCTGGCCGCTGGTGACGTCGTAGAAGGCCCAAGCGGCACGGATGAAGGGCTCCTTCTTGTCGCTGATCACGCCGGGCGTGACTTCCTTGTCCATCTTGAGCGCCAGGCCCGCCATCAAGCGCCTGCCGCCGTAGGGCAAAGGCGCCCACCAGCCGCCCTTGGCCGGGTCGCCGGAGAGCTGGCGCGCGCCGCGCTGGGCCATCAGCCCTTCCGCGCCCTGGTAGACCTGATCCAGGGTGTAGTAGAAGAAGCGGCCTTCCTGCGCCCTCTGCTGCGCCTGGCCGCTCTCATCAATGGCGCGGCGGTGGCGCACATCCGAGCTGATGCAGGCGGGGAACAGGGCCAGGGCTAGCAGGCCAGCCGCCAGCAGGCGCTTCGTGTCCATCAACGGGCCTCAAAGAATTGGCCGGCCTTCAGGCCTGGTGGTAGATCTCAGCCCCGGTTTTTAGGAATTCCTGGCTCTTGGCCTGCATGCCCGCCTCGCGCGCGGCATAATCGCGCACGTCCTGGGTGATGCGCATGCTGCAGAACTGGGGCCCGCACATGCTGCAAAAATGGGCCACCTTGGCGCTCTCCTGGGGCAGGTTGGCGTCATGATAGGCGCGGGCTCGCTCCGGGTCCAGGCCCAGGTTGAACTGGTCCTCCCAACGGAACTCAAAGCGCGCCAGGCTCAGGGCGTTGTCGCGAACCTGGGCGCCGGGATGCCCCTTGGCCAGGTCCGCGGCGTGGGCCGCGATCTTGTAGGTGATGACGCCTTCCTTCACGTCATCGCGGCCGGGCAGGCCCAGATGCTCCTTGGGCGTCACATAGCAGAGCATGGCGCAGCCGTACCAGCCGATCATGGCCGCGCCGATACCGCTGGTGAAGTGGTCGTAGCCCGGGGCGATGTCGGTGGTGAGCGGGCCCAGAGTGTAGAAGGGCGCCTCGCCGCACACCTCCAGCTGCTTGGTCATGTTCTCCTGCACCATGTGCATGGGAACGTGCCCCGGCCCCTCGATCATCACCTGCACTTCATGGGCCCAGGCCTTATGGGTCAGCTCGCCCAGGGTCTCCAGCTCGCCGAACTGGGCCGCGTCGTTGGCGTCCGCCACCGCGCCCGGCCGGAGCCCATCGCCCAGGCTGAAGCTGACATCGTAGGCCTTCATGATGGCGCAGATCTCTTCAAAATGGGTGTAGAGGAAGTTCTCCTGGTGGTGGGCCAGGCACCACTTGGCGATGATGCTGCCCCCGCGGCTGACAATGCCGCAGGTGCGCTTGGCGGTGAGCGGCACATAGCGCAGCAGCACGCCGGCGTGGATGGTGAAGTAATCCACCCCCTGCTCGGCCTGCTCAATGAGCGTGTCGCGCACCAGCTCCCAGCTGAGCTCCTCGGGCCGGCCGCCCACCTTCTCCAAGGCCTGGTAGAGGGGCACGGTGCCGATGGGCACCGGCGCGTTGCGCAGGATCCATTCGCGCGTCTCATGGATGTCGCTGCCGGTGCTCAAGTCCATCACCGTGTCGCTGCCCCAGCGGATGGCCCACACCATCTTCTCGATCTCTTCCTCAATGCCGCTGGCCACCGCGCTGTTGCCGATGTTGGCGTTGATCTTCACCAGGAAGTTGCGGCCGATGATCACCGGCTCCAGCTCGGGGTGATTGATGTTGGCCGGGATGATGGCGCGGCCGCGGGCCAGCTCATTGCGCACGAACTCCGGCGTGATGCGCGCCGGGATGCTGGCGCCCCAGGGCTGCCCCGGGTGCTGCCTGCGCAGCTCCTCCGGCAGGCTGGCGGCCTTCTCCAGCATCAGGTTCTCGCGCAGCGCCACAAACTCCATCTCCGGGGTGATGACGCCTTGGCGCGCGTAATGCATCTGGCTGACATTGCGCCCGGCCTTGGCGCGCAAGGGCTTGGGCGGGTTGGGGAAGCGCCGGCCGGCCAAGGCCGGGTCTTTAAGGCGAGCCGCCACCCAAGCCGAGCTGGGCCCGGGCAGCTCTTCAACATCCCCGCGCTGGCGCAGCCAGTCTTGGCGCAGGGGCGCCAGGCCTTGCCTCAGGTCAATGCTGGCCGCGGGGTCGGTGAAGGGGCCGCTGGTGTCATACAGCGCGATGGAGGGGTTGGGCGCCAGGCTGCCATCGGCGCGGCGCGTGGGGGTCTGCGCCACCTCGCGCATGGGCACGCGCAGCTGGGGGTAGAGCTGGCCCGGCACATAGATCTTGCGGCTGGCCGGCAGCGGGCCGCAGGTCACCTTATCGAGCTGAGCCTTGGTCACATCAGGGGGTTGGGGCATTGATCCTCCAAGGCGCGGCACGCCTGGCCCGGCCTAGGTCTGGGAAGGCTAGCAGTGCTGGTTCTCTTCAAGAAAGTGGATGGCTTCCAGGGCCGCGGCGCAGCCGGCGCCGGCCGCGGTGATGGCCTGGCGGTAGCGGGGGTCGGCCACGTCGCCGCTGGCGAACACGCCGGGCACGACCTGTCCGCCCTTGAGGGCGCGGTGGCGGTCGTCGGCTTTGAGATAGCCCACCTCGTCCATGTCCAGCGCGCCCTGCACAAAGCCGGTGTTGGGCTGATGGCCGATGGCCAGGAAGAACCCATCGGTGGCCAGCTCCTCCACGGCGCCGGTGGCGGCCTGTTTCAAGCGCAGGCCTTCCACCCTGTCGTGGCCCAGCACATCCTCGATGACATAGGGGGTCTTGAAATGGATCTTGGGGTTGGCCTTGGCGCGCTCCAACATGGCACGGCTGGCGCGGAACTGGTCCCGGCGATGCACCAGGGTGACCGAGCTGGCCAAGTGGCTGAGATAGGTGGCCTCTTCCATGGCCGTGTCGCCGCCGCCGGCCACCACAACGGCCTTGCCGCGGAAGAAGAAGCCGTCGCAGGTGGCGCAGGCCGAGACCCCGCGGCCGCGCAGGCGGCTCTCGCCGGGCAGGCCCAGGTACTTGGCGCTGGCGCCGGTAGCGATGATGAGCGCCTCCGCCTCATGCGCCTCACCGTTCTCGGTGGCCACGCGGTAGGGCCGCTTGGAGAGGTCCAAAGATTTGACATGGTCCAGGGCCACCACGGCGCCAAAGCGCTCGGCCTGGCGCTGCGCGTTGGCCATCAGGTCCGGGCCCGTGATGCCATCAGGAAAACCGGGGAAATTCTCCACATCGGTGGTGATGGTGAGCTGGCCGCCCAGCACCCCGCCGCCGCCGGGCAGGGGCATGCCGGAGATGACCAGGGGGCTCAGGCCGGACCGCCCCGCGTAGATTGCGGCGGTGAAGCCGCTGATGCCAGAGCCGATGATGATCAAACGGGGCATGAAGACCTCGAACAGGTGGATTTGACTCAGGATAGCAACCGCTCCCCGGCCTGTCAATGCGGGCCTGCCTTGACAGGGCGGCCAAGCCCACGTATTCTAAAGTCTGCACCTTATTGGAGGGAACATGGCTGAAAATGAAGCGTTGGCGCGCCTGAAGAATGCCGGCCGCAACGATCCCTGCCCTTGCGGCAGCGGAAAGAAATACAAGAAGTGCCACCAGCCCGCGGACGAGGAGGCGGAGCGCAAGCGCCGCGGCGAGGAGCACGCGGCAGCGGTGAAAGAGGGCGAGGCCAAGGCCGCCGAAGAGGCCAAGAAGGATGAGGGCGAGAACGCGTCCAAGCCCGCGGCCAAACCGGCCCATACCGGATCAAACCCGGCCAAGCCCACGGGCCAGCCCAAGGGCCACAAGCCCATGGGCGCGCCGCGCAAGATGGTCTGACAATCCCTGCAACCTTATCTCCAAAAAAAGCCCGGGGCATGCCCCGGGCTTTTTTGTTTCTCTCGCAACAAGAAAGGCCCCCGGGCGTCTCCGCCCCGGGGCCTGGTTGCCAAGCGTCATTTGCTGTGGGCGTATTCCGCCGCGCGGGCGCGGATCTTCCCGGCGATGCTGGGGGTGGCCATCAGGGTCTGGTTGAAGTCATCCCGGTGCAGGATGTAGAGCTCCACCGCGGTCTCGGCCTTCACCGTGGCGCTGCGCGGACGGTTGTTCACCAGCGCGCCCTCGCCAAAGAAGCTGCCCGGGTAGAGGGTGGCCACTTTCTCCATGCTGCCAAAGGCCTGCTCCATGTTCAGCGATGCCAGCTTGGCGAAGGAGACACCGCTCTTCTTCTGCCACACTGAGCACTTGCCTTCCCCGACCATGTAGAAGGCATCGCCCTTTTCGCCCTGGGTGATGATCACCTGGCCGGCCTTGAAGCGCTGCTTTTTCATCACGGCCAGCAGCTTGTCCATCTCGGGCATCTTGAGATGCTCCAAGAACTGCACATCGCTCAGGCATTCGCGCAGCTTTTTCAGCTCTTCTTTGAAATCGGCCATGAAAGCCTCAGAGTGGAGGGCCGGGGGATGGTTCTTATCGGAAAGCCTGCCGGAACGCCTTCTTGATCTCCTTGGCCACCAAGGACCGCACCTGAGCCTTCAGGGCCTTGCGCTCACCCTTCAGGATGGCCTTCACCTGCTTGGCCACGATGCCGGAGATGAGCCCGCCGCGGGCGGCTTTGGGGCGGCCCGCCTTCCTGCCGGACCCCTTGGGACGGCCGGGCTTTCTCTTGGCCGGTTTCACTTCCAACGCCTGCTGGGTCTCTTCAGCCATCGCGACTCCTCCAACGAGTGGGATTATTTGCGCCAATATATCAGATGCGCCCAACAAGGTTAAGGGATTTCCTGGTTGCTGAGGCGCGCCTTACACGCGGTTAGGGACGTTGATCCCATGGATATAGTATTTTGTTTCGCGGGCCAGGCGGATGGCGTCAAAACCTTGGGGAGCTTCACGGATAAAGGCGCAGCGGGCCCGCTCTATTTCCCGCAGCGACCTGAAATATCGCGTGGGCTCATTGGCAAAGAAATAACTGATGCCAAAGGCTCCATGGCCTTGCCCGCCCTGCGGCGCTTTAAAATAACCCTGGGTGATCTTTAGATAATCCTGATCCCGCATGATCCGCCCCTCTTCGACCCTAGGACCGAGTCAGAGCATGGACTGCCACTTCACCATCCTCTTCTTGAGATCCAGGGTCTTGCCATCAACCACAAAAGTGCCGTCCCCATTGGCGTGAAAAGTGCGGCGCTCTTTTCGCCGGGGATCGACCCAGGCTTTGACAACCTCCACCACAAAGACATTGTATCTTCGGGCCAGGCCCGCGTCCACCACCCGGCATTCAAGGTTGGCCAAGCACTCCGCCACCAAGGGCGCCTGCACCTTTTGGGCCGGCAGCGGGGTGAGGCCAAAAGCCGCGAATTTATCCATGTTCTTGCCCGAGCAATTCCCTATATCCACCACCTTGCCCGCCAAGTCCACGGTGGGGATGGCGATCACGCATTCCTTGGTGGCGCGCAGCGCGGCCAGGCTATGGTCCCAGGCGCCGATGGAACAGGCGATCAAGGGCGGGGTGAAGTCCAGCATCATGTGCCAGCTCATGGTCATCAAGTTGGCGCGCCCCTTGTGGGCCGTCGAAACCAGCACCACCGGCCCCGGCTCTATCCAGTGAAAGACCTTGGAAAGCGGAAAATCCTTCATCGTCATCTCAAGCCTCGGAATTCTCCAGCACCTCCGCCACGGCCTTCTCCACGCTGCCCAGGGCTTCCCTGTCCAGCTCGATGAAGGCCACTCCGGCCTGGAAATCATTGGCGCCCAGCGCCTCAAACCAGGCCACCGTCCCCACGCAATGGACCGAATTCCCCGGCAGGTCGATCACCATGTCCAGCAGGCTGTTCTCCTGCAGGGGCTCGTTCAAAAGGCGGAGGTCGCCATGCATGCCGATGCCGCCCAAAGAGATGTCGGCCGTGGCCGCCGAATGCATGCCAGGATCCAGCGCGCGGTTCTTGCTCTCCAGCCGGTCCACCTGATTCAAGGCTTCGTTTTCATCCAGGACGTGGAAATGCACATTGAAATGAAGGTCCACCCTCTCATGCTTTCTCCGGTCATGGAAGATGGCGGTGGCGTCTTGCATTGATTCTCCTTTAAATCAAGATGTAGCTGTGCGGATCAGGCCTTGCGCGCCATCCAGCCCTCAAAATGCAGGCCGCGCCAGAAGCACTGCGGCTCCGTGAAACCGGCCTCGGCCAGCAGGGCCAGGTAGCGGGCCTGGCTCACATAGTGGATGTGGTCCGTGGTCCGGCTCACGCGCGCCGCCGCCTCCTCGGCGCCCATGCCTTGGTTCACCTGCATGCGCTCCCAGGCGCGCATGGCCAGATCCCAGCTGGGCGAGCCGGGGTCGCCCAGCTGGTCGGCCGTGAGCAGCGGCGCGCCCGGCTTCAGCCGCTGGGCGATGGACTTGAACAGCTCCAGCTTCTCCCCGTTGTCCTTCAAGAAATGGCTCACCAGCAGGCAGACCGCGGCGTCAAAGGCCGGGGCCGGGGCCAGGCTGTCAACCTTGCCCTGGCGCAGGACCACGTGGCCGGCCAGGCCGGCCTGGCTCAGCTTCTCGGTGGCCACGGCCAGCATGGACTGGGAGGGGTCCACGCCCACCAGGCTCCAGTCGGGATGGGCCTGGGAGTATTGCAGCAGCTCCCTCCCTGTGCCCGACCCCGCCACCAGCACGCGGGCCTGCCACTTCAGCTGGGCCTCCAGCATAGCCAGCGCTGCCTGGTGCAAGCCCTCATAGTTGGGCACGCGCTGCAGGATGGCCTGGTCGTAGGTCAGGGGCTTTTCATGCGCAAAATACTTGTCATTGGATGGGGCCATGGGTGACTCCTCATTGAGTTGAAACATTTCCAGCTTGATTATCCTCCAAACCCGACTTTCTTCAAGTAAGGATTCACCCTCCACCACGGCAAACAAAAAGCGCCATCCCCAGCAGGGGATGGCGCTTTTGATCGCCGTGATTGTGGCCGCTTGCAGCCTAGCGCAGCGCCTCCTTCAGGGCCTTCTGAACCTCTTTGGCCACCATGGCGGTGATCAGCGCCTTCTGGGCCTTGCGCTCCGCCTTCAGCGCCTTAGCCACCTGCCTGCCGATCACGCCGGCCTTGGCCACGCCTGGCTTGCGCCCGCGCTTGGCATCCATGGCGGGGCGCCCTGGCTTGCGCCCGCGCTTGCCGCTGCCCTTGGGCCGGCCCAGCTTGCCCTTCACCGCGTTCTTGCTGCCCTTGGGGCGTCCCGGCTTGCCCTTAGGGCGTCCCGGACCGCGCTTGGCGGTGATGGCGGGCTCAGCCTCAGCCGACGCGGCTTCGGGGGTGGGTGCAACGTCCTTTTTGAACAATGCCATCGTGTATTCCTCCTGCGTTAAAAAGAAAATGGTCAATTAAATGTTCGCAATGAAATGATGAAATTAAATATAGCAGATAATAATGCAAGATGCTAGAAATTAGAATTATTTAGAACAATAAACCAATTATTCCCCCGCTCAATGTTGGCTCGCGGCGGGTTTTTGCGGGAAAAAATAAATGCAGGCAGCAATGAATGCCAAAAGCGCCAAGGATGCCGTATAACGGCTGAGCGCCAATCCTCCTGCGCCGAGCGGCTTGTCCAAAAAATCCCCCACCACGGCTCCCAAGGGCCGGGTCAATATGAACGCGGCCCAATAAAGGAAAGTGCGGGATGCCTTTGTCCAGAAATAAGCCGCCACGATCAGGGCGAGCAGGGAGCAGAAGATCAGCATCCCTCCCCGGTAGCCCAGGCCGGCGGTGTCGGCAGTCCAGTCCCCCAGCGCCGTCCCCAAGGTCTGGGAAAACATGATGGTGACCCAGTAAAAAACCTCGCTTTTCGGGGAATGGATGGAACTGATGGATATTGAACCAAGGGCGCGGTGCCAGGTAAGCAGGGAAAGCAGCAGAAGCACCACCAGAATTGAAGTCCCGCCGGAATATCCAATACCCAAGGAGCGGTCCATATAATCCGCCAAGGTCGTGCCGACCGTGGTGGTGGCGATGATGGTCACCCAGTAAAGCGCGGGTATGAACCGCGGGGCTTTTATTTGGGCGATGACCGCGCCGGCAAAAAGGACGGCAAAGATCCCCGTCCCCACCAGGTAGCCCAGGTTCATTGACATGGACACGGCATCGCCCCCGGTCTCCCCCAGGGTCGTGGCGGCGATCTTGATGATCCAAAAGAGAAGCGTTGCTTCAGGGACCTTGTTCATAACATCAGAATTTAAGTCTGCCATCCCTATTCTCCTTATGCGGAAACTCAGCTGACAGCGCCAGGGCCAGCGCGATCAAGCCGCCGCCCAGCACCAGCCGCACCCAGTCGGCGTGCTCGCCAAACACCACCAAGCTGACCAGCAGGCCCAGGGGCACCTTAAGGTTGTTCATCACGGCCAGGGCGCCGGCGTTGACCTGGCGGGCCCCAAAATTCCACAAGAAAAACCCGAGCCCGGAAGCCACCAAGCCAAGATAGGCCAGCACCAGCATCTGGTCAAGCGTCAGGCAAACCTGGCCGAAATCAACCCACGCCCAGCAGGCCAGCAGGGTGGCCGCCAACCCGCCCAAGTACATCCACCCAAACACATCCCTGTCTGCAAGCTCTGGCGCCGCGCGCATGATGCGCACATACCAAATCTGCCCAACCGCAAAGCAAAGGTTGGAACCTTGCATCAGGAAAAAACCCAGCGCCACAGTGCGGCCACCTTTCCCTCCCTGGTACACCACCACGGCCGTGCCCGCCACCGCCAGCGCGGCGCAGGCCAAAAAGCGGGGATGGAATTTCCGCTCGAGCAAGTCGGAGAACAAGGTGACCCACAGCGGCGTGAAAATGGTGAACAGGGCCACCTGAAAGGCAGCCAGGTAGCGGAACGCCTCCAAATAGGCCACATACATGACGCCAAACTGGACAAAACCCGCCAAGCCCAGCTTCACCGCCAAGCCGGCGCGGGTGGAGCGCGGCCGGATAAAGGGTGCGAACACAGCCAGCGCCAGCAGCATGCGCACCAGGGCCACCAGGGCTGGATCGACGCCAGCCAGATGGTGCTTGATCAAACCGAAAGAAAACGCCCATAAAAGCGAGGTCAGCCACAAACAAACCATTTTGCAAAACTCCTCAGCTAAATTCTGCTTTTGAATGGCTTTAATTGGAGGCTATCCGCACATTCACTCTGCGCTAGGCTCTGGCCGCTGTTCAGCAGTTGCACGGCTTCAACCTTGAACTCTCGGTTGTACGTCTTCCCTTTGCTCATGTGGCACGCCCTGTATAATAGTAGTCTTTATCTTTAAAACCCTTTTACTTTCCCCATTGCAATCATCACCAGAACCCAAATCCCTAAAAGCAAAAGTCCTACCCCTATTATTACCACGAACCGTTTACTCACTCTTATATGTTTCCCCCCGAAATGTCTCCATAATGGCAATTCATTGTTGATTTTGCTTATTTTCATAGCTACCCATTCAGCCTTTAAAACACAAAATAAACCTAAAACAATTATCCCGAGCGAATATAATTCCATTACCCATTTCATTCTCCAACCCCCTTTTTAAATGCCACTCCAAATTTGCGTTTCTTACTGTTTAGGCTTCCCTTTGAACCATCCCATCCGCACCCTACACCACCAAGCACTAGTAGCAAACCCCAAAACGCAAATGCTATAATTCTCCACCAAAGAAAATGCAGGAATATGCTTACTTGAGGTAGCCACCAGATAGGTAAACAATATCGTCCATAACGGAACCATAATCAGAAGAACGGGACACAAAATATTATTTAACATGGCTAAATGGCTTCTTTTCATTCCCACACTCCCCTTTGAACGTCACTTTTAATAATTCCAGTTAAAACGATCGTACCCCTGCGGTATTCTTCCTTAAAAAAAATACAATCCACACAAGCATGTTTATTCCCCATCATTTGCCATCCCTCGCTTCTTTATAACTGTGTTTATCAGGTAATTCCATAGAGCTCCCAAACTATTTTTAATATCCCGCTTTCCCCTTCTCAAAATAGCTCTTTCACAACTTCCCATTCAAATGTGTCTCTTAAAAGCAAAATCCTATTTTTATACTTTAAGAACCATAAAACTGAGCCAACCTTCTTTTCCCTGCTTGTCATTTCCA
>Ga0224555_1005788_pt1 | contig 10056 bp, 11 predicted proteins | sample 714S23034metaG_FD_180687 | JGI IMG/M metagenome (GOLD analysis project Ga0224555, IMG submission 180687) | Peat soil microbial communities from Stordalen Mire, Sweden - 717 S2 30-34 | ecosystem: Environmental > Terrestrial > Soil > Wetlands > Peat | place: Sweden: Norrbotten County, Stordalen...
TAGGAGGGAAGGTGGACGTTAGGAAAGGCAACAACAAAAACAACATCAAAATCGCAAACTCGTCTTGACATAGACGGCATTCTCATGGAAGGCGTTAGCGCTCAGACCCCCCAACGAGTGCTATCGGGATTTATCAACAGTTCCGCACCCCGTCGCCACAGTGCGCTCAGCACGGCTGTGGGGGCTTACTCCGACAGTTCGGCAGATACTATGTCCCCTGCGGCAAAGGTGTATACAGCGCAAGGAGCGCGGTAGCGCTCGGGACGCGAGGTTTCCAGAACGGCAGCGATCATGTCCTCGTACTCATCATCAACAAAATTTACTTTCACCTTGGCAGTCTCTCGGTCCATCATGTGGAGCATCACTGTCTTGTCGACGAATTGCTTCAGGTCATTGATTCTCACGCGATTGTCTCGGCCCCCGCATTATGCCTGAAAATGCTGTCAGCCGCGTGACTACCGATGGCTACTACGGCGCGTGAAGAAAGAGTCGATCTGCGCCAACAAGAGCGGCATGAAGCGCGGCGCCGGCTGCCTGGTTGCTGGCCTTGTGGGTCACAAGCCAGTCAGTCGACTGAGTGCCACCGCAGGAAATTTGATCGTTACCGTAGATAGAACAGATAGAACCTGAGATCAGACCAGTCGTGGAATTGGCGTAGAGATCAAACTGCGCGGTGACGATCGCAACGAAATTTCCAATTACCTGGGGGACGTTATTGCCACAGTTCCAAAGTTGGAAATTGAAATTGAAAATGAACTGAAAGCTGCTGGCTTAGTTTAGGGTTCAACCCACAGCAATCCTTCCAGGTAGGCGCGACCAGACGCGCGCGCAAGGAACGGTACTATGAAACGATTCAAGCCCAAGGCGGGGGCATCGCCCGACGCGCGCACATCATTATTTCGGCCCTGGGCGAGAATTCACCGATGTGTTTCTCGGGTTCCTATCGAATCGTTTGCGCTTTGCGGCCTTCTGCCGTCCGGGAGGAATGACGCGGCTTTTCCATTCCCAAGCGATGTGCTTCCCAATTATCGTGCCGCAATACACGGCTGGATCGCACGGTGGACAGTCGCTTCCCGACGGCAGGTTTGCATTTTACGGTTTGGGCCGGAGGCTGCGAGGCCTGTGTAGAGGCGGCCTACGACAGCGCAGCCTGAGTTCTGGCGCGCGTTGGGCCTGGAGAAGTTCAGAAGTTCGGCCGATTTTTCGGTAAAACCTCTCTGTGCTTGAGCCGCGAAGTCTTGGTTCTTCGGCTGCCAGAGTAACTGGCCAGCCGCGGTAGCTTCAGCCGAACTTCATATTTCCCGGTAAGCCTGCCAGTTCGCGCCAGTTTAACTGCCGCCCTCCAGCGAATTACTTCGGGCGTGCAGGTGCGTTAAGGAAACTCACCAGATCGCCGAGGTCGGTGGCCTTCAGAGTCGGCCAGGGTATACCCAATTCCTGAGCGCGATCAATCATGCGGGGACCATGCCGCCAAAGTGCGACGGTGAACGAAATCGTGGTGAAAGCTTCGGTGCCGGACCTAAGCCCGGGACCAATTTGTGTCCCTTCCGCCATCCGGCCGTGGCAAGCTGCGCATCCGCGCTCAGAAAAGACGCGCTCGCCGACAAGGGGAGATCCAGTTGGCTCGAAGTACCGCAGGCTCGCAAGGAACGTCCGCAAGTCGGCCATCTCGTTGCCCTGAAGAACCGGAGGAGAAATCCCATTTTCGCGGGCCTGACGGAGCATTGCCGGTGCATGGTTCCAGAGAACGCTGGCAAACTGCCCCGTCGTGAGTGGAAGATCATGCTCTGGCCCCAGTTCCGGACCCACGCTGCCACCCTGCCCGCGTACGGAATGGCACTGCATGCATCTGCGCTGGAACACGGCCCACCCAAGCTCTGCATTGCCGGATATTTTCCGTGCGTTCGTCGCCGGCTGAGGAGCGCTGAGACTCACATACGCGATCAGATCATTCATCTCATTACCCGTGAACTGGGGCCATTGTCCTAGGGTGCTGGTAATAGGAGCAATCATTGATCCGGCGTGGTTAAACATGGTGAGTGTCCAGGCGTTCGAGTCAGAGGCGGCAGCGATTTTGGATAGCTCGGGCGCCGCCTGGCCGCCCGTCCCGCCCACCGAATGGCAGCGGACGCAACCCTTCTCGTTGAATACCCGCTGGCCAGCGCTAGGATCCCCGGCGCGGTCAATGCTGCTTGCGTGGTACAAGAACGCAAAAATGTCTGCCATTTCTTGCGAGTTCAACCGGGGATAAGGTTCGTTCTTTAGGCGGATCTGCCGCCACATGCCGGGTCCATGGTTCCACAACACCGCTGCAATCCACCCCATTGCGGGAGTACCGGGGTGCGTTCCGGAGAGATCCGGGGCAACACGGCCCCCGAATCCATTGATGGAATGGCAAATGCCGCACTGCTTGTCACCAAAAAACAGGGCGGCGCCTTTCTCCGGTTCACCGATAATGTAAGGTGCGCGGCGCACAGCGGTCAGTCGGCGCGCCTGTATGAACACGGCCACCATCAGGGCTGCGGCAATCAGGACTGCAGGGATCCAAATGAGAAGATGTTTGCGTCCATTCAGCATTGTCATATACAACACTCCTCTCGCACGCCCGGCCCGTGAGACTGAAGGCATTGCGTTCCGCCCGGCTCACAGGGTGGTCGAGACTGATGAATCGCAGGGCGCAAAGCCTCAGTTCAGTTCCAAGTTCCTGATCTAGAACCCCAGCCCACGAGGTGACGGCGATTGTCACCAGCGACAACCCGCCCCCGACACGCTGAAAGCCTCATTCCTGCATCGCCTTCTCCCCAGCAGGTACGTCTCACACAAATCGTTGGCAAAATAAATGCATCTGTGGGTCTAACTCTCTATCTTCTTGATGTACAGCCAAAGCCCAGCCAACACTATCCCGACCGCGATGAGCGATATTCCCAGCCCGAGACGGCGATGGTTGCGCTCAACCATGGCTGCCTTCCCAGCTTGCAGGTTCTGGGCGGCGATTTTCAGGCCGGCTTGAATATCCTGATCCACCAAGTCTTGCCGGAAGCTATGGATCGTGACTCGAGCTTTGGTCAGCGAATCCCGTGCCTGATCCTGTCCCAGCCGAGCCTCGCTCACCTCCATGCCAGAAGACTCGGCGACATGGAGAACCTGGTCTGCGCTTTTGATGGCCTCGTCCAAGCGACTCAAACTACGGAGTAAGGCTACCCTGGCTTGATCACACGAGTCGCCTGGGGTATGACAGCGCATGCAGACGCCTTCAGGGCCAGCCCCAAGCTTGGCGTCCGTGGGGTGGACGATACCATGATTGCTATGACAAACGACACATCCTGGAAGAGAAGCCGATTGAAAGGCTTCCTTGTGCGAGCTTTTTTCGTACATCTGGGCTTGGAAAGTGTGACAGTTCGAACACACGTTCTCAACCCTATCGACTCCGGGCGGCGCCGCGCCATGGTTTCCATGACACGTTGTACAGGTGGGCGCACTCAGATCGCCTCGCACGGTTAGGGCCTGGTGGTGCACGCTGGTGCTGTACTTTGCGAACTGATCCGTGGGAATGGAATATTCCTTCATGTAACCCGCGTCGGCATGGCAGCGAGCGCAGGTGTTCGCCACGTTGACCGGGTTTACCGTGGAACGGGGATCGCTGGGTGCCCTTAGATCGTGGACACTGTGACAATCGGTGCACACTGCAACCTTGGTATCTCCAGCCGCGAGGCGCTTGCCGTGCACACTGGTGTGGTACTGGCCCAACTGGTCCGTGCGCAAGCTGGGGTTGAACTGTCGAATATAGGCGGGATCCGAATGGCAGCTTCCGCACAACTCGGGGATCCGCTTGCGATCAATCTTGCCCTTCCAACCCGCCTTTCGGCTCATGGCTTTGTCTGGATCGTCGCTGGTTGGGTCACCGCCGTGGCAACTGGCGCAAGTCAATCCCATTTGTGCGTGGATGTCCTGGCTGAACTTCTCCTGGCTCACTCCGAGGGAATCAGGCAAGGCGGAGTGACAATCCAGGCAGGTGTTCTTGGTTTGCCCATAACCCAGGCACGCTGCGAGCACGACGAAGCCGGCCAGCCCGACAAAGCAGGCTACGCTGAACGGTCGGAGCTTATTTCGCAAGATAGCCATAAACACTCATACCTGCCATGTAGGCAAGAGCAAAGACTCCTAACCCAGTGATCCACCCTTTCGTGCGCGAGGGTTGGTCACTCTCGAAAAAAGGCAGGAGAAGCCACAACAAGCCGACCAGGCCAAACGCAAGCACACCCAGAACGTCTCCGTCGATGAACCACACCTTGGAAGGGATGAGCTTGAGCGTCTGGAACATGAAGAGGAAGTACCACTCGGGCTTAATTCCCGCGGGCGCAGGCACAAAGGGATCTGCCTTGACACCGAGGTTCCACGGGAAGACCGCTGCCAACGCGCCCAGCACTCCGAGGGCCAGGTACCAAGCCATCATTTCTCGCAGCATGAAGTTGGGAAAGAATTTCATTTCCCGCTTTGCAGACGGATTCGCGGTCCACTGCCGTTCCAGTTTCGGGGGAACGCTGATGCCGAGACGCTGGACCAGCAACAGGTGCAGAAGGATGAGCAAGGTTGTCACTCCGGGCAGAACGGCGACATGGAATCCAAAAAACCTGCTTAGGGTGGCACCCGTCACCTCTTCACCACCGCGGAGAAAGATCATCATGGGCTTGCCGACGATCGGAACCTGCCCAGTAATCTCGGTGCCGACTTTGGTGGCAAAGAAAGCCAAGGTATTCCAGGGCAGTAAGTAGCCGCTGAAACCAAACCCCATGACCAGAAATAGCAGGATCACTCCGCTGACCCATGTGAGCTCGCGCGGTTTGCGGTAGGCCTTAAGGAACAGCACGCTGAACATGTGCGCGAACGCGGTAAAGATCATTAAGTTGGCCGACCAGGAGTGGATCGACCGAATCAGCCAGCCAAACTGTACCTCGGTCATGATGTACTGGACGCTCTCGAAGGCCTCGCTCGCTCCCGGCCGGTAGTACAGAAGCAGCAGGATGCCGGTCACCACCTGGATGCCGAACAGGAACAGAGTGATCCCCCCGAGGAAGTACCAATAGGAGAGCCGATGGAGAGGAACAGTTTTCTTCCTCAACGGCGCTATTAGATCCTGCCAGCCGAGCCGCTGGTCCAGCCAATTCCGCACGTCGCGTAAGGGACTCATCTCAAGACTCCCGCCGACGCCTGACGAAAATCTCGTCCCCTCGCACCTGAACCTCAAACGCTTCCAGCGGGCGCGGCGGAGGACCCGAAACATTCCGGCCGTTGAGGTCGTACTTACCGTTGTGGCAGGCGCACCAGACCTGCTGCAGATCGTCGCGGTATTGCACGGTGCAGGATAGGTGCGTGCAAGTCGCTGACATGGCGCGGTACTCTCCGCTGGAAGTATGGATCAGCAGGCCCGGACGATTGCCAAAACGGAAAATCTTTCCACTGTTCGGTTTCAACTCGCCCACACGCCCGGCGACGACCGCATCGCCGCCAACGTCGGAAGCTTTCGGGGGCACGAGATAGCGCAAGACTGGATAGAGGAACGCAACCGCTGTCGCTAGAAATCCGCTACCCAGTAGCGCCCCGACAAATCGCCTACGAGGTAGGGGCGGTGACGGGGGATCGCCCGCGTTGACGATCCCCTGACTGTGTGCTGGCATCCGTTTCTCCTACTGAACCGAATCTTCCGTCTGACTCAAATCTACTTCTGCTTCCCAATTTCCCGGAGGTACCCGACTAGCTGATCGATCTGCTGTCCCGTCAGCTTGCCGTCAAAGGCTGGCATCTTGCCCTTGCCTTTTGTGATCACCGTTTTCAGATCCGCGTCCGATTGCTTTTGGACGTCGGAGGAATGAAAGTCGCGAATTTTGAGGTTTTTTCCCATGGTTGTTTGCGCGGAGCCATCGTGTCCATGACACATGGCGCACTTGCTGGCGAAAAGGTCTTTTGCGGGAGCATTCTGCGCTACCACACCGGCAGCCGATGCAATTATCAGAAGTACGGACAATGCAATTGTGTTTTTCATTCTGTCTCTCCTTATGATTATTCAGACTATTTGTCGAGAGTTTGGTGTAGATCGATGGCTGAGATACTTCTGCCCGAGATCATTGCGTGCGTCTCTGGACCAACAATCCGCCACGAAAGCGTCCGGAGACTTTATCACCGAGTCTCCGCACGACAGTGTGACATATGCCACGGATCAATGTGAGCGGAATCACAACACGTAAACGAATGGTGCAATCAGATGCTGCGGCGAATCAGTTGTTATGAAGTTGTTATGAAATGGGTTCCAGCGCAAAATCGACGTCTGCAAACCATTGGCAATAAAGAGGTTGGTGAGCGCGGAAGGAATCGAACCTTCAACCCACTGATTAAGAGTACTTGTGGAACGAGAATCAACACTTTAGCGCGTTTTGGATACGTTCAGTTTCGCTAGTAAAAATGCGGGTTTCAGCACTTAGCCCCACTTCTCAACTCAACACATCCAAACGGCCAATGGCACAATTTTGGGCACACTCCGGGCTTGCCAATGCGCCTTGAGGCTCCGTTTTTCGCGACAAGCACCGGGGGCACCGAGCCCTGTGGGGTAGTCGCGCCGAAGCAAGCCTTGCCTATCGAACTGATCGGGACGACGATGCTAAAGTCGCGAGTTTAGCGCTCGCGCGTGTACCAGATCGAACCCGGCGAGCTGTAATTGCGGCCTTCGCCCCACACCACATGCGTGGTGCCGAGGTTATCGATGCCGATGGAAAACAAGTTGCCAAATGGGAAGAGGAAACCGTTGGGCAGGATGTAATCGTATCCCCGCACGGGGCCGGAGAGTTGCGATTCCGGCGACCAGGTCGCCCCGCCGTTGGTGGAAGCTCGGTAGAAGGTATTCCAAAGAAGATGGTTTTGCGTGTCCACTTTTCTCGTGTCCATCCATGCGATGCGGACGTCGCCCGCGGTGCCGGCGGTGATGGCTGGGAAGCAGTGCTCCACGCCAAACGGGGCGTTGGAGACGTCAACCTTCGCTGACCAGTTTTCTCCTTCGTTTGTGGAAGAGGAGAAGTAAATGCGCTCCGGTCCGCCTATGACCGAGCCGGAGTTCCACAAGGCATAGATGATTCCGGCATCATCGGAAGCCAGAGCCATCTGGGAGGCCAGAAAGCCAGCGGAACAGACCTGGGCCGAGCAACCCGGCGCCGCGCTGGAAACGTCCATCGGCGTCGTACTCCAGTTCCGGCCGCCGTCCGCGGATCGGATTACAAACACCTCCATCGGTCGCGTGAGAATATTTGTTCGCGGGTAGGCTGTCCAGGAAAAATAGACGTTGCCGACGGGATCCACAGTAGCCCCTGCCGCCAGTGACCAGCCCAGCCCGGCATCAGGATTCACCACAGCAGAGGAAAAATTCTGCGCGTAATCATGCGACGCCGCTACCGCGAGCGTCTGCTCGTGGTTAAAGCTCACGTAGACATTGGGGCCGCGAACGGCCAGCACCGGCTTGTCGATGACGACTCCTGGAGAATGTTCAGCGATGGAAAAATACCAGGAGCGGCCAAAATCCTGCGACCGCGCCACGACGATATCGTGCCTGCCCTGCATCCACGATGCATAAAGAGTTTGCCGATCAACGGGGTCGGCCTTGATCTGGGCATCAAATTGTCCGGACGATGAAGTCAGCAGGGGTCGCGGCGGCTCCCAGGAAATGCCATTGTCATTGCTGGTCAGCAGGACCATGGTGGGCGCGGTGCACACTGGACATTGAGCCACCGGGCCGTACTGAGGAAAGAGAATGTAGATGTGACCGTGGGCGTCTGTCGCCAGCGCGGGCTCCCATTGATCTCCCGAGGTGTATCCGAGGCGACTTTGAGGGGTGAATCCAGAGGCGGCCAGAGCAGCCTTCATGGTCAGGGTCAGAACAAAGCAGATTGCAAGTTTCTGCAAAGTCCCGAAGCGGCTGGTTCTGAAGACCACAGATTCTCCTAGAGGCAACCGGTCTTAAGCGGCTTCGCCCAGACTACTGGCGGATGACGCTGCTCGGACCTTATCGCGATTCTTGAGGTGCGTCAATTGTACAAGTGGTCGTGTTGACCCAGCCAATGTGGCGGAAGAACAGATTTCCAACTGCGGCGAGCAATCGATCGGGTGCTGCTTTCGCCCCGCGATTGTTCTCGCCCACAAGCTTTCGTGAGAATGCGGACGATTCGGGTAACGCCAATAGTAGAGGCCAGAACGGATTCCGCCCAAATGCTCCTTAAAAGCAGTCAGACCCTCGTTGCTGCTGTCGCTGCGCCCCAGATCGAGTTTCTCGCAACCTGCGGCCTTGGCTTGCTGGATCGTATTCCAAAAGAGCAACGCCATGCCCGCTAACGGATGCAATCGGGCGTCGCTGCAGCCATACTTATACGTGACCGTCTTTTTGTGGCTCAAAGTCAAGATACTGGCAATGGGCACGCCGTTCTTGAATGCAACTCGCATTTTAAGGTCGGCACCGAAGCTCGCCATCAAGCTGCGAAACCACTTCAACGGTTGCGGAGGTAAGTGTTGCCTCTTCCGGGTCACCACAAGCAATTTGTAAAAATGCCCGAGCAGTCGCTCCGAATTGCCTTCCTCATAGACTAATGCCTCGCGTTCTGCCCGTCGGATCTTACGCTGGACGGAGGTGTCTCTTCTTTTTCTATTGCAAGGGCAGAGTGATCGTCTGTCCCGCGCTTATCGAGATGTACGAGATGTACTGTCCCCCATAGACCTCCGCCCCGGTGCTGCTCAGGCCGGTGATGGGAATGACGGCGGTGGGAACTGACGCCGACGACGGCATGGTCACGCTGATCGTCGCGTTCGGCCCCCCTGCGCCGACGATGCTCGCCGTCACGTTTGACAGGTTGAACGAATTTCGATTCTGCATCAACACCCCCAACTGATCGAGCGTCGGGGTCAGTGCCGGCAGGTTATACACAGCTTTGTACTGGCTGAAGGTCTGGTCATACGTGTCTGTGAGAAGCGAGGACGACAGCCCGGTCGTGGGCATTCCGGGCGCAGTGTTGATGGAGAAATGCAAATCGGGCTGGTGGAACATCTCCGGATCCATGTCACCGATCAACATGTTGTTCAAGAAGCTCGAGCTAACAAAGTTCAGAATCTGGGCTGCGGTGTAGGCGTTGTAGGGCGGCTGAACGGTCGGATACGAGTAAATGCAGTCAAATTCCGCTTGATCATCATTCCAGTTAGCGGCGTTGTAGTAAATGTCGTTGGGATGCCGCGGCACCTCGTAAATGCCTGGCTCAAAGCTGTTCACGATGCCGACGTTCGGCGACGGATTCGGCCCATTGTTGGGCTGGCCAATTACGGAAGTATTGGTCACCACATACTGGATGCCGTCCGCATACAAATACCCCGGGACGAGGGGATCATTCAGACCGGTGATACTCGGGGTCACCATGTTGGCCGGGTTAAAGTCGCTAAAAGTGAGCTGGGCGAGAGCCGCGGAAGGATCTCAAGGACATCGGTTGGACGAAAGGAAGGGAGTTGGCGAAGCTGGCGCGCCGGGACGGTCAGGACTTCGATTGTGCACCCTGGGTGCACAAAGCCCGCTTTATGCCGAGGGAAGTGTTCAGGCGGGAGGTGGAGAAGGAACTGACGGGAAGGGAAGAGGAGCCGTCGGAGCTGATCTACTTCAAGGTCTACAAGAGCCAGATCCCGGTGATCGAGCAGGCAATCGAGACGGCAGCCCTGATGCTGGGCACGGACAAATCGCGCGGCTACTGTCTGGAGATGATCTGTGCCGACTTCCTGGCGGGAGCGCACCTGGACAACGACGACCCAGAGATCCTGCTCAACTCGATCTCACGCTACTACAAGTTCTTGCCCGGCGAACAGCGGCAGGTCTTCCTCGAGAACCTGCGTCAGAAAGCGTCTTGAGAATGATTCGTCCCAAAGCCGCACCCCCGCGCCTTGATCCTTTGTCTTACGAAAGTCTGCGCCAAGAAATCCTTCGTCGGGACGGCTGGCGGTGTCAATCTTGTGGCTCCATGTCAAACCTTGAAGTGCACCACAGGG
>Ga0224555_1005789_pt1 | contig 10056 bp, 10 predicted proteins | sample 714S23034metaG_FD_180687 | JGI IMG/M metagenome (GOLD analysis project Ga0224555, IMG submission 180687) | Peat soil microbial communities from Stordalen Mire, Sweden - 717 S2 30-34 | ecosystem: Environmental > Terrestrial > Soil > Wetlands > Peat | place: Sweden: Norrbotten County, Stordalen...
TACTTGCGTCGGAGGGCGGCTCGATGGTGGTGGCCAACTGCGCCAGTTGCCACGGCGTGCATAACATTCTTCCATCGAGCGATCCGCGTTCCACCATTAACCGCGCCAACCTTGATGCTACCTGCGGCAAGTGTCACACTGGAGTAACTCATAAGTTCACCCTCAACAAAGTGCATATGGAGCGCGGCCTGTCAATGGATATCGGCTCGGTTGCGGTTCGCTGGGTGAGATGGATTTACCTGATATTGATTTTTGCCGTAATTGGCGCAATGTTCCTGCATAACGCCATCATCTGGCGCAGCAAGGCTGCGGCGCGGCACAGGATGCGGAATCCAGGCATGGTTCGCATGACCGAGAACCAACGCTGGCAGCATCTGGTGCTGCTCGCCAGTTTCATCGTCCTCGTCATTACCGGATTTGCGCTCAAGTTTCCGAATTCATGGATTGCCGAGGTGCTGGGCATGGGCGAGAAACTGCGCAGCATTACCCATCGCGTCGCTGGAGTCATCCTGATCGGCGCCGGAATCTATCATCTGTTCTACCTTGCAGTCACGCGGGAGGGACGGCGTCTGATACGCGATTTCGCGCCTGCTCCGAAGGATGCCTTCGATGCGTGGGGGACAGTGCTCTACTATCTTGGCCTAAGTCGCAAGAAGCCCGAGTTCGGCCGCTTCAGTTATGCCGAAAAGGCTGAATACTGGGCGCTGGTTTGGGGCACCGCCTTGATGGCCGTCACGGGCATCATGCTCTGGGCCAAGGTCTGGGTCGGAGATTTGCTGGCGCGCTGGTGGGTCGATGTGGCGACCGCGGTTCACTTCTATGAGGCGATTTTGGCCACGCTGGCGATCCTGGTCTGGCACTTCTACCAGGTGTTTTTCGATCCCGATGTTTACCCGATGAATTGGGCCTGGTGGGATGGAAAGATGCCGGTCCAGCATTATCGCGAGGAACATGGGTTGGATACGGAAGCACTGGCGGAAGCCGAAGGGCAGGCCGCCGCGGATGCTGAGGCAAAGCCTGAAGCAGAGCCTCCGCGTGAGTAAACCTATGAAAGGGAGTTGCCGCAGCCCAGCCGTCGGGAAGGCCGCGGCAGTTTGAGAGCGATTAGAGCATTTTTCCTGTTGGCATAGAGTGGATATCCTGCTTGGCACAAGGTTGCCGGTCACAGAACAGGTAGCGCCGGCCTCCTGGCCGGCTGTAGCGTGGACCTCCCGGTCCACGCCGCACTCTAAACAAATAGGAGAAATGCTCTAAATGCGCCAGTTATCGGCGCGCCAACTCTTGATGCGCTCCTTGATCTGCTTGCGGTTCAGATTCTCTTCAAGCGCCTGTTTGGCAAGCTCCACAACCTCGTCATCCGCGGCAAAACGCAGGCCAATCAACTGGTCTTCAGTGAGGCGGTAGATCTGCGTGTGCCACTCCTCGGGAGCCAGCGCCTGCAAGCGCATCCGCTCCTCGAGCCGGATGACGCGGTCCTGCACCTTGAGCGGATAGGTGCGCAGCTTGAAAAGCGGGATGAATACGACAAGCGACAGCACCAGGTACCATGCCGCGGAAATGGTCTGTTGGCGATATAGGTGGATGCCGGCGTAGACCAGATTGAGAATTACGACGAAGAATAGAACGAAGTGGAACGCGGGATCGAAGCGTCCATGGTTCTTGAAACTCTGCGGGGTTGACTCACTCATGCATAGCCTTGATTTCTCTCAGGCCGGAGTTGGCTGGTTCGGGCGCCTGCGTTTCCGGGGAGCCGCTTACAGCGGCGCTGGGGGCCTGCATACCTGCGCTGTCGGGATTTTGCGCGGCGCGGGCGGGATATGTCAATGCCAATAGATCGTTTGGCCCGAGGGGCTGTATATGCCTGGGACAAGGCGGTAGCGGCCGCGGGCGAGATAGTCCACAAACATCCTCCGGCAAGGTATGGGTTGACCAGCACAATAGGAACGGCATAGACGGTGCTGGTGAGCGACTCGGCGATGTCTCTCTTTCGACCCCATTTGCCGATAATTATTGTGCCCTGGCGCACACTGGTAGATGGGAAGAGAGGTGTACAAACTCCCCGAATCGGCCTGAAATTGAACGATCAACCTACCCCCCCTCCCTTTTGAATGCAATTTCCGACCAGTGTGCTCATGTAAACGTCCTGTAATGAATAGTTTATAAATAACACCTATTAACTTATCGGTAAACATTTAAGGCCGTTTTTGCCTGTTTTTAAGCAATTTTCAGCGTGTTTTGCGCTAAAAACACCGCTTTTTGCTTCAAATTTCAATTCACCCTGAAAACGGCAGTTGAGAGCCTTCGGAAGCGCCATGCGGTAGGTTTGGGAACCTCTGAAAGTCTGGCCAAGGGCTGACGACAGATGGTTTGGTCTGATAGCGTTCTCTTTCCGGAAATTTCAACTGTGTCTCACGGGCGGAAGGCTTCCGGTAATGTGTTTTCAGCGAGGCTCGGATGAAACTGCGATTTGTTCTGCTGCTTGCCTTGATTCCGAGTGCGACTGTGTTTGCAGAGGTGACTTTGCCCAACATTCTCGCAAGCCACATGGTGGTACAACGCGACCTGCCCGTACACGTCTGGGGAATGGCGGCGCCGGGAGAGGGCGTGAGCGTAAGTTTTCGCGGCGAAAGCCGCTCAACCAAGGCCAGTCAACTGGGCCGCTGGAGCCTCTACCTGTCGCCGGGACTGGCCGGCGGCCCGTTTCAACTGACGGTGAAGTGCGCTGCGGCACAGAGTATCGTGCTAGACGATGTTCTGGTGGGCGACGTGTGGGTTGCTTCGGGGCAGTCGAACATGGAGTTCAGGATGCGCCAGGCCGCTACCGCCGGCGCGGATTTGCCTCACGCGGCCAACCCGCGCATCCGCCTGCTGAAGCTGAAGGAGCGCGCAGCGGAGTATGCGCAGGCAGACGCCGAGACCGAGGGGTGGGCGGCTTCATCGCCTGAAACAGCCGGGGAATTCTCCGCCGTGGCGTGGTATTTTGCACGGGAGATCGAGCAGCGGGAGCATGTTCCGGTGGGCGTGATTGACTCAACCTGGGGCGGCACGGTGGCTGAGTCCTGGATGCGCCTGGACGCACTCGGGCAGGACGCGGCGCTGGCTCCGGTTTTTGCCACGCGCGGCAGGATGACCGACCGCGAATCGGATGCGCTGCTGGAGGACAAGGACCAGCAGCGGCAGCGCGCGGAAGCCAGGGCGCAGGGCAAACCGGAGCCGCAGTTTCCCTGGCATCCGCAGTTGGCCATGTGGGGACCGGGCCTCCTGTGGAACGGAATGATTGCGCCACTGACGCCGTTTCCCATTCGCGGAGTGATCTGGTACCAGGGCGAGAGCAACAGCATCCAGGAGAGAGCACCGCTTTATAACCGTCTATTTCGCACGTTGATTGAGGATTGGCGGCGGCAGTGGGGCGAGGGCGACTTTCCCTTCCTCTACGTCCAGATCTCCAATTTCACATCCACTCCGATCGAGGACTGGGCCACCATTCGCGAGCAGCAGTTGAAGACTCTGGAACTGCGCAACACGGCCATGGCGGTGACCATCGACATTGGTGACCCGAACAATGTGCACCCAACGGACAAGGTGGATGTGGGCCTGCGGCTGGCCCGTGCCGCGCGCGCCCTCAGCTACGGCGAGGCCATCGAGTACAACGGTCCGCTCTACCGGCAGGCAACGCCGGAAGGGAGTGCGATTCGCGCCTGGTTTGACCATGCCAAAGGGTTGACGGCAAAGGGCGGCACGGTGACGGGGTTTGAGGTTGCAGGAGCGGACGGCAAGTTTTCGCCGGCTACGGCCACCATCGAAGGCGCTACCGTGGTGGTCACGAGTCCATCGGTTGCCGAGCCGGTCTTTGTGCGTTACGGCTGGGCCAACAGCCCGCAGTGCAACCTCTTCAACGGCGAGGGGCTGCCGGCCTCACCCTTCACGTCCGTGCCGTAGTTTGAGCGTTTTTCGCAGGCCCTACGACTGATTGGCAACCTCGGCTGAAGTCCGTGAGTAGCGGACGACTTCAACGGTCGAGGTTGCGACCAGCCCCTCCTCGATCATGAGGTCCAGGAAGGGAACCAGCTTGGCGATCTGCTCTTCCGTGTCGATGATGCTCAACTGGATTGGCGCATCCTTCGAGAGCGGCCAATGGTTGGCGTGACGAATTCTGCTGGCGGTTCCGTAACCCTCAATGCCCCTGTAGGCGATGGCTTCAGCTATGCCCAATTCCTTGCATTTGGTCAGAATGGCTTCATGGAGAGGCTTGCCGTGCCATCTGTCGTCCTCGCCAAAGTGGACACGCAACATGCGAGCGGGAAACTCTTCTTTCATGGTCGGTCCTCCACCCATTCGGCAACGTCTTTGGATTCCGATGACGCCGCGCCCGGTTCAGCATCGAGCGCACGATAAGCATATTTGATGATGTCCACGTCAGAGAAGACCACCAGGCCTTCTTCCACCATCCGGTCCACGATAGGCAAAAAGGCGTGCAACTTCTCGGCGGTATCGACGACTGAGAGCATGATGGAGCCGTGGTGGGAGGAGAGCAGCGGAGTGTCTTTATGCACCCGGCGATGCGCTCCGTAGCCGAGGATGCCGCGATAAACCGTGACTCCGGCAATGTCGTTAGCGCGCATCGCCGCCACCAGGGCTTCGTGGAGCGGTTTGTCTTTCCAGCGGTCCTCTTCGCTCACGTAGATGCGCATCAACTGGGCTTTGCCCTCGATCTTGAGGTGGGCGGGAAGCGGCAAATTCCGGTGCTTCGAGACCTGTGCCGGCTTGGCCACCGTGGTTTCCTGCATCTCGATCAACCCTGTGCCGGCCAACTCCTCCAGCTTGCCCAGGAGAGCTTCGACCCTTTCGCGCGTCTCAATGAATTCGATTTTGATGGGCAGCCGGTCTGAGATTTCGACGAAATTCGAGGAGTGCATGTGGTGATCGGCGCCGAATCCCGCAATCCCTTTCATTACCGTGGCGCCGGCAATGCCGCGGAAAAAGAGGAAATCGAGGATGCTGGAGTAGACCGGAACCCCGTGATGAGTGGCTCCATCGCTCAGATAGATTGAGACTTTGATCGCCTTGCCCGCATTCAGCATGATTCCTCCCTGGTGGGCACAACCCGTTCCATGAAGCCAAGATTGAACAAGGAAGGATTGAAGCACTTTTCGGTGAGAAGTTGCAAGCGAGAACGATACGGGCTCAGGGCCAATGCGCTTTTAGGCGACGATCTCCGCCAGCCAGGAACCGCCCCAGACGGCAACAAGCCCCAAAGCAAAACTGCCGGCAGCGTAGAGAGCCGCAAGCAGGAAAGCCCCCGAACGCAGGGTGGAAAGCGTCTCCCACTCATAGGTCGAGAAGGTGCTGTAAGCGCCAATGAAGCCGATGGGAATGAAAAATCGCCAGGCAGGGCTCAGATCGGCTCGCCTGCCCAGGTAGGTGAGCGAAAAGCCGATCAGCACACACGCCATAATGTTGACCACGAGAGTGCCGTAGGGAAATCTCATTCCCATACGGCTGGAAATCGTGGAGCCGACCCAGAATCGGGCGATTGAGCCAAGTGCGCCACCGGCGGCGATGAGCAGGTATTTCTGCAATGCCTTTCTCCTCTTGTTCAGGTTACAGTGTTTCCGGGGACGTGTTCGAGTGCGCTGGGTGAGCGCGGTACCTACCGGTGTGCTCACCCCCAAACGAAAACCAGAAGCTAAGGCTGATCAGCGATATTTTCCCATTCTTCGGCTATGCTTCTTCTCCCGTGGTCACGGCCGCCTGGGCGGGCAACGGAGACCTGCCGTCGGCAGTCTTGTGGGGGAGCAAGTGCCGGGGCAGGAAGAAAGTGTTGGCGACCAGTGTGGGAAGCACGGCGCTGGCGATGACCGCGCCGACCAGAAATGAGTACTGGGCTTGGGAGATGATCTGATGGTTGAGGCCGAAGAGCGCTGAGATGGTGCCAAAGGTGAGACCGGTGGACATCATGAGCGTGTAGTAGGTTCCGGCGTGTCCGGCGTGGTTGTGCGCGCGCACTGCCGGAAAGACAAACGCGGTTTTCGATGCCATCTTCGCCAGAAACAGGATGAGCAATGTGGCCGGAGCGGCAACCAGAGCGGGCACGGAGACAAAAGATCCGGCGCGAATGAAATAGAACGGCGTTAGCAGCCCGAAGGTGAGAGTGCGCAGGCGGCGAACAAGCATATGGTCCTTGCCCACCGTTCCGGCCAGCACTGAGCCGACCATGTAAGCGGGGAGGACAGCTTCGCTCCCGGCCCAGACCGCCAGCCCGCCGAGCGAGAACAGGAGAAAAAGAATGTACTTGGTTTCGAGTTCGGAGACGCGGCCGCCGTACTTCTTGAAGAACCACCGGGTGAGAAAGGGCAGGAAGGCGAATACGACGACGCAGACGGCGACAAATGTCAGGGTTTTCAACGTGAAGGGCGAGAAGATCAAGCCCAGGGCAATGACGGTTCCAAGGTCGTTAACGAAGCAGGCCGCGAGGATCGACTTTCCATAGTCGGTGACGTTGAAGCCCAGTTCCAGCATGACCGCGTAGACCACGGCAACCGAGGTTGTAGAAAGCGCCACGCCGCAGAGCCAACTGGAGCGCATACTCCAGCCAAGAACGTAGTGCCCAACGAGCGTGCAGCCCAGAAACGGCCCAATGAACCCGGCCATTCCCACCAGCAGCGCCTCGCGCCATTTTGTCTTGAAGATGACAGGGTCGAGTTCCGCGCCCGCCAGGAAGGTGAGGACGATGGCTCCGGTCCCGGCCAGGTAAGTGACCCACTGCGTGCTGCCGAGCAAGCCGCCCGTGCCTAGAAATGCGCCGATGACCAGTTGGGCTACGGTGCCGACGACGATCTCAGACAGCGCCGTGGCAACGCGAAACCAGATTGCAAGCAAGGTTGCAAACAATGCGAGGCCCACCCACACCGCTGACAGAACCCATGTATTTGCCATGGACTCATGCTCCTAAAGTTTGTACTCGGGGATCTCGCCGGGATATGACTCCGCGACAGGCGTCCCTGTCAGGAGTCATCATCTGTCCGGCCAAGCGGAGGGGACAGCGGTTAAGGGTGAACTCCTTCACCACAACCAACACTTCAATTACACGCCGGAATGCGCTTGGATGTCAATCTGCAACGCTACCTGTCGGTGCATGAGTAACAAGGGTCGATGGAGGCCTGGATCAAGGGCGTATCCGCAAGCCGGGCTCCAATCACCATCCAGCGGATGGCCGGCATGTTGGCATAGGTTGGCGTGCGCACATGCACGCGGCTGGGGTTCCAGGAATCCCTTACCCAGGAGACGCTGTACATGACTTCTCCGCGCGGCGCCTCGACGCGGCTGGTGGCCGTGCCGGTGGTGAAGGCGAATTTTACGGTTCCCGTATGTACCTCGCCGGGGGGCATTTTGGCGAGTGCCTGGCGAAGAATGCGGCAGCTCTCCATAATCTCGAGCGCGCGCACCAGCAGGCGAGCGCGGACATCGCCGTCCTGCTGTACCGGCACGTCAAATTCCATTTCAGAGTAGGCTGCGTAGGGCGCGGCGCGGCGCAAATCCTGCGGCAGCCCCGAGGCGCGTGCCGTGGGCCCCACAACGCCGCAGGAGACGGCTTTATCGTGGGTCAGAACTCCGATGCCGGCACAGCGCAACCGCGCCGTTGTGCTGGTGGTAAAGATGGGGATGACCTTGCGCACCATCTCGCGCTCTAGCGCCTCAACCATGGCCAGCACCGCCAGCGGATCCTCGATGTCGCGATTGACCCCGCCGACGCGGTTCATCGAGTAGTTGACGCGATTGCCAGAGATTGCCTGGAGCACGTCCATGACCTTCTCTCGCAGCTCAAAGCAGGTCATGAACATGGTCTTGAAGCCCATGAGCTTGGCTGCGATGCCGGCCCAGAGCACGTGGGAGTGGAGGCGCTCCAACTCCGCCACGACTACGCGAATATATTGGGCGCGCGGGGGCGGGGTCAGGCCGGTCAACTGCTCCATTGCCTGGCAAAGTGTGAGTGTGTGGATGTTCGAGCAGATGCCGCAGACGCGCTCCATCAGCGCGATGACCTGAATATAATTGCGGGTTTCGGCCAGATGCTCGATGCCGCGAAAGTTGAATCCGATATGCAGCTTGGCGTCGGAGACGGTTTCGCCGGTGCAGATCAGGTCCAGCTTGTAGGGCTCTTCCAGCGCCGGGTGGTACGGTCCCATGGGAATCTTGTAGCTCATTTGGCCTCCTCGCGCAGGTTCACTCCCGGCTTTCCTCCCTGGCGCAGAAGCAGCGGTTCGTATTCGCGCCCCAGAAAGTCCACCGCGTAGCCTTCGTGAATCTCGCGCTCTATCCAGTCGACTGCCTCGCACAGGTCGTAAATGCTCTCGATCTTGCCGCTTTCGATGGAGTTGCCGGGGAGCAGAAAGGGAAATCCCAGCAACTGGCCGTCGAGATCCCAATGGTACTCCAGGCGAGAACCTTCTTTGCCGGGCAGCTCAAACGCGGTGATGGTGACAAAGCGGGCCTTGGCCGCATTCATCGCTTTGGCCAGTTCGCGCACATTCAATGCGTCGGAAGCGAGCCAATGCACGCCGCCTTTCTCGACCCAGGGTTCCGCGATGCCCAGCGTCTGCTGGATGCTTGCAAGCAAGTTCTTTTCCGGTACGGTCTCAGTCAAGCTCATTGTGCGCCTCCAGATGCAGAGCCCCGTGCCGCCCCGTCATCGGCTGGCGGAGCGGCCCCGCCGGTCTTGCGCACAGGCGGTTTGCGGGTAATGGTGTAAGACTCTTTCAATTCGCCAATGGAGAGATAGATAGGCGGGCATGCAGTCTCCTGGCTCAGCGCATGGGCCTTGCAGCCTTCAACGCAACGCCCGCAGAAGGTGCATTGACCGGGATCGTAGCTCCAGTTGAATTCACCTTTGCCGGCGCTGTACGTAATGGCTCGCGCAGTGCAGCGAAATCTGCACAGCGCGCAGCCCGTGCAAAGCGTGGGATCGAACCGCACCCGTCCGCGGAAGCCTTTGGCCACCTTGGGGCGGGCAGGGAAGATCATGGTCCGGGAGCCGCCCCACAGGTTCTTCCACAGCATGGTCAGAATATTCATGATCTAAACCTCATGAAGAGCGCGGAGGAAACGGCCAGAACCGCGAAAATCAGGGTGCATTGCCAGTAGAAGCGCACCGTGGTGTCGATTGCCAGACGGGCAGTGGCGGCCGCCACCGCCGACAACAGCAGCACAACCGCGAAAGAGAGCGCGACAAAGACGAGAGCGGCAAGCCACCAGGCGGCGAGATGGGGAGCGGCCAGCGTGGCTACCAATCCGGTGGCCGCAACCCACTCCAGCCCATGCGACAGCTCCCACATGGCCAACTCAGGCCCAGCGTACTCGGTCATCGGGCCGGAGTAGATCTCCTGCTCCGCGTTGGGCAAAGAGAAGGGATTGATATGCAGCTTGGCGGGCAGGCAGACCAGGATTGCCGCTACGCCAAGCCAGTGCAGCGGCGAGGCCGGCAGTTGCGCCAGAGCCTCAAGCCGGAAGGTGTGTTGCGAGGCGGCAATGGAAACGATGGCTAGAAGAAAGACGACATTATAGGAAACGCTCAGGACAGCTTCGCGCGCCGAGCCGATTTCGCCGAAGATGGAGCGCGAAGAAAAGCCCGCGGCGATGATGCACATAGAGGGAACTTCTAGCAGCGCCAACAGCAGAATCAGGTCGCCTTCGAAGCCGCCCGAGGAGGGCAACACAGGCAGCAGGCCAACCGCGCCAGCCGCCGCCGAAACCGCAATCAGCGGCCATGCCTTCATCAGCAGGCCGCCAATTCCGTTGCGAGGAGGTGTATCTTTGCCCAACAGCTTGATGAAATCGAAAAAGGGCTGCATGAACGGAGGCCCGATGCGGCCCTGCATGAGAGCAACCGATTTGCGTTCGACCCAGAGGAAGAACCACGCGGCCGGAACGGCGAACAGAAGTCCGGGAAAGATGAGCAGGCGGGCGAGGGCAGTGGTTAGATTCATGGCTGGACCTCACTGGTTTCCGATGCGGCCGCGGGCTTCTTCGCGGCTCTGTTCGCCAGGATTTCGGCCGCCT
>Ga0224555_1005790_pt1 | contig 10055 bp, 12 predicted proteins | sample 714S23034metaG_FD_180687 | JGI IMG/M metagenome (GOLD analysis project Ga0224555, IMG submission 180687) | Peat soil microbial communities from Stordalen Mire, Sweden - 717 S2 30-34 | ecosystem: Environmental > Terrestrial > Soil > Wetlands > Peat | place: Sweden: Norrbotten County, Stordalen...
TCTTTCGCCGGGCCAGGGCGCTGGCCGCGGAACTGGGCTTCGCGCTGGAAGAAGCATCGACCGGCGGCGCCTCCGACGGCAACTTTACCGCGGCGCTCGGCATTCCCACGCTGGACGGCATGGGCGCGGTGGGCGAAGGCGCGCACGCCCGGCACGAATCGATCGTCTTCGAACACCTGGCGCCGAGGACAGCGCTACTGGCCGGATTGCTGGCCGGGTGAAGCAAAGCGGGAGAGCCTGATACACTCCCGTGAAAGACCATGCTGGAGCTTAATCTCGCTATGAAACGCACTGCTCTGATTCTCTTAATGGCGGCAAGCGCGGCTGCCGCAAGCGCCCAAACCCCTGCCAAACCGGCTGCTCCCGCGGCCAGCGCCGCAAAAGCTGTCGCTACGGCCGCAAGAACCACGACCGCGTCCGGCGCTGTCAAACTGCCTCCCGGAGTGCCTCCGGCCAAGGGCATTGTGAAGACGGCCTTCACTCTGCGCTACCAGGAGATCAAAATCGGCGCCGGCGCCGATGCCGAGCCCTACAAGATCTACAAGATCCACTACACCGGCTGGCGCGCCGCCGATGGAGTCAAGTTCGACTCCTCCTACGACCACTTTCCGCCGGAGGTGGACAAGGATGGCAAGCCGGTGAAAGATGCAGACGGCAAGCCCAAGCTACAAACTGTGCCTCAGCCCTTCAGCTTTCCGCAGGGCGCTGCTGGTCTGATTCCAGGCTTCAGCCAGGGCTTTGAGGGAATGAAGGTGGGCGGCAAGCGCCGTCTGTTCATTCCCTGGCAGTTGGCCTATGGCGCGCGGGGGCGTCCAGGCCCCGATGCGACTCATCCCGGAATTCCTGCCAAAGCGGACCTGATTTTCGACGTGGAACTGCTGGACGTGACCGAACCGCCCGTGCTGCAGAACCGTCCCGGCATGATCGGGATGCCTGGCGCACGCTCTGGACAAACCATGCCCGGCTGGGTTGTGCCCACGCCGCTGAACCACCCCGCCGCGCCTACAACGCCCGGCGCACCGTCAACCCCGGCCCAGCCCGCCGCGACGGCAACGCCCGCTGTTCAAGCCGCTCCCACAGCCCCGGCCCAGCCGCAACCGAAATAGCCGGGCGGCTGATCGTTGCCGCGACTTTCTCTGCCCCAGCGACCAAGGCTTGTCGCTGGGGTTCCGGTTTGCGGCAACCAGCGGGTTCACCACTTGAAACTGTTCAAAGGCTCACCGGCGAATCGGTCATCCGCGATCCGCGGGCGGCCCTTTGGCCGCCGGATTGCGTCCAATTGTCAGAGGAGAAGATCGATGCGCAGAGTTTTGCCGGTGGCGCTGGCGGCGCTGATGCTGGGGATGCCGCTCACAACCCAGACGCAGACCACGGACGATGCCAGCCAAAAGAACGCGAAGCAGGCGCGCACGGCGCTGGACGCCATGGTGCAGGCTCTGGGCGGGCAGGCCTGGCTCAATCTGAAGACCCAGATGCGGCAGGGGCACGTGGCCGCCTTCTTCCATGGCAAGCCCAGCGGCGGCACCACCGACTTTTGGGAGTACCACGTGTGGCCGGACAAGGACCGCATCGAGTACACCAAACACCGCGACGTGCTCCAGTTTTACGTGGGCAGCGAGGGCTGGGAGGTGACCTATCGAGGCAAGAAGGCGCTGCCGCAGGAGCAGGTGGACGACTTTCTGCGCCGCCGCAACCACTCGATTGAGACCGCCGTGAAAATCTGGCTCAACGACCCGAAGACCATCCTGGTATACGAGGGCCAACACCTGGCTGAGCGGCACCTGGCCGAGCAGGTGACCCTCATTTCCGCTCAGAATGAGGCCGTGACCATCCTGATGGACGTGCAGACCCACCTGCCGCTGCGCCGCACCTTCCAGTGGCGCGATCCGGTTTACATGGACAAGAACCTGGACGCCGAGGAGTACGACGACTACCACACGGTCGGCGGACTGCCGACTCCGTTCATGATTACGCGCTTCAAGAACGACGACATGATCAGCCAGCGATTTATGGACAAAGTGACCTATAACCAGCCTCTGGGGGACGATTTCTGGAGCGTGGACGCATCCGAGCGGCGCATCAAGAAGTAGCGGCGCCGGGCATGTGAAGGGCCATGCCGTGGCGGCCTTCCACTCTGGCATGAAAAGCCTGAGCGGATACGTGCCTTCGGCTTCTCGGGTTTCCGCGCCCCCCGCGGCTTCGGCCCGCTCTCCGGAACCTCATGGAATCCGGCCCAGGCATGTCCTTGTTTATAATCCAGACGAGTGGAGACGGCGACGCCCGTCCGCTCATTGGAGCCAGAGAATGACCTTTGACATCCAGGAGATCCTGGATTTCCTGCCTCACCGCTACCCTTTTCTGCTGATCGACAGAATTGTCGAATTTGAGCCCACCAAACGGCTGGTGGCCATCAAGAACGTTACCATCAACGAGCCATTTTTTCAGGGGCACTTTCCCGGCTATCCCATCATGCCCGGCGTGCTGGTGGTGGAGGCGATGGCCCAGGCCGGCGGCATGATCATGATGGCCGAGATTCCCGACCGCAATAAGAAGCTGGTGGTCTTTACCGGCATTGAGCGGGCCAAGTTTCGCCGCCCGGTGACTCCGGGAGACCAATTGCGGATTGAGGTGGAAGTGCTTTCAATGAGGACCAGGGCGGGGCGCATCGAGGGCCGCGCCTATGTGGATGGCAAGCTGGCCTGCCAGGCCACGCTGACCTGCCAGGTGGTGCCGCGCGTGCGCGAGCCGCGCCCGGCCGCGGCGGAAGCGGAGATTTCGGAGTGAGCGTTCATCCCAGCGCCGTTGTTGCGCCCGGAGCAGTCGTCCCCGCATCCTGCGCCATCGGTCCCTTTTGCACCATTGGCCCCGAGGTGGTGCTGGGCGAGGATTGCACCCTCATCTCTCACGTGGTTTTGGACGGGCGCACCCGCATCGGCGCGCGCAACGTGTTTCATCCCTTCTGCGCAATCGGCGTGGCGCCGCAGGATTTGAAATATGGCGGCGAGCCTACTGAAACCATCATCGGCGACGGCAACACGATCCGCGAAAATGTGACCATCAGCCGCGGCACGGTGGGCGGTGGGGGCGTCACTCGCATGGGTTCGGGCTGCCTGCTGATGGCCAGCGTGCATATCGGCCACGACAGCCTGGTGGGCAGCCACTGCATCCTGGCCAATGCGGCCACGCTGGCCGGCCACGTCACCATCCAGGACTACGCCACAGTGGGCGCCTTCAGCCCGGTGCATCAGCACTGCACGGTCGGCAAGTATGCCTTCATCGGCGGCGGCACCATCGTCACCCAGGACGTGCTGCCCTTCTCGCTGACCTCGGCGCGGCGTGAGAACAGAGCCTTCGGCATCAACAAGGTTGGGCTGGCGCGGCGCGGCTTTTCGCCGGATCGGCTGCAACTGCTGCAGAAGGCTTTCCGCCTGCTGCTGGCGGCCAAGCTGAACACCACGCAGGCGCTGGAAAGAATCAAGGAACTGGAAGGCGAGGACGCCGCGCTGCTGGCCGCGTTTATCGAGCAGAGCCATCGCGGGGTTATCAAGTAACCATGAAACTGGGCCTCATCGCCGGCAATGGCCGCTTTCCATTTTTGCTGCTGGATGCGGCGCGGGCGCAGGGCCTGGCCGTGGTGGTGGCGGCCATTCGCGAAGAAACCGCCCCGGAGATCGATCAGCGCGCCGACGCGGACGAATGCATCACCGTCCACTGGCTCTCGCTGGGCGAGCTGTCGCGATTGATTTCGCTCTTCCACAAGGAAGGCGTCTCGAAGGCCGTGATGGCCGGCCAGGTGAAGCACAAGCAGATCTTCAGCAGCATCCGCCCGGACTGGCGGCTGGCCAAGCTGCTGCTCAACCTGCGCACCCGCTCGACGGACATGCTGTTGGGCGCGGTGGCCAAGGTGCTGGGCGACGAGGGCATTGAGCTGATCAGCTCCACCGCTTTTCTTGAGCCGCTGCTGGCCCGGGAAGGCGTACTGACGGAACGCGCTCCAGACGGCGAGGAGCGCAAGAACATCGAGTATGGGCTCAGCGTGGCGCACGCCGTGGCCGGCTTCGACATTGGCCAGACCGTGGTGGTGGCCGCGCAGGCTTGCGTGGCCGTTGAAGCCATGGAAGGCACCGACGCGGCAATCGAGCGCGCCGGCCACCTGATGCGCTCGCTGGAAGACGATGCCTCGACGCTGGAACGCCGCCTGACCGTTGTGAAGGTAGCCAAGCCCCAGCAGGATATGCGCTTCGACGTGCCGGTCATCGGCATGGCCACCGTGGAGACCATGATCCGCGCTGGCGCCAGTTGCCTCTCCGTCGAGGCAGGGCGCACGCTGCTCTTCGATCGCGACTCGCTGCTCAAGCGCGCCGTCGAGGCAGGGATTGCCATTGTGGCTAGTCCCAGGGAGTAGGGAGTAGGGTTAGGGATCAGACGCTTTGCGGCTATACTGATTGCCAGCAGGACTTCCCCGTTCCTGTTCCTGCAGATCCGTGCACAGTGCTGTCAGATCCCTATTCCCTGTTTGTCAACCTGGAGGTTTCTCGTGAGAAAAGCTGTCTCCTTTGTTCTTGCCGCGGTTCTGGTCTTCGCGGTTGCGCTCGTCACAGTCCACGCCGCCAGTGGAACGCTGCCCGCCGTAGGGCAGGTTGCGCCCGGCTTTACGCTTCCCTCGCAGGATGGTACGCAGATTTCGCTCAGCAGCTATCGCGGCAAGTGGGTGGTGCTCTACTTCTATCCCAAGGATGGAACCTCGGGCTGCACCATCGAGGCCCACAACTTCCAGCGCGACCTGCCCCAGTTTGAGGCCAACAATTCGGTGATTCTGGGCGTGAGCGAAGACACCGCAAGCAGCCACCAGCAGTTCTGCGCCAAGGAGGGGCTCACCTTCCGCCTGCTGGCCGACACGCAGCACGACGTGGCCACTGCCTATGGCTCGCTGGGCAACTTTGGCGGCGCGCAGATCGCCAATCGCAACACCTTTCTCATCAATCCCCAGGGCAAGATCGCGCAGGTGTGGACCGGCGTGAACCCCTCGACCCACTCCACGCAGGTACTTGCCGCGGTTTCCGCTCTCTCGGTCAAGCCCCCGGCGGCCCCGATGTCTGTCAAGCCGCCTGCGACACCGAACTCGGTCAAGCCTCCCGTGACGCCCTAGTACTACAGTTGTAGATCGTTTTCCCGGAGGGAGCAGGGGGCTTCAGCCCCCTGAAAAAGGCCAAATATAGAGGCCTTTAGGCCCGGGCCGGGGCGATCCGGAACAAATACAACTGTAGTATTAGATGGCATTCACGGCGCACAAGGGGCGTCGCGGAGTGGAGGCGGGCGCAAATGTCAATTCTCGATCCTTGAGGATACCTATGCCCGAACTTTCGCATTTTGATTCGTCTGGCCAAGCCGTCATGGTGGATGTGAGCGCCAAGCTGGCCAGCCGGCGCACCGCCTCCGCGTCGGCTTTTGTGGAACTCTCGGCAGCCGTGCTTGCGGCTCTGCCCGCCAACCCCAAGGGAAACCCGTTGGAGGCGGCGCGCTTCGCCGGTATTCAGGCGGCCAAGCGCACCGCCGAACTGATTCCCATGTGCCACCCGCTGCCGCTCACCCATGTGGATGTGCGGACGGAGATCGTGCCGGGAGGCGTGCGCATCACGGCAACGGCCGTCACCGTTGGCCCCACCGGCGTTGAAATGGAAGCCCTGACCGCTGTCGCCGTTGCCGCCCTGACCGTCTATGACATGACCAAAGCCCTGGACAAGGCGATCGTCATCCGCAACATTCAACTCGAATCCAAGTCAGGGGGCAGGAGCGGAGACTTCAAGAGAGCGGAGAACCGTTAGCAGGGCAAAGCCGGCAGCACGATGCTGTCCGGGATGTAATCGCTCTGGAATCGCGCATTGCTTCCATTCCCACTGTGTTTTGTACAGTCCGTTTAGAGCAGAACCAGAGTCCCTGTGTCCTGTTGAGTGAATACGAGGTCGCCGCTTCCTGATGGTCGCGTCGACTTGGGTGCACTGCTTTCGGGATACACCAACTCTGGTTCTGCTATAGGGCCCAATTCCCGCGCGAACCAAGTCAGGTACCGGTTATCCACGTATTTTTTTATTATGGTGGTAGTTCGCGCCAGCTTATCCACGCATACTCTTGGCATAATCGCAACAAGAGCGGTTTCTCAATAACTGTTCCAAGAGCCGAGTCCAGGAGGCGGAGTTCAGAACCCGAGTGCAGAACCTGAGTTCAAGTTCCGAGGCCACGCCGGACTACCACGGGAGCACTGAAGAGTGACCAGCTATAGCCGTCAGGATGTGTTGAGGATATTGCAGATCGGTTCCCGCCAGTTGCAGGGGTGGGAACGGGCAGGACTGATTCCGCAGCAGCAGAGCTACACATTCCAGGATCTGGGACAGTTGAGAACCCTCCGCATTCTGCGCGAGGAGGATGTCTCCGCGGCCTCCATCCGGCACTCGATCGTGGCCATGAAGGCCGTGGCCGGCATGGCCAACCCGCTGCTTGAGGCGTGCCTGGTCCGTACCGGGACGCGCGTTGCCTTCCGTCATCATGGCGCTATTGTGGATCCCATCCGCCGTCAGTTGCTCTTTGACTTCGAGCGCCTTGACAGGATGGACAAAATGGATCGGCCGTCGGCCGTCTCCGAGCCATATCCCTTGCGCCGTCCGGGCGCCGCCAATCCAAATGGCGCACAGGAGCGCTTTCTGGCCGCGGTGCAGGCTGAAGAGGCAGGCGAAAAGCAGAGCGCGATTACGCTCTATGAAGAGATGATGGAACTCGATCCGTCCTTCGCGCCGGCCTTCATCAACCTGGGCACCATCTACTTTCACATGCGCCAATATACCCGTGCCGAGGAGCTATACCGCCGCGCCACGGAGGCCGATCCCGGCTACGTGCTGGCCTTCTTCGATCTGGGTAACGTGCTGGACGAACTCGAACGGCTGGACGAATCGATCGTCGCCTATCGCCAGGCCATTGCGCTGGCCCCCGGCTACGCCGACGCCCACTACAACATGGCCCTGGCCCACGAACGCAGAGGCGAATGCCGCCCGGCCCTGTACCACTGGAACGCCTACATCCGGCTGGACAATCGCGGCCCCTGGGCCGATCACGCGCGCGGCCAGATTCACAAACTCCTCAGCCGCGAAAAACTCTCAATCGCCTGGCGCGCGGACAAATTTGTCCCCCCCGGCAGAGGAACAGCCGCGCTGGATCTGGTGTAAATCCGAAACAGCGAAGCATCTGCATTGGTAGCGCAAGGCCGCCAGCGTCCCGCTCTTGCTTACGCCAGCCGCTGCGGCTCCTTGCGGAGGAGCCGCCAGATGCCCACGGCGACAGCCAGCAAGCCAAGTCCATAAGCCCATAGAGCGTGTTGGCCAGTGTGGATCTTCCACCCCTGATACAGCGCAAAGCTGCCCGCCGCCAGCAGAATGATTCCCCTAAACTGATTCATGCGATCATTTCCCCATTTCTCTTCCCGAATATTCTTTCCAAATAGGCAATGCTTTTCATCCTAAGCCCGAACCCGCCCGGTTTGACCCAGCCGCGTCTCAATCCCTATCGTAGGCAAGGTACAGCCGCACCGCCGAAAGGAACTCCGATGAGCTCTCCCGCCGCACCCGTTGCCTCCCCGCTCAAGAAGACCGCCCTCAACGCCACGCACCGCGCCCTCAAGGCCAAGATGGTCGATTTTGGCGGCTGGGATATGCCGGTCGAGTATCCATGTCCAGGCGGCGGACTCATTGCCGAGCACATCGCCGTGCGCACCGGTGTGGGACTCTTCGACGTGAGCCACATGGGCGAAATCCAATTTCGCGGCCCCGGCGCGCTGGCCGCCGTGCAGCACATCACCATGAACGACGCCTCGCGGCTCAAGGACGGCCAGGCCCACTACTCCGCCCTGCTCACGCCGGAAGGCACGTTTGTGGACGACATCCTGGTGCACCGGCTCGGCGAAAACGACTACCTGCTGGTGGTCAACGCGGGCACCAAGGACAAGGACTACGCCTGGATTCGCCAGCAGGTGGGCGCGTGGCCGGGCATTCACCTCAGCGACTACTCCGCCTACTACTCGCAACTGGCCCTGCAAGGGCCGCGTGCGCTTGAAACCCTGCAAAAGCTCACCAAGGTCGATCTGGCCGCCATCAGGAACTACTGGTTCACGTGGGGCGAGGTGGCAGGCATCCAGAATGTGATGATCGCGCGCACCGGCTACTCCGGCGAAGACGGCTTTGAAGTCTACATTCCCGCCGACGTGCCGACCAGTGAAAAGATGTGGAACGCGCTGATGGAAGCGGGCGCGGAGTTCGGCATTCGGCCCTGCGGACTGGGCGCGCGCAACACCCTGCGCCTGGAGGCTGGAATGCCCCTCTATGGGCACGAAATCTCCGACCGGATCAACGTCTTCGAGGGCGGCCTGGAGCGCTGGCTGAAGCTCGACAAGGGTTCTTTTATTGGACGTGATGCTTTGCTGGCCGTGCAAGCCGCGGGCGGTCCCAAGCGCAAGCTCGTGGCTCTAGAGATGGTTGAGCGGGGCATCGGCCGCGACGGGTATCCGGTGCTTGATCTGGACGGAAACGAGATCGGCGCCATCACTTCTGGCTCGCCCGCGCCGTTTCTGAAAACCAACATCGCCTACGCCTATGTTCCTGCCGCCGTTGCCGCCAGCGGTCAGGATGTGCTGGTGCAGGTGCGGGCGAATCGAGTTAGGGCAAAGCAGGTCTCGGCGCCGTTCTACAAGCGAGTGAAGAAGTAGGGCCGCGGTTTTACGGCCAGCCGGCGGGAACGACTTGAGTGGGTCACCTACAAGCAGGTTGTGCAGCGTGACGTTACGCAGTACAATGCTTGCAGGATGATACGCAGCTTCCGGCATAAGGGAATCGAGAAGTTTTTCCTGACCGGCTCGAAGGCCGGAATTCAGCCCAGTCATGCCGCCAAGCTGAACGATCAGCTTACCGTTTTGAATGCCGCCAAGAGGCCCGAAGAGATGAATGTTCCCGGATGGCAATTTCATGCGCTGACTGCCAGCCTTGCGGCCCACTGGGCAGTGAGCGTGAATGGGAATTGGCGGCTCACGTTTCGGTTTGATGGCGAAGATGCAATTCTCGTCGATTATCAGGACTACCACTAGAGGAAGGAGTTCGCGCCATGCAGATGCACAATCCCGCACATCCCGGCAGGATTCTTGCTTATTACTTGCAGTCGAGGTCCGTGACCGAAGTCGCGCGGCACTTGGGAGTTACCCGCCCCGCGCTCTCGCGGGTCTTGAATGGCAAGGCGGGAATCTCGGCGGATATGGCGCTGCGCATTTCGGAGGCCTTCGGCACGGAGCCGGACTTCTGGCTTCGTCTTCAGGCCCAGCGCGATCTTTGGATTGCCTCCCACAAGAAGCGCGTCAAAGTGAAGCCGCTTGCCGCGAGCGCGGCGGCATAGTCAAGGCGAGAAAAGGATTGTGGATCCCAGGCTCCAAAAGCGGAACTTGGGGCACCCTGCACCCGTTCAAGGCGGGCGAACGCGGTCACACCTGCATGACTTCCGCTTCCTTCTTGTGCGAAAGCTCTTCCATGCGGCGAATCTCTTCGTCGGTGATCTTCTGGATTTCTTCCAGAGCGCGCTTTTCCTCGTCCTCGCTGATCTTCTTATCCTTGGCGAGTTTCTTGAGGGCGTCGTTGCCGTCGCGGCGGACGTTGCGGACAGCGGTGCGATGCTCTTCGAGTACCTTGTTCAGGTGCTTGCAGACGTCGCGGCGTCGCTCCTCGGTCATGGGAGGAACGGGCACGCGCAGCACCTTGCCGTCCGACTGGGGGTTAAAGCCCAGATCGGAGGTGCGCAGAGCCTTCTCGATCTCCTTCAAGATGGTGGGGTCCCAGGGCGCAATCAGAATCAGTTGCGCCTCTGGCGCCGACACCTGCGCCAGTTGGCTGATGGGTGTGTGTGTGCCGTAGTAGTCCACTTTTACCTGGTCGAGCATATGCACACTGGCCCGGCCTGTCCGCGTGGAAGCAAGGTTGGCCTGGAAGGTGGCCACTGCCTGGTCCATCCGCCGCCTCAGGTCGCCGTTC
>Ga0224555_1005791_pt1 | contig 10053 bp, 7 predicted proteins | sample 714S23034metaG_FD_180687 | JGI IMG/M metagenome (GOLD analysis project Ga0224555, IMG submission 180687) | Peat soil microbial communities from Stordalen Mire, Sweden - 717 S2 30-34 | ecosystem: Environmental > Terrestrial > Soil > Wetlands > Peat | place: Sweden: Norrbotten County, Stordalen...
GTCAAGCTGGAAGACTTCGTGGAAGCCGAAGAAATCTTCGCCACTCTGATGGGTGAAGATGTAGAAAAGCGCCGCAAATTTATCGAGGACAACGCGCTGAATGTACGCAACCTCGACATATAGCTCTCTGGCTGCTTGTTGGCGCATCAATTTTGCGCTCCCCAGGTCCGGATTTTGGGACGTGGGGTTTCGCTCCTCGCGTCAGGCTCTCCTAACTCTTTCCGTTCCCCAGCCGCGCCACGCTGAACTGCGCCCCGGCAAACAGAATCAGTCCCGAGATATAGGCCCAGAACAAAAGCCCCACCGAGACAAAGAAGGGGCCGTAGAGCTCTTTCAGATGCATATGCGGCAGCACCGCCTCGAAGATGTACTTTGCCCCCAGCCATATAACTCCCGTATAGATGGACGTGCGCAGCACGTGCCTCCAGGGAACCTTGCGGTTGGGCAGCAGCCAGTAGATCGAAAAGAAGAAAAGAATCGAGGCAACGCCGGTAGTTGCGGCCAGCAAAATAAAACTTGTTCCCTGATAAGTAAAGTGCAGAACAAAATCAATGATCTTTATATTTGTCTGGTGAACGAAGATCACAGTTAGCACGTCGCGTGCAGCCGCGTTCAGCAGAATGCTGGTCATGCCCAGCACCATCATCAGGAACGCAAGGCCAAAGGCTATGACTTGGTTGTGGAGATAATTGCGGCTCTTGGTGACGCCCCACGCCTGATTCAGCGCCACCTCTAAAGGCAGAAAGATGCCCGTGCACGCCACCAGAATTATGATCAGCGAAAAAACCTGCACACCATGCTTCGAGGACGCATCCGCCACGAGGGCCAGATTGTCGGCTATAAAACTCTGATTCGAGGGCAGGAAGTAAGCGACCATGTCTTTGATCACGAGTTGCATCATCGCAGAGTGGTGAAAGACTGTGTCCGCCAAGACGTAGAGCAGCACGATGAATGGGATGAATGACAGAATCACATTGGCCGCCACGCTGAAGGCAAAGGTATGCACCTCGCTGTCCAGCAGATACTTGACCAGCGCCGTTCCGTCCTTGCGCCAGTGGTACCACTTGGACCTGATTGCCGGCTCCGCCACATCTGCGGCTCTGGGAACCTCGCTCGCCGCATCCTTCTGCGCATCCGAATTTAAGCTATCAGCCACGTGCTACTCCCCTTCTGGAGAAAAAGCTCTTCTTGGTCAAATTGTGAGCAAAGCAAAACTGCCGGATGGTTCTCACTTCAAGGATAGCCGCTGGGGCTGAGCGCTGCGCAGCTTTTCCCGTGTCCACAAACGCTCCGTGCCTCATCCTTGCGACTTTTTTGTGTCGCAAGGGTGGGATACCACGAACCTCCACCAGCGTTTATCGGTTATTTTTCAGCTTTTCGAGCGCCCATCGCGCCGCTGTGCGCAACCCCTCATCCGCGGCCTCGCTCCACTTTTCCAGCCAGGGCGCGAACCGGCTCAACCCGCTGTTGCCCATCGCAATGGCAACATTGCGCTTGAGTCCCAGGAATCCCGCCCTACGCACCGGCGAGCCGTTGAACTTGCCCTCGAATTCAGCCTCATCCATCGCCGCCAGCCACTCCAGCGCCGGGTTTACCAACTCTTCGCGCGTCTCCAACTCCGGGTCGGCTGTCACGGGAGCCTTCCGATTCCACGGACAAACATCCTGGCAAATGTCGCAGCCGAAGACCTGCCGCCCCATCCCTTCCATCAGTTCCGGCGCAATGGCCCCGCGGTGCTCGATGGTCAGGTAGGAGGTGCATTTGGTCGCATCCATCTGGTAGGGAGCCGTCAACGCTCCGGTCGGGCAGGCTTCCAGGCAGCGGCGGCAGCTTCCGCAGCGGTCAGGCACCGCAAGCGGCAGACGCGCAAAGTCTGCATAATTGCTTGTCTCGCCGAAGGGTACGGGATTTAGCCCGTACATAGACCCAGCAAAATCAACATGAGCTATACCAGCCCTCTCAGTACTCACTTCCAGCGAAGTCACCAGAACCGCCAGAAATCCAAACGACCCCAGCTTCGGATGGATCAGGCAGGTATTCTTGCCCGTCCAGCCCACCCCTGCCGCCGTGGCCAGCGCCCGCTCCACCACGGGTCCGGTGTCCACAAAGCAGCGCGCCTCGAAGCTGCCGAACCGCTCATGCAGACGCAACTCCAGCATTTTCATCCGCTTGAGCAGTACCTTGTGATAGTCGCTAGGCCGCCTTGTGCCGCTTGCGTCCACTTTGCCCGTCTCCATGCGGCCGGTCCATGCGTAGCGCGCAATCCACCCTGCTCCCTCGGCTGCCGGCTCGGTCGAACGCGGCTGCTGGCTGTTGTAATTCGCCAGGCAGACCAGCACCGACCGCGCCCACGGAAGTGGAATCGCAACCCTTGACCGCAGCAGCCGCGCCGCCTCGCCCTCCTGCGCCAATTCCGTCCGCTCCAGGTAGCGCATTGTTCCCGCGCGACCCGCCCGCACCCACTCCTCGAAGCGCGCCGCATCCCGCTCTTCATCGGCGTGAGGCAGAGCAACCAACCCGGCCTCGGCAAACCCCGCCTCCAGCGCCAGCGCGCGCGCCTGCTCTCTCGACCAACCGGCAGACCCAACGGGTGTCTCGCCGGCTGCGGATTTCAACATCGGTTTGGACAAATTGCCGAACATGGAACCACCAGCCCTCCTGTTTGCGTATTGACCCTCAGCGTGTTCACTTGCGGACAGCGGCAAGCGTAAACGGACACTCGAACCCACGGCACGGAACGAGGAAATGCTTCTATCCCCTGCGATTTCAGCATATTCCTTCCTCTGCGGCTTTGGCCGCTCACGTGCCTTCTTTCAAATGCATGGGTCCGGCGTCCAAGACGAGTCAGCCCATGCTGCAAAGCGGCTTCCCCTGGCCGCGAACTGAATCTTCACGGAGGTTTTCCCATGACCGGCACAATATCAAACCCGATGCAAACAGCAATCTTCCCCGCCGGCGAACTGACCGAAATGTCCGGATCGACACATCTCACGGAACAAGCCAACATGGCCGAGCTGGTTCGGGGCACCGAACAAGGCTTGCTGGCCTGGCTTTCCCCGCTGGTGCGCCAGCAAAGCGTGACACTTGATCTTGGTTCGGTCGAGCGCATTGACGCAGCCGGCATCGCCGCCCTCATCTCGCTCTATGCCAGCGCCAGCCAGGCTGGCCACTGTTTCACGGTGGCGAACCCCTCGCCCCATGTGGCCGAAATCCTGGCGCTGGTGGGGCTGGACCGGATTCTCCTGTCCCGACGCGCGCTTTGGAATAGCAATTCCGGCCAATGCTTCGAGTCCACAGCCGCGTGAATCTGCACGGCATGGCTGCAAATCTCCATGCCGGAGCCGATTTTCGACTCAAACGGCGCAGGAATCCCGTACCGTAACGGCACAGGATTCCTACGCCGCATCAGTCGTATGTGACCTTCAACACAGGCAACTGTATACTTAAGACGATATTCGTAAGTACGACTAACCAATCCCGCGCAGCGCGGCCCGATGCCTGGATGACCCGCACGCGCTCAGCCTGAAAACCGCACGATTCCCGTGGAATTGCTGAGCCTGTGTCTCGCCACCCTCTCATGGGCGTCGCCAAAGCGGCATCTTAGATACGGAGGTTTTATCCCATGACGCAGGGCGCTATGGACAAGTCGTCTGCTGGAAAAGCGGGCCCAACCTCAACCCAGCATGTGTATTTCTTCGGCGGCGGCAAGGCCGAAGGCAACGGAAAAATGAAGGATGATTTGGGCGGCAAGGGCGCCGGACTGGCCGAGATGACCAATGCCGGACTGCCGGTGCCTCCTGGATTCACCATCCAGACCGAGGCCTGTCGCGAGTACATGCGCGGCGCGCTCTCGCCCAAAGTCAATACCGAGATGTACGCCGCCCTCGAGCGGCTGGAAAAGCTGCAAGGCCAGAAGCTGGGCACGGGCGATAACCCCCTGCTGGTTTCCGTGCGCTCCGGCGCAAAGTTTTCCATGCCCGGCATGATGGACACCATTCTCAACCTTGGCCTCAACGATCAGGCCGTTGAAGCTCTGGCCAAGCGCAGCAATAATCCCCGCTTTGCTTACGACTCCTATCGCCGCCTCATCCAGATGTTCGGCGACGTGGTGCTGGACGTTCCCAAGAAGCAGTTCGAGCACATCTTCGACGGCGTCAAGAAGCGCGCCAAGGTCAAGTTCGACTACGAGCTCAAGCCCGATGCGCTTAAAGAGATCATCGCCGAGTATAAAAAGCTCGTGAAGAAAGAGACCGGCAAGGACTTTCCGCAGGCTCCGCTCGATCAACTCGTGCAGGCCCGCGACGCCGTCTTCAGGAGCTGGATGAACGAGCGCGCCAAGACCTATCGCCGCATTAATCGCATCGACGATTGGCTGGGCACCGCCGTCAACGTGCAGGCCATGGTCTATGGCAATCTGGGCGAGAACTCCGGCACCGGCGTAGGCTTCACGCGCAACCCGGCCACCGGCGAGCACGCCTTCTTCGGCGAGTACCTGATGAACGCGCAGGGCGAAGATGTGGTTTCCGGCGTACGCACGCCGCTGCCCATCAGCGAGCTAGAGCGCGCCATGCCGCAATGCTACGAGCAGTTGAAAGCCATCACCGGCAAGATGGAAAAGCACTATCGCGATATGCAGGACTTCGAGTTCACCATCCAGGATGGCAAGCTCTACATGCTGCAAACCCGCAACGGTAAGCGCACCGGTCTGGCCGCTGTTCGCGTGGCCATCGACATGGTCAAGGAAAAGCTCATCACGAAGGAAGAAGCCATTCACCGCGTTGAACCCAACCAGTTGTACGACTTCCTGGTGCCCCGTTTGATCGAGAAGGGCGAGAAGATTGAAGTGCTTGCCACCGGCCTCCCGGCCTCTCCGGGCGCGGCTGTGGGCCAGATCGTCTTCTCCGCTGAGGAAGCGGTCAAGCAACACGCCACCGGCAAATACCCGGTCATCATTCTCGTCCGCGGCGAAACCACGCCTGAGGACATCGCGGGCATGGAAGTGGCCGCCGGAATTCTCACCTCGCGCGGCGGCATGACCTCTCACGCCGCTGTCGTTACCCGCGGCATGGGCAAGTGTTGCGTGGCCGGCGCCGGCGATTGCCTCGTCGACCAGGACAAGAAGGAACTGCGCGTCAAGGGCCACACCTACAAGCAGGGCGATTGGATCTCGCTCGACGGCACTACCGGCCGCGTCATCGCCGGCAAGCTCAAGACGCTCGATGCCCAGCCCGACGATCCGGATCTGGTCACCTTCATGAGCTGGGTCGATCCGGTTCGCCGCCTCAAGATTCGCGCCAACGCCGACATCCCCCGCGACGCCAAGAATGCTCGCCTCTTCGGCGCGGAAGGCATCGGCCTTTGCCGCACCGAGCACATGTTCTTTGCCGAAGACCGCATCGAACACATGCGCACCATGATCCTTGCCGACAACGAGAAGGATCGCCGCGCCGCGCTCAAGAAGCTCCTGCCCATGCAGCGCGCCGACTTTGTCGGCCTCTTCAAGGCGATGGAGTCGCTGCCTGTGACCATCCGCACCATCGATCCTCCGCTGCATGAGTTCCTGCCCAAGCGCGAAGATCTGATGGTCGAGATTCAACACCTCACAGACACCAAACCTCGCTCGCCCAAGCTCAAGGAACTGCGCACGCTGTTGGCGCGCGTTGAAGAGCTGCACGAGCAAAACCCCATGCTCGGACTGCGCGGCTGCCGCCTCGGCATCGCCTTCCCCGAGATTACCGAGATGCAGGTTCGCGCCATCCTCGAGGCCGCTGTCGCGGTCAAGCTGAAGGGCGGAAATCCGCATCCCGAGATCATGATCCCGCTCGTTGGGTCAGTCGAAGAGATGCGCAACCAGGCGGCCATCGTTCGCCGCGTGGCTGAGGAAGTCTTCAAGGAGAAGGGCGCAAAGGTCGATTACCTGGTGGGCACCATGATCGAGCTGCCCCGCGCGGCCCTCACCGCCGACCAGATCGCCGAAGAGGCCGAGTTCTTCAGCTTCGGCACCAACGACCTGACGCAAACCACCTACGGCATCAGCCGCGACGACATCAACCAGTTCCTCCCGGCCTACATGAAGGCGGGCATCTTCAAGCAGGACCCCTTCGCCACCCTCGATCAGGCGGGCGTCGGACAACTGGTGCAGATGGCCGCGACCAAGGGACGCAAAACCCGGCCCAATATCCATCTCGGCATCTGCGGCGAGCATGGCGGCGATCCTGAGTCCGTCAAGTTCTGCCACAGAATCGGCCTCAACTACGTCTCCTGCTCGCCCTTCCGTCTGCTGACGGCCAGGCTGGCCGCCGCGCAAGCGGCGCTCGAGGAGAAAATGAGCGGACCGGCACACACCAACGCCTAGTCCACGAGGACCGGCAAAAACCACAAGGGCGCAGCCGAATGGCTGCGCCCTTGTTGCGTCTAGTACCACCGTCGCCCTACGCAAAGGGGGATCGTGTATATTTGGATTCACTCCCAGGTTTAATTCGCGTGGCTATTGCAGCGGCGCCGGCTTGGGGGGTGGCTTGGGCAAGGAGGCACGAAGGATGGCCGTAAAAATCTCGCTTATCAATATGAAGGGCGGCGTGGGAAAATCTACGCTGACAGTGAACCTGGCTTGGCACTTTGCGGGATATCTTGAATGGAGTAAGAGGGTGCTTGTCGTCGATCTTGATCCGCAATTCAATGCCAGCCAATATCTGCTCGGCGTGTCGGAGTACGAGAAAATACTGAACTCTAAGAAACCGACAATCTGGAACATCTTTGAGCAGGGTACGAAGACACCGGGAGCAAAATCGTCTGCTCTCAAAGCCTCAGATGTGATCCTGACGCACAGGACCTTCACCAACGGAGGATCACCTACGGGCGGATGTATCCACCTTATTCCGTCGCAACTTGAGCTCGCCTATTCCCTGAAGAATCCCGGGCAGAACAAGGAACGACGGCTTGCGAAGCTGCTCTCGGAGGTGGAGGACCAATACGACCTGATTCTCATTGATTGCGCGCCGACTGAATCGGTTCTGACCACCGCTGCTTATCTATCGAGTGACTGGCTACTTGTCCCGGTAAAGCCGGAATACCTCTCGACGATCGGATTGCCACTGCTTGTAAATTCGATGCAGGAATTCAAATCAGAATATGATGAAAGCAAGTTGGAGCTTGCCGGGGTCGTCTTCAATGCTGCGTCCAACTATTTCCCTGAAGAGGCACTCGCTAAACGTACGGTGAAGGAAATCGCAAAGAAGAATGGGTGGTACGTTTTTACAAGCGGAGTATCGTATTCCCGCTCCTACCCAAAGGGCGCACGAGAGGGTCAGCCGATTTTTCGGACCTCGTACCGCCGTTGGAGCCAAGTCAAGACATTCCAACAGTTCGCAGAGGAATTTGCCAAGAGGGTTGGCTTGTGAGCATAACTAACAGCTTCGCGCTTTTGGAGGACTTGGCCCGGCTCGTTAGAAAGTACGGCCCCGAGGTCTTCTCCGATCTGTCGGCTCTTCTGCGAGACCCGCGGAAGATGGAGGACCTCACCACAATTCTCGAAGCTGGCGCCTCAGCAGGTCGAAGAGCAACGATGCACAGAACCGGCTCTCATCCTCAGCGAAGACAATCCCCTCCCGTGAACCTGGCGCATCTGATTTCGCAGATAGGGACAACCGATCCCGAGAGGGCGGACCTGATATTGAAATTCTACGAAGACCTTTCGGCTAAACGAATCCTTCCTACGCTTCGCGAGATCAGAGGTTTCGCACAAGAAAACCGCCTGAAGGGAACGAGCGCTGAATCGAGGGAAAAGGCGATCGGCCCGCTCATCCGAGACCTGTCGGGGCGCACAAGAGATCAGATCGTTGCAGCCATCGGGCATGTACGGCCAGATCGAAGCGTTAAGGATGACAGGAGCCTCGCGCGCTGGGCCGACGTGATTCTGGACAGGAGTCGATCGGGCCGCTAATGAGAATCGCGCGGTTCGGGACACAGGGCACTCATCCCCTCAGCCGCCAGTATTGAGCCGGAAAACCGGCTTCCCAGAAGGGTCAGCCGACGTTCATCCCTTCCTTGACCTTGTTGGGAAGAGCGGTCCCTGCCGTGGCACTTGGCGATGTTCCAACACCTCCCGTATAGTGTGCTTCGTCTGAATCTTGCCGTCGTCCTTCTCGGTCTGCGTACTCGTCAGAACGACCTTCAGTACATCGCCCTTGTAGAACCCTTCCTCGCGATTGTCGAGCTTCTCCTGAAAGACAGGATCAGCAATTGTCGCCGTAAACTTTGCGGAGCCGTCCGAGAACTTCCACTTCCCTTCCTCAAAGCCCGCAGTCACCACTTTGACCAGCGCCTCCCTAGAACTTGTCAGTACTTGGTCGGATGATTGCGTTGCGTCCTCTGGCGCGCTCAAGCGCTCGGGGAGGTCACCTTTGCCGAGTTCATCGAGAAGCGCGCCGTCCTTTGAGACCTTCAATTGGTCGATTCCTTCTTTGGCCACCGGAAGGAGGACCCGGTCAAGGTCAGCGCGGATTGGGTCATTCATATATAGCTTGGCGGTTGTCGCGTCGACCTTGATTTCCCTATTTTCAAAGACTATGGTCCCGTGATTGTCATGAATGGTGACGGATTCCGGCTTCGGCTTCCTGCCCTTGAGGAGCTTGTATAGGGCGATCAGTCCGAAGATCGTCCCTTCCGCCATTTCTCCGCTGTGCTTCCCAATAGCACCGAATAGTGCGTTCAGGAGCGCTGGCGCGTCCACGGCGGCAAGGAAACCCAGCGTCTCGCGTCCCGACTCAAGGATATGCTGGTCGAGCAGGAACTGAATCTCGAACGACCCGCCCTTAAAACCCGCGTCCACTCTGAGACCAATTGTCGCCCGGTCTCCGTTGAGGAGGCGGTTTGTATCTCGCACCAAATCCCCAACGGCAATAAGAGCTGGGCCAAGCGCATAAACGTCCATCGCTTTGTCGCGCAACACAAGCCCGGCGTAGGTGAATTGAAATCGCTCTGCTGGCATCGTGCAGTCATTTAGTCAGAAACAAAGCTAATTGTCAACCTTCTCACGTTTCAAAAGCTCAACTGCGAGAGGTAATTCCAGTTGCGGCGCAGGCTCTCTTCTTCAGTGAGGTCGGTGCCGTCCTGATCCGCAAAGTATTGTTTGACGCCGAGCCGCCGCGCCTCGCCCAGCATCACCTTCCAATCGATGGTGCCGGAGCCGGCCTCGGTGTAGTGAGCCGCATGCTCGTCGAATGGCGAATAGGTAAACCCGGTTGCAGGCTTGCGGTCCTTAATATGGATGAGCGCCAGCCGGTCGCGGTACTTCCGCATCAGCGCGATCGGGTCTTCGCCGGCCTCGATTGCCCAGTAGACGTCCAGCTCCAGCTTCACCGACGGATCCAGCTCGCGCATCAGCACCTCGAAGCCGCGCCCGCCTTCCAGCTTCCTAAACTCATAGTTATGCGGATGATAGCCAAACTTCAGTCCCGCCGCCCGTGCCTTGGCCGCGGCCTTGTTCAGGTGCGCGGCGGCCTGCTTGAATCCATCGAGAGAGTCCCACAGCGGCCGGGCAATCATGGGGCAAATCATGTATTCAACGCCCAGCTCGGCGGCATAGTCCACGTGCTCTTCCAGTGTGTCGTAGTCGAAGTGACCGCTGGGCGCCTTCAGGCCGATGCCTTCTATCAGCGCCTTCAACTCCTTTGCGGGACGGTTGTAGACCAGCGGATAGGTCTCGATGGTGGCGTAGCCAACGCTGTGAATAAGGCGAAGCGTGGCGGGCAGATCAGCGGGCCCGAGCCGGTCGCGGACCATAAAAATCTGCACGCCAAACTCCATCCCGGAGCGCGTGGCGGAAGCGCGTGCCTTGAGCGGCGCGGCCAGCGTGGCCCCGGCGACAGCGGCAGAGAGAGCGGCAAAACGGCGGCGTGTCAACATAAATCCTCCTCGGTAAACTCACCCAGAATAGTGTACGAAGCGCCTCTTGGAAAGTGAGCTATGGCTTGATGGAAGCGGAGATACGGAGCCTTGGCGGATTAAAGCCTTCGCGCCGCCAGTTCATGGCAGCAAGACTACACGGACGCC
>Ga0224555_1005792_pt1 | contig 10049 bp, 8 predicted proteins | sample 714S23034metaG_FD_180687 | JGI IMG/M metagenome (GOLD analysis project Ga0224555, IMG submission 180687) | Peat soil microbial communities from Stordalen Mire, Sweden - 717 S2 30-34 | ecosystem: Environmental > Terrestrial > Soil > Wetlands > Peat | place: Sweden: Norrbotten County, Stordalen...
ACATCACCCCGCTCATGAACCACAATGAGGTGGGTGTTTGCGGGAATCTTTTCAGTCTCGCGCTGGGCAGCGTGGACAACACCGTGCGATTTGAATCCCAGCCGGACCGGCTGGCCACGGCGGTGCCCGAAATCTATGCCCTGTCATCGCTGAGTGACCGGGTCGTGCTGAATATTGTGGACGCGCTGATCTGCCAGTATGAAGGCGAGGAGCGCAGCCTGCTGCATTACTCCGCAGTGCTGAACCAGCTCCGGTTCAGCCGCGATCCGGTCGCGCTGGACGTGCTGTCGCTGGAGGAATTGGACCGGCAGCGCCAATTGGCCAAAGTCCCCGCGGTGAAGACGAACCGGGAATTGTATGCCAACGCTTCCCTGCTGGAACTCGGGGTCAGCGACGAGAAACGAATCCAAATCGAGAACATCCCGTAGAAATCCGCCGGCGCCGCCGGCGCCTCACCGCCCAGGAATTTCGTGCACACGAACGCAGAATCAGCCGGGAGCTATCGCGGCCGGCTTGCGCCCTCACCCACGGGTTATCTGCACCTGGGCCATGCGAGGACGTTCTGGGTCGCTCAGCAGCGCGCCAAAGCAAACAACGGCGTGCTCGTGTTGCGCAATGAAGATCTGGACGCAATGCGCTTCAAGCTCGAGTTTGTCGATGCCATGCTCGAGGACTTGAAGTGGTTTGGTTTCGAGTGGCAGGAAGGACCGGATTGCGGCGGCTCTTTCGGGCCCTACAACCAGAACGAGCGGTCTCATTTCCACCGCGCCGCGCTGAACAAGCTGCGCGATGGCGGCTTCATTTATCCCTGCACCTGCTCGCGGAAAGACATTCAATCGGCCGCAAGGGCGCCGCACGCCGCGGATGACAAGGAACCGATCTATCCCGGGACTTGCCGAAATAATTGCGAATCGCAAATGGCAAATAGTAAATTCTCGTGGCGCTTCCGCGTCCCTCACGGCGAAACGATTTCGTTTGCGGACGGCAGCTTCGGTCCGCAGCAATTTGTCGCCGGGAAGGATTTCGGCGATTTTGTGGTGTGGCGGCACGATGACGTTCCGGCTTACCAGCTTTCGGTCGTGGTGGACGATGCCGCCATGCGGATCACGGAAGTCGTCCGCGGCGCCGACCTGCTCGTCAGCACGGCGCGGCAATTATTGCTCTACCGCGCTCTTGGCCTGGAACCGCCCCGGTTTTTTCACTGCGCTTTAATGACCGACGCGGCGGGCGCGCGCCTCGCCAAGCGTCACGACGCCCTGAGCTTGAGAACACTGCGTGCTCAGGGAGCCGCACCGGAAGATCTCCGCCGCTCCTGGTCTCTGGCGAACCCCGCTTGAGGGAGGATTCAATCCGGGGATTGCGACCGCGTTCGGACACTGAACCGCACAATGAGGCGTCATCCCAGCATCGTGAGCAGCATGCCGGCGACGATGCCGATGACGGCCGGAAGTTTTTGCCAGCCGTTCGGTTCGCGGAACAGCCAGATGCCGCCGGCAAATGCCACGAGCGTGCTCCCGCGGCGCAGACTGATGACGAGCGACACCAGCGCCGCGGGATCGCGCAGGGCGGCGAAATAGACATAGTCACCCGCGAGCATGGACAGGGCGATGAGGGGGATGCTCCAACGCCATTGGAATTCGTTGCGCGGCCACCAGCGGCGTTGCCAGCCGATGGCCAGCGGCGCGAAGAACACCAGCATATAGATCGAATACCATGCCTGCACCGTCGGGACCGAGAGGTGGGCCGTCCCCAGCAGATACTTGTCGTAAATCGCGCTGATCGCGTTGAGCAGGGTTCCGGCCAGGAGGTAACCCACCCATTTGTTCCGATGAAAATGCACGCCTTCGCGCCGGCCGACGAACGAGAGGCCCACAAACGACCCCAGAGTCGTGATGATCCCAAGGGTTTCCAACAGGGTCGGGCGTTCCACCAGAACGATGACCGCACCCAGAAATGTCCACAGTGGGCCGGTGGCCCGGATCGGCGATGCGAGGGACACGGGCAGATGTTTGAGTCCGAAATACGTGGTCGCCCATGCGGACGCGACGATCAGCGCCTTGAGCATCAACTGCAGATGCTGCAGCATTCCGATCCGGTCCGTAACCAGCGATGCGGGAAGAAGCCCCAGCTGGACCGCCTGCGCAGCCATCAAGACGATCCACGCCGCCGCACAGTAGAGCATGGAGTGGAACAAGACCGGGACGACGGCGTTCTCCTGGAGCGCGTGCTTGGAAGAAAGCTCGTTGACGCCGGCAAACCCTGCCGACACCAGGCTTGCAGTGATCCAGTGCATCAAGTCGGATGAAAAACGAGGGGTTCGAAATACAGCCCGTGATCAATCCAAGTCGCGCACTCCACGAACCGAGCCTCCGTAACTGCGGTTGTGAAACGGCGGAGGTTGGTGCAGGACGGATCCGCCAATTCACATTGGCGGCTACCAGTGAGGAAACTCACATGTGCGCGGTGATGTTCTCCCCGAACTGGCTGCACTTGATCTCCGTCGCGCCCTCCATCTGCCGGGCGAAGTCGTAGGTGACGCGCTTGGAGCCGATCGCACCTTTCAGCCCCTTGACGATCAAATCCGCCGCCTCGGTCCAGCCGAGGTAGCGAAACATCATCTCGCCGCTCAACACAACACTGCCGGGATTCACCATGTCCTTACCCGCGTACTTCGGCGCGGTGCCGTGAGTGGCCTCGAAAATGGCGTGGCCGGTGATGTAATTGATGTTGCCGCCCGGCGCGATGCCGATGCCTCCCACCTGCGCCGCCAGCGCGTCGCTCAGGTAATCGCCGTTCAGGTTCAGCGTGGCGATCACGTCGAATTCGGCCGGCCGCGTCAGCACCTGCTGGAGCGTGATATCGGCAATGGAATCCTTGATGACGATCCCCGCGCCGGGTTTGCCTTCGGGGATTTTGCACCAGGGGCCGCCGTCGATTTCAACCGCGCCGAAGTATTTCTTGGCGGTTTCATAGCCCCAATCGCGGAACGCACCCTCGGTGAACTTCATGATGTTCCCCTTGTGCACCAGCGTGACGCTCTTGCGCTTGAACTTGATCGCGTAACCGATGGCGCTGTGAATCAACCGGACGCTGCCGCTGTAACTGACCGGTTTGATGCCCACGCCGACCCTGACGTCGCTCGGAAAATCCTTCGCGCCGACGGCTTCCCAGAATTCCTCGGCCTTCGGTTTGGTGGCAAAACGGATTTTGTCGAATGCCTTTGGAAATTCTTTGGCCAGGAAATCCAAACACTTTTGGGCCTCGGGCGTGCCGGCGGCGAATTCGATTCCGGCGTAAATGTCCTCTGTGTTCTCGCGGAAGATGACCATGTCCACTTTTTCCGGGTGTTTCACGGGGGACGGCACGCCGGAGAACCATTGGACCGGCCTCAGGCACACGTAGAGGTCGAGCATCTGACGCAGCGCGACGTTCAGCGAGCGGATGCCGCCGCCGACGGGCGTGGTGAGGGGACCTTTGATGCCCACCAGGAATTCCCTGAACGCTTCGACCGTGTCGTCCGGCAGCCAGTTGTCGAATTTGTTCTTGGCGGCTTCGCCGGCGAACACTTCGAACCATTCGACCTTGCGTTTGCCGCCGTAAGCCCTCTGCACCGCGGCGTCAAACACCCGGACGGAAGCGGCCCAGATGTCCGGCCCGGTGCCATCGCCGCGAATGAACGGGAGGATCGGGTTGTCCGGCACGTTGAGTTTGCCGGTCTGAATGGAAATTTTGCCGCCCACAGGCGGCGTCACGTCTTTGTAAGCCATGATCTTATTTGCGATTTACGGTTTTCAAATCGGGTGCGGGGGAGAGGAAAAGGCCGAATGCCCAGGAAATCAAGAAAAGAAAAATTACGCCACCTCGATGAGCTTTGGCGTCATCGGCGAATCGGCAAACTGGGCATTCACCCTGACAACGGTGTTCTCGACGGTCAATCCGTACTTGCGGCGCAGTTCGTCCTGCGTCGTGGCGTGCTCGATGAACTGGTCCGGCCAGCCAATGCGCACGACGGGGGTGGACACGCCCTTTTCACTGAACAGCTCGAGCACGGCCGAGCCGTAGCCGCCCATCAGGGCATGGTCTTCCATCGTTACCACCACTTCCGCCGCGTGACCGAAGAACTCGTGGGTGCCGGCATCGAGCGGCTTCGTGAAGCGCGGGTTGATGACGGCGCAATCGAAGCCCTGGACCGTCAATTGTTCCGCCGCGAGCCGGGCGAGCCGGCTCATGTTGCCGAGACCGAACAGCGCCACCTTGCGTTTGCCTTTGTTGGAAAAACTCTGGAGGACTTCGGCCTTGCCGATTTCGAGCAGTCTTGGCTGATCCTTGATCGGCACGCCTTCGCCGGCGCCACGCGGATAACGGATGAACGTCGGATGCTGCTGGTGCGTTGCGGTGAACATCATGTCCACCAGTTCGTCCTCATCCTTCGGCGCCATGGCGATCAGGTTCGGCATGCAGCGCAGGTAAGCGATGTCGAAGAGGCCGTGATGCGTCGGGCCGTCATTGGCGGACAGACCGGCGCGGTCCATGCAGAAAATCACCGGCAAATCCTGCAGGCAAATGTCGTGATGAATGCAATCATAGGCGCGCTGCAGGAACGTGGAATAAATCGCCACCACCGGATGATATCCCATCGTCGCCATGCCCGCGGCAAAAATGACGGCGTGCTCCTCGGCGATGCCCACGTCGAAGTAGCGGTCGGGCATGGCTTTTTCGAGATGTTTGAGTCCCGTGCCGCTGGGCATGGCTGCGGTGATGCCGACGATCGTGGTGTTTTGCTGGCAGAGCTTCACGAGTGCCTGGCCCATGACGTCCTGGTAATTCGGCGGCGAGCCGGGTTTGGCGGGCACCGTGTCGCCGGTCCGAATGTCATAGGGCCCGGTGCCGTGGAATTTCTCCGGCGCCTTCAACGCGGCGTCGAAGCCTTTTCCCTTCTGGGTGAGAATATGAATGACAATCGGGTGATCGCACGTCTTGGCAAACTCCAGCGTGCTGATCAGCAGGGGGAGATCGTGACCGTCGATGGGGCCGAGGTAACGGACCCCCATTTCCTCGAAGAAAATCGGGCTGGCGAAGCCGCCGCGGCCGTCCGAATCCTCCGTTGGGGGGGTCTGACGCAGGCCGACGCCCGTGATCGCGCCCTTGAAACCCTCCTCGGCTTTATGGGCCAGTTTCAACGCGATTTCGCCCTTGGGCAGGCGCCGGAGAAAACCCTGGAAATCCTTGGCCAGCTTGTTGTACGAAGGGTGGGTGATGAGCTTGTTGAGGTAGTTGGCGACGGCGCCGACGTTCTTGGCGATGCTCCACTCGTTGTCGTTCAGGATGCCGATGAAGCGTTTGGTGGTGTGGGCGATATTGTTGAGCGCCTCGAAGGAAATGCCGTTGGTGAGGGCCGCGTCCCCGAAGATGCACACGACGTTTTCATCGGAGCCGAGCTTGTCGCGCGCCGCGGCCATGCCGAGGGCGGCGGAAAGGGCCGTGCCCGCGTGCCCTGCCCCGTAGCAATCGTGCGGGCTCTCGGTGCGCAGCGCGAATCCGTTCAATCCGTTGGTGGTGCGGATGGTGTGAAAGCGGTCTCTGCGGCCCGTGAGGAGCTTGTGGACGTAAGCCTGATGGCTGACGTCCCAGACAAACTTGTCCTTCGGCGTGCTGAAAACATGGTGGAGCGCAATCGTCAGCTCGACCACGCCGAGGTTGGGCCCGAGGTGGCCGCCATTCCTGGAAAGCACGGTGATCAACTCGTAGCGGATCTCCTCGGCGAGATGGCGCAGTTGGTCCAGGGTCAGCTTCTTGATCTGTTTGGGCTCATCCACCAGGTCCAGATAAAGGCTCATAGCTTTTCGTCACATCGTTCAATCGTCAAAGATCCTATCCCTCGCCCTCGTCTTCAACCGGCTTCAACTTCAATTCGCCGGACGCCTCCTTTTCCAACTGCTGAATCTTGAGGTCGGCTTCGCCGAGTTTGGCCTGGCACAATTGGGCCAGTTTCGTGCCTTCCTCGTATTTCGCCAGCAGCGTTTCCAGGGGCAAATCCTCCGACTCCATCGTTTCGACGATGGCTTCCAGCTTCTTCAGAGCCTCCTCGAAAGGAAGCCCCGCTTTACCGGGATTGTTTTGACCCGCGCCTTTTGATGGATTCGGCACGGGAAAAACCTAAAATAAAATCTTCCGGTCGTCCAGTTCGGATTGGGAACGCCCGATTTCGCGAGGCGCCGCACCTTTCTGCCCAAGCCGACAGTCCGCCGCGCGACTTTGGGATCAGGCAATCCTCGCCCGCGACCCGGTCGAGGTGGACTCGACACGGCTCAGGACCTCACCCGCCTTGAGCCTCGTTTTCAGACGCTGCCCTGCCTCCACCTGCAGGGCCTCGCGCAGCACCTTGCCCGTCCGCACATCCGAGGTGATGGAATAACCCCGCGCCAGGATCTGCTCCGGACCGAGCAATCTCAGGCGATCGCGGACGGCTTCCAGGCGGTTTTGCCGCTCCCGGAACCGGTGCCGTGCGAGTTCGCGCAGCCGTTGCCTGCCGCGCTCGAACCGTTCGCGGCGCTGGTTCAACAGTTGTACCGGACGCAACCGCAACAGCCGCTCGGCCAGGTTCCTGAACGCGTTCCGGTGCTCGCGGGCTGCCTCCCTGACCGAACGAAGCAGCCCGGTCTGAGCCTCATCCAGCCGCTGCAGCCATTCGTTGAAACGGCGCCGCGGGTGCGCCCGCGCAAGTCGCTGTCCGGTGCGATCGAGCCAGTCCCGTTTGCCGGCAAGTTGCCGGGCGGTCTGCTGCCCGATGCGGGCGGTGGACCGCGACACGAACTGGAGACTGGAAAAGACTCCTTCGGTGATGATCTCAGCGGCGGCGCTCGGCGTCGCGGCCCGGAGGTCGGCCACAAAGTCGCTGATTGTGAAATCGATTTCATGGCCGACCGCGGAAACGACGGGCAGGCTCGACTCGAATATCGCCCGGGCCACAATCTCCTCGTTGAATGCCCAGAGGTCCTCCTGGCTCCCGCCCCCGCGGGTGACGAGGATCAAGTCGATGACGGGTTGAGAACGGTGAAACTCATTCAGCAGGCCGATTGACGCCGCGATTTCCGCCGCCGCTCCCTGACCCTGCACGCGGCAAGGCGCCAGGATGATTTGAAGGGCCGGATTGCGCCGCCGCACGACGTGCAGGACATCCCGAATGGCCGCGCCGGTCGGCGACGTGACCAGGCCGATGCATTGCGGATATTTCGGCAACGGACGTTTTCGCTCGTGCGCGAACAGCCCTTCGGCCTGCAGTTTCTGCTTCAACTTCTCGAAGGCGATCTGCAGCGCGCCGATGCCCTGCAATTCGACGGCGCGAACGATGAGCTGATACTGTCCGCGCGACTCGTAAACCGTCACGTCCCCCTGCAACAGGAGTTTCTGACCGTCCTGGAGCAACTCCCGATGAGTGGCGGTCTCGCCGCGGAACAGCACGCAACTCAGTTGCGCATTGGCATCCTTCAGGGTGAAATACATGTGGCCCGAACTTTGAACGCGCAGGTTGGTGACCTCTCCGGTCACCCAGATCGAGCCGACCTGCTGTTCGAGCAGCCGCCTGACCTGCGCCGTCAGTTCCGAGACAGACAATACCTTTCGGGTCTGCTCCGCCGGGAACAACTCGCCAAAGTCCCATTTTGATTTGGCTTTCGCCATTGCCCCAGTTAGCCACAGATTGACTTCCGCGCAAATGAGGAAATGGGGCTTGAAGCCAATCAGGGAAGCGCCTCTGAAACCCGCTCGATCCCGACCGCTTTGCCGGTGGCCTCGTCGATTTCCACGATGACGCCGTGGAGGAGGACCCGCCCCTTTGCCACCTCGAACCGCTGCGGCATGTTGCTTAGGAACCGCTGGATCACCGGGGCCATTTCGCGACCGAGGACGCCGTCGTGCGGGCCGGTGAAGCCGGCGTCGGTGAGGTAGGCCGTGCCGCCGGGGAAAATCTGTTCATCCGCAGTCTGCACGTGCGTGTGCGTGCCCGCGACCGCGCTGACTTCCCCATCGAGCATCCGTGCGAGCGCAATTTTCTCCGAAGTCGCCTCGGCATGGAAATCCACGAAGATGATCCTTGTCTCCTGGCGCAGCCGGGCGACTTCAGCGCGCGCGGCATGGAATGGATTTTCGAGATCGGGCATGAAGGTGCGGCCCTGCAGGTTCAGGACCGCAACAGGCGGCAGACCTTCCTTGCGGACCACAACACTCCCCTGCCCCGGCGTCCCGGCCGGGTAGTTGAACGGACGGAGGAACCGCGGCTCGTGATGCAACAGGTCGAGAACCTCTCTCTGATCCCAAAGATGGTCGCCGCTAGTGATGACGTCCACTCCCGCCGAAAAAATCTCCTCGGCGGTTTTGGGGGTGATGCCGGAGCCGCCGGCGGAATTCTCACCATTGGCGACGACCAGGCCGATGCCGTGTTGACGGCAGAGCCGCGGCGTCAGTTCGCTGACAGCCCGGCGTCCCGGCTGCCCCACGATGTCTCCAATGAAAAGAAGTTTCACCCGGCCACAGTAATGGCGGCCGATGAATGAGCAAGTCAAAGAAACTCCCGGGCTCGACACCCCGCGGGCGGCTCCTTAACCTGGAGTGTGGCGTTAAAGATCGGAGACAAGCTGGTGTTGAGCATTTCCGACGTTGCCTTTGGCGGCGAAGGCGTGGGGAGGGTGGAGGATTTCGTCGTGTTCGTACCCTTCGTGATCGACGGCGAAGAGGTCGAAGTGGAAATCACCGCCGTCAAACAGCGCTTTGCCCGAGCCAGACCGCTGCGGGTCCTGTCGGCGTCCCCGCACCGTGTCGAACCCGTCTGCCGCCATTTCGGCGCCTGCGGCGGTTGTCAGTACCAGCACATCGCCTACGCGCATCAACTGGCCGTCAAGCAGAAGCAGGTTGCCGGCCTGTTCGACCGCATCGGCGGATTTGGCGGGGATCGGGTCGAGGCGGTGATCGCGTGTCCGCAGCCGTATGGATATCGCAACCGGGTCATGATCCGCAGCCAGTGGAACAAACCGGAGCAGAAGTTGAACATCGGATTTGTCCGCTGGGACGGTGGTTTGGTGGAGGACATCGACGCGTGCAGCATTGCGGAGCCTGCCATCAACGAGCAGATCCGGCGCGTGCGGGCGAATCCACCGCCGAAAGGCGGGATCAAAGTGGTGTTGCGCATTCCACCCGACGGCTGGGAGGTGCCGCCGGACTCCTTCTTTCAGAACAATTTTTTCCAGCTTCCAAAACTGGTGGAGACGGTCCGCCAGGTCGTCCGGCAGGGCGGCTCCCGCCATCTGATCGATCTTTACTGCGGTGTGGGGTTTTTCGGGATCGAGCTGGCGGATGCGGTCGAGTCCTTCGTTGGCGTGGAATACGACCGCCAGGCGATTGAATCCGCGCGGCGCAACGCCCGCGCGCGCGGGTGCGCCAATGGTGAATTCATCGCGGCGACGGTGGAACAGGCGCTGCCGGAGCTGCTGAAGCGGTTTTCGCGGGAACGGACGGCTGTTGTGCTCGATCCGCCGCGCAAGGGCGTCCACCCGGAAGTGCTCCAGTGGCTGGGTCGCGAGCGGCCTGCCCAGATCATCTACGTCTCCTGCCATCCGGCCACCATGGCCCGGGACTTGAACATTTTGTGCGGGGAAAGTGTCTTTGAGTTGGTCCGCGTGATTCCGCTTGATATGTTCCCCCAAACCCAGCATGTGGAATGTGTGGCGGATGTCCGCTGCAGGGTAGAGTAACTTCTTGCCAAGTGAACCCCCATTGTTTCTATTCTGCCTGACGCATGACGACGCAAGCCGAACTCGGGCAGGAAAGCAGGTTTGTCCGCGTCCTTCTCCCGTGGCTGGTGGCTGCCGGTGCGCTGACCCTCTACCTACTGACCCTCAACCAATGGGTTTCATTCACGAGCCTGCCTTTTGTGGCCAGGGCGACGGGCCAGATGTGGACGCCCGAGCTGAGCGGCCTTTCTACCGCGCTGGGACCGTTTACGCCTCTGTACTTCCTGCTGACTTACCCGATCCGCCTGCTGCCGAAGGCATGGA
>Ga0224555_1005794_pt1 | contig 10049 bp, 7 predicted proteins | sample 714S23034metaG_FD_180687 | JGI IMG/M metagenome (GOLD analysis project Ga0224555, IMG submission 180687) | Peat soil microbial communities from Stordalen Mire, Sweden - 717 S2 30-34 | ecosystem: Environmental > Terrestrial > Soil > Wetlands > Peat | place: Sweden: Norrbotten County, Stordalen...
TCCTCCCTTCACGCCGTTTTTTCTCACCGTATACATCAAAAACCACGGTATCAGCACGGCCTTAAAGCCAAAAGTTTCCACGCAGAGGAAAATAAAGGTAACCGCGGGAAGTCCCTTTGGCCCTGTAATGACACAGAGAAAAAGCAGTATCCCCTGCAGGGACAACACCCTTATATAGGCCTCTATCCTGCTTGTCGAGCAGGCATATATCATTGTCATGCTGAATATAGCCGCGAAAAATATGGTCATTTTGACGCCGCCAGCACAAAGATGAAGGCGGAACAGAATATTATTACCGCCATTGACGACATGAAAAATACGAACTGCGGCACATGCGTCATGCGCAGCCTTGCCATAACAGATTCAATACAGCCGATAATCACAGCCGTCAAAAAAAGCACCCCCGCAAGGATTAAAACTGCCGCCCCCGTTGAAACCCCGGCTGGTGTAAAAATAAGCGCTATGACGGCGCTTAAAAGCACCATCTTAAGGTTTACGGTGTAGCTTATCAGCGCCATATCCGGGCCTGAGTTGTCCAGCACCATGGCTTCATGTATCATCGTCAGCTCCAGGTGTGTCGCCGGGTCGTCGACAGGCACCCGTGAACCCTCAGTCAATATCATCACCAGCATGGCCGCCGCCGCGAGCCACGCTATAACCCAGCCCGTCGGCAGGTTTGATGCGGCAAATGTGGCCAGTCCGTTAAAAGAGTCCATTCCCGATACCGCAGCGGCAGTGGCTATTATGACAAAAAATGAAGGTTCAATAAATGCGGTAAAAGAAGCCTCCCTGGAGGCGCCCATTCCCTCAAAACTTGAGCCCGTATCCATTGCTGATATAAGCGAAATAAATTTTGAGAGCCCCAGCAGGTACGCAAAAACAATGAAGCCGTAATCAACGGTAAAAACCGGAGACGCGCCGCAAAGCGGTATGAGCATGGACGATACGATAACCGCTCCGGCCGAAACTGCCTGTGCGGCTTTAAAAACCGGGTTTGTTGCTGTGGAAATCACCTGCCCCTTGGACATATATTTCATGAAATCATAAAGCGGCTGTAACACGGGCTGGCCGTACCTTCCCGCCCATAACGCCTTGACCCTGTTAATAAGCCCCGCAAATATGAACGGCGCCGGGATAATTACAAGCAGGTAAATGATGACTCCCATTATCTCACCGCCCATACAATTGACAGCGCAAGAAAAATTATCGTATAAATTATATAACGCTGGAGGCTGCCGTTCTGTATCCAGGTGAATAACTTAAGCAGTCCGCGTCCCGCTTTTCCCGCGGCGTTTATCAGGTATTTTTCAAAAAAATCCGTAAACCCCGTCTTATATTCCGCCGCTGACGGGAAGATACCCACTGGTGGATTTTCAACCTCTTTTTTGCCGGCAAAAGGCTCCATGATGGCGGTAAAAGGGGCCGCATATGAGTTTGTGGTGTATTGCATCCTCGAGGTGGGCGCCTTATACGCGCACCCCCATGTGTTGCCGCTTTTAACCCTGTTTTTCAGCAGAACAGACCTGAATGCCATGATTGCCAGGACAACTCCGCATAATATTAAAAACAGCCCGGATAATCCGGATAGTTGTCCGGCCAGTGCCGTGTTGTTCAACGGTGACATTCCGGCGGATGCAAGCATGGCTGCCGCGGGAGCATAAACAATATTATAGACTGCCTGCGGGAACAAACCTATAAAAAGCGAGGCCGCCGCGAGTATCATAAAAATAAGCGTTTCGATAACGCCTTCGCCTTTTTCTATTTTCGCGTTATCCAACCGTGCCGTCCCGGAAAAAATCCCCGAATACAGCCGTGTAAATGAAATTACCGCCATTGAGCCGGTAAACGCGAGTCCGGCAAGTCCAATAATCCCCGCAGCGGCAAGGGCAATGACCCTTGTCTGTGCGGCCTGTATCATGGACAAAAAAATGATAAATTCGCTTATAAATCCGTTAAACGGCGGCAGTCCGGATATAGCCGCACAGCCCAGCAAAAAGCATAAAGACAACACCGGCATTTTCTTTGAAAGGCCTCCCAATTTTTCCACATCAAGGGTATGTGTGCGCCTGTAAATCGTGCCGGACCCGAAAAATAAAAGGCTCTTAAAAATAGAATGGTTTAAAACCTGCAAAAAAGCGCCTATAAAACCTAGCAGGGCCATATAGGGCCGGTTATATGATATCCCGAGCATTCCGAGCCCCAGCCCGGCCGCCATTATTCCCGCATTTTCAATACTGGAATACGCGAGCGCTTTTTTAATATCCCTCTGGGAAATGGAATACAAAATTCCGGTCAGCGCGGTAAGTATGCCGAAAAAAAGGACGACATAACCTGCCGGCACCCCCATCGGCGGAAAAATCATGATAATTCTTGCCGTTCCATAAATGCCCATTTCTATCATAATGGCGGACATCAGGGCTGATATATGCGCGGGTGCCGCTGGATGCGCCTTCGGCAGCCATGTATGGCCGGGTACAAGCCCGGCCTTTATCGCAAATCCGGAAAAGAAGAGGATAAAAGGAAGAAAAACCTGTCCGCGGTTATTTGCCATCACCGAACCAATGGCTTCAAATGAAAGTCCCGCCCCGCCGCTTAAAGCAAAAGCGAAACCGCATATCAGCAGGACGGCGCTTATATGCGACATGATTAGGTAATAAATTCCCGCATCTACAACCTCTTTTTTCCCGTTCTCAAATATCACGAGAAAAAAAGACGAAAGCGCCATGATTTCCCAGCTTATCATGAATGCCACGGCGTCGCGCGCCGCGGTTACCATGAGCATCGAGGCGATGAGGATTGTCAGGAATATATAATGGGATGTTACGGCATGTTCTTTTGAATAATATCCTTTCATGTAAGGCACGGAATAAAGAACGGAAAAAAATGACAATACAACTATAATGGCGGAAAAAAATGCCGAAAGTGGGTCCAGTGAAAATATTATTCCAAAAAGATCATATACCGCTGTGCCGTGAAAAAAAAGCACATTCACCGCCGGGATAAGGCACATAACGCCTCCAGCCAGGACCGCGGCAAGCGCGGCGTACACCCGGCGGTTTTCCGCGGCAAAAGCGCTGAAAAGGCCGCCCGCAATTATTATGACAATGCCGTAAATGAACAAGCTCAACGGCCGTTTTCCTTCAATTTTTGCTCCTGCTCCCCTATGTAGGAGAGTATTTCTTCCGGCCCCTTTCCAGTTTCAAGCATCCATACCAACGGCTCCTGCTGGCATAAGAAAAGGAGCTTTGAAAGTATTTCAAGGTGGCGACGCGAATTGGCGCTCATCACGATAAAAAGAGTGTGAACCTTTTTTCCATCCACCGCTCCGTAATCAGCCGGATTTTTCAGGGTGCATACTGTGACTGATTCGTTTTCAATGTCCGATATTATGGGGTTCCTGGGGTGCGGAATGGCTATGCCGCGGCCGACAGCCGTGGGCATCAATTCTTCCCTTTCTATAAGGGAAATTAATATCTCATCCTTTTTGAGCCCGTCAGGGACCTTCATTTTCCCGACCGCATGGGCAAGTATCTCACCCGGAGTGGTTCCATCTATACCGGTAAATATACCCCCTTTTTTTACGAGACTATGGATGGAAACCGGGGTTTTAACAAGGTTTAAATCGAGGAATTTTTCCGATACGGCTATGCCGTTCTTTAAGACCCATTCTTTTATCTCTTCTTTGTTGAAATTATACTGGTGGCTTATTTTCCTGGCCGGAAGCCCTTTTTCCCTGATATATTTAAGGACGGCCTGCTCGGGCACGCCGAGCAATTCCATAACATCCTTTATTTTAAGCTGCAATTTAAATGCCTTCTTTTTTATATGCTACCGGCTTGAAATAAGCCGTGTTTTGATTGTTTTTGATAATACATCATACTTACTCCGGTGTCAATAGTGCATAACTTTTCAACCGGCCTAAAAAAAATATCGCAAATAAAAAACAGGGCGGATGTTTTAAGCATCCGCCCTGTTTTTTATTATTTCTAAACCAAAAATTTTATTTGTTTTTTTTCTTCGTAGTTACAAATTCCGATTCTTCCTGCCCGAGCTCTTTCATGGCCAGGTGAACCTCATCCAAATGGTGTTTGTTTTCAAGGCCTGAAAGCAGGCTATATACACAAGGCACAACAAACAAAGTCAGTATGGTCGAGAAAAAGACGCCGCCAATTACGACGACCGCCATTGGAACGCGGGTTTCCGCTCCCGGCCCGAGCGCCAGCGCCGGAGGTATAGCGGCCGCAATCGTCGCCGCGGATGTCATAAGAATAGGCCGTAACCTTATCGGGCAGGCCTCAAGCAGGGCATCCCTTACATTCATTCCCGACGCACGCCTCTGGTTTGTAAAATCCACGAGAAGAATTGAATTTTTCTTTACAATACCCATCAAAAGGATTATCCCGATCATACTGTAAATATTTAACGTCTGGTGGGTGATATAAAGCGCTATGAACGCTCCTGTAACGGAAAAAGGAAGCGCTATAAGAACCGATATCGGGTGAACGAAAGAATTAAACTGCGTACCCAGGACCATATATGCTACAAATATTCCGAGAAACAGGGCAAAAATCAAGGCCGTTGTTGAGTCCTTGAACCCCTGTGAATTTCCCACCATGAATATCCTGTAACCTTCGGGAAGTTTTGCCGCAAGGTCCTCCACAGCTTTAAGCGCATCGCCCTGCGATTTTCCCATGGCTACTTCCGAATAGATCCTGATGGCCCTTTCCCTGTTCTCCCTGGTTATCGATGTGACTGTAGGTTTTTCCTTGACGCTTACAACATCAGAAAGTTTTATCAATTCCCCCTGATTATTCCTAACATAAGCGTTCAGGATGCCCTGAATGTCGGTCCTGTCTGTTTGTTCAAGTTCAACAGTGACGTCATATCTTTTCCCATCCTTTGTATATTTACCGTACTTCAATCCGCCGTAAGAAGCATTAAGGGCATTTCCAATGGTCGACATATTTACTCCGCGCGCCGCAGCCTTTACCCTGTCCGGATAAACAAGCGCCTCGGTAACGCCGATTTTATAATCGGAATCCGCGCCTACCATGAGTCCGGTTTTTTCCATATCCTTGACCATTCCCGCCGCAAGGCCGGCCAATTTATCCCAGTCCGGCCCCATCAACATAAATTCCACCGGATATCCCCTTTTTGCTGTAAATCCCTGGAGGGACGGGTCTATCATACTGATAACGCTGATTCCCGGCACTTTTTTGAGTTCTTTCCTTAATTCGTCGGCTATCTGCATCTGCGTCAGAACTTTATGAGAAACAGGGTCAGCGGGCCTCTTGTTTTTATCTTTAAATGTCACCTGAATGCCGCCTGAATTGTGACTGCCGAACCCGATTATGGAAAAATAACTGTCCGTTTCAGGCCTGGCCGCCACTATCGCCTCGGCTTTTTTGAATACTTCGTTCGTAAACGCAAATGCCGAACCCGGGGGCGTCTGGAGGTTCACAGAAAGCCTTGCCTGGTCCTGGGGCGGCACGAATTCTTTTTTAATAAGCACAATTCCAAGGAAAAGTGAAATCCCGAAAACCACAAGCGAAATGATCAAAACGCGCCACCTGTTATCAAGGCAGGTTTTCAAAAACTTTTTATAACCGACCCTGGTCCTGTCCATTATTACATCCATAAACGGTTTTTTTGATTTCTCCTTAGCCGGAGCCGGCATATATTGCGAAGCGTACATTGGGGTGAGCGTCAGTGCGCCGAGCAGGGATATTACAACAGCCGCCGATATTGTCACACCGAACTGGAAAAAATACCTTCCTATAACTCCCGGCATAAATATAACCGGAAGGAATATCGCCAGTATGGCAACGGTTGCCGCTACAGCCGCGAATGTTATTTCACGCGAGCCTTTTAAAGCGGCCCTTATCTTTGTTTCGCCCTCCTCCCTGTGCCTCGCAATATTTTCAACCATCATGATGGCGTCATCAACGACTATGCCTATGACAAGCGACAGCCCCAGAAAAGTGAAAGTGTTAAGGGTGAATCCCATCAATTTAATGACAAAAAAAGCGCCGAATATCGACATTGGAATTGTGAGGGACACATTAAGCGCCGTATTAAAAGTTCCGAGAAAGAGCCAGCATACTATTGCCGTCAGCACCACGGAAAGAAAAATAACAAAATTCATGTCGTTTGATGAATCCTCAATGAATTGTGTGGTATCAAAACGCATGTCAAGGCGAGTCCCCGGAGGAAGTATTTTCCGGATTTGTTCCATCCTTGCCTTCACGGCATGTGCCACTTCAACGGCGTTTGATCCCGGCTGTTTTACAATGCCAAGTCCGACCGCCATTCCATCCGGAGTCCTTGCGACGGTCAGCGCGTCTTCGAGCCCCATTTCGACCCGGGAAACATCTCCTATCCTTATGGGTTTCCAGATGGACATTCCCATTCTTGAAGGTATGACTATTGATGCAAATTCCTCAGGGCTTGCCGCTTCGCCCAGAAGCCTGATTGATGTCTCTTTCGTTCCGTTGTCAATGAATCCCGCCGGGACTTCATCATGCCCGCTTGCAATAGCGTTCAAAACATCGTCGGGTGTTATCTCCTTATTTACCATCTTTTTCGGATTTAACCATACCCTGAGCGACGGATTTAAGTATCCGCCGAGCATAACCTGCGCAACCCCCGGAACCGACGAAAAAGCGTCGTTTAAATAATTCATTGTATATTCCATAAGGAACTGCGGCGGACGCGTGCCGGAAAATGAGAGCCATATTATGGGAGAAGCATCCGGGTTGGATTTTTTTATTACAGCCGGGTCTATGGTGTTCGGAAGATTTTTTGCGACCGAAGCCAGCGCCGACTGCACCTGTTGAAGGGCGGCGTCTATGTTTTTATCAAGGTTAAACTGCACCGTCACCTGCGACGCGCCCCTTGTTGATGACGAAGTTACCTCGTTTACGCCGTCAATACCTATGACAGCGCCTTCTACAACGTCTGTTATCTGCGATTCGACAACATCAGGCGCCGCTCCCGCCCATGTAATATTAACAGTCAAAACAGGAAAATCCACATCCGGCATAAGTGATTTACCCAGCCCGGTGTATGAAATAAATCCAAAAACAACTATTCCGATCAGTATCATCCACGCCATGACCGGATTTTTAATTGACTGGTCTGAGAATGTCATTTTTCAACCTCCGCCGATATCTCAAGTAATTTTTTATCAAGTTCCCTCGTTATAATGGTCCTGTCAAGCGACTGCTTTACCGAGGTGGAATCCGACATTGCCTGCAGGACGTCGACATTTGTCACAAGGCCGTATTTATAATCCGCCACCTGGGCATTTAATGACTGCGTCGTCTTCGTGTATGCATCCTTCATCGACGCAAGAATTTTTCCCGCGGCATAATAATCCCTCATCCTGGACCTCAGCTCGTACTTTACATCAAGCAGGGTGGAAATATACTGCCTGTAAGCCGCTTCCCTCTGTGAAAAAGCCGCCACAGTGTCAAAAATCCTCTGCCCGCCCTGAAATAACGGGTACTGCGCGGTTAACATGAACTGCCAGCCCGTATCTTTATATGCCGTCGTGCCAAGAAACGGCGTTCCGCCAAGAACTTTTGCCGCGGAAAGATCGACCTGCGGCAGAAGCACGCCAAGCCCCGTTGCTATCCTTTTATCCGAGGCCTCAACCTCGGCTTTCTGCGCAAGGACATCAGAACGGCTCTCCGCCGTAAAGGTAATATTTATATCCTCAACCGTACTGCTGGTCTCTTCCGGCTGGATGACCGCAACCGGATTTTCAATGCCCATTACACGGTCAAGCGCGTCGGAGGCGTCGTCAGTGGCCGCCTTTGACTGCTCAAGCTGTGAAGCGATAAGAGCTGCCGATGACTCGGTGGCGTAAACTTCGCTCGGCCTGGATTTGCCGAGTTCCTGCCACTGTTTGAGTTCCTTTACCCTGGCGAGCATTAATGAAAGTGCGTCCTGAAGGTTTATTATGTCCGCCTGAGCCGAGGCAAGGGCGTAAAAAGCGTTTACGGTGCTGTTTGCAAGATCCCTTTTAGCCGAAATAAGGTTAAGTTCTTCCTTATAAGCTTCCCTGTCCGCCACGGATATCTCGTTTATTTTTTCAAGCCCGTGAAAAACCGGCTGTGTCGCTATTATTTCAGTTTCCCATCCCTCATCCGCATAACCACTACTGTTAAATCCGCTGATACCAAAATCCCTGAAGTGGTCGACCGAAATTGTAGGCAGCAAAGCTCCCACAGTGTCCAGCTTTGCCATATTAGCCTGCCTGAGTTTTTCCGACTGAATTTTAACCGCGTCGGAATTTGAAAGGGCTATTTTATAGCACTCGTCGAGAGACAGCGGCCTTGCGGCCTGGTCGTCCGCAAAAGCCGGTAAAAAAAAAGCTATCGAGATGACAAAAATCAGTACAGCCGTTATTTTACCCGTTATTTTAACCATTTATTTTTCCTCTTCTTTCATAATTTTATTTATTAAAAATTGATGTCTGAAATTATAGCATAAAAACATACTGGTTATATATTTGTTTTTGGCTGCTTAAAAAATAATTTTTGATTAACGCACTACAAGCACGGCAAAAGTCCCTTCAATAACAGGCGGACGTTCCGGTTTTCCACCTTTTGTCTGTACAACGGGTTTACCGAACGAAGCGGCTGAAAGGTAAATTTTATGGGTTATTGTATCCAGCGCCATGGTACGCGCGCTTTTTTGTGTGGCAGCAGTCTGGGCAATGTCAAATTTCCCCTTTTCCAGAACTTTAATTACGGTTAATGTCCCATCCATCCCATTGGATGCAAATGCCAGAGCTCTTCCAGGATCAAAGGCGCACGCGTCGACACCCGCGCCTATTGGAACCAAAGCCAGAAGTTTCCCCGATATGGTATCCAGAATGGTCATCATCTTATTGTGGCATCCCGAAAACAAAATATGATCTTTTATATCAATGGCTATTCCTGTGGGCTCAACCCCCGGTTTTATGGAAAAACGCCTCAAAACTTTTAAACGTACCGCGTCAATCTCGGCCACTTCGGAAGTGTTTTCGATATTGACATAAACCTTACCCGCGCCGTCCGCGCAGGCATACTCAGGTTTTCCGCCGAGGGGTATTTTGTCCCGAGAACCTTTCCCGTTCCCGCGTCGATAACAGTGGAATCCTTTGATTTTCCGTTGAATGTAAATACTTTCTTTGAAAAACCGTCATATATTATCGCGTCGGGGTTTTCCCCGGCCTTTACTTCGCCCTTTACCTTCAGTGTTTTCAGGTCAAAGATTGTCACTGTATTTGATTTGCCGTTGCTTGTAAAGCCGGTATTGAATTCATCCGCAACCGCTATTCCATGAACTCCAGTTGTTCCGGTTATTTCCCCTATAACACTGTCTTTGGCTGTATCTATCACAACAACATGATCCCCGCGTGAAACATAAAGCCTTGCGGCCGCCGGATCATCCGTAAGGTAATCCCAGCCCTGCGTTCCCGCAAGTGATATTTTGGAACGGACACTGTAATTCACGCCGGAACAAAATGCCGCCGCGGAGAAGATTGCAATAAAAATCGATAAAAAAGATAGTTTTATAATTTTATACATGTTATCTGACTCCTATTTTATCCGTAAATCCGGTTTTTTCCAAAAATCAACACTCTTCAAAAATATTAGACGTACGGCCGGGCGGTAAAGTTCACTATTTTGGTAATATATTGCGGTTCTTTTAACCTTTAAACATTGAATTTAAAATATACTATATCGCCGTCCTGCATTATATAATCGCGCCCCTCGCTTCTCACGAGCCCCATTTCCTTCATTTTTACCTCGTCTGCCGTTTTTTTAAACTCCTCAAACTTCATGACGTCGGCCTTTATAAAACCGCGCTGGATGTCAGAATGTATCTTACCCGCGGCCTCTTCCGCCTTTGAGTCGCGTCTGATCGGCCATGCGCGCACTTCCTGCGCCCCCGCCGTAAGAAAGGTTATGAGGTCAAGCAGCCTGTATGCGTGTCTTATGAATTCGGCAAATCCCTTATACTCAAACCCCAGCTCCTTTAAATACTCTTTCCTTTCT
>Ga0224555_1005796_pt1 | contig 10046 bp, 10 predicted proteins | sample 714S23034metaG_FD_180687 | JGI IMG/M metagenome (GOLD analysis project Ga0224555, IMG submission 180687) | Peat soil microbial communities from Stordalen Mire, Sweden - 717 S2 30-34 | ecosystem: Environmental > Terrestrial > Soil > Wetlands > Peat | place: Sweden: Norrbotten County, Stordalen...
AGATACGAGTGGTTACCAGACGATCCTTCGGCTTTCGAACCTATAAAGCCATGCAAATGGCCCTGTTTCACACGCTTGGACGACTCCCCGAACCGGAGTCCGCCCACAAATTCTGCTGAGGAGGCCAGAAAAAGAGCTGGGTACCCGCGACTTACTCACAAACTACATCTTCTCCAATGGCTATCTTTGGGTCTTCGCCTTTGCCAATTTCTTTGTCTATATCGCTCGATACAGCATGCTGGACTGGGGGCCGACGTATCTGAAGGAAGTGAGGCACGCCAGTCTTGGCGAGGGCGGCATCAGTACGGCGGCACTCGAGTTTTCCGCCATTTTCAGCACCATTCTCATGGGCTGGATCTCCGATAAGTTAGGCGGGCGCCGCGGCATGATCAGCGTCCTGTGCATGGTTCCCGTGCTTTTGTCCTATCTGGGAATCATCTACGGGCCCGCCAACAAGTTATGGATCAGCCTTGGACTATTTGGAGTGATCGGCTTCTTTGTCTATCCCACGGTTCTGCTATTAGTCGTGAGCGCGTTGGATTTCACGTCCAAGAAAGCAGTTGGTACCGCGGCTGGTTTTCTGGGTCTCTTCGGCTATTTGGGGCGCATGGTCGAAGGGGAGGGAATCGGCGCTCTCGCTCAGCGCTATGGCTGGACTGTTGCGCTTCACGCGGTCGTGGCCGCTACCGTCGTTGGAATCGCGTTGCTATCGTTTACCTGGAATCTGTCGCCGCACAGTGCGGGAAAAACCTGACTACGCCGTGCTCATCACGGTTGCGCGCCCGGCGGGATCAGCAGCGTAAGCGAGTGGGGCACGACTTCGAGCCGCACCGGCAGAGAGCCCAGAACCTCTCCGTCCGCTTCAACGAAGAGATGATCGGCGGAGCCGTTGCGTGCGCGACACTCGATCGACGGCGAGTCCATCAGTTCCACATCACGGTTGAACGTGTGCCGCCCGGCGATTACCGCGAGCAGAAACGAGAGGTAGTGCAATCGGCTTTGCGTCTTGAAAGCCAGCATGCTCAGGCTGCCATTGCGCAAACTGGCGCCTGGGGCGAGCGTGCGCAAGACTCCGCCAAATGAGCGCACACGAACAGCTAACAACTGCGAAACCTCCACGACGCGCCCCCCGCCATTTCCATTCGATGGCAGCTCCGCCTCGAAAAGCGGAAAAGACGAAGTAGCCCAGATCCGGAACGCCTCGATCAGATAGAGAACATATCCCAGTCTTCGCTTCAGCCGTGAGTCCAGCCGCGACATCAGCAACGCATCTGCGCCGATTCCCGCCGCTACGATGAAATACCGTGAGCCGGGATTTCCAGTTTTGTCTTCGTAATGGATGCGCCCTACGGAAACTCGCGCCGGTGTGGAATCCCGCAGCTTGCGCGCCACTTTGGCCGGCGATGCGATCAGTCCCAGGTCCGCAGCCAGGGCGTTGGCTGTGCCCAGTGGAACCACCCCCAGCGCCACGTCGGTGCCGACCATGCTCTGCACGGCCTCATGGACCGTACCGTCGCCGCCGCAAGCCAGAATCGTATCGAAGCCTTCACGCACGGCCTGTTCTGCAATGGTTGTCGCGCTGCCCGGTGCGCCGGTTTCGAATGCCTCCGCCTCAATCCCCGCTTCTTGGAGCACGGCCTTGATCTCGCCAACGGCCGCATGTCTCCGCGCGGAGTATTGGCCTGAAGCCGGGTTGTAGATCAGCGCCACACGGCGCATTGCGGGTTTCACTTGGACGGTGGATCCTATCTGTTCAAAGTGCCTTCTGGCACATCCTGCTATCTTCGCAGATTTGAAGCGCGAAATGCAGATTGCAGGGTTGAAATGACACTAAATGTGTATCGCCTTCGTTTGGATGCAAAAGATCGGAAGAGGGAATCGTTTTGCCGCTCTAAGGCGAGTCGAGTTTCCTGCGAAGGTTCGGTATGCCGCTGCGACTTACAGCGAAAGATGCCACAGATACCAGATGCCGTAAATGCTCAATGCCGCTGCGCTTTCGATCGCTAGCGCCCACCCTACTCCTTTTCCCAAAAGATGGAGATTGACGATTGCCTCGGCAGGCCACTCCGCGTCTGTTCGAACAGCCCCGCTCCTCAAAACGTTAGCTCCAGCCAGAGTGGCGGCATAACTGCTCATTTGCAATTGAGGCGCAAGCAGGGAAGGCGAAACTGCCAGCAGGTGGGCGTTGTCGAATGGTTGGGTTGCCATGTCGGCATCCTCCTTCGACTCCTATCGGCAAAGCGCCGAACAGAATCAGTCGAGGTCGACAACAAAGATGCCCGTCAGAAGGCGTTGCTTCGTAATCGATGGTTCATTATGCTGTCGGGTCAGGCCTCAGGCGAGTGATTTAAATCACTCCGCAGAAGATCGGTCTCAAGGTGGTAAATAACTGCCCCCCCGCGGCCCAGTTTGGCTCTTTTGTCGCCTGTGGCCGTCGTCACGCGCCGTTCACGCGACCCGGCTATCATGCCAGTTAGAGGCATCTGCTCTTATGAATCCCAGCGGCAACACGATCCTCATTACTGGCGGCGGTTCCGGCATCGGCCGCAGCCTCGCTGAATCCCTCCACGCTCTCGGCAACCAGGTCATCGTCGCCGGACGCAGGCTCCAGGCGCTCGACGAAACCACCGGCGCCAACCCCGGCATCAAGTCGCTCCAGCTCGATATCGAACACCGCGCCCCCATCCGTGCATTTGCCGCACAGGTTATCGCCGAGTTCCCCTCGCTCAATGTCCTCATCAACAACGCCGGCATCATGCGCGCTGAAAAGCTTCTCGAGCAGCAGCCCGACCTGGCCGATGCCGAGGCCATCGTTGCCACTAATCTGCTCGGCCCCATCCGCCTCACGGCGGCTTTGCTGCTGCACCTCCAACAGCAACCGCGCGCCACCATCATTAACGTATCTTCTGGGTTGGCGTTCCTGCCCATGGTGCGCACACCCACTTACTGCGCCGCCAAAGCGGCTCTCCACTCCTACACGCTTTCGCTCCGCGCGCAACTTCGCAACACTGGCATCGAAGTTCTCGAGCTAATCCCTCCCTACGTCGCTACCAACCTGATGGGCGGCGTCGGTAACCCGCGCGCCATGCCGCTCGGCAAGTTCATCGCTGAGGCCATGGAAATCCTCACGTCGCAACCCACGCCCCAGGAAATCTGCGTCGAGAACGTGAAGACCCTCCGCTTCGCCGCCGAATCCGGCAATTTTGACACCATCTTCGCGCGCCTCAATCCGTAAATGACCAGCACCCGCTCCTGGGCAACTCCGGGGAAACGGGAGAAACGCGAACGGGTTCGAACGACCGGAATTCAACACACGGAAGGCTGAATCGCCTGACCGGCTCAGCCGGTCCGCGTTTTCCTCAGCTTCCACCTCCGGGTAACCTTGTCCACAATCCGCAGTCGACCGGTTCTGGCCTACACTCTTTCCTATGGCCACCGTCCCCGACCTCACCCTCGAAGCTGGTCTGCCCGCGAATCTTGACGCGGAAAAGACCATCCTGGGCGCAATCCTGCTCGATAACGCCGCCCACGCCGAGGCCGCCGAAGCCCTCAAGTCCGACGACTTTTCGCTCGACTCGCACCGCCGCATCTTCCTTCGAATGAGCGAGTTGATCGACACCGGCCGCACCGTGGACATCGTCACCCTTGCCAATGAGCTGGCGCGCTACAAGGAGGTCGAGTCCGTCGGAGGCGTCGCCTACCTGGCCTCCCTCACTGAGGGTTTGCCCCGCCGTCCTGTAATCGAGGATTACGTCCGCATCGTCAAGGACAAGAGCATGTTGCGCCGCCTCATGGGCATCTGCTCGGCCGCCATCGCCAAGGCTGCCGACCAGAGTCAGGATGCGATCGGCGTCCTTGATGAGACCGAGTCGCAACTGCTCGAGGTCAGCGAAGCCGGCCTCGCTCAAGGCCTGCAACCCTTGGACATCATCGTCCGCGACTCCTTCGGCTCCATCGACAACCTTTACAAACAGAGCCTCACAATTACCGGTCTTCAAACCGGCTTCAAAAAATTCGATGAAATGACGAGAGGGCTTCAGAAAGGCGAGCTGATCATCATCGCCGCGCGGCCCTCGATGGGCAAGACCGCCTTGGCTATCAACATCGCGCAGAATGCTGCCTTATATCACCACTCCGTCGTGGCCATTTTCAGCCTGGAAATGAGCAGGGAGTCGCTCCTGCGCCGCATGTTGGCATCTCAGGCGTGGGTGGACCAGCGAATGATGCAGGCCGGCCACATAGGGGGAAAGGACCAGGAAAAACTGCAGCTGGCATTGGAACAACTGATCGAATCGCGCATCTTCATTGATGACTCGGCGAGTACCACAGTGGCCGAGATGCGCGCCAAGGGCCGCCGTCTCAAGCAAAACGCCGGCGGCCTCAATCTCATCGTCGTCGACTACCTGCAATTGATGTCGGCCACGCAGCCCGGTGCGAGCCGTAAAGGTTACGAGAACCGCGTTCAGGAGGTATCTGCGATCTCACGCGGCCTCAAGGCGATGGCCAAGGAGCTCCAGGTACCGGTGATTGCGCTCTCGCAACTCTCGCGTAGCAACGAAAAACGCGACGATAAGCGCCCCTTGCTGAGCGATCTGAGGGAATCAGGCTCCATCGAGCAAGACGCCGACGTGGTCGCCTTCATCCATCGCGACAGTTACTACAATCGCGATGAGGAGATGACGAAGGAAGAAAAGGCCAAATCGGAGCTCATCATTTCCAAGCAGCGTAACGGTCCTACCGGCATCGTGCACCTTGTCTTCGCGTCTCGATTTACTCGATTTGACGATCCCGATACCTCGCACGACGTCGATTGAGCTCTTGTGCCTCCACACCTTGCGTCCACTTCCCCTGCGTGACTATCTTTGTCGAAGCACTTTGATCAGGCCCCAGTAGACCTTCATGGACGTTCTCAAACGCCTCTTCGAGCAGCACTTCCAGTCGCCGCCCGAGCGCGTTCAGCCGCTCCAGGGCCAACTCGGCGGTTCCGGGCGCGTCATTGTCCGCCTCGCCGGCGCAGGGCACACCGCCATCGGCATTCTCCATTCCGTGCGCGAAGAGAATGTTGCTTTTCTCGAGTTCTCACGCCATTTCCGCCGTCACGGGCTGCCGGTACCCGAGATCTATGCCGAGGACTTGAGTCACGGAGCCTACCTCGAAGAAGATCTGGGCAACACCACTCTCTTTGAATTCCTCAGCGCCAATCGTTCTGGGCACGACATCGCACCCGAGGTCGTTGAAGCGTATCGCAAAGTTGTCGCCTTCCTACCGTGCTTTCAGGTCGAGGCAGGACGCAATCTGAATTACAAAGTTTGCTATCCGCGTGCGAGCTTCGACCGCCAATCCATCGCCTGGGATTTGAATTATTTCAAGTATTACTTTCTCCGCCTTGCCGGCATACCCTTCAACGAGCAGGCGCTCGAAGTCGATTTCACGCGCCTCACCAAATTTCTGCTCGGTGCCGATCACGATTACTTTCTCTATCGCGATTTTCAATCGCGCAACATCATGCTGCGCGACGGCCATCCCTGGTTCGTCGACTACCAGGGCGGCCGCAAGGGCGCGCTGCAATACGACATCGCATCGCTTCTGTTCGACGGCAAGGCCGATCTGCCGCCGGGTCTGCGCAGCCAACTTCTCGAACACTATCTCGATTGCCTTGCCGGTTCCGTCGACCTCAAGCGCGACGCATTCATGGATTACTATTACGCCTTCGTCTACGTCCGCATCCTGCAGGCGCTGGGCGCGTACGGCTTCCGCGGATTCTATGAGCGCAAGCCACACTTCCTTGAAAGCGTTCCGTACGCGCTCAAGAACCTGCGCTGGCTCGCGGAGCACGTCAGGCTGCCTATTGCCCTGCCGGCCCTGCTCGATGCTCTCGAGAGAATGTCATCTAGCGAAAAACTGCAGCACAGCGCCGCGCCTTCCACGGGCTTGGCCGTTCGCGTCTTCAGCTTTTCCTTCCACCACTCCATGCCTGCAGATGAATCAGGCAACGGTGGCGGATTCGTCTTCGATGCGCGCAGCCTGCCCAATCCCGGCCGCGAAGAACAATTCCGCTCACTCACCGGCCGCGACACGCCCGTCATCGAATACCTCGACCGTCAGGAGAGCGTCCACCAATTCCTCTCGCACGCCATTTCGCTCATCGATGCCAGCGTCGCCAACTATCGTCAGCGCGGTTTCTCCAGCCTTATGGTCTCCTTCGGCTGCACCGGTGGCCAGCATCGCTCAGTTTTTCTTGCGGAACAACTTGCCAAACACCTGCGTGGCGTCGACGGCATCGAAGTTGTCGTCCGTCACATCGAGCTCGAGAACTTAGGATTGTTGGGGGAAGCAAAGTAAATGAAGGCGATGGTTTTCGCCGCTGGCCTGGGCACGCGCCTGCGTCCGCTCACCAACGACCGTCCCAAAGCGCTGGTCACCGTCGCCGGCCGCACCCTCCTTGAACTCACTCTCAGCCGCCTGCGTGCCTTCGGCGTCAGCGAAGCCATTCTCAATGTCCATCACTTCGCCGACAAAATCGTCGATTACCTCCAGGCCAACCGCGACTTCGGCATGCGCATTGAAGTCTCCCGCGAGGAAGATTTGCTCGACACCGGCGGCGGCCTCAAGAAAACCGCTTGGTTTTTCCTGGAGGCCGGCGAAAGCGCGCAAGAGCCCTTCATCGTCCACAACGTCGATGTCCTCAGCACCATCGATCTTGCGCGCATGGTCCGCTTTCACACCGAACACAACGCACTCGCCACCCTGGCCGTTCAGCAACGCGAGTCCTCGCGCTACCTTCTCTTCGACGCGCATGGCCAGCTCTGCGGCCGCAGCATCGGTCGCGACGCAGGAACCGAGTGGGCCGTCCCCGCGCAGCAGGTCCACTCGCTCGCCTTCAGTGGCATTCACGTCCTTTCGCCACGCATTTTCTCCAACTTGCCCGAGGAAGGCGTCTTTTCCATCATCCCCGCCTATCTCCGTCTCGCCGCACAGGGTGAAGCGATCCTCGCCTTTCGCGCCGATGAGTCTTACCGGCGCGATCTCGGCCGGCCCGAGGACCTCGCTGAAGCCGGACACGATCTGGCAGACGGAAAATATCCCGTAGGTTGAAGCACCGCCCGGCCGCACCCCCTTGGGCACAACCTCGAGCGCGTTGTTCCTTACAGCTCGTTCAAGATCAGCGCAACTCGTCCAGCCAGCAAATCGTTGGGCGACTCTTCTGGGTCCACTTCAATCACCGACACGGGGAAGGCAAGGTTGTGTGGACGCAACACCAGACGGCTGGCGATGAAGTCCACATATCGGAATGTCAGGTGCGAACCCTGTCGAACCGCGTAGAGATTCACGCGATTGGGGCGGTATGGCAGCAGCGAATTGTAGTGCCGATCGATGAGCGCGATTGCCTCCGGTAGCCACCAGCGGCTCCATCGGTGGGGCGTCGGCAGCCGCCACGCGAACGGCGACAAACCGCTCCCATGCCCGCCTGGCTCCCGACGCCCGTGAGTGAACCGATTCGAGCGCCGCCGCCGGCAGGTACAGCAGCGATTGAATGACGGTTGGCCGGATCACCGGCTCGAAGAGCGCCACTGCGTGCGAAACAACCGGGACCGCGCAGACCCCATCGCTCCCGGATAACGGTTCCGGCCTTTGCACGGAAGGCAGCAGATCGGCGGCCGTCAAATGCTGCGCCGCCAGGATCCGGTCCATGGCTTCCAACGAGAGTTGTCTCCGGCTGTGCAGAAAGTTGGAGAGATGGGCCTGCCCAAATCCGGTTTGCCGGCCCAGCAGTGAGACGCTGAGTGTCCCCCGCTGTATTCTGCGCAGCAGTTCCAGGCGGAGGTGCTTGTGCATCTGAGTGAAATTCATCTGTGGAAAATTTGCCGCCGGCAATGGGACGAAATCTCGTCTCATTTCCTCTCGAAAAGTTATTAGGGCTTATTGGCCTTCATTTTGAGCGTCTTGGCGACGTTTGAAAAGACAATGACCGGAAAGTCGTAGTGGGTCATTGACGCAAAGAAAGCATTTCCCCACAATGGGTTTACTAAACCACGCATTGACTTGTGGGAATCTTTTTGGAAACGCTTTATCGTCTATCGTTTAGGCGGAGGCAGACTTTTGCCTCTTGCCGCGGCTATTGACCATTGCCGGACGAACTTTTTGTTGGGCCGGCATTTCCGTTCCCGCACTTGAGCGCCAGGTTGTGGCGCCCCAGACAAGTCAGTCGAGAATATTCCAGGATCTGCGCGCCGATGGTCATGACAGAAAACAAGAGAGCTTGGGCGGCAATCCCCCATCAGGACATGAGAAACCTGAGTTGTCCAGCCTGCTTCTCTTCACCCCGGGGAACAACTTGTATCACCAAATTCCGTCGGGAGAAGAAACCTATGCGGAGAATCAGTCATGGATGTGCGCGTGCAATTGAAGGTTTGCGAAGGGTGTGGTTGCCTTTGGTACCGGGCCCAGACTCAAGGGAGTGTGTACTGCAAGGAATGCGAATTTAAACTAAGAGATTTTCCATCGCCGGAAAGTCGCAGGCGGCGCGGACGTCCGAGCCGTAAGCAACTTGCCAGGGTTTGGGCGGTGGCTGAGGCAACTGGAGGTGCGCAATGAGCGCAGCCTTTCAGTTGCCAATGGAATGGGACGCCAGTACCGCTGAGGCAGCCTGGCAAATCGAACAAAGGAGATCGAAACCACAATCCGCGGCGCGGCCTGAATTAAAGCTTGGAAAGCACGACTATAAGCCTCCGGCCAACCTGGCCTTCTACCGGAAGCACACCGAGAGCTTGTTGCGGCGCTATCTGTACGCTTCCACGCAGGTGGGCAGGGCGCCTTCGATCCTGGGCGATCCTGTCGGGCGGGGCTGGGCCTCCAGCCGCCCGGTACGAACCTTCGAGGACGCGGTCATCTTCGTCCTCGATATCGAGAATTGCCTGAGCCAGCTCAGCATCCTCGATCGGGAGCTCTTGAGCCGGGTAGTGCTTCAGGATTACACGCAGGAAGAAGCGGCTCTGATGCTCGGCGTAGGTATCAGAACAGTTGGCTACAGGTTTCCGCTGGCTCTCGACAGGCTGACGGAGAAGTTACTGGCAGCCGGCCTGCTTGTCTTACCGCATTAGTACAAAAGGCAGAACGAACATCCAGCACAGGGGAGCGCGCATTGCGTTCCTCTGTGCCGGTACCATGACCACCGAAAAATCACTCGAAGATTGCGTGCCTCGCTCTTCATCTGCCGTTGTGACCGATTTGCCCCTCCAATAGGTCGACGCCCCGGGGACGCCTTCAGGCGTACTGGACGTTCTTCGCCCCATCGTGACAGAATCCGTATCTGTTGAGGCAATCTCCTCGGAAGGAGCCACGCCCATGCATTCCGCAATCCGTGCAGGCGTTATCGTTGTTGTGTTGGCCGCAGCCTCTGTGGCCGCACAGCAACTAGCGCCGACAACTGCGTCCCAGGCGCCCAACAACGATACCAGCTACATCGACGCGCAGGGAACAGCTCATGTGACTCGCGTGGTCCCGGTGCCGGCGACCATCAGCCCCGAAGCGCAGCAGTGGTTGGGACAAGCTGCACCGGATCAGGGGCCGCCGGAGTCTCTCGCCGAGCGCCGCGCCCGTACGGACGCGTACACGACGCAGGCGCGCGTGGCATGGACTGAACTCTGTCCCAATCAAATCGTCGAGGACAAGATCGCTGGAGTCGCCGTGCGGATCGTCACCCCGTCCGAGATACCAGCGGCCAATCGGGATAAAGTCTTTGTGAACCTGCATGGGGGTGGCTTCAACTCCGATTCCGGTTCCTATAGCGAATCTATTCCCATCGCCAGCTATGCCAAAGTCAAGGTTGTGGCCGTACTCTATCGCCTTGCGCCGGAACATCCTTTTCCCGCGGGCGTCGATGACGCAATCGCTGTCTACAAAGAGCTGTTGAAAACATACGGCTCTATAGCACTATTTGTGGGTGAAGCGGACGGTGGAAGGAGGCGCTCCGAGGAAAAGTCCCAAGGAGCGGGACTTTTCCACCTCGCTTGGAAATCCCGCAAGAGCTTCGGGATTTCCACTTC
>Ga0224555_1005797_pt1 | contig 10045 bp, 16 predicted proteins | sample 714S23034metaG_FD_180687 | JGI IMG/M metagenome (GOLD analysis project Ga0224555, IMG submission 180687) | Peat soil microbial communities from Stordalen Mire, Sweden - 717 S2 30-34 | ecosystem: Environmental > Terrestrial > Soil > Wetlands > Peat | place: Sweden: Norrbotten County, Stordalen...
TGCGGATGAGCCTTCCAAACACGGAGCTCGTACGCAAATCCTCCGCTTTGACCGCCCAAGGATTCCATGGTCGGTGCCGGAGGTGCAATTTGCCGCAAAACACCGCTCGTTTCACCGTCGTAACGCTACAAGAGAAAAGAGCGCCTATTTCCTTCGGAGTGAACGTCTTTTGCCTGGGTAACTCTATTCTGTGCCTGGACTTGCGCAATTTGCCAAACGGCACGCGCCTGTGCCGCTCGTATGGGCGTGCGGAGATGGCAGCATCAATAAGGGTAAAAATCTCCTCTTTTGGCACGAACAAACGTCTGGCCCGTCTAATTGCGAGCAGTTGTTGATTCTTAATCCACCGCAACACAGGCGTTTTGGAAAAGCCAAGCCAGATGGCAAGTTTTCGCGCGGTCACTCGCGGCGGCAAAGCGTCGGTTGCCTCTATAAGCGCGTCTGCCCGCTCGCGGATGGAATCCAGCGCGGGACAACACTCCCATCGGTTGTTGCGTTCGTGTGTCGGCTCGCTCTTTCCGTCCGTGTTCAAATTACGCACTTATACTCTACGACCACACCCGGAACAATACGGCACGGACTCCATATAAATGTAATAGATGAGGCCGGGAACCAGGAACAGGAAAAACAAAACGATACATAAGAACACCTCTCCAATCCCCTGAAGTCCTCTCACCTTGCCTACGGCATGAGAGCCGCAGTGGGGGCAAGCCATCCTCTCTTGGTGCTGAGGCAGTGTGCCGTGCAGCAGACAACCGCAGTGGGGGCACGAAGATGCTTTGGTCGAAATATCTCTGCCGCAACCTTTGCATTTTGTAAGTTCCTTATCCTCAAGCGCCGAGGGACAGACGCCGGGTAACTCCGACAAAGGCACCCAAGCCGCGCCTCCTTCCATCGTCCAGACGGTTTTCTCGTTAATCGCCCGCGTCGCGTAAAGGCCGCGCAGTTCTTCAAGGTTGAATGGGCCTTCCGTCTGGCCGCTCCTGTCGATGTAATAGATTTTGTCCACTCAGAGCATCTCCTGTTGTTTTTCCGGCTTCGCTTCCCGCTGCGCTTTGGCGAATTGAGCCATCGCGTTGAAGTTTATTTGCCATCGGCTTTGATTGCGATGCGCAGGGCCGGGTCGGTCTCACAACCAGTGACAATCTCGTTGTAGCGATCGAGCAACTTGGAAAAGGTCACTTTGCAGGCAGCAGTTTTGAACAGACTGCGCTCATAAACGTTCGCAGTAAGAAACTGGCCAACATCGAGCACGTCCACCCGATCCGCAAGATTTGGACTTTTCAATAGAAATGCAGCTCCTTTCACTCCGTCGCCGAGAGAGGTGGACCCCTAAAATTAGACCACGGGTTAAGATAGACTTTTGCTGGTCTGCTGTAGATAAGAAAGAGCAGACTTATGAAAGCAAAACGAAAACGACACAGTGCGGCCTTCAAGGCCAAAGTGGGATTCGAAGCCCTGGTGGGCCTCAAGACGGTCTCGCAATTGGCGAGAGAGTACTCGGTGCATCCAACGCAAGTCACGCAATGGCGAGCAACCATTCGGGATCACATGCCCGAATTGTTTGAGCCTGGGCAACCCGGGACGGAGGACCAGGAGCAGTTGATTGCGCAGTTGCATCAGAAGATTGGGCAACTGACGGTGGACCTGGACTGGCTTAAAAAAAAGTCCAGACAACTGGGGCTTTAACATGCTTGAGCGAATTGATCAGCCCCGATCCACAGGTCAGCTTGCGCCATCAGTGCGAGCTGCTGGAAGTGTGCCGCGGCAGTTACTATTACCAGTGCTGCCCGGAGACGGAGGAAAATCTGGCGCTGATGCGGCGGCTGGACGAGATGCACTTGGAGCATCCGGTTTATGGCAGTCGCAAACTGGGGGTGCTTTTGCGCCGGGAGGGTATGGCCATCAACCGCAAGCGGGTGGTACGCCTGCTGCGGTTGATGGGGATCGAGGCGATTTACGCCAAGCCCCGGACCAGTGTGCCGGGACCGGGCCATGAGATTTATCCGTATCTGTTGGGCGATTTGGAGGTGACGGGGCCGGATCAGGTCTGGTGTTTGGACATCACGTATGTGCCTATGGCACGGGGGTTTATGTATTTGGTGGCGGTGATGGACTGGTGGAGCCGATACGTGCTGGGCTGGCGGTTAAGCAACACGATGGAGGCGGCCTTTTGTGTGGACGCCTGGGAGGCGGCGTTGCGGGTGGGACGGCAGGCGCCGTTGATATCCAACACCGATCAAGGCGCGCAGTTCACCTCGCCGATGTTTATCGATGCGGTGGAATCGGCGGGAGTCAACGTGAGCATGGATGGCCGGGGCCGCTGGCTGGACAACCGGTTTATCGAGCGGCTGTGGCGGAGTGTCAAGTATGAGGACATTTACTTGCAGGATTACGGCGACGGGCTGGCGGCCGGACGCGGGTTGGGGCGATGGTTTGACGGGTACAATCAGCAGCGACCGCACCAGGCGCTGGCTTATGCGACGCCGGCGGAAGTGTACTTTGATCCCGGCGCGCACGGAGCCCAGCCGGCCACCTGGGAAGCGATGCGGCCCCAGAGGGACCGGGGCGAGAGCACTCCTTGAGCGAGAGGTGGGCGGGATCAAAAGACTTGACAACAGACCGCCTGCGGCGGTAGAGTGGGGAACCCTAAGAAAAGGGAGAGGGAGGACGGGCAGTGCCAGGCACGGCTCGTTCTCTCTTTTCCAAAGGGTTTTGAAGCGCGGAGTGAACATCAGTAAACAATAAACATAAATGACAGCAGACGGCAGGGGTCCATCTTATTTTATGTGCTCCGTGGTCTAAAGGATGGGGTCCACCTCAGAGTGTGATAATCAGCGGTTTGAAACCGGCTTGAAGATTCTCAGCGCATTTCGCGACCAATGCTTCGCTGGGATGTGTGGTTACATGGATTGCAACAGCCTCAATCTGGAAATCACTTTGGCGTGCCGTCGAGTGGTCGGCCACGGAGAAGCCGTGGTGCTGAATTTTTCCTTCGCCAAGAACCACATCAAGTTTGGCTCCGACCAGATGCTGGAGCATTGCGCCCACATAGTTGGTGCCGCCGGAATGTTTCTGCAGATCATCGGCCTGTTGGAGCAAATCTTGAATGTTCGCATGAAGTGATTTGCCGGGGTCGAAATTAAACTTTGGACCTTCCGAAGCAAAATGAGCGCGGACTTTTTCAATCCACCAAACCTGGGCTTCTTCCAAGTTTACTGACTTTTTTTCAGCCAATTCGTTCAGTGCTCCGACATAAGCTTTCATCAAACCAAGGCTGCCCCGGCTTGTCCTGCCACCTTCTTTAGCCAAAACTTTGGAGATTCCGTGTGTCTCAAGAATTTTCTGCACGGATGCCTTGCCCAACCCGGCAACTTGGCCACCTTCTTCGGTTCGTAGCGATTCAGGGTCAAGCGGCAGACCCTTTTCTTGCGCTGTTTGAGTCACAATAAGCGCAACACAAAGACCGCCCTTCTCCAGAAACTTTGGCTGCTGCTTGCACAAGGTGTCGAGACGTTTGGTTGTTGTGCTCATGGTTTCCTTGTTATTTCCTGGCAATCTTCCGATAGGACACTGGCTCCTCTCTGCGTTGGCTTGGTGTTGCAATCGCGAATTCTTCCTCCCACACTGGATTCAGATAGTTGCGCGCAATCCACTCAATTACCGGCACACATACGGCATCGCCGAATCCGAAAAGAGCCTGATTGAGCGAGGTCTTAATAATGAACTCATCTGCGCCCATAAGCCGAGCGCATTCCCGTGGCGTCAACAACCTGACTGCGAAGCGGCCCTTCCCGGCAGCAACGAAGATTTGGCGTCCGCTGCCCCCGCGCGGGGTTCTAAGGCAACCAGCCACTCCATCAGTCCGAAGTTCCGCCATTGACTTTCCGTGACGGATTCGCCGAAAGACGGTTCCATAACTGACGCGGCTGCCTTGAATCATCGTCTCCGCTTCAGCGCGGTGTTTCGGACTCATTTGGTTCAAGAGATACTCGCAACGCTCCCGGTTCCACCACATCTGAGAATTTGGCGACAACTCTTCAATGATGTCTTTCAGCTTGAGCGTCGCAGTGGGCAGCGACGGCAGCGGGCGAATCTTCCATGCAATATCTCCATGCCAATAAACAAAATCAGCTAGGGCAGGCGGTCTGCATTCGCTCTGGTAGAACGTCGGGGTCTTGTCGTTAAAAGAGGGAATAATCTCTGTCTTGGTGGCGACGACGAAAAGGCGCTGTCGACTCTGGGGCACGAAGCGGAGTGCATCAACGATGAATGCGTCAACGGCGTAACCAAGTGTGTTCAGTGCGAGGAGGGCGTCCCGAAAGTCATTCCCATCGTGCGAAGTTAGGAAACCCGTCACATTTTCCAGAAGGACCATCGGCGGTCGCCGCCGGCCCATCTTTGTCAGAATGTCGATGAACCCCCAAAACGCGGAAGACTGGGCGCCAGCAAGCCCCTGGCGTGCCCCAGCAAGCGAGAGGTCGTTACACGGAAAGGACGCAGTCGCCAACGCGATATCGGGCACGGTATCCACGTCGAGATGATGAATGTCGTCCAAAACAAACTCGCCCGTGTCTCCGAAGTGGTCGCGATACATCTTCCACTTGTCCTCGTCGATATCGTTGGCAAATACGATGTGCCAGCCCGCTCGTTGCAACCCAATCCGCATCAGGCCGATGCCAGCGAAGAACTCCGCAAAGTATTTTTTAGGTTTGCCATTCATAATCATGCGCTTCATCTTTGCATATTCAGCCTGCTGTGTTCAATTCGGATTTTAGGCTGCGCACAACAAAATCTGAATCCTTCAACGAGTGTTGCCAGAGGCGAACCACTCGCCAGCCAGTCTGGCGCAACAGGCGGGTTGTTGCACGGTCTCTCGCGGCGTTTCGTGAAATCTTTTCTTTCCAGTATCGCCGGTTGTCTTGGGGCATCCGGCAGTGCCACCGGCAACCGTGCCAAAAGCAACCATCCACAAACACGGCGAGGCGTTGCTTGGGAAAAATGAAATCTGGCTTCCCTGGTAAAGGAGGATGCCTGCGCCAGCCTTTGATTCCGTGGGCGCGAAGGATTGAAGCCAATTTTAGCTCCGTGGCTTTGTTGCCTTTCGACCGAATGGCAGCCATGACTTGCGAGCGTTTTAGTTTTGAAAAGACATCGGTCATTGATTCTCAAGCACATTTCACTGAGATCGTGTCTCTTTTGAACATTCGACGCGAGATAAAAAGCGCCTCAAAGGCGTCAAAACGTAGCTTTGCCCATTCGTCTGCCTTCATTTGATCTTTTCGCGAGCCACCGCCGAGGAATGGTTCTCGCTCTGAAAACTTTTATTCAACCCCGCACCAACAGGAAAACTCCCCCAGCAATTGATTTGCAACGGCATATAATGTGAGTTGGCTGGACGAATAATTGTCCGCCCAGGAATTATGAGCACGACACTGAAAACCAATGGCGACGCCGTGAATGTTTTGCGGATAACGACCGACAAACGGGGTTTGGCGGCGCGCTACCTGGTGGGCATTCGTACGATCGAAGTATGGAATCGTGATGGAATCATCCTCGGTACCCGTCATGGCAAACGCATCATCTTCGATGTCGGCGATTGCGACCGCCGCTTGCTCCAATTCAAGAATCAGAAGGACACTTATGGAAACAACTGAAAACAACCAGACGGAGCGGCGTTTCGCCGACAAGAAAACGCTGGCCCAGCGCTACGCCGTCAGCGAACGAACCATAAACAACTGGATGAGCGCGGGCTTGCTCGTGGCGATCAAAATTCGGCGTGTCATTCGTTTTGATATTCCCGCCTGCGATGCCGCGCTGCGGCAGCATGGATTCACCAACCACCTTTGAAATTTATGGAACTAGAAATCCCAAATCCGAACGGGCTTCCGCCGGAAGGCCCGAAGCATAACCAAACTCCACTCGACCAGCCCATGCCGAAGCCGGAGATTAAAATCACTAAACCAGAAATCGCCGCCCACATGCCAAGCCCGATGCCGTTGAACCTTCAAGCTGTAACTGAAGTGGACAACTGGGTCAAGGCGCGGGCGCCCGCCCAGAATTCCGGGCAGCAGGAATTCGTCGAGCTATCAACGGAACACCGGCAGTTTCGTTTTGAACAGATGGACCGGTTACGCGCGACAAAATATGAAGGCGCACCCGCCGTCATCTTCAACTACCAAGACCGAACGACTTTGCAGGTTCAAGTCGTGATTATCAAACTGGACCTCCGCGACGATGCCATCATGCTAGAGCGGGCAATTGCATGGCGACGAGTTCAGGTGTTTAACTGTGGTCAATACATCCAAGGGACAGACGCAGATTTGAACGACAACTCGCCCTTCGATCCCGCTCAATGCGTGGATCATTATTTCCGGAAGCAGTGGCTTGCCGGTGCCAACGCCAAGTTGGCAGCCGCCAAAACCGCAGTTGCGCAACCGCTCGAAAATGCAAAACGGACGATTACCGCACAGGCCGACCGCATTACCTATTTGGAAAGCAGACGCGCCGCCGTTGAAATCGCCAAGGCCGACGCAGAAACCAAGTATGCGCAGGAACACGACCGCGCGGAATTTCTGATCCGGCTCGCATCCTGGTATGGCGGCATCACCATCATTATCATTATTATCATCTTCGTGGTGTATGTATGGCGAGCATAGTCGTGTGGCCACAAAGTGGCCCACGACGCTCGCAAGGAAGGGTTGCCCCTTCCTTGACCTACCCTCAAAAATCCGCCGCCCGTGAAAACCCGCCGTCAGCACGTTTTGAAAATCCGCCTTTCCGATGTGGAATGGGCGCATCTCCAAAACGCGTTTCCAAAACGGGCGGTCGGCACATCGTTGCGCGCCCTGGCGCTGGACCAGCCGGCATCCCGGCGCGACGAAGCGGTTGATGTTCGACGCGATTTGACGCGCCATCTGGCGCGCATCGGCAACAATCTGAATCAAGTTGCGCGCGGCATCAATCGTGCCGTCCTGACCGGCGAGAAGATTGAAGCCGTCAAAATAATGGTGGAACTGGCAGCAATCCGCGCCGCGATGGAGGCGTTATGGTAATCAAGATTCTGGGCGGCAAAAAGGCGTCCATCCGCTATCAGTTGAAAAATCCCACTGCCCGGATTTTGCAGGGCGACCCAGCCGTCACACAGCGGTTGATTGACGGCTCGCATTTTTCCCAAAAATACTGCGGCATCGTTTTGAGCTTTGAGGAAAATATCACCGCCGAAACCGAATCGGCCATCCTCGACGACTTCCGCCATTTGCTGCGCGGCGGGCTGGAGGAGGACGCGCTGGATATTCTGGCGGTTGGTCACGCGGACAAAATTCATCCCACGACCAAGGCCATGCGCCCCGACTACCACATTACCGCCGTCGAAACCGATCTCCGCACCGGCAGGCACGTCACGATTTATCACCACCGCCGTGACCACGATCTTTTTTACGCCTGGGAGCGGATGATCAATATCAAATACGGCTTGAGCCGCCCCGATGACCCCGCACGACGGCGCACGATTCAGATTGCGAAAAAACTCGGCCAGAGCCGGAAAGAATTGCTCGCCACCGTTGACGCGGCGGTTTGCGGTGAATTTAAAGCCGGACGGATTCAAGACCGCGCCGATGTCATTCGTTTTCTTGAGCAGGCCGGGTTCAGCGTGCCGCGCCAGGGCGAAAATTATCTTACGATTGCCGACAAGGACGGCAACCGGACCCGGTTGAAAGGATTGTTTTATGAACGCAGCTTCGATCACCAACGACTTGAAACAGGCGCAGCAGGAACGGGAGCAGGCAGCCCGGATGAACTCCGAGAAGCTGAAAACCGAGTGGCAGAATTATTTGCGCGCCGAGTCGCAGCATTTCAAAAACTTTATCGCCGAAACCGAGTCGCGCTGCCGGAATCTCATGCGGTTGGCCGTGACGGTGACGGCCTTGGCGACACTTCTGGCGTCAGCCTTGATGTTGGCGGTGACATGGAAAACGGCGCGCACGGAATCACGCCTTCAGCAGTTGCAGACGGAAATTGCGCAAAGCCAGGACAGGCTGGCGCGGTTGCGGGCGGCACAATTCATCCCCAAGGGCCATCCGTTCAAAGCCCAAGGCAGAACATTTATCGAACTCGAAGAAACAGAGTGAACCATGAAAAACAGCGAACCGGAATTGACCCAATTATTATTGCGCACCTTGGAAGCCTTGGTGCGCGATCAGGAACAGCAGCAGCGGCAACAACAGCAATTTTTCGAGCAGCAACAGCAGCAGTGGGAACAAAGGCTGGCGGCCTTGACCGGGCAGGTGCAGGACTTGCAGCGGCAGTTGCAGACGTTGTCGGCGTCATTGCAGCCGTTGACCGCGCAGTTGGATTCTGTCGTTGCCCTTTACAATTCCTTGCCCAAATCCTGATTCACGAAATTCGCCAGCGGCGGATTTCTCGGCCCCCGGTTCGTCCGCAACCGCCGCAGTACAAACTGCCACTGCCATCTTTATAGCAGCTTGAACACGCTATAAATTCATATATGGAAAACCCAACAGAGAAAATGCTTCGGATTGCCCGCAGCTTTCCTTGCCTGGAAAAAAAGTTAGCTGGTTGGAACCCACCGGCGTTCGATCCGGATAAGTTCTTTCAAATGATGAGCGGCGCTTCCCACGGGGAATGGCTGTGCGCCATGTTTATATTGAGCGTATGGGACCCCGGCGGTGCCAAACTTAAGGAGGATTGGCATTTTGAGTTTTTCGATTTCGCCGGAATAGCGGATTCTGGAAACCGCCGCGCCCTACTGAACTGGTTGGCCCACCCGGAATGGCCTTAAAACCGTTCCGTCAGAAGTTGGAACAGCGCTCCCCGAATCGGGCGGGCTTCACAGCCTGCCCTTTTCCCGCATTTTCAGGCAAAAATACTGCTTGCATGGCCCCTTGGTCAGTGCTTCCATCGGAATGTTCAAGAAAATTTATGTGAACAAAGCGAAAAAACAGATTTGCGGCTTCGGCTGCTGTCCTCCACGAAACTGGTAATTTCGATTCATGGGACACGGTTCGAGGCACGCCCCCGATGGGCGTGCCCGAAAGCGTTCCTGTGAAGGCATACCAGTGCCTGTGGAGGGGCGTGAGTAGGTCACGCCTCTTTGCGTATTGGAGAGCAGCGGTTGCGCGCGCGAGTCATCGCAAGAAAGGATAACTATGAGCATTTTTAATCGACTGTTTGGCGGCAGCAGCACACCTGCGGCGTCCCAACAACTGACGATGTCAAAGTACGGTGGCGAATTGGGTGTGCTGAAGGACAAAACCGGCACAGTGAGAGGATTTTGGTTTCGAGACGAAGCTAAAGCATTTGACGTAATGGCGCTCAAGGCCGTCATTGCGATGTGCGGCACCAAAGGGGACACGGTTGAGCAATCGGACTATATCGCGTGCAGTACGGGCTTATGCAGGGTCAAGTCTGCCGATGGGGGATATTTGGTTGTGTTTCCGTCCGCGAAATTTTAGGAGGTCGTTATGGGTTTCCTGAACAATTTATTCGGAGGCAGTGGAAAATCTCCGGCATCACCAACGGGCAAACCGAGTGTCCGTTTGGTTCGCGACGCCATCGTCACGGAAGACGCCGATGGGCAGACCGTAATTTTGCGCAAAACCAGAGTGGAAGCGGAACTTCCATCCGATGCTGAGGCCGACGATCAAATGCGGAAATTCGGCACGGTCCCGTCAGCAGAGGCACGGAGAGGCTTCCGTTACGGTTTGATAGTGCTTCGAGCCGCCCCACTGGTCGGTCTTACCCCGGAACAAGCGCGCCCCTACGTGCAACGCCCCAATGTCTCCGAGCATCAAAGCGCAAAGGCTCTTTTTAACAACGTTCCAGAGGACTGGAACACCCCCGTCTATCTAGTGGTGTTTAATAAATAAACTATGAGCTTCTTCAAGATATAAAATTATGAGAGGGTGTTAGGGAATTCGATGAGATTTACGCACAAAAGTACTGATTTTCATTTTTTCCAAGAAATGGCAATTTGCATTCAATTCTCCAAATCCAGCGCCAACTGGATGGGAGTCAGCTCGAACAT
>Ga0224555_1005799_pt1 | contig 10041 bp, 10 predicted proteins | sample 714S23034metaG_FD_180687 | JGI IMG/M metagenome (GOLD analysis project Ga0224555, IMG submission 180687) | Peat soil microbial communities from Stordalen Mire, Sweden - 717 S2 30-34 | ecosystem: Environmental > Terrestrial > Soil > Wetlands > Peat | place: Sweden: Norrbotten County, Stordalen...
TTGGATAGACCGGCCGGCCCGGCAAAAGGTGAGCGTGGAAACAGTGATCAGTTGTCAGTGGTCAGTCGTCAGAAAAGGCGAGCTGCCGGGGGCTGGGCGGCGACAGACGATAAACTTGTGGGATGCACTCAGGTTTGCGATCGGCCAGCCTATTTCCGGAAACAACGTCGTCCAGCGGTCCGTGGATTTCTGCCCATTGCGATGGGGGCGCCCGCGGCAACCCCGGGCCGGCCGGCTTCGGAGCGCTGATTCAGGACGCGGAAGGCCGGGTGCTGGCAGAGTTGTCGGAGTTTCTGGGGATTCAAACCAACAATTTCGCGGAGTATTCCGGCCTGCTGGCGACGCTTGACTTCGCGCTTAGCCAGGGATACCAGCGGCTCCGCGTCATTTCTGACTCGGAACTGATGGTCAAGCAGGTGCAAGGGAAGTACAAAGTGAAGAGCCCGGGCCTGCGGCCGCTGTACGAGCAGGCGAAGCAGAAGATTGCGCGGCTGGAGGGGTTCGAGATCGTCCACGCGCTGCGGCATAAGAACAAAGACGCGGACCGCCTGGCGAATGATGCGATGGACAGGGGTATGAGGCGCGGGTGAAGACAACCGGGCGCGGATGGATTTCCGGCGCTTGCAGGAAAAATTTTGGGTGGCGGGAAAATCCGGGGCGGTGTATTCTAAATCCCCTCTCACTGCAAAAGGTGACGATGGTAACCCTTTTGTTAACATCGGTGACCTCTCGCAGCTAAGTAAGCCTGAGAGTCTTTCGCACGAAACGGGCCGCGTTCCGACGGAGGCTTCCCATGTCTTTGGGCTCGATTTCGCGACCGAAACGGCTCGCCGACGCTCAGTTTGTCGGCGATCTGATGAGCCTGTTCAAGCGTCAAGGGATCGAGTCCGGAGACCCAGGCAGCCTCGCGAGTTTCGAATCCTGCTTAGCATCCAAAGACAATTTCCGGAGCCAGCTCTTCACGCTCTGCACGGCGATCAGCCACATGTCCGAGGACGATCTCAGCGGGGAACAACTGCTCGTCCTGATTGCCCGTGGCCTGGGCGTTCCCGATGCCGCCGACGGCACCGCTGAGCTTCCTGAGAGCTTGAGGATCGCTTTTTTGGCCGGCTACAAGGCCTGGAGCAATCGCAGTCTGGATGGACCTGCACCCTGGCCGCCCTCCAGAGAGCCGACTGGCAACGAACCGATTCCTTTCCCGCAGCGCGCCGAGGAGTGCGCTGAGCCTGCAGCGACCGAGAGGCGCGCGCCCGATATGCATGCGCCCGGCATGCGCACCGTTCAGGAGGCGCTGCTGATGGCACGGAAGCAGAGCCCGTTCGAACTGCCTGCGCGCAGCGCGTCGTCTCCCGGCGTGAACGTCGAGGATCTGACGATCACCGAACTCACCAGGCTGCTCGAAGACATCGAGCGCCGCATGAGCCGAATCAAACCGCAGTTCCACGCGTTGGACGCACCGGCTCACCCGCCCGACGAAACCGCTGAGCGGCCAGCCAGGATGCACGAAGTCGGCGAGGCGCCTGCTTTGAAGGCGGATGCGGCGGCGCAACCTGGGCCGTCCCTGGTCCTGCCCGCCGTCACGGTTTTGCCTTCCCCGCCTGAGCCCGCCGGCATCGTTGCCCACCCAGCCGCGCCGCCTGTGGAAGTGGCCCGAGCCGGGTACGAGGAGGACACCTTCCTCGCCCGGCACACGTACCTCAAGCCCGGCCGGCGCCTTCCTCCGGACAGGATCGTTCCCATTCCGCTTGCCACCAAGCCGCCTGTGCCCGCGGAACCCCCAAGAGCTCAACTCCCCGCCAAATCCTCCGACATTCTGATGGCATTGGTCGACAGCAGGCCGGAACGTCTCCGGGTCAAGATGCATCTCGCCATTGGCGTTATCGCCGCCCTTATATTGGTGGCCAGCCCGATGGCGGGATTTGTTGCGTACCGGCTCTTGCATCCAACGTACGTGATCGAGTATCAGGATGTTAATCCTGCGGTACAGCCGAGCGGGATCACCGTGACACCTGCGCCGAGCGAGAACCCCGAACCGCCGCCGGCTTCCGGGGCGAGTGCCCCGGCGGCAAAGGTCACGAATGCGAAGGCCAATGCCGCACTGAGCGGTTCCAAGACGGTCCCGACTCGCGACGGCCGGAACCCTCAAACACCTAAGCGAACGCCGCCGGTTGCGGTGTCTGGGGTGTGGCCGCCTCCGCCTGAGAAGTGAGAATGCGCCGGGCGGCTGCCGGCTAGTTGTAGGTGACTCTGCGATCACCGCGGATGATGCGGCCAATGAGGTGATGGCGCTCGTTGGCGCGATCGAGGAGCGCCTTGGCTTTCTTGACCTGTTCGGCGGGGACGACCGCGATCAGGCCGATGCCCATGTTGAAGGTGCGCAGCATCTCGTCCTGCTCGACGTTGCCGAGGTGCTGCAGGTGTTCGAAGAGCGGAGGGACGGTCCAACCGGCGAGGTCGACGACGGCCGCGGTGCCGCGGGGCAGGATGCGAGGCAGGTTCTCCGTGATGCCGCCGCCGGTGATGTGTGCCATGCCGCGGACGACGCCGGCGGCAGTGAGCTTCCTGATGATGCTGAGGTAGCTGCGGTGGGTACGCATGAGGGCGGCGCCAGCCTTGTCCTTGAGCTCGTTGACGTAGTGGTCCGGGTTGTAATGGGCGACCTCGAAGAGCAGCTTGCGCGCGAGTGAATAGCCGTTGGTGTGCAGGCCGTTGGAGGGCAGGCCGATGAGGACGTCGCCAATCTGGATGTGCTCACCGGTGATGATGTCGGGGCGGTTGACGCAGCCGACGATGGTGCCTGCCAAGTCGTATTCGCCGTCGGCATAGAAGCCGGGCATCTGGGCGGTCTCGCCGCCGATGAGGGCGCAGCCGTTGGCGCGGCAGGCCTCGGAGAGCCCGCGGACGACGGTCTCAACCGTCTCGCTGTCCTGCTCCCGGAGCTTGCCGGTGGCGAGGTAGTCGAGGAAGAAGAGCGGCGTGGCGCCCTGTACGGCGATGTCGTTGACGCAGTGGTTGACCAGGTCGGCGCCAACGGTGTGGTGAATGCCGAGTTCGAAGGCGACCTTGAGCTTGGTGCCGACGCCGTCGGTCGAAGAGACGAGCACCGGTTGGGGGAACTTCTCCAGGTCAAGCGCAAACAGGCCGCCGAAGCCGCCGATTTCGGAGAGTACGTGCTTGTTGAAGGTTTTGCGCGCGAGCATTTTGATGCGCTGCTTGGCGCGGTCGCCGGAGGTGATGTCGACGCCGGCGCCGGCGTAGGTGTGAGACGTCCTGGCGCGGGCCGGCTTGGCAGGTGAAGGCGCGGTTGGGGCCGCTTTCGACACGGGATCGCTCGTGGAGGGTTGGGCAGGCGGGTTTGGGGAGGGGTCAGACAATCAATTCCCTTTGATGTTTTTCGCGAGAGGTTGTGACGTCCAGCATCGCTGAACGGATGACGCGCCCGCGCGAACACCCAGTTTAGCAGCGGAGTGTGAGGATGTGTGCGCAGGGCAAAAGCCGTGTCCGCGATGGCGGAGTCGACGGCGGCGAGACCGTCGGTGGGGGTACCCCCCCTCCCCCCGGCATTTGATTCCAGGATATTCCATCGAAAGGACATAGATTCGAACCGGGATACGGAATTGATTCGAATGGATATATCCGTTCCCGCAGGGATATTCAAAACAAGGGAAGAGTGGACACAGGATATTGATTTCATTGAGTTCTGTTGACCCGTTTCAAATGAAGAGAAACACAATCCGGAGGCTGGTGGATTCGGTTTGCTCTGCTTCTATTTTACACCGTGTGTCAAGGAATCGCGGTGGAAAAAGGGGCCGGAAGTGCCGTGGGCACGGCGCAATGGCACGCCCTGATCTACGGTCAAATCTCGCGGCGGCACACCCACATCTCAAAATCGAGATGTGGCGCACCCGGCGTGGAAGTCGGGCGGGAATGGGGATGCGGAGGAGTTCGCGCTTGAGATTGGTTCCAATGTGAGACGATCAAAGCTGCGACTATGCCAAAAGAGCTTGACCGCAGTTGATGGTACTTATAGTATTCATCGGGAGGGTCGCATGAACAAGCAAAATGCGTTCTACGAAATCACGAGTGCCTTGGGACTACCGGATTATGGGAACGATGGCGTCGCAATTTACAACCGCGACTGTGTCGAAGGGATGAACGCCATTGCTCCTGGGGTGGTCGATCTTACAGTCACATCGCCCCCATACAATATCGGCAAAGAGTATGAATCTTCCTTGGCGCTGCAGGACTATGTGAATTGGTCGGAAGGCTGGATAAAGGCTGTCCATCGCTTGACTCGTTTCGACGGCAGTTTCTGGCTGAATTTGGGGTATGTTCCGATGGAGGGCCGAGCAAGAGCGATTCCGCTGCCGTACCTTTTGTGGGAGCGAATACCGTTCTACCTGATGCAGGAAATCGTGTGGCATTATGGGGCGGGCGTAGCTGCCAGGCAGGCTTTCTCTCCGCGCAATGAGAAGTTTCTCTGGTATGTGAAATCGCCCGATACTTACGCGTTCAATCTGGATGAGATCAGAGATCCGGACGTGAAATACCCGAACCAAAAGAAGAATGGCAGGTTGAAGTGCAATCCCCTTGGCAAGAATCCTTCCGATGTCTGGATTCTTCCAAAAGTCACTTCCGGGACAAATCGATCATCGAAGGAAAGGACTGCGCATCCTGCTCAGTTTCCTGTGGCGGTCATCGAACGAATTATCCGTGCAAGCAGTGAACCTGGCGATGTAATTCTCGATCCATTCATGGGGTCAGGAACCACCGCGCTTGTGGCCTCGAAGTTGGGCCGCCGTGTGATTGGGTTCGAATTGTCGAGCCGTTATGTGGAAGTGGCAATCAGTCGTCTCGAAGGGGACATTGAGGAGAGGCTCATCTTAGATTCTCAGGTCGATCTTTTTGACGCTCCCGCCGACTCGTAGATGCCGCACTATTTTTCTTCGACGGCGGTGTAAAGAGTAACCAACTTGTGCTTCTTGGCCTCTTTGGAGGGCGTGGCGGCTTGTCCTGATTGCGCGGCTTGTCCTTTCCAGTCGCTATGGTCCAGCCATCCAAAGCGGATTTTGCGGTTCCTAGGTGCGGTCGTTGCACCTTCGCTAAATCCATCGAAGTTCACAGCGAGGTAATATCCAGACTTGCTCTTCTTATCGCCCTGCGTCGGCTGGGCATAGCTGCGATTTCCAAAAACTCCGTTTGCGCTGGAGGAGGTCTTGATCTCAATTGAGAACTGTTCGTCGGCGACATAGACAAGGTCTTTATCGGTTCCAAATTGATCTCTCCGCCACTCCTTCGCATGGCGAGAGGCGAGTTCAAGAGGAATTAGTTCGTGGAGAAGGAAGGCCATGATTTGTGGCTGCGGATAGATGTCACGGCCTATCTGAAACTCCTTCGGGCCGAGCTTTGAGTTGAAGATGTCACGCCAAGACTGAAGGACAACGTCGACGATTTCTTCCTGATCGAGCGGATGCTTCTTCAGTAATTCCGCAGTTACCTCTTCCCATTGCTCGAAGCTCTTGCCAAGGTAGGGAGAATCGGCCATTTACTTGATCCTCTCTAGCAACTTGCTCGGAGGGACCTTAAGCGCTGTCGCAAGTCGAACGATGTTCTCAAGGCTCACATTTCGTTCCCCACGTTCGATCCCGCCAATATAGGTTCTGTGGAGATCGCAGCGCTCGGCGAGCACCTCTTGAGAGATGCCAAGTCCAGCGCGTAGCTCGCGGACCGTTGCGCCAAGCGTTTCTTGTGGAGTCTTATGCATCGGCTTCATCGTCGAACGTTGAACACTATAGGTCTACAGACAATAAGTAGCAGCAGGGCTCATCCGCCCTTGGTGAAGGGGTCGAGGATGTGGACGCCGGAGTCGGAGAGGGATTTGCCGAATTCGGCGTGGAGGATTTCTTCGACGCTGAATGTACGCTTTTGGTGGGCAAGGGCCGCTCTCCTATACTGGGGCGATGGGAATTGCGGGGAAGGCAGGGAAGCCGGTGGAGCGGTCGCTGGAGCTGGAGCGGCGGGCGGAGGGGTATTTTCCGGGCGGGGTGAACTCGCCGGTGCGGGCGTTTCGCGCGGTGGGCGGGCATCCGCCGTTTGTGGCGCGGGCCGAGGGCGCGTACCTCTACGACGCGGACGGGAACCGCTATGTGGACCTGTTCGGGTCGTGGGGGCCGATGATCCTGGGACATGCGTTTCCGCCGGTGGTGGAGGCGATACGCGAGGCGGCAGGGCGGGGCGCGAGCTTTGGTGCGTCTCATGCCGGCGAGGCGGAGCTGGCGGAACTGGTGCGGCGATGCTTCCCGGCGGTGGAGAAGATGCGGTTCGTGAGCTCGGGGACCGAGGCGTGCATGTCGGCGATACGGCTGGCGCGCGGGTACACGGGCAGGAACTTCGTGATGAAGTTCGAAGGCTGCTATCACGGGCATGCGGACGCGCTGCTGGTGAAGGCAGGGTCGGGCGTGGCGACGCTGGGGATTCCGGGGTCAGCGGGTGTGCCGGCGGAGACCGCGATGCACACGCTGGCGCTCAAGTACAACGACCTGGGCGCGGTGGAGGCGGCGTTTGCGGCGAGGCCGGATGAGATTGCGTGCGTGATTGTGGAGCCGGTGGTGGGGAATGCGGGGACGATTCCGCCGGCTGGCGCAGGGAACGACGGCGGGTATCTGGCGGGCTTGCGGCGGCTGTGCACTCAGTACGGCGCGCTGCTGATTGTGGATGAGGTGATGACGGGGTTCCGGCTGTCGCTGGGCGGGGCGCAGCAGGTGTACAGGGCGGATCTAAAGCCGGGGCCGGACCTGACGACGCTGGGGAAGATCCTGGGCGGCGGGCTGCCGGTTGGGGCGTTTGGCGGGCGGGCGGAGGTGATGGATTTCCTGGCGCCGCTGGGACCGGTGTACCAGGCCGGAACGCTGAGCGGGAATCCGCTGGCAATGGCGGCGGGGACCGCGACGATCGCGTACCTGATGGAGCATGAGGGTGAGGTGTATCCACAGCTTGAGCGCGTGACCCGAGAGATTGCGGATGGAGTTGCGGCGCTGGCACGCGAGGCGAATGTGGCGCTGACGACCAACCGCGTGGGGTCGATGTTTACATGGTTCTTTACCAGCGAGCCGGTGACCGATTATGCGACCGCGGCGACCAGCGACACGGCGGCATTTGGGCGGTTCCACCGGCGGATGCTGGAGGCAGGCGTGTGGCTGCCGCCGAGCCAGTTTGAGGCGGCGTTTGTGAGCGCGGCGCATGGGCCGGCGGAGGTCGAGCGAGTGCTGGAGGCGGCGCGCGGGGCGCTTGCGGGTTGAGAGACCGCGCCCCGAGGCCCCGCCGGGCGAAGACCCCGGGGCTAAAGCCTCCAAGATTCCATGAGCATATTCGTGGGGGGCCCACCCAGGGCTAAAGCCCTGGGCTACCAGCCTTGGGTTACCAACCCCACGCTAATCCGCCGATCGGGCGGCGGCCTCGAGTTCGGCGATTACGAGCTTCTTCATGCCCATCATGGCCTGCATGGCTTTGGGGTGTTGGATGAGCTCCATGATGCGCGTGGGCACGATCTGCCAGGAGAGGCCGAACTTGTCCTTGAGCCAGCCGCAGGCGACTTCGGCGCCGCCTTTAGTGAGCTTCGACCAGTAATAGTCGACCTCGTCCTGTGAGTCGCAGCGGACGAAGAAAGAGATAGCGTCGGTGAAGGGGTGGTCGGGGCCGCCGTTGAGCGCGGTGAACTTCTGGCCGTCGAGCTCGAAGGAGAGGGTGAGGACGCCGCCCTTCGGCACCATGCGCGGGTCGTCGATGCTGTTGTTGCGCAGTTCGCTGAGGCGGCGCGAGTTTTTGAAGACGCTGAGGTAGAAGTCGACGGCCTCCTCGGCATTCTTGTCGAACCAGAGGAAGGGCGTGATGCGAGAGTGGTTTCCGAGTGCGCTCATGGAGTCCTCCTTTTGACGAGTTGATGGATAGCAATTGAGTTTATTGGATGCGTCGAGACTGTCTCTACTGACTTCGGGCCCGATTGTGTGAGAGCGTTCAATCCGTGAAATGGGTTTGATCGTGCTGGGAGCCGTCTTCGCCCGGGCGCGCCGGGCGGAAGAGTTGGACGATGTAGCGGCGCAGGTGCTCGATGGATTCGCGGGCGATCTCCGGGCCCTGGGCGGCCTTGGCGAAGATAAACGAACCCTGCAGGACGGACTGCATGAAGTAGCCGACGCTTTCGGCGGACCAGGGTGCGTCGGGTGCGTAGAGATCCTTGGCGGCCTGGACGTCTCGAGTGAGGACTTCAATGTGCGAGGCGAGCGCGTGCTCGCAGGCGGTGCGGATATGGGGGTGGGTCGAGTAGGTCTCCTGGACAAGAGTGCCGAGCAGGCAGGTGTAGTCGGGCAGTTCGCCGGTGAGGATGGCGGCGCGGAAGTCAAGGTAGCCGAGGAGGCGGTCGACGGGGTCCTGGGCGTGGTGGTAGGACGCGGAGGCGAAGAAACTTCCGGTGCTCTGTTCCCAGTACTGGACGGCCGCAAGAGCGAGATCATCCTTGGTCTTGAAGTGGTGGAAAAAGCTGCCCTTGGTGACGCCGGCTTCGCGGCAGATGTCGTCAACGGTAGTGGCGGCGTAGCCTTTGGAGCGAATGATATGGAGGGCAGCATGGAGCAATCGGAGCCGGGACTCGTGCGGGGCTTGCTGCTGGGGCGAAATTGCTTGGGGAGTATTCACAATTAGCTTGTCTCCATACCAACTAGATGGTATGTTTACATACCAATTGGTATGTGTCAAGGGAAGAATGCACGCGGAGTCTTCACTTCCTGGCAGCCGTTTTGCCGGGGGTTCCATGAAAACCAACCAAACAAATGGAGGATAAGACGATGAAGCTGAATAAAGCGAGACCCGCCTGGCGGCGGGTCTCGCTGGTTAGGTCAGATGGAACGGGCTAGGCGGAGATGGCGGTTTTGAGGTTGAGGGTTGCGGCTGCCGGCGGGTTGGGCGTGCGAAAGACTGATTTTCGAGGGCCGCGTTTGCGGGCCACGAGGACGCGGACGCGTTCCAGCAACTCGGCGGGGGAGCATGCGCCTTTGGGCAAGAAGACGTCGGCGCGGCCGGCGCGATCGTATCCGGTGACGGTACCGGAGACGATCATTGCGGGGAGGGCGGGGTGGAGTTGTTTGGCGCGGCCGACCAGTTCGTTGCCGTCCATCTGCGGCATAAGGAGGTCGCAGAGGAGGAGGTCGAGCGAGCCGGGCAGGGAACCGGCGATGGTTTCGAGGGCGTCCAGCGGGCTGGTAAGGGCGATCACGCGATAGCCCCGGGTTTCAAGGAGGAAGGTTCGGACTGACAAGATCTGTTCGTTGTCATCGACGCAGAGGATAGTCTTCTTCGGGCGCATAACTTCTCAGTTCTGCCTGGAGGGCGTCGCGAACCGGCTTCAGAACCGGATGGCGCGATGCAGCCTGGCGGATGGGCGTCGACGGCGCGTTTGCTGGTTGGCGGGCGCGCTGGCGGGCGGCGTAATTTCTACCCGCGGTGTGGGCCGGTCAACTCGGATCCAGCGACCTGGGGATTGGCTCGACCGGGCCAGGCAGGAAAGACATGACTCTTAAGCTATGCCTCGGGGCAAAGCTCTCCTGTCGGCTCGGCGAGGAGCCGTATCCCCGGGCACCGGACGGGCTGATGCCCGGACGACGAACCGCGGGTTCGAGAGAAGCCGGTGGCGGCGCAGATTGCCACGCGGGTTTGGAGAACGCATTCGTTCCGGCTGGCGGAAGGCGAGAGAGCCGCGGGTCGCGAGCCGATGGGCCGGAGGAGCAGGTCCAAGGACAGGGACGGGTTTTGCCTGCACTAGCAGTGCGGAACGGTACGTTGGGAAAGCCGCGACTGCGAGCCGATGGCTTCTCTCAACTCAAATTGGTGAAAAAACGGAAATCCTTTACTGCAACTGCAACTGCGATACGTGTTGGTGGATCGAAATTGTTTATGTTTGATTCCTGGAGCTTGCTGTTGCCGAGTTCATTTGACTCGTCTCTCAACGCTCCCCACAGTACGGATAGGAACCCAACTTGACAACAGCGA
>Ga0224555_1005801_pt1 | contig 10040 bp, 8 predicted proteins | sample 714S23034metaG_FD_180687 | JGI IMG/M metagenome (GOLD analysis project Ga0224555, IMG submission 180687) | Peat soil microbial communities from Stordalen Mire, Sweden - 717 S2 30-34 | ecosystem: Environmental > Terrestrial > Soil > Wetlands > Peat | place: Sweden: Norrbotten County, Stordalen...
ATGCAGAATGTATATTGCGGCGGTGCGCATTGCGAAGGAGTTTGGCTGCGATGCGATCGGCATTCAATATCAGCAGGGATTGAAGGACATGACCTGCGCTTCCGATTTGGCCGAGGGAATGCTGAATAATGCTGACCGTCCGCCGGTATTTGCTGAGGGGACGCAGGATGAGTTATACGCGGGCGGCCCGCTGGCGCACTTCAACGAGGTGGATGAGTGCGCGGGTGTGGATGCGCTGATTACGAATCGCTGTTGGAGTGCGCTGGGGATCGATCCATCGACAACGCTGCACGATGTGCGGTGGGGTGAGCACTACACGGGAGATGGGCTGGACGATTTTGTGTGGGTGCTGCAGATCTCGGGGGCTGCGCCCGCGAATCATTTTTCAGGCGGGTATGCCGGCGCAACAAGTGAACGCCAGCCGCCGATGTATTTCCCGCTAGGCGGGGGGACGCTGAAGGGGATCGGCAAGCCGGGCGAGATTGTGTGGAGCCGCGTGTTTCAAGAGGGCGGCACACTGCATGCGGATATTGGACGAGGCACGGCGGTGACGCTGCCACTGGCGGAGACGGAACGGCGTTGGCGGGAGACGACGAGGCAATGGCCGATCATGCATGCGGTATTGCATGGAGTGAGCAGGGATCAGCTTATGGCACGACATCGCGCCAACCATGTAAACGTTGCCTATGCGCCCTCAGCGGAGATGGCGGACAAGGCGCTGGCGACTAAGGCTGCGATGCTGGCTGAGTTAGGGATAACTGTGCATGTTTGCGGGGAGACGCGGATCGGCTAGAGAAGCTTTAAGGCTCGATCCTAAAACGTTGATTGGATACTTATTTCGTTGGGGCGAAGCCATCGAACTGAAGATGAACCAGAACACGGACGGGAACGGCAACCCCATTTAACGTACCGGGCCGGTAGTGGGACTTGAGAAGTGATGCGAGGGCAGGTTTTTCTAGGATTGGCTTGTCACATTTGGTAAGCGAAATATCGGACGGCTTTCCTTTTGCGCTGACGGTAAGTACCACATCACATGCGTTTCCATCCGCGAGACGAAATGCAGCATTTCCAAAGCCTTCGTCTGAGAACTGAGTGATTGCAGGGGGAGCCAGGCTGCTGGTTAGCGGGTAAACCCCGTCGGTTCCTGGTGAATCGGATGTGATGCCTGGAGGAGCGGAAATCTTGTATCCAACAAGTGCCACGGGATTGTGAGCGCCATCTCGCTGATAGTTAATCTCAACAGTTATCCGGACTGCGACTGGCGTCCCGTCCTTAAGCGTGGCGGGCGTAAAACGGTATTTTGCAACGGCGTCCAAACTGTTTTTCTCGAATACCGGATCGTTGCATCGGACGAGCTTCAGATTCTGTGGCGTGCCAGTCGCGTCGACAATCAGTCCGATCAGACACAGGCCATTTATGTTCTTCGCTCTTCCGTCGGGAGGGAATTCAGCCTCCGGATCATGAATGGCGATAGGCGCTTTCACGCCATTTTCGCCTATTTTGTAGACGGCCTCGTCGTTTGCTGTTGGCTGCGCGGGTTGTTGAGGGAGGACTGTGCGTGCTGCGAGAACGAGCAGCAGCGCGATGAATGCAGGACGGTTCATGGGTGCCTTCGTGAATCCCTACGATGAAGTTATCACGCGACCCCGAATTCACGGAGGAGAAATGCGTAGTCCAGGGCGATCTCCTTCAGGTAGTCGTAGCGGCCGCTTGCGCCGCCGTGGCCGGCTTGCATGTTGGTGACTAAGAGTAACGGGTTGTTATCTGTTTTCAGGGTGCGGAGTTTTGCGACATACTTGGCCGGCTCCCAATACATGACCTGGCTGTCGTGAAGCGATGTCTTGACCATCATGGAGGGGTAACTCGCTGCATTCAGGTTGTCATAAGGCGAGTAACTGAGCATGTAGTGGAAGTAAGTCTCCTGGTTGGGATCGCCCCACTCTTCGTATTCAGGAACGGTGAGGGGCAGCGAGGCATCGAGCATGGTGTTCATGACATCGACGAAGGGGACGTGGGAGAGGACGGCGCGGAAGAGGTCGGGGCGCAGGTTGACTACTGCGCCCATGAGTAGTCCGCCGGCAGAGCCGCCTTCGATGGCGACGCGCTGGGGGTCGCCGTAGCCCGCGGCAGTGAGGTGCTCGACGGCGGCGATGAAGTCGGTGAAAGTGTTGCGCTTGACCAGCATTTTGCCGGCGTCGTGCCAGGGCTTGCCGAGGTCGCCGCCGCCACGGATGTGGGCGTAGGCCATGACGACTCCGCGATCGAGGAGGCTGAGGCGGTTCCCACTGAAACCGAGCGGGAGGGAGTAGCCGTAGCTGCCGTAGCCGTAGACGTAGAGGGGGTTACCACCCCACGGACGAAGACCTGTCCGCGGGGGCCCCGGACTGGAAGCCGGCGCTGCCCGCTTGTCTTTGCGGTAGACGAGGGAGACGGGAACCTTTGTGCCGTCGGGTGCGGTGGCGAGGACTCGTTCGCTTGCGTAGAGGGTGCGGTCGAAGCCGCCGGGGATTTCTACCTGCTTGAGGAGCGTGGAGACGCCGGTGGCCGGGTCGTATTCAAAGACGGAACTGGGCGTGACCAGCGACTGGTAGGCGTAGCGGAAGGTGGCAGAATCAAAGACGCGATTGATGTGCGGATGGGCGTCGTAGGCCGGTTCGGGGAAGGCGATTTCGCGGAAGAGCGCGGCTTCAGGGCCGTCGCCGGTGAAGCGCCAGACGCGCAGGCGAGGCAGGCCGTCTTCGCGCTCGCAGGCGATGAAGAAGCCGGCGAAGAGATCCACTTCCTCAAGCATGACGTTGTCGCGGTGGGGAATGCGCTCGGTCCAGTGTGCGCGGCCGGGCGTGGAGACGGGCGCGGTGACCAGGCGCAGGTTGCGGCCACGATCGTTGGTGCGGATGAACCAGAGGCCGTTGCGATGGTCGATGGAATACTCGTGTTCGTCCTCGCGCGGACTGATGAGAGTGAACTCGCCGTTGGGTTGATCGGCGGGGAGCACGCGCGACTCGGTGGTGGTGTGGCTGGCGGATTCGAGGACGACAAATTTGCCGTCGCGAGTGCGGCCCGCGCCGAGGTTGAAGCGCTCGTCGTCATCCTGATAGACGAGCATATCGTCAGCATGCGGCGTGCCCAGCATGTGACGCCAGAATTGGAATTGGCGCTTCTGCTCTTCGTCTTCAACGGTGTAGAAAAGGGTTTGATTGTCGGCGGCCCATGTGATGGAGCCTACGCGCTCGACTTCGCCGGGAACGGTTTCGCCGGTGGCGAGGTCCTTGATGTGCAGGGTGTATTGGCGGAAGCCGGTGGTGTCTGTGGTGTAGGCGAGCCAGCGGCCGTCGTCGGCGATGTCGGTTGCGCCGAGGGAGAAGAAGGTGTGGCCTTCGGCTAGCCGGTTGCCGTCGAGGACGATTTGTTCGGGGGCGTCCGCGTTGGAATTCAAACTCTCCCAGGTCTCAAAATCGAGACCTGGGGCACCCGCCTCTGTTTCCGGAGTAGGGGCTTTGGCGGCTGCTTTGCGGCAGTGGATGGCGTACTGGCGGCCTTCTTCGGTGCGGGTGTAGTACCACCAGGCGCCGTCGCGATAGGGAACTGAGACGTCGGTCTGTTTCACATGAGAGAGCATTTCCTTGTAGAGCTCTTCACGGAGACCGGCGAGGGGGGACATCACAGATTCGGCGTATGCGTTCTCGGCTTCGAGGTAGGCGGTGACTTCTGGATCCTGCTTGTCGCGGAGCCAGGCGTAGTCGTCGATGAGGGTAACGCCGTGCAGGGAGGTCTCGGTGCGCTGCTTGCGGGCGATGGGGGGAGTGGGGTGCGGGGTTTGAGTCATTGCTTCTTTAGTTTAGGGCTACGGGCAGCTTTCAGTTCTCGGCCTTTCGGGAACTTTCGGACTGGCTTCCGCGTACAATGGAGAGCGATGAAAGGCATTTATCGCTCTTCTATGACCGTTGTCCGGCTGCTGCTGGCCGTTCTTTTGGGAATTTCCGCTTCGGCTGCCCTGGCCGAGCGGGTTCAGGACCTGCCCAAACCCACCGATTATGTGAGCGATTACGCGCATGTGCTTTCGCCTCAGGCGATTGCGCGGCTGGACAGCATCTGCGCGCAACTCGACCACTCGGCTGCGAATGCGCAGATTGCCGTGGTGACGGTGCACAACCTGGATGGGGACGATTCGGCTGATTTTTCCAGCCGGCTTGAGGATCAGTGGAAGATGGGCGACAAGGGGTTTAACCGCTACGCGCTGGTGCTGCTGGCCGTCGACGCCCACAAGTACAGGATCGACGTGGGGTTTGGGCTCGAAGGCATTCTACCCGATGGCAAGACCGGGGATATCGGGCGGGAGATGGTTCCCTATCTCCGAGCCAACGACTATGACAGCGCGGTGAACCTGGCCGTGGGGTCCGTGGCGCAGGTGATCGCGGCCGACGCCAAAGTGACGCTGCAAGATGAGCCGACGGCGCCCGTGAGCCGGCCTGTGAGGCACCAGGCATCGGGCGGCAAGATCGTTCTGTTTCTGATCATCCTGATCTTCTTTGGCGTCTTTCACCTGCTGCGATTCCTGCTGGGATTTGGTTTTTTCCCTGGCTGGCGGGGCGGGCCGTGGATTGGCGGAGGAGGGTTTGGTGGCGGAATGGGCAGTGGTGGAGGCGGCGGATCAGGTTTTGGGGGTTTTGGGGGCTCCGGCGGCGGCTTTGGCGGCGGCGGGGCCGGGGGCGATTGGTAAGACCTGGACCAGGAAGTAGGGAATACGGATTAGGACATAGGGATTAGCGGGGCGTTGGTTCAAGTTTGTGGAAGGTGGCCTGAATGAACGCAGGCCGGAGGAGAAGAGGACGGTATGGGCAAGGGAGTATGGATTCTGCTTGGGATTGTGGGCGTGCTGGCGCTGGCCATGCTGATGGTGTTTGGCAGCTATGTGAGCGCCAAGAACCAGATGGTGGCCAAAGACCAAAACGTGAAGGCGGCGTGGTCGGAGGTGGACGTGCAACTGGAGCGGCGGGCCGATCTGATTCCGAACCTGGTGGAGACGGTGAAGGGATTCACCAAGGAAGAGAGCACTGTTTTCGGCGATATCGCGAATGCGCGGGCGGGCATGCTGAACGCGCAGGGGCCGGCGGCGAAGATTGCCGCCAATGGACAGCTCGATGGGGCGATCGGAAGGCTGCTGCTGCTGACGGAGAACTATCCGCAACTGCGGTCGAGCGAGCAGTTCATGCGCTTGCAGGACGAGTTGGCGGGGACGGAGAATCGCATTGGGGTGGCGCGGAGACGGTACAACGAAGCGCTGCAGGACTACAACACGTTCGTGCTGCAATTTCCGAACAGCATCTGGGCGGGGATTGCGGGATTCAAGCAGAACGACGCGTTCTTCAAGGCCAGCCCAGCGGCTCAGGCCGTGCCTTCAGTGAAGTTTTGAGGGCTTAGATCCAGGAATGAGGTAATTGCTCTCGGACAAGTGCGGACGTGGACGTTGGCACGACAGAGGCTGCGAAAAAGGGCAGGTTGAAGGTTGAATTTTTGGAAAATGGCGCAGGGGCTGAAGCCCCTCTCTCTCATTTTCAACAACTTGCGGCACGACTGAAGTCATGCCCTGATACAAAGCCTGTGAAAGCTACCGTTGGGGCGAGTTTTTCCGCAGCCTGTACAGCCGGTCTCCCACCCCACCGACCACCCAGAGGGTGCCCACCTGTCGGCGGGGATCCCGGGTCTCCCACCCCACCGACGAAGACCTGTCGGCGGGGACCCCGGGTCTCCCACCCCACCGACGAAGACCTGTCGGCGGGGACCCCGGTTCTCCACCCCACCGACGAAGACCTGTCGGCGGGGACCCCGGTTCTCCCACCCCACCGACGAAGACCTGTCGGCGGGGACCCCGGTTCTCCCACCCCACCGACGAAGACCTGTCGGCGGGGACCCCGGTTCTCCACCCCACCGACGAAGACCTGTCGGCGGGGACCCCGGTTTGGAGACGGCGCTACTCGCCGAAGAAACTGCGATGGTTGTTTTCACGCATAGCTGCTGGCGGTGGATTGGCGGTGGGCGCGCTCTTTTGCGATGCGGGCCACGTAACCACCTTCGTGCAAGGCGGCGAGCGGATCCGGAGACAGGCCGCGGGCTTCGCGCCAGACGGCGGCGAGGGGGCGGACGTCTGTCCAGAATGCGCCGCGGAAGAGCTCTTCGGCACCGACCAGGTCGCAGGAGGTTTGGAGGGCGGCTAGTTGCTCGCGATCGACGAGTGCGGCTTTGAGCCAGAGCTCCTGGGCGGCGACGACGGTCTGGACGGTGGCTTCGATTTTGCCTTTGAGGTTATGGCTCTGATCGATCATGAACGGCACTGCGTGCAGCAGTCCTTTGGACTGAGTGTCGTGCAGTTCGTGGAAGATGCGGAAGACCTGGTAGGGGTCGATGGAGCCGAGGGTGAGGTCGTCGTCGGCGTAGCGGCGATCGTTGAAGTGGAAGCCGCCGAGCAGGCCGGTGTGGAGGAGCCAGGCGACGATCTGCTCGATATTCTGCGCGGCGTAGTGGTGGCCGGTATCGACGAGAACGCGGGCTTGTGAGCCGGCCTTGCGGGCGAGGTGGGAGGCCATGCCCCAGTCAGCAATGTCGGTGTGGTAGAAGGCGGGCTCGAAGGGTTTGTACTCGATGAGCAGGCGCTGCGCGGGGGCGAGATGGGCGTGGGCGGCGATGAGGGCTTCTTCAAGCCAGGCGATGCGCTTGCGGATGGATTGCGTGCCGGGGTAGTTGGAGCCGTCGGCCAGCCAGAGGGAGATGTCGCGGCAGCCTAGCTGCTTTGCGATTTCAATGGAGTCGAGGACGTGAGCGAGGGCTTGCGCGCGGATTTCAGATGAGGGATTGCAGAGGGAACCGAATTTGTACTGCTGGTCCTGGAAGAGGTTGGGATTGATGGAGCCGGCGCGGATGCCGTATTGACGCTCGAGGGCCTGGACATTGGGGATGTCGGCCAGGCCGTTGGGCAGATCCCAGAGAACGTGGAGGGCGAGCGTGGGGGTGACGCCGGTGAGGCGATGGACTTCAGCGGCGTCGGCGAATTTCTCTTCGATGGTGGAGGCGGCGGCGGGTTGGGTGAACTTGCCGAAACGTGTGCCGGTGTTGGCGAAGCCCCAGGAGGGGATTTCGATCTGGAAGGCGTCGAGGGCCTGGGCGGCGCGGTGGTTGGTCGAGGATTCGGAGTGGGGCATGGTTACACCTTAACGTGCATCGCTTCGGATTCGTCGCGGACCAAGTCGTTATGGACAAGGATTACGTGGAGGAAGCGGGGTCCATGGACACCTTTGATGCGGGTCATTTCGATGTCGGCTGTGGCGGAGGGGCCGGAGATCCAGGTGACCAGAGGCGGCGGCTGCGGGCAGCGGCTGAAGTATTCAGGGAGAGTTTCAACGACCTGACTGGCGCGCAGGATGCAGAGGTGCCAGTCGGGCAGGAGGCTTAGGACGCGACGGCCTTCGGTGGGGCCGTGGTGCAGGACGATGGTGCCTGAATCGGCTATGGCGCAGAAGGCGGCGGTGACGACGCCTTCAGCCTGCTCGATTTCCGCATGGGTGAGGCCGTTATCGATTTGCCAGTTGAAGCCGGGAGCGCGCCAGTCGGCGGGAAGGCCGGAGGGCGCTACGAAGCGCTGCTTGCCGCTGTGGGCAAGCTGGGCAGCGATGGCGGCAGGGAGGGTGTTTGGAGTGGCCTCGACGACTTCGGCGTCGTATTCGCGCAGGCGCTCGATCAGGAGGGCGATGCGGGATTCAGGGGCGAGTTGGCCGTGGTGAATGTAGGAGCGGGGAAAGGCGGCGTAGGCTGCTTCGACAGGGGTGGAGACTGCGCTGGTTGCGGAGCGGATGTTGGCCAGGATGCGGTCTCTTGAGGCGGGAGGCTGGGTCATTGGGCCTCCTTTTTTGATTTGTCGGATTGAGATTTGCGGTCTCCCACCCATGCACCCGAGTGCCGGTGCATGGATGGGGCACCCGGCTTTGGTTCCGGATCGCTGGAAGACAAGACTGAGGGTCGGGTCTCCCCGGATGGGTTTCCCGGTTGAGATTTGCGGTCTCCCACCCATGCACCCGAGTGCCGGTGCATGGATGGGGCACCCGGCATTTCTTCCGGGTCGAGTGAGGGTGAGGATGTTGAGTTCGTCGGGCGGGCGGCGTACCACTCGCGGAAGGTTTGTTTGGGAAGGCCGCGGAGGTCGCGGGTCTGGGTCCATTTCGCGCCAAGGCTGGGCAGGGAATGTATCCAGCCGTCGCGGCGGGTGAAGAGGCGCAGGCCGATGCGGGCGAGACGCTGGGAGGCGTGGAATCGCCAGGGACGGGCGAAGATGAAGTCCGCCGCCTTCATTCCGATGTACATGAGGTCGAAGAAGCGAGCGGGCTGGTCGCGTTCCTGGTCGACGACCTGGGCGCGGAGATCGATGAGGACCTCGGGGATGTTGATTTTGACGGGGCAGACTTCGTAGCATGCGCCGCAGAGGGAGGAGGCGTAGGGGAGCGACTGGGCGTGTTGCATTTGCATGAGCTGGGGGGTGAGGATTGCGCCGATGGGGCCGGGATAGACGGAGCCGTAGGCGTGTCCGCCGGTCTGGCGGTAGACCGGGCAGGTGTTCATGCAGGCGCCGCAGCGGATGCACTTGAGGGTCTGGCGTTCGTTGGGGCGCGCGAGGATGGCGGAGCGCTGGTTGTCGAGCAGGACGACGTGAAAATGCTGCGGTCCGTCGCCGGGCGTGACGCCTGTCCAGAACGAGGTGTAGGGGTTCATGCGCTCGCCCGTGGCGCTGCGCGCCAACACCTGGAGCATGACTTCGAGGTCCTGAAAACGGGGCAGGACTTTTTCGATGCCGGCGAGGGTGATCATGGTGCGGGGCAGGGTGAGGCACATGCGGCCGTTGCCTTCGGATTCGACCACGGCGACGGAGCCGGTCTCAGCGATGAGGAAGTTGGCGCCGCTGATGGCGGTGGGGACGGTGAGGAACTTGTGGCGCAGATAGGTGCGCGCGGCGGCGGTGAGGGCTTCCGGATCATCGGTGAGGGCTTCAGCCTCATTTTTGGGGAGGCCCATGCGGCGGGCGAAGATTTCGCGGACCTGGCTGCGATTGACGTGGAGCGCGGGGGCGACGATGTGGGAGGGCTCGTCTTCGCCGAGTTGGATGATGAGCTCGGCAAGATCGGTTTCGAAGACGGCGACGCCGGCGGACTCGAGGAAGGGATTGAGCTGGATCTCGGCCGAGGTCATGGTCTTGATCTTGATGACCTCGGTGGCATTCTCCTGTTTCAGGAGATCGAGGATGATCTGGCGTGCTTCAGCGGCATCGGAGGCCCAGTGGACCTGGCCGCCGGCGGCGGTGCAACGGGATTCGAACTGCTCGAGGTAGAAGCCCAGGTTTTCGAGGGCGTGGGCGCGGAGGTCGGAGGCGGCGGAACGGAGTTGCTGCCAGTCGGTTTTTTCGGCGACGAGTTTGGCGCGTTTGGCCTGGATGACGTCGGTGGCGTGGGCTACGTTTTTGCGCAGTTGGGGATTGCGCAGCATGGGCAGGGCGGCCTGGGGAAAGGGCGGCGCGAGGGTTGGATCGAGCTGGGGGTGGAGGCTCATGCCGGCCTCCGATCGAAATGAAGTGGGATTCGGACAGAGAAGCCCGCAGGGGCTAAAGCCCACGTCATTCTTAGGCCATTTTCGGCACGACTGAAGTCGTGCCCTTTCGCACAACGAATCCGGCAGTCGTGCCCCTTCGCACATGGGGTCCGGCAAAATCTGGTGGATACAGAAGCGGTCACGCCGACACCTCGGCGGGAGAGGATTCGGTGGCGGCGAGAATTTCGGCGAGATGGATGGTCCGCATGCCGGCGTATTGGCGGTGCATGGCGCCGTTGAGGTGCATGAGGCAACTGTTGTCGAGGGCGGTGCAGTACTCGGCCTGAGTGGAGAGGATGTCCTGGAGCTTGGCGGCGAGCATGGCGGAGGAGACTTCAGCATTCTTGATGGAGAAGGTGCCGCCGAATCCGCAGCAGCGGTCGAGGTTGGGGAGCGGGGCTTGAGAGAGGCCG
>Ga0224555_1005802_pt1 | contig 10035 bp, 4 predicted proteins | sample 714S23034metaG_FD_180687 | JGI IMG/M metagenome (GOLD analysis project Ga0224555, IMG submission 180687) | Peat soil microbial communities from Stordalen Mire, Sweden - 717 S2 30-34 | ecosystem: Environmental > Terrestrial > Soil > Wetlands > Peat | place: Sweden: Norrbotten County, Stordalen...
TCAGCGTGCTCATCACGATTATTTCCGCCGTGGTCATGGTGGCGGTCAGTTACGCCACCGCCGCGCCGGATTACGGCAGAATCACGGGCCTGACCTTCGCCACCGCGACCAGCGAGGATCGCGCCAAGACGCGCGCCAGTTGGGGCAGGAAAGAGGTGCTTGCTTCGCTGGTGATCATGGCTTGCATTACGTTTGCGTATCTGTATTTCCGCGGCTAAAACATGATTATGTCTCCATGTTGCCATGGCAGTCCAATGACCAGACTTTTAGAGCGCCTGGTTGTCATTGGAACCAGTTTATGCGCCCTTGCCCACGTGAGTCGCGGGCAGGCAACGGCGCAGGCTGTCATTACCATATCCGCCGGCCAGCCGGGCGCGGTCGTGAGTTCCAATCTATTCGGAATTTTTTTTGAGGAAATCAACTCGGCCGGCGACGGCGGGCTTTATGGTGAACTTGACCTCAATCGCTCGTTTGAAGATGCAACGAATTCCATTCCCGGCTGGACGCTCGTGACCAACGGTTCAGCTTCTGGAGAAATGAGCCTTGACACCTCCATGCCCTTGAGCGCCACCAATGTTCAGGCGCTCAAACTGACGAAATTGGCAGGCACGGGCGGCATTGGCGCCATCAACGGAGGTTATTGGGGCATTCCAGTGACGGCGGGCGCGACTTACAACCTGGCCTTTTATGCGCGCGCCGCAAGCGGATTCAGCGGGTTTCTCACCGCGGCGCTGCAAAGCTCGGGCGGCGCGGTTTACGCGCAAGATTCAGTCGTCGTCCCGTCCGCTAACTGGCAGTTTTTCTCCTTTTCCCTGGTTCCCAATCAAACCGACCCGGCGGCGGAACTGCTTATGGAAATCGCGCAGAACGGCTCGGTTTACCTCGACTTTGTCTCTCTCTTTCCGGCGCAAACTTTTAACAACCGCACCAACGGGCTGCGGCCCGATTTGGCGAATATGCTGGCAAACTTAAAGCCCTCCTTTGTCCGGTTCCCCGGCGGAAGCTGGATTGACGGCAACTCCATAGCCGACGCCTATCATTGGGAACCAACGGTGGGCAATCCGGTCAATCGCGTTCCACGATATGATCTATGGGGTTACATGGTGGACAACGGCTTGGGTTACCACGAGTACCTGCAAATGTGCGAGGACATCGGAGCCTTGCCTCTGTTTGCCGTCAACTGCGGCATGGATGTGTCCCAGAACGCGGTGCCGACTAATCAATTGGGACCCTGGGTGCAGGAGGCCGTCCATGCCGTGTCCTATGCCACCGATCCCACCAACACGGCTTGGGGCGCGCAACGGGCGGCCAATGGACACCCGGCGCCGTTCAATTTGCAGTTGATGGAAATTGGCAACGAAAACAACGGCGCCGCCTACAACGCCAATTACGGACTGTTTTACGCCGCCGTCAAGTCCAACTACCCGTTCATGCGCCTCATCGCCAATTCCCAGGGCACCATTCCGACTTCCGCCCCGGTGGAAATAGTGGACGAACATTATTACTCCGACCAGGCCACCTTCTTTTCCTATGCGGCCAAGTACGATTCTTACAGTCGCGCCGGCCCCCGGATTTTTGTGGGCGAATATGCCGTGACTTCCGGCAGCGGCACGGGAAATCTGGCCGGGGCGCTGGGCGAAGCGGCTTTTATGACCGGCATGGAGCGCAACTCCGACCTCGTGGAAATGGCTTCCTACGCGCCCCTCTTTGCCAATCTCAGCAACGCGGATTGGAATCCGGACCTTATCTACTTCAACGGAACGCAGGTTTACGGAACGCCCTCGTATTACGTGCAGCAAATGTTCTCCTTGAATCGGGGGAATGTCGTCTTGCCGACGGGCCTGACGGTGCAGACGAACGCCGCGACTTCTCTTGTGCAAGGCGGCATCGGCGTGGGTTCGTGGAACACTTCCGTGCAGTATTCCAACATCGTCGTGACCAGCAATGGCATCACGCTTTACCAAAGCGATTTTGTCCACAGCGGAACAAACGGATGGAGTGTCTATAACGGCACTTGGAGCGCGAGCAGCGGATTGTATCAGCAAACGGCCATCACCACCGATTGCTACTCCACCACCGGCAACACGAATTGGGCCAACTACACCCTCTCGCTGCAGGCGCGCAAGACCGGTGGCAGCGAGGGATTTCTCATCCTATTCAATGTTCTCGATGACAATGACTGGACATGGTGGAACATTGGCGGCTGGAACAACACGCTGGACGGCATTGAACAGACTGTCAACGGCAGCAAGACGGCCTACGCGCAGGTCTCGCAGTCTATCGCGGAAAACACCTGGTATTACATCCGCATTGTGGTGACCGGAGCGCGGGCGCAGTGCTATCTGGGCACGAACGCAGCCCAGGCCGCCACCAATTTGGTGCAGGACGTAACCATCCCTGCCGTCAACAGCGGTGGATTTGCCGTTTCATCCACGTACGCCAGCGCCGCCGGCCAAATCATCGTCAAGGCCGTCAACGCGTACAATACGCCGATGGCGGCGACGTTTGACATTACGGGCGCCAATTCCATTGCGCCAAATGCCACGGTCATTCAACTCACTTCAGGCAGTTCGGCGGATGAAAACTCCATTGCGGCGCCGACGCATGTTTATCCGGTGACCAACTCCATTTCCAACGCCTCCAGCCATTTTTCGCTGACACTCCCGGCCAATTCGCTGTCCATTCTCCGGCTCAATGCCGGCGGCATAAATTCTTACACAAACCTGCTGTTGCAAATCCCTTCGCCCATCAACAGCGGTCAGTTGGTCGCCTCCACGGTTTTGGGTGAAGTCTCAAGCAACTGGGTCAACCTCACGGCCAATACCAATCATGCCATCACTTGGTCGTCGGCCAATACGAATGTCGCCGTGGTGGACATCTATGGCAACGTGGCCGGCGTCGGCCCGGGCGCCACGAGCATCATGGCCACTTATGCGAGTCTGGGTTTGGCCGCCACGCAAGCCGTGCAGGTTGCCTACGTGCCTGTCACGCTGGCGCATCGTTACAGTTTCACGAACGGGACGGCAAACGACCTCGTCAGCAATGCCAACGGCACACTGGTTGGAAACGCCACCATTACTGGCGGCCAATTGGTGCTTCCCAATACAACTTCCGCCGCGCCGGCCACGGACTATTTAAGACTTCCGTCTGGCATTTTGCTGAATCCTCTCAACGGCCCCGGCACCAATAACAACGACTCGGCAGTCTCGGTGGAAGCCTGGGCTACAATCAATCCCAGCCAATACACCTGGGCTAATCTTTTCGATTTTGGGAATCGCGATGCCAGCGGTCAATCAGAGTACGATATCCACGTATGTGTTCATTCCAGCGACGATTCAACGATTGCCGGGATTTCCGATTCCGACAACGCGAATGCCGACTATCAGTACGTTGATCTTGGTTCGGGGAGCGGCCTGGATGGCGCCACCAATGTGCATATTGCCGCGGTGTTCGATCCTCCGGGGGGATATGTGGCCCTTTACTTCAATGGCGTTCTGGCGGGCGCGAATGACAGCGTGACCATCCCAATGTCCGGCGTGCAGGCGATTCGGAATATCATTGGCGCGGACAATTGGCCCGACCCGGGAATGCGGGGTAGCATTGCCGAATTCCGCATTTACAGTGGCGCTTTGAGCGCCGCACAGATAGCCGCCACTGACGCCCTCGGACCAAGCCAGCTCTTAAGCACGGCCAGTCCGACACTCGGCGCCACGATCACGGGCACCAACCTGAGTTTGACATGGCCACTTGCCAGCGCGGGGTGCGTGCTCCAGACGTCCACGAATCTGGCCGCCAGCAACTGGGTGTCTGTCTCTGTCGCCCCGCAAATTGCGCAAGGCCAATGGCAGGCAATCGTGCCCCTGTCCGGCGGCGCGCAATTTTTCCGTTTAGCCCAATAATAACCTATGACTCCCTCAAAACACAAATATAGCTTCAACGCAATTCTTTTGGCTTCGTTCTGCACCGCCTTCGTCCAAGGCGCGCTGGCTCAGGCCAGCTTGACCGTTGACGCCGACAAGCTTGGGCATCCCATTTCACCGGCGTTGTGGGGGATTTTTTTTGAGGACATCAATCTTTCCGCCGATGGCGGCATCTACCCGGAACTGGTCCGCAACCGTTCTTTTGAGGACTCTGACAAACCAGAGTTCTGGACTCTGTCCGACACCCAGGGCGGCCAGAGCACGATTGCCATTGATTCAAGCAAACCCCTCAATCCCTACAACCGCCGCAGCCTGCGCGTGGTTGTGGACGGCTCCATTGCCATCGAAAACGAAGGATACTGGGGGATGAACATTGTCAAGGGTGACACCTACGCCTTTAAATTGGCGGGACGCGCGGGGAATGGCTTTTCGGCGCCTCTGACGGTGCGATTGCTCAGCGCGAGGGGCGATGAACTGGCCCGTGGCGAAGTGAAAGGCCTGGGTGGCGAATGGCGTTATTTCACGCTCAGGTTAACCGCCGTGGCCGGCGATCCCAAAGCGCATCTGCAAATTTCGGCCGCGGGCAAAGGCGAGTTCTTTCTCGACATGGTCTCACTCATGCCTGAAAAAACCTGGCACAACCACGGCCTTCGAACCGATCTGGCGGAATCGCTGGACGGACTGCGTCCATCCTTTGTGCGGTTTCCCGGCGGCTGCTGGGTGGAGGGCGATGATTTCGCCCACATGAACCATTGGAAGCGGACGATTGGCAGTATTGACGCCCGTGAACCGCTGTGGAACATCTGGGGATACTATGCCACGCATGGACTGGGTTTTCATGAATACCTGCAATTATGCGAAGACCTTCACGCCGCTCCCTTGTTTTGCATCAATGTGGGCATGTCCCATCATGAAACCGTGCCTGTTTCACGCATGGGCGAATGGGTGCAGGATGCCCTGGATGCGGCGGAATATGCCAACGGCCCCACCAACTCCCTTTGGGGCGGAGTGCGCGCCAAAGCCGGGCATCCCGGCTCCTTTAATCTCAAATATATGGAAATCGGCAACGAAAACGGCGGCCCCGATTACATCGAACGCTGGCCGCTGCTGGTCAACGCGCTTCGGCAACAGCATCCGGAAATCCAATTGATCGCCAACACCGATTTGCGCGGCAGGCCCTATCCAAAGAAGCCCGCGCCTGACTTGGTTGACGAGCATTACTACGAATCTCCGGAATCCTTCATGCACCGCGCGGATCAGTACGATCACTATGACCGCCGCGGGCCGAAAATCTTTGTCGGCGAATACGCGGTCACCCAGCATTGCGGCAAGGGGAATCTGCGGGCGGCCATTGGCGAGGCGGCCTTCATGACCGGCCTGGAAAGGAACTCCGACATCGTCGTCATGGCAAGCTATGCGCCGTTGCTGGTGAACTTGAACCACCGCGCCTGGAACCCGGACCTGATCAACTTCGACAGCGCCCGCTGGTACGGTCTGCCAAGTTATTATGTGCAGCAGATGTTCAGCCAGAATCGCGGCGACGTGGTGTTGCCTGTCAGCGTGGATTCTCCCATGGCGCCGGTCAAGGGCAGCGACGCGGGCATGATCGGCGTGGGCACTTGGAACACAAAATCAGAATTCAAAGACGTCAAAGTGACGACGCCCGATGGCAAGGTCTTGTTTGCCTCTGATTTTTCAAACAACTCCGACGGATGGAAAAAGCTGGGCGACGGCGATTGGACCGTGCAGGACGGCGCGATGCGGCAGAATGCCGAACGGGAATTCGTCCGCGCCCTTGCCGGGGAGCGTTCGTGGACGGATTACACGGTGACGCTCAAAGCGCGCAAGATTGGCGGCAAGGAAGGCTTTCTGATTTTGTTCCACGTTGCGGATGACGAAGACCGCGTTTGGTGGAACATCGGCGGATGGGGCAACACGCAGGACGCCCTTGAATCGGGCGGCACCATTGACCCGAAACCAGGCGAGATTGAGACCGGACGCTGGTATGACATCCGCCTTGACGTCCGCGGCCAGCGGGCCAAGTGCTTTCTTGACGGCAAATTGATTCATGACGTGGACTACGAAAACGCCCGCCCGGTCAAGGCGCTCTACGCCGTGGCGTCGCGCGAGGATCGGAACGGGGACCTGATTTTGAAAGTCGTCAATGCCAGCGCGGATCCGATTGAGACCGCCATTCATCTCAAGGGGACAACAACGCCGGCCCGGAGCGCCCAAGCCGTCGTGCTCTCTTCCGACAGTCCGTCGGACGAGAATTCATTGGAGGCGCCCGAAAAAGTTTCGCCCAAGACGCAGACGTTGAGCCTCAGCGGGCCCGACTTCCAACACACCTTTCCAGGCAACTCGCTCACCGTCTTGCGCATCGGCAAGCCCAATGGATCACCCTAAGCATGAACATTCCGACGAGGCGAACACGGGCCGTCTGCTGTGCCGCCCTGGCGCTCTTGATCCTGCGGCCAGCCGCTTCCGCGCAGACGCTGGCCCATCGCTATAGCTTCTTCAACCTGGCCAATGGCAGCACGAACGTGGCCGATTCAGTCGGCGCGGCCAACGGCTCCCTCAAAGGCGCCGCCGCCATCACCGGCGGCCAATTGGTGTTGAACGGGGCCAGCGGATGTTACGCCAATCTGCCCGGCGGATTGATCACCGGCGACTCCGCCGTGACCGTCGAGGCCTGGGCCAATTATGGAACGCTGGTGGCCAACTGCTACCTCTTCTCCTTCGGCAACACCGACGGCAGCGGCGACGGAGAAGACTACATCTTCTGCGCGCCCGATGCCGCGCGCATCACCATCAGCGGGGTGGACCCGGGCTATGATGGCGAACAGAATGCCGCTTGCGGCGGATGGTCCGGCCTGACTAATCTTCATATCGTCGCCGTCTTTAATCCGCCCGCGCGCTCCATGGCCCTTTACACCAATGGCGTCCTGGCCGGTGTCAACAATGCCGTGACCACCACCCTCGGCTCGGTCAACGACGTGGACAGCTACATCGGCAAGTCGCTTTACACGGCTGACCCGTATGCTCCAATCAAGGTCGCTGAGTTGCGCATTTACAACGGGCCTTTGACCCCGCAACAGATTGCGCTCGACGCCGCCGCCGGCCCCGCGCAAATCATCACCAACCCGGGCGCGCTGCTGTCCATGCAGTTGGAATTGACCAATCAGATGCTCGCCGGCGCGACCCAGCAGGCGGTGGCGCTGGGCAATTTTGCCAATATCAGCAACGTGTACCTTTTCACCTATGGACAGCCCAGTGTCGCCTCGACCAACTCGGCCGTGCTCGGCATTTCCTCCTCCGGCCTCATCAGCGCCGTTGGTCCCGGTTCCGCAACGGTCATCGCAACCTATGGCGGTTTGAGCGTCACCAACAGCGTCACGGTGACGGGATTTGAGACCAACCGCTTCATGTTTGACAGCTTTAGCGACGGTTTCTGGACCATCGTCAATCAAGGCAACAGCAACACCCTCACGGCCAATTTCATCGGTGCCAGCCAGGAGCCTTTCACCAATGGCGCGACGGAGCAGCAGTTCGAAGTCCTCTACAACCTCCAAAACGCCACCTTCCGCCTCCGCCAGCGGTCCAGTTGGGATTGTCTCGCCGCCCAGGGGAACCACGCGACGCCGGGCGCGGCGGTTGTGGCTGCCATCTACACTGGCGTCAGCGCCCAGCAATGGCGCCTGGTGGATGCCGGCGGCGGCGGCTTCCGCATCTTTAATGCCGCCAGCAACCTGGTTCTGCAAACGGACAACGGGAACCCGGCCCATGTCACCCTGGCGGCGCCTTCGGCCAGTTCCTTCCAACTCTGGCAGTTCAACTACCAGACGCATTATCCCAAAAAAGGAACGGCCGGATATGAAGGGGCGCCTTATACGACGGAGCTGACAACAAGCTGGGCCTACAACTACGACGATAACACCAGCGCTTCGGAAGCGGCCTCTTTTGATTTCGCGCCCATGGTCTGGGGGCAGTACTGGGAGTCTGTGAGCGATCTCCAGTCGCGTGATCCGGGGTGGCTTTCCAGTCCGAAGCCGTCCTACCTCCTTGCCTTTAATGAACCGGACAACAGCGGTCAGGCCAACATGAGCGCGGGCACGGCCATCAGCCTCTGGCCTTCGCTCCAGGCCTTGAACGTGCCCTTGGTCGGCCCGGCGATGCAGGATGAGCAGGATTCCTGGGAAAGCAGTTTTTATTCGACCATTGCCGCCGACGGCTATCGCGTGGATTACTCGGCTGTCCATTTATACGTCCCGCCGAATTCTTCCTCGCTCATCAGCGATTTGCAATCGGAGTATAACGCCTATGGCCGCCCGGTTTGGCTGACCGAGTTTTCACCGGTGGACTGGAGCAACTGCAAGTGTTGGTCGGAGGATGACGATTACAACTTCCTGGCCGAATTTATGTGGCAGGCCGAGAGCCTGGAGTGGATCAAGCGTTATGCGATTTTCCCGTTCAGCAACACAAACTCCAACAGCCCGTGGGTTGACAATGGCTTTACCGGCAGCGTTTTCCTTTCCGACGGTCAAACGCTTTCCCCTTATGGCGAGCTTTACGCGACCTGGGATGGCAATCTCACGCTTCAGGCAAGGACGCCTTACCTCCTCCATAATCTGGCCACCAGCTTCCGTTTAACCGCGACCAACGGCGTCAGCGCTCCGCGGGCCTCCACCATTTACGTCAGAAATGCCACCACCGAATGGGCTTTGCTGGCTTCATCCACCTCCAACAATTGGTATATCATCTCCTTGAACGATGGCCGCCGCCTGACCTGCGCCAACGGAGCATTGGGCCTCTCCCCGTTTGCAACCGTGGGACCGGCGGCGCAATGGACCTTCACCGGCCCGGACAACAACGGCTACTATTTCATCGCCAATCCGACGGCGGCAGTGAACCTCTACGCCTCCGGCACCGCGCCTGGCATCACCTTCAGCACGATAAGTTCCAGCACGAAAACCGACAACACCCGATGGCGCCTGGTCAAACCCTACCAACCCGTCTCCATCCCTGCGGTGGCGGCGCCCGCCGGCCTCTCAGCCTCTTCCGGGGACGGCCTCGTGACGCTTGCCTGGACTTCCTCCGACCGATTCTACAATGTCTATCGAGCGACCGTCTCCGGCGGCCCGTACACGCAAGTGGCCAACGCCCTGACCAACGCCACCTTCACCGACGGCGCTCTTGCCGATGGCGTTGCTTATTACTATGTCGTCACCGGACTGAACATCCTTGCGCAAGAATCCGCCTATTCCGCCGAAATCAGCGCGCGGCCAGTTTCGCTGAGCCTGCCGCAACTTGGTTTCGAGATCGTTGGCAACGGCATCCAATTCAACTGGCCCTCAAACCACGTCGGCTGGGAATTGCAGGCGCAAACGAATCCGCCCAATGTCGGCATCGGCTCCAACTGGGTCAGCTTGACCGGCTCGGGCGCCACCAACCAGATTCTCCTTCCCATCAGTCCCGCCGGCGGCAGTGTGTTTTTCCGGCTGGTTTATCCATGATCCATCAACCCGGCAAATGTTGTCGCATCCATGCTCTGCCATGTTTTTAACCCGCAACCGTTTTCGAAATACGGGCCGCCTCCGCTGCATACGTTTCAGAAGTTTCAGGATTTGCCCAGGCGGGATAAAAAATTTCCGTGCGGCGCGTGGTCGCGAGCCAATTAGGGCCGCTGTCGGGTATGCATCTGACAACAGGCCCGATGTGTTCAAGGCGGCGTTTATTACAACGACCTTGGCCGAAGTTCACTTTTGCGTTTCCAGACAAGGGTCCCGATGAACGCTCCGTAAACCAGCACAACGACGACATTGAAAGCAACCACCCCCGAACGGCCGATGACAACGGTTGCGACGCTGGTGCTGTCCATCTCCACAATCCCGTTCATATAGTGGCCGAGATTGAAATTCAGCAGTGTAATCAGGCCGGCCATGGCCACAACTTGCACCACTTGGCTAAAGTCGAGCTTGATAAAATACCATGGGCGACGCTTCCACTTTGGCGGTCAGATAAATTGATGACTTTTGGCCAGCTAAATTGATTCCGCCCGGCAGAGCTACCCGACTGAGATCAAGTGCCCGGACCTGCTGGTCGGAGCTTTTTTATT
>Ga0224555_1005803_pt1 | contig 10033 bp, 10 predicted proteins | sample 714S23034metaG_FD_180687 | JGI IMG/M metagenome (GOLD analysis project Ga0224555, IMG submission 180687) | Peat soil microbial communities from Stordalen Mire, Sweden - 717 S2 30-34 | ecosystem: Environmental > Terrestrial > Soil > Wetlands > Peat | place: Sweden: Norrbotten County, Stordalen...
TCGGGCGCCCGACCTTTCATCGATTGAGCGTGGGTTCCTCATAGGCACCCATTGTAGACGAAGAATCTCGCCTTTTCCATGGGGTAGAACCCGGCCTTCAAGTTATCATGCGCTCAGGAGTATCGTCGTGCCCCATTTGTCGAACCAGGCCTGACCCGATCACATAGCGCCTGGCCGGGAGCTGCCCCGCCCGTTCATCTTTGGCCAGGCGAGCCATTCTTCGGCCTCCGCCAGAAGCTGCGCCGATAATGGACTAGACTTCTTGAGTTCGGTGCTCTTCTAGCCTGAATCTATTGCCATGGACAACGCCCGGCTCGACAAGGTGCTCTGGAGCCTGCGGGTGTTCAAGACGCGCGCCATTGCCATGGCGGCCTGCCGAGCAGGTCATGTACTCATCGGCGAGCTCGAAGCCAAACCGGGCCGCGATGTCCATCTCGGAGATGTTCTCGTAGTGCGCATCGGTGTGATCACCCGCACGCTCAAGTTAATCGCTATACCGCGCTCGCGCGTCAGCGCGAAGCAGTTGCCGGAGTTCATGACGGACCATACGCCCGCAGCCGAATATGAGCGCGCGAAGCAGGCCGTAATTGAGCACAAGCTTGCCCGTCAACGGGGCATGGGCCGTCCTACAAAAAAGCAGCGCCGCGATATTTCGGATTTATTTGGGTACAAATGAATCGGTGATTTGGGGAGCGTCTAACACACCATGCGGAAGAGCTGGCACTCCGCTTCGGAGACCAGGAGCCTGGATTCGGCATTGAGGAAGGCTAAGCCCTCGGGTTGCGGCCCCCCTAGCCATTGCTGTAGCGGCCGGTTCGTTTCACACCCTCCCGCCCGCGCGAGCTCGCCGTGAGGGTTAAACCCCATGGCGGCAATCGTGACCACACGTGTACGCCTGCCTCGTAAAAAAAAGGACATCCATGAGAATTCGAAGCTATCGGCCCGAATCCCCAGCTTCGAAGTTGCGCCTGCTTAGAAAGTGTCTCGTCGAGTTTAAGGCAATTCATGCTGAAGCCCTTCGCATCCTGAACGAACTCTTGATTGCTCCTGCAGCCGAAATTGTTCAAAGACTGTGCCAGCGTTTCTACATAATTCAGGAGTACTTCGTTATGCGATACCATGAGGCGAAAGCCCATGCGATTTCCGCGCCGGGGCATGTCGAAGCTGCTCTATATTTAGGTTGATCCCGGGGTGGAACCTGATTGTGACCCGTAGAGCCGACTGTCGGCATTCGTTTCGGGCCATGACGACCCACAGGTGCCCAAATCGCCAGTCGATACCCCGCTCGTGCCTAAGGTCGGGTTAGACCCCATACCTTGGATGGCCGGTCGGTGATAAATTTGTTCAGATGAGCGCGACCATGGACTTCGATCAAAACGCCCCAATGCCGACAATCCAGGTTTCCAAGAAGACGGCCAAAATCAGCGCGGCAACTGGCTTGGCTACGCCGATCTCCTCGGCGATCGGCATAGGCGCGATTTGCTAGATGTAGATCATCCACAGTCACCTGTGATAGGCCGCAGACCACCGTACTTTTCCCTATGAAAAATAAAACTACAGAACCTATCCGCATTTCGAGAATGCCAGTCTTCTTCCGCCCGCTCGCCCTGGTCTTGATCCTCGCAGCGGGAATTGCCGCGATTAAAGCTCAAGATGCGCCGACTCCGACGGCGCTACCCGTTTCAGCTACACCCAAGGAAGCGGAGACGCTCTCCCATGGCGACAAACACTTCATCATGAAGGCTGCGCGGGCGAGCACGAATGAAGTGGCGCTCTCCCAGCTGGCCGACAGCCGTGCATCAAACCCCGAAGTCAAACCCTTCGCGCAAATGATGATCGCCGACCACAATCAGGCAAACTCCGATCTCAAGGCACTCGCTCTGAGCAAGGGAATCGACATCAGCAAACCGGTCGACGAGGGCAAGATGGACAACATATCGAGCCTCTCCCCAAAGTCGGGCGCCGATTTTGACAAGGCTTTCGCCAAGTTCATGGTGAGCGCCCACAAGGGGGCCGTGGATCTCTTCAAAAAGGAAGTTGCAGATGGCAAGGATCCCGACGTCGTAGCTTTTGCAAAAAAGTATGTCGACACCCTGAGCATGCATCTCGAGCACGCTATGGCCCTCGAGAAGACGCTCGAACAGTAGCTGCTCCGGGACTCACATTTTGACGTTCCCATTTAAGGGGGTCGGTCAAAGGCGAGAACACGTAGCAAATTGTATTCGTGCCGCCCCCCAAAACGAAGAAATCGCCAATGCCTCAAAGCGACAAATCCGGCTACACTGACAAGCAGGTGCGTCAGGCGGAACACATCGAAGCCGGCTACGAGAAAAAGGGGTTCCGCATGAAAACCGCGAAAGCATGGGCTTGGGCCACTGTCAACAAGCTCAGAGGCGGAGGTAAGAAGAGCGGCTCCGGTAGAAAGGCAGCATGAAATGAAACTGCCACCGTCAATCCAACCGATTTCCGAGCGATTCCCCTCCTTGGAGGAAGAAGAAGTGATGCTCACGCTCTATGCTCCAGAGGCCAAAGAGGTGCAGGTGGCTGGCACTTTCAATAATTGGCGCCCGGACGCCAACCCGCTGGAGAACAAAGGATCCGAAGGTTGGATCACACATCTGATGCTCAGGTCGGGTCAGTATGAGTATCGTTTCGTCGTGGACGGCGTTTGGATCAATGATCCGCAGGCGACGCAGAGCGCGACCAATCCTTACGGCGAGCTCAATTCAATTCTAAAGGTGGCACTCGATGACAGGGTAGACCAATTGTAAGACTCAAGATTCTCTAGTGCTTCCCCCCCTACTCCCGGCTCTGGTCGCTCTTCTGTAGTAGCCTTCGCTCCGCAGCGACCTTATCCCGGACGGTAGCCACGCTCCTGAAAACCCGGCGCGCTGTAGTCCTCTTATGATCGGCTGACAATTTCGCATCAGGCGCCAAATCAGGCCAGAACGGAAGTTTTCTATCATCAGGATCAACAGGCCGTGGTTTAGACCAAAATTATATTTAGATCGCCAAAAACCCTGTGGAGTTGAGTCACCGAACATGGGATTGAACGAGACGGCGAATCCACACGGGCCACGTCTCCCAACCTCGGTTTTCAGGAAATATTCGATCGTCGGCAGCACAATCTCCGGCGCGAACGGAAGTGACGCCACGGCTGCTCCCGCGGAGACCGTCCCGTCGTCCGGCCCAAAGGGAACTCCGCGCGCATGGTAGCCGAAAAAGCGCCTTTTACAGCCCTTGATTCGGCGCACACAGGGTCCGGGACCGTCGCAAGCGGTGATACCCCAGCTCAGTTCTGAGCGACACTCGAAACCCTGTGAATTTCTCCGACAGTATTCCCGCTGAACATAGGTGGCGCGACGGCTGTTCTCAAAATAGTCTATGGACTTCTCCCTCATGAAGTCGTCCTGTAGCCCGCGAAAATCGATCCAGGCGTGCATGAACTGGTGAATGAACAACGGCCCGGCGTAAAGATACTCGTAACCATAGACGCATCTCCATTGATAGGTTCGCGTCCAAGCGCGGTAGCTCTCGCAGGATAGGGAATGTGCTGCCGAACCAAGGGCCAAGAGATATAGTGGCAATCCCTCGTTGTACCCCCGCCAGCGATATTTCAAGAAGCCCTTTTCGGGGGAATACCCATGACTCAAGGTATGAGCGCGGTTGCAGGCCCAATCCCACTCTACTCTGCGGTAAAGCTCGTAGGCGCGTTCGCGCACTTCCCTTTCCCGAGCATTGTCACCGGAAAAATATTCGGCGGCGACAAGCATTCCCAGGATCAAGAGACTCGTATCCATCGTGGATAACTCGCATGCCCAGGCGCGCCTGCCTCCTTCCATATCTAGGAAATGATAGTAGAAGCCGCGATGGCCGGTTGCATCAGCCTCCGCGCCTTGCGAGCTGCCAGCGAAGAACCTGACCGCGGTCAATGTGCGTTCTAGCGCCTCGCCTCGGCTCATGATGCCGCGTTCGACTGCGACGATGTAGACCGCAAGCGAGAAGCCGGTGACGGCAATGCTTGAAGGAGACAGTCCCTCCGTTTTGTCGCGCACCAATCCGTTGGATGGATTGTATTCACGAGCAAAATAGCCGAATGACTCCTTCTGCAGTCGGTGCAGCATTTTGTCAGAGGATTGCGCCATTGGAGCTGTGAGGATGGAGTTGCGCGCGCGGCTTTCGAGCTGACCGGGCTGCTGAGTATCCCTTTTCCCCTGTGACGGCATTCCCTGATGACGCTCTAAAGGTTGCCAAGAGGTTGTCTGAAAACCTGTTTTTGCCTTCGCATTGGCGCGCATTTCTGCATTTTGCCTTCTGTTCTAATAAATTAACACTCAACTGCGTCAGCGTTATTTAGCAACCTAGCCTCATCGGTCGGCAGACGTTCGAATCCCCGTGGGGACGCCAGTTCTATATAACCGGCTTATAAGGTCTAATGAGTCTAAAAAGATCTAATCCCGCGGATGATGCCAACGCACGAAGATGTCGCAGACGATTCCTTAAATCCACAGAAGGCCGAACAGATCGAGTGTGCTGACGGTTTGAAACCCATTGGGTTCGCGTGGAAACGAAAGAAGTGAGGCGATGCAATGTCGCGACCCATTTCTGCGAGAATTCAATTTCATTTTCACCGACACCTCTGCTTCGAGCAAGGATAACCCATGCTAGGTGAACACCCTATGGATCGGGACGTTTGGCGGGTGTATCAATCAGACATCAACTATCCCGCCATCGGCTATCAATGTCTCGCTGCTCAAAGGTTCATGGCAGAAAGCGAGCAAACGCCCCGCTCCGGCAATCGACCATATCCCACTATGAAACCAAATCCCACGATCACTGTCCCGGCCCCCTCGCCGGGCGTCATGCCGGGCTCGATGCCCCGAGACCAGGAACAGGCCCCTCCGCCCCCGCCACCACCTCCACGCGACCGGCCGCCTCCAAGAGGACCGGGACCGGGTGAAGGCCGACGCGGCCCTGGCGGCCCGATGGATCCAGCGCAGATGATGCAGCGACTGGACGAGGCGCTGAAGCTCACCGACGCCCAGAAGGCCCAAATTGCCGACATTTCGAAGAAACAGGCTGATCAAGTGAGAGCTCTCCGAGGCAAGATTCAGGATCTGCAAAACGCCGCTCATGACCAGATCCGCGCCCTCCTGACGATAGATCAGCAGAAGAAGTTCGATGCGATGCCACGGCCCGGCCCGGGTCGCCCCCCACCCGGCCCAGGTGGACCGCGCGGGCCGGAAGGACCCGCCGGCGCTGGGACACCCCCGCCAGCTCCACCTCACGCGCCTCCGATGTAGCAATCCGGTAGGTTTCAACAGAATTGGCCTGATAAACTCAACGCGCCGCGTGTTGTTATTAACACGCGGCGTTTTCTTTCTCTCTGATGCTTCGTAGGCGACTCCACGGCTTACGGGCACAATCTCGACACTCATTTGAATCGAGATCGCAAATCTGACGCTCCAATTGAGACCAAAGCGTCTCCGTCGCGACGAACATTGCGTGGCTTGGACTGGCTGAATTTCTTCCTCTCCGACGTCCAGACGGGAGTCGGGCCATTTCTCGCGATTCGTCTGGCAGGCTACAAATGGAACGAAGAGAGCATCGGGGTCGCCCTTACGGTTGGCGGCATCGCCGGAATACTGACCCAGGCACCGGCGGGCGCTTTGGTCGACCACTTGCGATCCAAAAGGGCGCTGGTTGCTGCCGGGGTCATCGCTCTGGTGGCAGGGGCATTGTTGGTCGCGCTTGTCCCAACCTTTTGGTCCGTAATGTCAGCCCAGGTCTTGATTGGTGGCACCTCGAGCATCTTCGGCGCTGCCATCTGCGCCATTTCTCTCGGGATCGTAGGACACAAGCTTTTTGATTGCCGCCAGGGACGTAACCAGACCTTCAACTCCGCCGGCAACGTCGTCGCCGCAGTGTCGATGGGCCTTCTCGGCCATTTTGTTTCGAATCGCAGCATATTCTTCTTCGTTTCGGCATGTGCGATCCCAACCATTGTCAGCCTTCGCATCATCCGTCCGGATGAAATCGATTACGAGAGGGCGCGCGGCGGAAAGGGAGGCACAAAGGAAGCCAAACCCGTTGCAGAAGGCGCATTACTTAAGGAGCACCGGCTGGTCATCTTCCTCGTATGCGCTGTGATGTTCCATTTTGCGAACGCCGCAATGCTGCCGCTTCTGGGCGAAATGCTGGCCAAAGGCCAAGGCCGCAACTCGATGATGTTCATGTCGGCGTGTGTGGTGACCACGCAGGTTGGCATCGCGTAGCTTGCGTCATGGACCGGGCGGACGGCGGGTTCGTGGGGCAGAAAGCCGCTGCTGCTCATCGCATTCGGGGCCCTGCCGGTTCGCGCAATACTCTACACACTCACCGACAACCCGGGCGTGCTGGTGGCAATCCAGCTCCTGGATGGCGTGGCCGCGTGCATATTCGGCGTTGTTTCGGTCCTCGTGATCGCAGACCTCACACAGGGTTCAGGCCGATTCAATCTCACTCTCGGGACCGTCGGCACGGCCGTCGGCATTGGCGCTGCGCTAAGCCAGGTGATCGCCGGATCCATTGTGCATCACTTTGGCTCCACGGCCGGCTTTCTCTTCCTTGCCGCGGTCGCGTCGACCGCATTCGGCATCTTCTATTTCTTGATGCCGGAAACACGCGATAAACGAAGCCTGAATCCAAATCCATGAGCACGGTCCTTCTTCTGTTTTGTTCGAATGTCTTCATGACCTTCGCCTGGTATGGTCACTTGAAATACGGTCACGCGTGGCCTCTTTGGAAGGCGGTCCTGGTCTCGTGGGCGATCGCGTTGCTCGAATACTGCCTGGCGGTGCCAGCGAACCGCTTCGGTTATACGAAGTTCTCGGGATACCAGCTTAAGATGATTCAGGAGATTGTTACGCTGGTCGTCTTTGTTGGATTCGCGACCACGTTCCTGAAGGAGAAACTCGCGTGGAATTACCTCGTGGCATTCGTCTTTCTCGGCGTGGCTGCGTTCTTCGCTTTTGCGTTCAAGGCGCCCGAACCGGCAGCATAAGGTCCGAATCGGTGAGAATGACGCAGATAGTATCCCTTCTTCCCTGTGGCGGCGTTCTCCCAATGCTTGGCATAGACATCGCGCCGGGCGCCGAAAAGTTCGAGAATTAGGGCAATTTTATCTTCGGACCGTAGATTTGCCGATTGGCGGGCGGTGCCTTCAGCAAAAACGAGCGATGGAGTTTGCGCATCTTGAAGCTGGCGAAGCTCTCGCTCCTTAGCGCACTTTTGAATTTCCAGCGCCTAGATCTCCCGACGCAGTTCTTCGGTCCTGGTCATGCAAGGCGTCGGGAAAGACTGTCGCCAAACTCCGCTTAGGCCAAACGGAGCGCGGAATCCATCCAGGAAGCGCCCCGGTGACCGTTAAAAGATAAGTGGGTGGATGGTGGTTCCTCTGCCAGTGATGGCAGTGGGAAATTAGAAAACCCAAGGAAGCCACCATCCATGAAGACCTACGACGACAAGTCGTGTGCGGCGCAAGCCGTACCGACCGAGAACCAAGCGATATTTATGATGCTACTGCGGGACAGCCTTCGGGCGAGCGCTGAGCAAATGCTGCAAGAGGAGGTCGAGGAACTCTGCGGCCGCAGCCATCGGCCCGAGGCCGGAGCGCAGTATAGGCGCGCCGGCAGCGAGAGCGGTGCGTGCCATGCGGGAGGGCGCCGGGAGGCGATCCTACGACCCCGCGTGCGCAGGCAGGTGGGAGACGGCACGGAGCGCGAGCACGTGCTGACGAGCTACGCCGCGATGCGAAGGCCCGGCAACAACGCGGCCGCAGTGATCACGGCGCTCGGGGCCGGCATGAGCACCCGCAGCCAGGCGTGGGCCAGCGAAGGGGTCATGAGCAAAACGGCCGCCTCGCGCCACTGGATCGAGGCCACGGCGGCCAGGATCGTTGAACTGCGGGAGCGAGACCTGACGAAAACGGCCTTCTTCGGGCTCATGCTCGATGGCGTGGTCGTGGGCAACGGAGCGGTCGTGGTGATCGCCCTCGGGCTCACCTGCACGGGCGAAAAGATGACCTTGGACTTCGAGGTCGGCAGCAGCGAGAACGCGGTGGTCTGCACCGCCCTGACCGCCCGGCTCCAACGACGAGGCTTCGCTCCGGCGCCCGGATGCCGTCTCTTCGCCGTTCTGGACGGCTCAGAGGCACTTCGGGGCGCAGTCCTCGGGATCTGGCCAGACGCCCTCATCCAGCGCTGCCTGGTCCACAAGGAGCGCAACCTCTACGGCTACCTGCGCAAGGGTGATCACGGGGAGGCCGCCCGACTGTGGCACAGGCTGCGTCTGGCCCAGGGCGAGATCGCCGGCCGCGAGGCCCTGGCCCAGCTGCGAGCCTTCCTCCTGCCACTAAACGCCGCTGCCTCGATGAGCCTCGCGGAGGCCGGCGACGACCTCATCACCCTGCATAAGCTCAACGTCCCGGCCACGCTCAACCTCTCCCTCCTGTCCACCAACGCCATTGAGAACGTCATGAGGAACTACCGCGGCCAGACCGCCAGGGTCTCCCGCTGGCGCCTGGAGACCAACCAGATCTCCCGCTGGACCGCCTCCGCGCTCCTCCACGTCGAGCGCGGCTTCAACCGCATCAAGGGTCATGCCGATCTGCCGGCACTCCTGAAAAACCTCGCCCTGCCGTCGCTCACTTCCGAGGTGGAGGGGCTCCGCCCCTCCACACCTCCCCGAGCTATATAGCTCTTGTCCAATCACCCAATCCCTGAAACCAATCACTACGCCGCCATCCACCCTCCTCTTTTAACGACGCCAGGGACACGCCCTCCATCCATGCTAGGTCATTAGGGGGGCGGCAATTGAAACCGCCCTGCGACTATTCCCGGAACCGTAATAGCCTCGTCTATCTCCTCCAATCGCAAGGCGTATCCATCAAATTCCACCGTCATTTTTTTCAGTTGTTCATCCGTCACGGCCTTCAATCTCTTGAATCTGGCCGCAGGAAACCCGACAATCCTACCGTCGGTAAGCTCAACGTAGATCATTCTTTTCTCGGTCCATGCGCGCAGTACCGCAGGCTCGGCCGAAACGGAGGAATCAGCGAGTATGGCATTCATGGTATTTCTTGATAAAGGACTCTTGGTGCTCGAACACTAGTCGCTCGATTTCGCGAATGTCATGAGCAAAAATTCCGCGATTTCTGGCACACGACCCCAAGGCCAACCCCAACCCCAAGGCCGAGGCTGACTCCGTCGCCCACGCCAACACAGAGGATTCGAAACCGGGGCCAGAATCCCCGCGAAAGGCCACGACCAACCAGCTGCGGGTCTAGGGGTCTATTTCATGGATTCGATCTCGTTTCAGTTGGCAGGCCCCGGTAGAATCGGGCCAACACCAATGAGCCCTAGAATTCCGAAGTCAATGGTGGAGGTTTTCGCATCGGCGCTTCTGCTCGTCCCGGGAAGCCGAGCATCGCCGCTCGACACCCCGCCGTCGATCAACCCGGGCATCCTGAGCAAGAGCTGGAAGGCCGTCTGGATCGCTCCCGAGGACAGCAAACCGCTGGACTACGGTGTCTATCACCTGAGGCGCCATCTGATGCTCGCATCGCGCCCTGAGCGCTTTGTGGTCCACCTGGCCGCCGACGACCGCTACCGACTCTACGTTAACGGCGTCCCCGTGTGTTTCGGGCCGCAGCGCAACGACACCCATTTTGTGCGCTTTGACTCCGTGGACCTCGCGCCCTATCTCGCAGCCGGCGATAATGTTCTCGCAGCCTGCGTCTGGCATTTTGGGCCGGAGCGCCCCTTCAACTCGATGACGGTCGCGGCAGGCTTCATCCTGCAGGGTGACGGCCCGCTCGAGCAGGCGGCCAATACCGGGCCGGGCTGGCTCGCGATGCGCGATGAGTCGTATTCGCCAGTGGTGATCCCGCAGGAGCGGCTGCGCACTTTCATTGTTTCGGGCCCGACCGAGGCGATTGACGGGCGCGTCCACCCGTGGGGATGGGAGACGCCGGATTTTGACGACCGGGCTTGGC
>Ga0224555_1005804_pt1 | contig 10032 bp, 8 predicted proteins | sample 714S23034metaG_FD_180687 | JGI IMG/M metagenome (GOLD analysis project Ga0224555, IMG submission 180687) | Peat soil microbial communities from Stordalen Mire, Sweden - 717 S2 30-34 | ecosystem: Environmental > Terrestrial > Soil > Wetlands > Peat | place: Sweden: Norrbotten County, Stordalen...
CGGCCCGCAACTCCGGCAGCAATTAGTCCCGCGAAAAATGCTGCGAGTTCTCTGGCGTCTGACACGCGGTTACCGGTCGCGGCCCTGGCGCAGTCCTTATCTCCGATGGCGCATGGAAACCTACTGTGGCTTCCACGCAGAGCAGATCGGCTTCAGGGATTTCTGGCGATTTGCATGGCAGCGGCGGGCGGACCTGTGGCGGTACTTGCGATGGGCGAAAACGTGGGAGTGAGATACGCGGCCCATGTGGCGCTCGGCGAATTGCAATCGGACTTTGTTCCGGAGGCCGTTCCCTATGCGGTCCTCACGCCGCAGGGCGGCGATCCCGGGTCTTTTCCGCTCTGCATTGTGCTCGACGGCGGCGGCGGCAGCCGGCAGACCCTGGTGGATTGCGGCAGCCTGTTTGAGGACTGGTGGTCGGATGGATCGCTTGCTCCCATGGTGCTGGCTTCGCCCAGCGCGGGCATGAGCTATTACCTGGAGGATGCCGCGGCTGCGGTCCGCTGGGATGCGTTCATCGCGGAGTCTTTTGTGGACCGCTTGCGCGCCACCTGCGACGTCCACAGCGACCGCAGTTCGACCGTCATCACAGGGATGTCGATGGGGGGCTACGGCGCGCTCGTGATGCGGTAGTCGAGCCGGGATTGCGCGACAGCCAGATCACCGCGCGCAACAGGCTGCATCATGGGTCGGGTACCCCGGTCCCGCTGATCGGGCCGCAGCGGGATGCGGATCTGTTTGCGGCGAACAATCCGGCCAACCGGGCGATTCGAAGCGCCGGGCGGATCCGAGAGCCGGATCTGGCGATCTACATCGAGGCTGGGGATGACGATTTCATCAACGTTCACGATGGCGCGGAGTTCTTGCACCGAGTTCTGTGGGACTTGGATATCTCGCATGAATATCGTCTGACACGCGGCGCCGATCACGTGGGGCCGACGTATCTGTGGCTCGCTTCCGTGCTGCACGCATCAGCGCGGCCCGAGGTCCCGGAGGAACGGGTCGAGGGCGGCGCGGTCTCGCCATCGAAACCGGAGTGCGTCCGGCTGCTCAGTGCCCAGATGAACCCGTGCGTAAACTGACTGCGGCGTGCTGGCGCTTGCGCGCCCGTGAGCGGCCATGCACCTGCATAAAAAAAGCCGGGCGGTGGTTAGCCGCCCGGCTGGGGATTGCGTACTTTCCGCCGTTATCTCACATGCACGTAGACTGTGGTGGAAACTGGCCCGCCTGGGCCATAAGCGGTCAACGTGAATTGCGAGTCGGTGGTCGGATTGACCGTGACGCTGCCGTTGGCGGGCTGAGCTCCGCTCGGCACGAATGAGCCGGTAAGGACCACGGAAGTGGCGTTCTGGGTCGTCCATGACAAGACTACAGAATCGCCAGGCGCCGGCGAGAACGCCGGGTTGGCAGAGAACGTGAGGATCTGAACGGCTCCCACGCTCACTGTGACGACGGCTTGGGTTGGGCCAACGGCGTTGGTAGCCGTTAGCACATACGTAGTGGTTGCGGCCGGTGTGACCGTCGTGCAGGCAACCGCGTTCACCGTCCCGATTCCGGGCGCGATGGTGACGGTCTGGGCATTAGTCACATTCCAGCACAGCGAGGATTGGCCGCCAGTGGCAATGACCGTTGGCGAAGCCGTAAAGCTCAGCACGGTCGGCACCGCCCCGCCACCCACGGTAATGGTGACGGCGGCGGAAACGGAGGTGACCCCATCGGCGCCCGTAGCCGTCAGTGTGTATGTAGTGGTGGTGGACGGCGAGACGCTCTGGCTGCCGTTGACTTGCACGGTACCTACGCCGTTGTTGATGCTGGCGGTGGAGGCGCCCGTAGTGGTCCAGGACAGGATCGTAGACCCGCCTTGGTTGATGTGATACTGCGAGGCGGCGAAGCGTATGATCGCCGGCTTGGAAGCGCCGACGGTCACGGTGACGCTCGCGGTCGCCGTCTGGCCACCCTGCCCGGTGGCGGTCAGGTTATAGGTGGTTGTCGTGGTCGGAGACACCGTCGCGGTGCCTGCCGCATTGAGATTCGAGCCGACGCCCGAGATAGTCACCGAAGTGGCGTTGGTTACGTTCCAGGCGAGAGTGGACGACTGTCCCGAAGAGATCTGGCTGGGAGTCGCCGAGAACCGCACCACTTGCAGACCTCTTTGGGTGGTCACGGAGGTAGTGGCAGTGCCGGTCAGGCCGTCCACCTGATCGGTGACGGTCAGCCGGAAGCCGTAGCTGGTGGATCCCGCCGCGGTGAATGTGGCCTTAGCTGCATTGGCGCCGGATATGGCCACGCTGGGTCCGGAGACCTGGGTCCACGAATAGTTGAGACCATCGTGATCCGGGCTATAGGATCCGCTGCCATCCAGGGTGATAGTGCCGGGCGGCACGCCGATCTGGGGCGGACCTGCGTCCGCTATCGGAGCGCTGCGGCCTACCTGGCGCGTCAACAGTTCATACCGGATGCGCGGTACGTCCATTGGGACCGGATGCGTGAAGGTCGTGTATTCCTTCGGGCGCATGAAGTTGCCGAATTCCAACCCGACCGTCAGTTCGCCGGTATTCTTGTCCGTCAGCAGGGTGGGGTTGAGGCCCGCGCGGACGGTGAACGCCAGTTCCTTGCTGAAGGGCTGCACCAGTTTGATCTCGCCGCCCGGGCGATTCGGCGAGGAACTGTGGCTATGAATATAGCCGAAGTTGCCTTGAATCCAGGCGTCGCCCCAGACACCCACCTGGGTGTTGAAGCCGAGCTGGTTCATGGGACGCGCGTAGGTTTCGATGAACGACGTCAGGCCCAGCGGCGTAGTGGTGAGCGCGCCGGTATTCTTGAAGCCTTCCGTGCCGTAGAAACCGACCCGGCCGCGGCTGAAGATATAATCGAGCAGGAAGGCGCCCTGCGCCATGCTGCCGCCATTTTCGTATTCGCCGAACCGGATGTACTTGAAGCTGGAGAACAAGCCCGCCTGCAGGTGATCCCAGCGGTTGACCAGACCGATGTCGAACTGGCCTTCCTGACGGCCGGGATAACGCAGGTACTCGCCTTCGGCCTGAACAGCGTGCGATCCATCGCCGCCAAATGGCGAGAAGAACTGGCCGCGGCCCTGGATCGTGACGTCGCCCGAGGGCCGGTTGCCCATGGTGGGACCAATGTCGAGGCCCAATAGCGAGAACTTCTTGTTGCGTTTCTGCGCCTCGTCCAAAGCATCGGTGCCGGCCTTCTCGGCGACAGCCACGGTTTCCTCCTTGGATAGCGGCTTGGGCAGACCGGCGACCTTATCCTCCAGCGCTTTCTCCTGGTTCTGGACCTCGGCCATCTGGCCCTTCAGGCGGTCGTTCTCGCCCTTGAGATCGCGCAGCGCCGCGAGAATCTCGTCCAGCCGATCAAGCCGTTTCAGGATGGCGGTGCAGCACTCCTCCTGCTTCTTGAGCAGCTCCGCCAGTGTTGGCATGACCTCCGTCGCTCCGCCGGCAGCCACGATTTTGCCTTGGCCGTCGGTGACGGTCATGACCACGCGCCGGTTCATGAAGCGGCCTTCCTTGCTCTTGTTGTCGACTTCCGGATCCTTCTTGCCGTCGCCAGCCGTTGTGACCTGGTCAGCCGCTGCTCCGTATTTCAGCAGGAAGTCGCGCACGGTTTCGGCGCGCCGCATCGCCAGCCGGTCGTTGTAACGCGCGGAACCCACGAAGTCGGTGTTCCCGACCAGCTTCACGTGGTAATCGCGATGCTGGCCCAACATTTCCGCCAGCCGCAAGAGGCTCGGATATCCGTCCGAGAGGACGGAAGAATTGAATTCGAAGTTGATCTCTTCCCATTGATCTTTGGTCTGACTCTGACTCGAGGTCAAACCCTGGGCGAACAGGCACGTTGAAAACACACCAATCGCGCCGATCGCCGCCAGTTGTTTCATCATGAGTACCTCCTCAATATTTCAGCATGCACGCGAGACTTTTTGATGCGAATGCACACAAAAAACCTTAACATCTAGGATACACCGGTAGCCTTCCCATATCTACAACATTTTGCGGTGCTTAGTCAACACATTGGGCGTTCCCGCACACAAAATGGGATAATGGCAGGTGTAGCCTGCCGGATGGGCAGCCGCCCGGAAACGGGAGGAAAGTCCGGTCTCCACAGGGCAGCGTGCCGGCTAACGGCCGGGAAGGGTTCTGGCGACGGAGTCCTTACGGAAAGTGCAACAGAAAATATACCGCCCGATTTTCGGGTAAGGGTGAAATGGTGCGGTAAGAGCGCACCGCGGACGGAGCAATCCGGCCGGCAGGGCAAACCCCACGCGGAGCAAGACCAAATAGGAGAGGAGGAGCGGCCCGCTCCTATGAACTCTCGGGTAGGTCGCTAGAGCCGGGCAGTAATGTCCGGCCCAGATGAATGGCTGCCGCCCGCAAGGGTACAAAAACCGGCTTATAGTCCGGCAGGCTGCATGGTATGGAGGGCGGGCTTGAGCCCGCGCGGGGCTTTAGCCCCGCTCCCCGAACTTGTGATAATCTCATCAGCATCATGAAACATGCGTGGCTGTTGCTGCTTGCTCCTCTCCTGCTGGCTGAAGAGAAGGTGGATCTGTACACCGTCAATCGCATCAAGGCTGAGGAATTCCAGAATTCCAAGGTGATGGAAAACGCCTTTTACCTGTCCGACGTGTACGGTCCCAGGCTGACGGGCTCTCCGGGTCTGAAAGCAGCCGCCGAATGGGCAGTCCGCCGCATGACCGAGTGGGGGCTGGCTAATCCCGGTATGGAGAAGTGGGGACCCTTCGGGCGCGGCTGGACTTGCGTCCACTTCAGCGGGAGCCTGAAGGAACCGCAGTATGCGCCGTTGAACGGTTTCGCGCGGCCCTGGTCGCCGGGCACGAACGGTCCGGTTTCGGGAGAGCCGATACTGGCCATCCTCAGGACCGATGCGGATCTCGACAAGTTCAAAGGGAAGCTCAAGGGCAAGATCGTGTTGTTGGAGGATCCCGCGCCGCTGGCCTCGGAAACCGAGCCGGCGTTGAAGCGCTTCACCGACGCCGAACTGGCGGCGGAGATGTTGGCGCCCGATCCTTCGGCGCGTTCGCCCTTTGCCAATCCGATTCCGCTCGTTCCCGGACAACCGGCGCGCCCGGGCGGGCCGGCCGCGGGGCAGCCCTTCGGTCCGGAAGCGCGCGAGGCGCGCGAGAAGTTTCGCGACAAGGTGAACCAGTTCCTGACCGACGAGGGCGTGCTGGTGACATTGTCGCCGAGTTATCGGGCCACCAGCGGCATCGTGTTCGGCGCAGCCGGAGGATCGCAAGATCCCAAGAAGCCGGTGCCGCCGCCATCGGTAGCGCTGGAAGTGGAGCAGTACAACCGCATCGCGCGGCTCCTCGACAAGAAGATTCCGGTGACCCTGGAGTTCGACATTCAAAACAAGTTTCTGGACGACAACCAGGATTCTTTCACGGTGACCGGCGAACTGCCCGGCACCAGCAAGAAAGACGAACTGGTAATGCTGGGCGGGCACCTGGACTCCTGGACGGGCGGCACGGGCGCGACCGACAATGGCGCCGGGAGCGCCGTGGTGTTGGAGGCCATGCGCATCCTGAAGGCGCTGGATCTGAAGATGGCGCGCACGGTGCGGGTGGCTTTATGGACCGGCGAAGAAGAGGGACTGCTGGGGTCGCGGGCCTACGTGAAGGAGCACTTCGCGGATCGCGAGACGATGGCGCTGAAATCGGAGCATGCCAAGCTGTCGGGTTACTTCAACCTGGACAACGGCACCGGCAAGATCCGCGGCGCCTATCTACAAGGCAACGACATGATGCGGTCCATCTTCCAGGCGTGGCTGGACCCGTTCAAGGATTATGGCGCGAATACGGTTACCATCCGCAACACGGGCGGGACGGATCACCAGTCGTTTGACGCGGTGGGGCTGCCGGGCTTCCAGTTCATTCAGGATCCGCTGGATTATTCGTCGCAAACCCATCATTCGAGCGCCGACGTATACGACCATTTGCAGGCCGGCGATTTGATGGAGGCATCCGCCATCATGGCGGCGGTGGTCTACGACGCTGCCACGCGCGACGAGATGCTGCCGCGCAAGCCGTTGCCGAAACCTCAGCCGCCAAGACCGAAGACAGAAGACAGAAGTCAGAAGTCAGAATAAAGACTCCGGACCGTGGCATCGCCGGCTGTTATTCTGTCTTCTGACTTCTGTCTTCTCAACATCGACGGTCTTTGTCGATGTTGGCGCCGCAGGCGCCCAAAAAAAGACCGGGCGCTCGTTAAAGCGCCCGGTTGAGGAGCACCTGCAGGTTGCTCGGAGGTTTACAACCCGCAGGGGTGGAGGAGACCTTCGATTACCCGAGCAAACCCCCATGGCCCAGGCAGCCCACTTCCCAGCCTGAGACCCGGTAACGGGCAAGCAATGGGGGAAGGACCAAGTCTACCACATTCGCTTTAGCGGAACGGAAGCAACCTGGAGCCGAAATCATGGGGACATCATCTTTATAGGACAGCAGCAGAAGGTTGCCCGGCTCGACTGGCGCCAGGAAGCGTTCCACGTGGCCGCCAACCTTCTCCATGGCCCGCCCGACGACGTCTTCCGGACCTGCCGGCGCGGTGGTGGACGCGATCATGATCACGGCCGGTTTCGAACGCAGCAACTGCTGCATGCACCTGCCGACCGACGCCTCGTCCTCGGTGCAGGAGAGGACGAAACTGGCGGACACGCCGAAGCGCTCGAGCCGCTGGTGCATGATGTTCTCAAACAACTGGCGCGCGCGGTCGCCGTTGAGCGGATCGGTATACAACACGCCCACGGCGGGATTCCTTATGGGCCGCGCCTGTAAGATTGGACCGCGCTCTTTCAGGATCCCGACGACGGCGTCCAACTGGGTGCGGGAAACGGCAAATGGCGCGCTCTTCACGGTCGCAATGCGCTGACCCGGCATGGCGAAGCTGAAATTGAGCGCCGTGGCGATGACCACGCTGGCCGCGCAGTTGATCTGCTTCAGCAACTCGTCGTCCACCAGCACGCAGCATTTCTCGGTGGCCTGCAGATTGGCCCGGCCGCCCGCCGCCAATCGGATCTCGAAGCTGCCGCAGCCCATCTCGCTGGCTACCGCGCAGACGGCGTCGTCTTCGCCGACCTCGCCTTCCTCCAGTTCGGTCACCCAGATGGATGCCATGCCTTCGGATTCAAGAACGCGAATGTCGTCGTCGCTGATTACATGGCCCTTCGCCAGCAACTTCTTTCCGCCAGGGCGAAAGACGGTGCAGCACAGCACCCGACCATTCGATGATTTCACATCAACCGTTTGGGCTCGCATGATTCCCCCACTTCAGGTATTACGGATTGGTTTATCCTAATCCAGAGTATAGTACATGTGAGGTAGGATTTCACATCAGGTTGCGATTATTTATTTCGGATGACAGTATGCGGTTCCCTCATTTGAGGGTATTCTACGGAGTGGCAGGGGAACTTGCGCGCAACACAGGCAACTGAACCAAGGCGGATTCCTCAAGCTCGCGATCGCGCTGAAAATGTCTGCAGTACTCCGGACGAAGGACGCGCATCACCGCGATTTCGTCGCAGCATTGGAACTTCGGGCAGCGCACGCAATCCTTCCAGGCCTTGAGCGGCAACTCGCCGCGCTCCACTTCCTCGAAACTCATTTTGCGGAAGAAATCCGCCACGTAGGTGAAGGCGAATACGGCGTCGAGCGAGTAGCTGGACGCTTCGCGGACGAGCGCCTCGATGAGCCGCCTGCCGATGCCGTGGGTCTTGGCGTCTTCGGCCACCGCGAGCGAGCGAATCTCTCCGATGTACGGCGTGTAGAAGTGCAGCGCGCCGCAGCCCACCAGCCGTCCGGCCGTTACGATGACCGAGAAATCCCGGATGTCTTCGGAGACCTCCATCTCGGTGCGCGGCAGCATAATCCCTTTGGCCGCGTAGCCGTTGATCAGTCCCAGAATGGGCCCGATATCGTGCATGGCGGCTTTGCGGACCACGCAGTCATCGGGGGCGCCCGCGCGCCCGGCGTGCTCTATGATGCCATCTTCTTGCAGACCGCTGATCATCCGGCGCAGACCTCCTCGACGGCCAGGCGCGTGCCCACTTCTTCGCCAGCCAGTATTCGTTCCAGAACGCCATCGGCCGCGCCCGCGCAGATCCGCACTTGCGGCACGCCCTGGGCGAGCGCGCTGTGCGCGGCGTTGAGCTTGGCCAACATGCCGCCAGTGGCGATGCCCGCGGCGATCAGCGACTCGCTGCGCGCCATGGTCAGCCGCGCCAGGAGGCGTTTTTCGGCGTCCAAAACGCCTGCCACGTCGGTGAGAAAAATCAATTGGTCCGCGCCGAATGCCACGGCGCAAGCGACCGCCATTTGATCGGCGTTGACGTTGTAGAAACGGCCCTCCCGGTCCCCCGCCACGCACGCCACTACCGGCAGGAAGCCGCCCGCCAGCAGCGCATGGAGCAGCGCCGGGTCGGCGCGGGTGACACGCCCAACGCTGCCCAGCGACGGGTCCAGTTGCTCGGCTTCCACCAGGCCCCCGTCGATGCCGGATACGCCGGCGGCGCGCGCGCCTGCGCGGTTCCCCGCTTGGTTCAAAGCCGCGACCAGTTGGCGATTGACGCTGCCGGCGACCACCTTGACGACGGCATCCAGAACCTCCGGCGTAGTGACGCGGAGTCCGTTGACGAACCGGCTTTCGACGCCGCGCTCGGCGAGGTAGCGCGTCAGTTGCCGGCCGCCGCCGTGTACGATTACTATCTGTATGGCGGGCGGGACGGCGCGCACGATGGCGGCGATCTGGCGCGCCAGCGCCTCGCGCGTCGAGTCCACATCGAGAAGCGTGCCGCCGAGTTTGACCAGCAGTTTCACAGCAGCCCCTCCGTCTCCGGATACCCGAGCAGCAGATTCATGTTCTGAATCGCCTGCCCGGCCGCGCCCTTGACCAAGTTGTCGATCGCACTGACCACCACGGCGCGTCCAGTGGCGGCGTCCACGGCGACTCCGATATCGCAATAGTTGGTGCGCACCACTGCGTGCAGGTCCGGCAGGTGGCCGGCGGGATACAGCCGGATGAAGGCTTCCCCGGCGTAGCGCTGCGCGTAGATAGCCAGCAGATCGGCGGCACTGGTGGACCGCTGCGCGCGGAAGTAAATGGTCTCCAGGATGCCTCGGTCGACGGGCAGAAGCTGCGCGGTGAAGCTGAACTCGCGCTCCTCCAGGCCGGAGATCATGAGCACCTCGGGGACGTGCCGGTGGTCGAGGACGGAATAAGCCGAGAAGTTGCCGGTGACCTCGCAGAAGCTGGTCTTGAGGGTGGGCTTGCGGCCGGCGCCGCTGACGCCGGACTTGGCATCGCACACGATCCCGGCGGCGCGGTCCACCACGCCTGCTTCGAGGAGCGGCCGAATGGCCAGGTTGGCCGCCGTGGGATAGCAGCCCGGGTTGGCCACCAGGCGCGCGGCGGGGATGCGATCGCGGCAGAATTCCGGCAGGCCGTAAGCGGCTTCCGCCAGCAGTTCGGGCTGCGTGTGAGGTTCCTTGTACCAGGCAGCGTAGGCGGCCGGCGTGCGCAGGCGGAAAGCGCCGCTCAGGTCGATGACTTTGGCGCCGGCGGCGAGCAGGGCGGGCGCCAGTTCCATGGAAACTTGGGGTGGGGTGGCGAGGAAGACGATGGAGATTCGCTCGGCAAGCACGGCCTCCGGTGTGCAGGGCGCGTGGCGGGGGCCGGATGAACCTTGGGGGCGAGGATGGGCGGCGGCGTCTTCGCGGTGTTCGAGCAGGACCGCGGTGACGCGCGGATGGCGTTGGAGGAGGCGGGCGAGTTCGGCGCCGCTATAGCCGCGATGGCCGACGATTCCGGCGAGGGGGTCCATTGGTTAATTATTCACTATTATGTATAAATATACCACGCCGACTAGTGGGTAGTGGTGTCAGGTTGTGTTGGTTAAATATTCACCGGTTAGCCTAGCGCTCCCGTTTGCCTTTTTCCCAGCCTAACACCCCGGCCACGGCCATCGAAATCAGCCAGCCAACCACGAGCACGGTCG
>Ga0224555_1005806_pt1 | contig 10030 bp, 10 predicted proteins | sample 714S23034metaG_FD_180687 | JGI IMG/M metagenome (GOLD analysis project Ga0224555, IMG submission 180687) | Peat soil microbial communities from Stordalen Mire, Sweden - 717 S2 30-34 | ecosystem: Environmental > Terrestrial > Soil > Wetlands > Peat | place: Sweden: Norrbotten County, Stordalen...
GGGCAGCTTGAAATTGAGCGCCGTGCCGGTGCCGGCTGCGGATCAGACCAACGCGGTGGATTTGTTCATTCACACCACGATTTTCGTCATCGTGGACAAACACGCGCGGCTGCGCGGCTCGTTTGAGACCGTCGGCGACGGCCTGGACTGGACGAACACCGTCCGTCCGCGCATCGCCGCCGCCGTGCGCCAACTCGAACGCGAGCCGTGAGCCTCCCCGACTTGCCCGCCATCAACGCCTCGCTCAATGGCTTGAGCGCGGTGTTCCTGGTCGCCGGTTTTGTCTTCATCAGGTGCGGAAACAAAACTGCGCACCGCAACTGCATGGTGGCGGCGTTCGTCACCTCGATTGTTTTCCTGGCGTGTTACCTCACCTACCACACCTGGCTCGCCGTGGTGCTGCATCAAGGCCCGACGCGGTTCCTTGAACCGCAATGGTTCCGCCCGGTCTATCTGGCAATCCTGCTCACGCACACCGTGCTGGCGGTGGTGATTGTGCCGATGATTTTAATCACGCTGAACCGCGCGCGGCTGCAACGCTTCGAGCTGCACAAAAAAATCGCGCGCTGGACATGGCCACTGTGGATGTATGTGTCCGTGACCGGCGTGGCGGTTTATCTGTTGCTCTACCAGATTTTCCCGCAAACCAAACCGTAGCCGCCGACGTGAGGATTTTTTGAATGTCAACCACCGCCAACGTCACGATTCACCGAAGCCAGTTTCCAGAAGCTGTCCGTCGTGATTTGCTGGAATCGCTCCGCGCGCGGCGCGTGAACCACAAGTTCCACTACGACAGCGTCAAGCAGACGCAGAAATGGCTGGCGCTGCATCAGGCTTACTCGCCGACGCGGAACGACGCGGATTGCCGGGTGATTTACGAAAAGGGTTTTGCGGCTGCGGCGGAAAAAATCCGGGCCAAGCGGGTTCATGTCATCGGCCTCGGCTGCGGCGGCGGGCAAAAGGACGCGCGGTTGCTGAAATTGCTGAAAGCGCGCGGCAGTAAAATCTTTTATACGCCATGCGATGTCAGCGCGGCGATGGTTCTGGTCGCGCGCGAAACCGCGCTGGCCGTTGTGCCGGAGAAAAATTGTTTTCCATTCGTCTGCGATCTGGCGACGGCGGACGATTTGGCTGAAATGGTAGGGTTGGCGCGCTGCGCCGACCGGACGCCGCAGCGCGGCGTCCCTACCGTGCGACTCGTCACTTTCTTCGGCATAATCCCCAATTTCGAGCCGGAGGAAATTCTGCCGAGGCTGGCGTCGCTCGTCCGGCGAAAGGATTTCCTGTTGTTCAGCGCCAATCTCGCGCCGGGAACCAATTACATCGCCGGAGTCAAAAAAATCCTGCCGCAATACGACAACGATTTGACCCGCGACTGGCTGATGACGTTTCTGCTCGATCTGGGAATTGAAAAATCCGGCGGCGAACTGCGCTTTGCCATCGAGGACGGCGGATTTGGTTTGAAGCGCGTCGTGGCGCGGTTTCATTTCTCCCGCGCGCGGCAAATCGAGGTGGACGGCGAAGGCTTCAGGTTCCGCCGCGGCGACTCCATCCGGCTTTTCTTTTCGTATCGCTACACGCCGGAGCGCGTCTGCAAAATGCTGGCGGGATACGATCTGCAGGTTTGCGATCAATGGATTACGAAGTCGCAGGAAGAAGGGGTTTTTCTTTTGCGTCGTAGCGGCGTCTCGGCAGAGCGCCGCACTTGAAAACAGAATTCAGCGGCGCTCTGCCGGGACGCCGCCACGAACTAAAACGCCTTCATCGTCTCCAACACGGCGCGGATGCGCGGGATTTCGTGTGTGCGGAACAAATCGGTTTTGCCCAGCGCCGCCAGCACGGCAAAGAACGGCTCGGCGCAGCGGACTTCCTCGCGGAAAAATTCGAAGGCGTGCGGCAGGGCGTGGCAGATGGGAAAACCGAGATCCCGCAGCCGGAACGTGTTCAGAAAAATGTTCATCTGGTGCCGCACGCGCACCGCGCTGTCCTGCAAGTTGCGGTAATAAAAGCCGAGGCCGGGATCAAGGATGATTTTCTCCACGCCGCCGCGCTGCGCGAGTTCAATCTGGCGCGAAAAATAATCGCGCATCATCGGAATGGGGTCGGCGCCCAGATCGAAGTCGCCCACCTCGCGGACATTTTTGCCCGCGACATAACAAATGATGACGGCGGCATCGTGCGCGGCGACCATTTTGAACATTTCTTTCGATCCGGCGGTTCCCGTCAAATTCAAAACGTTCGCGCCGGCCGCGAGGCACGCACGAGTTACTTTTGGCGAATAGGTTTCGACGGAAACGGGAATCTTCGCCGCGCGCAATTTTTTGATGACGGGGATCAACTTGCCGGTCTGCGCCGCATCGCCCACGCGCGCGGCATGGGCGAGCGTGGATTCCGCGCCGATGTCCACGATGTCCGCTCCTTGCGCCGCGAGCACCTTCCCGCGTTGCGCCGCCGCCTCCGCGGACAGGCAGACGCTCTCGCGATACCAGGAATCGGGCGAGAGATTGACGACGCCCATGACGGCGGGTTGCGAGTTGAAATGGAATTTCCTGCCGCCGATGGAGAATTCCTTCACGCGCGCGGAAGCGGCGGCGCGGTTCTTCTCCAGCAGTTCCCCCAGTTGCTCGATTTTCAACATCCGGCAAATCGTAAATCGGAAATCCCGAATCGTAAATGGAAAGTGGCGTGTGCGCGCAACATTTGTCTCCCGCAGCCGCCCGCGCAAGATGGCGCTTATGCCGAATTCAGTTGCTCACTTTGACCGTCACAAACTCGGAGGTCAGGATGCCGGTGGCGTCCCGGGCGACCACAGAAAGCGTGTGCGGTCCGTTGGCCACGGTTGTCGTGTCCCAATTGATTGAAAAAGAATCTTTCTTGCCTGCAACTTCGGAACCAATGTCCGCGCCATCCACCCTGAATTGAGCGCCCGCCACGCCGATGCCGCCGCTGCGGTGAACGGTGACCGAACAGGAAATTGTTCCCGACACCGTCGCCCCGCTGGCCGGAGCCGTTATCACATTTGAGAACGCCAGGTTTTCACCTGGCAGCACCGTGCGGCAGATGCGAAAACCAATTTCCTCGCTTTTGGTGTCAGGCTTCCACTGCCAATGGTTTGCCGACATTTCGTGATGTCCGCCGTCATTCCAAAACGCGCCGCCCTTGGCGATGCGTTCGCCGCCCGTCGCCGGGCCGGTCTGATCAATTTGCAGCGTCGCCGGATAATTGTTGCTGCTGCCGGTGTCATAGCGGTCGTTGCACCATATCCACAAGTTTCCCGTCATGTCATAAACTCCGTAGGAATTCGGTCGCAACGTGCCTGCGTCATGGGTTTCACCGTGACTGTTGCCGGTGGCGGAATTCCGGTTCGCCGCACCATCGCTCCACGAATACAGCAATCCGTTGGTGTTATATTCGTCGCCGTAAAACAGCAGCGTGGTCGTCCGCGCCCGCGTGACAAATTCATTTTCCGCCGAGGTCAGCAGACGATAGCCGTTTTTGGTGATGTCAACTTCACCCGCCGCCGAATAGGACGGCGTCAATCCTTCCTGCCGGCTCAAATCGTTGCAATAGGCGATGGCCTCGTTCCACGACACCCGATCCACGGGCAGATTGAGGTCGCCCGGCACCTGATGCTTGCTTGGATTGGTGCGACCGCCGACCGCGATGTATTGACCCTGCGACACTTGCGTCGCGCGCATCAAAAAATCATAGGTGAACCGCACGTCATGCACCGGCGTCGTCTGCGTCCAGACCCGGCCGCCCAGCGCCTGGCCCATCGAAAAGGTTTGATCTTTAGAATGGATGAGCACCAGCGTGTTCGGATCAACGGCCAGGGCGGGCAGGGCGAGCAACAGGCCGGCCAGCAAAAGACCGGAGTTCATTTTTGACGCAGTGCGGGCAGTGGCGAATGGATTCATATCGGATATTGGTTGAAACAATTTATTTTCTGGGGTCGCCGGATAATTACGGCGAATCTGCCATGGCAGCAAGCTCAAAACCCCGACGCCCACGAAGAATGGCGCACGCACAACTTCAGATAAAAACGAGCGCGGCGTCGCCACGAACAAATCACCCAGCAAAGCTTAGTTCGCATCAGACATCTACCGGAATGAAACACCGAACGCCCCCAAATGTCAGCCTTGGAATTGCAAAACCTTCAAGGCAATCCCCTCCAAATGAACAGCCTTCCCCTAAAAATTAGCTGCCATCCCCTTCAAATAAACTGTAATCCCCACAAAATTAACTGCTCTCCTCTTAAAATAAACTGTCATCTATTCCAAATAAACTGCTGCTTCCTACAAATTAACTATCATCCCAAACAAATGACCTGCTTTCTCATATGAATAAACTGCTCTCCCCTACAAATGAGCTGTTGTCCCCTCCATTTTACCGATCCGATTTTCCATATTGCATTCAGATTCCTGTTAAAATACCCTGTTTTGCATGAATCCAACCTCAGAACCTCCAAAAAATGCCACCGTCACCCCGTTGCCGGACATTGACGGGTTGATCGCCGCGCTACGGCACCGGAGCCGCTGGAAGATGCTCAAGGAATTGACCTGTGGCGAACCACGCACCATTACCGAACTGGCCAAGGTAGCCGGTTGCGGCTACGACAACGCGTCCCAACATCTCGCCCAACTGTTCCACGGCGGTCTCGTGGAGCGCGGGCGCGGGCGGGTCTACCAAATCCCGAAGCAATATATTCCAACGCCCGGCCAGCCGGTCTTGGATTACGGGCATTGCCTCCTCCGGCTGGATGCGGTGTGATAAAACGGGCGAGACGGCGACGGGAGCAAAGCATTTAACACCGCTGGCATTTTTAGACAGAGAAATTTTTAGAATTCAATTTGCGCCGTCAGTTCGAGTTTCAAAATTTTGTTAATTCACCACAAATATTTTTCATCATATTCAACGCCATGCTTTTGGAGAAAAGTCACATACTCTTCCTGAAATGTCTTTGTCCGGTGATGCTCGGCTTGATTGGCGATATATTCCTTGACCGTGTCACAATTTGAAACGCTCACGGTGAATGCACCGTAGCCGGGTTGCCACGCGAAATTTTTCATGCCGATGGTTTCGTGAATCCAGCGTGACGACGTTTGTTTGATGTCTTGCACGAACGTCGCCAGCGCGTGTGTCGCGCGCAAGCCGACTAGCAAATGAACGTGGTCAGCCGTGCCGCCGATGGCTTCGGGAATTCCGTCCGCCACGCGAACCAAGCCGCCGAGATATTCGTGCAAACGTCCACGCCAGTCATCCGCGATGAACGGATGCCGGTCTTTTGTGCTAAACACGATGTGGAAATGCAGGCTTAAATGGGTGGATGGCATACCAATTTATCCGCAAAGTTTTGTCGCGGAACGCGATTTGAATCTCCAACAAACACGCGCAGCGTTTGATGTCGCGGAGCGACGCCGGAAATTAGCCAGACACGAAGTGTCTGGATTTGACGCGCAAATTTATTCGTCCTGAAGGGACGATGGAATTTCCAATGGGCAATCATTATTCAAATGTTTCCGCCGTCCTTTCAGGACGGGTTTTCTTTTGCCGCGATACCAGACACTTCGTGTCTGGCTAATTTCCGGTTGTGCCTTCGGCACGAGCCAAGTTGCGAGGCGAAGGCCTAAATTGTGTGTCCGTGTCGCGGAGCGACGTTGGAGATTAGCCAGACACGCCAGTGTCTGGAAACAACGAAAAATGAAATGCGTCCCGGAGGGACGATGGAAACGCGCGCCTGGAGCAGATCATTTAACGCCGTTGGCATTTTTAGACAGACCCATTTTCGGAATTCAATTTGCGCCGCCAGTTCGAGTTTCAAATTTTCGTTAAGTTTTAGCTGATACAGAAATTCCAAGCTCGGCAAACAAATTATTCGGAACGAGTTTCAAGTGTAAGGACACTTCTTGTTTGCCTTCTTCTGAGTTTATCTTTGGCTCGTCATCTGTGAAAAACATTCTAAACCCGGGACCAAGCAACAATACTTCCTTCGTCAGACTGTCATAGAATTGAGCCGCAGGAAATAAATCTGGAAAAAACGCCTTCGCGACATACGCACCATAGCTGTGCAGCATATGGTGATTAAATTCATTTAGGAGTTCAACCAAGTCGAGCTTTCCCCTTTTATCGGTCAGCTTACTTCGTTTCCATTCCCTGCTGTCAGCTACGAGTTGTGCTGATTCGTGTGTGATGCTTACTTCGACAGATGTTAAATTGACATGCCGATGAAAATAACCAATTCCCAGCTCGCGGTGCTGAATATATCCACGAAAATCTAGGAAAAAAGCAAATGCCCAAGATGTTTGGCACACCCGATTTAGGAAATCCTCATAATCTTTCAGTTTCGGCTCATCCTTACGAAACCGCTGCCGATACGAAACCATGAAATGTTCTTGGATGGTGTAAGCGCAGGTTAGGTAGTTCAACAATAACCGATCCAACTGTTGCCAATCATTTTCTTCGTTTCGAGGACTGGATGTGAGAAGCGAGCCTATGTAGGTGATCCATTCATTAAAATTGTCGCGGAGAATCCGAAAGAGTTTAAAACGGTTGTGTGCCTCTGCAACAATCGGCTGGAATTTATTATAGTTATCAATTTCCTGTTCGGTTAGTTTTCGGACAAGATGAAAATGTTGCCTCGTTTGATTGAAGCCGATGAGGTTCATAGTTTTCGGTTAATTCACGAAAGCTGTCCCCGCCAGCGCGCCAGTTGCTTCGCGACTTCCTTAGTTCCCGGGGCACCGGTGAGGTTGCGGCTGGACATCGCCGTTTTCAGATTGAACACGCCCGGCGCATCGTGGCCAAAGGTTTTATCAATCCCTTGCAGTTCGGCGAGCGTCAGTTGGTTCAGCGGTTTGCCGGTCTTTTCCGCCAGCGCCACGACCGCGCCCACGACGTGATGCGCCTGCCGGAACGGCATTCCCTTTTTGACAAGATAATCCGCGAGGTCTGTCGCCAGCAGAGCGGGGTCGGCAGCGGCGCAGGCGCACACCGGTTTGTTCACTTTGATGTTGTTCAACATCGCGGCCATGAGGCGCGTGGTGGCGCGCACGGTGTCGGCGGTGTCGAAGAGCCGTTCCTTGTCCTCCTGCAAATCGCGGTTGTAGGTCATCGGCAATCCTTTCAGCAGCGTGAGCAGCGACACCAGGTTGCCGAAGACGCGGCCGGTCTTGCCGCGCGCGAGTTCGGCGATGTCGGGATTTTTCTTCTGCGGCATGAGCGACGAGCCGGTGGTGTAGGCGTCGGCGATCTTGATGAAATTAAATTCCGCGCCGGCCCAGAGGATCACGTCCTCCGCGAGCCGCGAAAGATGCACGGCCAGTAGCGCACCGGCGGCGCAAAATTCGATGGCGAAATCGCGGTCGCTCACGGCGTCCATGGAATTTTGGGTGAGCTGGACCTGGCCGCTGGCATTCACAAAGCCGAGCAGCTTCGCGACGAGTTCGCGCTTGATCGGGAGCGTGCTGCCGGCGATCGCGCCGCTGCCGAGCGGGCAGATGTTCACGCGCGAGTGGCAGTCCCAGAGGCGCTCGCAATCGCGTTCGAGCATCTCGACGTAGGCGAGCAGATGGTGCGCGAGATAGACAGGCTGCGCGCGTTGGAGATGCGTGTAGCCGGGGATGATGACGTCGGCATTTTTCTCGCCGAGCGAAACGAGGGCGCGCTGGAGGCCGGCGATGTCGCCGAGCAGCAAAACAATTTCATCGCGCAGCCAGAGCCGCACGTCGAGGGCGACCTGGTCGTTGCGCGAGCGGGCGGTGTGGAGCTTCGCGCCGGCGGGGACGCGCCGGGTCAGCTCGTCCTCGATGTTCATGTGGACGTCCTCGAGTTCGGGCTTCCACGAAAATTTCCCGTCGCGGATTTCCCTGCCGATGGTGTCGAGGCCGCGAATGATGGCGGCGCATTCCTTTTTGGTCAGCACGCCGATTTTGTGGAGCATGTGCGTGTGGGCCATCGAGCCGAGGATGTCGTGGCGCCAGAGCCGCCAGTCGAAGGAAATGGACTCGGTGAATTGCGCGACATCGGCGGCGGGACCGCTGGTGAAGCGTCCGCTGCGGGAAACGGGAGATTTTTTCTTCATAGGCCAGCCTGTTTTTAACGCAAAGATGCCGGGACGCAAAGCGCAATCGTTGAACCGTAAAATCGTTAAATCGTTGCATTGGCTGTTCCGATTCAACGATTCAACGATTCAACGAAAATGTTGCCGAACAGACGCAAATATGAAATGTTCTCCTGACTTCCATGAGCGAGTTCAAATACGCCTGTCCGGTGTGCGGCCAGCACATCAAGTGCGATTCGTCGCAGGCTGGGACGAAGATGGAATGCCCAACGTGCTTCCAGAAGATCACCGTGCCCCAGGCGCCCTCGACTGACGACCAGAAATTCATCATCACCGGCACCAAGCCCGGCGAACGGCCCGCGCCGAACATTCCCGAATACCGGGAGGTTATGCCCGAAAACAATTTCCCATTGGTGGCGATGGTGATTGTGCTGGTTCTGGTCTGTGCCGTCGGCGCGGCGGTTTTTGCGTTTCGCGGGAAAATTTTCGAATCCAGCGCCGCCGCCGCTCCGACCAACGAAGTCGCGTCCGGCGCGAGCGGGCAACCGACACCGGTCAGAGCGCAGGCTCCGCCAAAGCCCGCGCCCGCCCCGCCGCCTGTCGCACCGCCCGCCAACGACACGAACTGGACGCTGAACCTCAATGCAGCGGTCATCCCCGACGCAACGGCGGCGGGCCGGATCCACGGACAGGATTTCATCATCGAGCGGGCGATTTTGATGAACGGCATGCTGATTTTGCGCACCGGCCGGGGCGGGCCGCTGGAGTCTGGCGTGACGATCAATTTCAGCGGCGCGCAAGCCGAGGCGCTTTCCGGCGAAAGCATCAATGTCGGCACCAACGCCAGCAGGGCCGCGGGCGTGACGCTGCACTGGAAGGATGGCGACCAGCTCATGAGCGGCACGTTCATCAAGGGCTACGCGCTGCGGCTGGACTGGGGCCAGATTTCCGGCAACCGGCTGCCGGGGAAGATTTATTTGTGCGCGCCGGATGAAACAAAAAGTTATGTTGCTGGAACCTTCAATGCCGACATCCGCAAAGCCAGGCCGAAACGGTAAAATCGAGGCCGCCGTGGTCGGGCTTCTGGCGCGGCAGGGCAAAACCCTGGCGCTGGCCGAGTCCTGCACCGGCGGATTGATCGCGAACCGGATCACCAACGTGCCGGGCGCGTCCGGAATTTTCCCCGGCGGGATTGTCGCCTACAGCAACGAGGCCAAGAGAAAATTTCTGGGCGTCCGGGCCGGGACCCTGGCGCGGCACGGCGCGGTGAGCGGGGCCGTCGCGCGCGAGATGGCGGAGGGCGCGCGGAAAAAGTTCGGCGCGGATTTTGCCATTGCGGTGACGGGCATCGCCGGGCCGGGCGGCGGGACGAAACGCAAACCGGTGGGGACGGTTTTCATCGCGCTGGCGGGCGAAGGGGAAACGGCGGCCGAACGGAGGCTGAATTCCCTCGGCCGGGAAAAATTCAAGCAGGCCACGGCGGACCAAGCCCTGAAAATGCTGTGGCTGCGGCTGACGCGGGCGTGACGCAATCGGCGCGCGCTTTGTTCTTGAGGGTGCGAATGGCCCTGATAGCATCATCGAAGCGCAGGTGGAGTTGAAATTTGATTACCAAACATGGCCTCGACCACAAATCCATTGGCGGAAACCGCTCTCGCGGCGACCGATCTCGTTGAGGCAACGCCGGCGCCCCAGCGGCGTGGCACGCTGCTGATCGTGGACGACGAGGACGGCCCGCGCCAGTCGTTGCGCGTGATTTTCAAGGACGATTACGATTTGCTCATGGCCGAGGACGGCCCGACGGCGATTGATCTGGCGCAAAAAAATGACATTGATGTCGCGGTCCTGGACATCCGCATGGCCGGCATGTCGGGCATTGAAGTTTTGGAACGCCTGAAATATGTGAAGCCCGAAATCGAGGCGATCATGATGACGGCGTTCGAGACGACCGACACCATCCGCCAGGCGCTC
>Ga0224555_1005807_pt1 | contig 10029 bp, 5 predicted proteins | sample 714S23034metaG_FD_180687 | JGI IMG/M metagenome (GOLD analysis project Ga0224555, IMG submission 180687) | Peat soil microbial communities from Stordalen Mire, Sweden - 717 S2 30-34 | ecosystem: Environmental > Terrestrial > Soil > Wetlands > Peat | place: Sweden: Norrbotten County, Stordalen...
TATAGGCCCGAGAGCGCGGCCAAATCCAACACCCGTGCTGTTCCCGCTCATCAGGATCGAAGTCGCTCAATCAAAGTTTGGTGCATTCCAAGTTGGAAAATGGCCAGTTGCACCACAGGCAGCTAAGGAGAGATGGATATGCGAACGATGCGGATGGTTGTAATGTCGCTGGCGGTGCTGCTTTCTGCCAGCTCTCTGCCGGCTCTGGCACAGACACAGTGGGATGTAACGAAGACAATGGACATTGGCGGAGAGGGCGCGTGGGACTACGTCACGGTCGATTCGCAGTCACACCGGCTCTTTGTTACGCGGAGCACGCACACGATGGTGATTGATGCGGCGACAGGAAAGACGCTGGGCGACATTCCGGGGCAGAAGCGGTCGCACGGCACTGCGATCGTCCCGGCGCTGGGGCGCGGATTCATTACGGACGGCGGCGGAAGCGGCGCGATCGAGGTGTTTGACCTGAAGACTTATGCGGTTCTGGGCACACTGGATACGATGCCCGATTCGGACGGCATCATCTACGACAATGCGCAAGACCTGATTCTGGCCGTCTCCGGGGACGGTGGCGCCCTGATGACGTTCAAGCCGGATATCGATCCGGTGAGCGGCAAGATCGATCCGCCGATCGCGCTGGGCGGAGCACCAGAGTTTCTGGCCTCCGATGACGCGGGGAAGGCTTACATCAACCTGGAAGACAAGGACCTGGTAGCGGTGGTGGACCTAAGGACGCGGAAGGTGATTGCAAGCTGGCCTGTTGCGCCCGGCGGCCACCCGGTGGGAATGGCGATCGACAAGAAGACGCACCGTTTGTTTATCGGCTGCCGCAATCCGCAGAAGCTGATCGTGATGAGCACTGAAGACGGCAAGGTTCTGGCGGACCTGCCCATCGGCGCGGGCGTGGATGCAACGAAGTTCCATGCAGGCCTGGCGTTTGCGAGCTGCGGGGACGGAACGTTGATTGTATTGGGCGAGAAGGCGGGGAAGTTCGAAGTCGAGCATGTAGTGAAGACGCCGAATGGAGCGCGGACCATGGGCGTGGATGAATCCACATTCACGATCTATCTGCCGACGGCGGAGTTCGAAGCGCCTGTGCCTGGAGCGGCGTCGAGGCGTCCGAGAGCGAAGCCGGATACGTTCATGATCGTTGCAGTGGAGCAGAAGGCGACGCAGTAAGTCCCGGAACCTGCCACTGGCTTTGTGCCGTTCCATTATTGGTGGAATGCCTTTGTGCCACAGATTGCTGCCTCGCCACACACCACTCTACATGGTTTCCTTACTCGCCTGATCCTTCCAAAACAACCTCGCGGTGGCGGGTGAGCAGGAAGTAGACAAGCGGCGTGACGACGAGGCTGAGGACCATGGAGACGCCGAGGCCGCCGATGACGGCGATGGCCAGCGGCTGGAGCATCTGCGAGCCGGCACCGAGCGCGAAGGCCAGCGGCAACATGCCGCATACGGCGGCGATGGCAGTCATGACGATGGGGCGCAGGCGGCGCTGGGCCGCGTGGAGCATGGCATCGTGCGCCGATGCGCCCTCGGCGCGGAACTTTTCGTCGGCGTCGAGCAGAAGGATGCCGTTCTTGGCCACAATGCCGATGACCATGATGAGCCCCATGAACGAGGCGACATTGAACGTGGTCCTTGTAACGAGCAGCGCCAGGATCACGCCGAAGATGGAGAGCACCGATGAGGTGAGAATGGCGATGGGCGCGGGGAAGTTGCGGAACTCGGTGAGCAGCACGCCGAAGACCAGCGCCAGCGCCAGTAGCAGCACGCGCAGCAGGTCGCGGAAGGATTTCTGCTGCTCCGCATAGGTTCCGCCGTACTCGACGCGCACCGAGGCGGGCAGGTGGAGGCCTGCGACGGTCTGGCTAACTCTGGCCATCGCGCTGCCCAGGTCAGAACCCTCCAGCCGGCCGGTTACAGTCACCAGTTGTTGCAGATTCTCGCGCAGGATCTCGTTTTGCGGCGGTAACTGCTGAACACTGGCGAGCGAGCCGAGGGATGCCGTGTGGCCCGAGTTGCTGTTGAAGACGGTGTTCTGAATGGTATCGAGCGAGGCGCGGGTTTCATCGCCGAGGCGCACGCGAATGGTGTAGGGGCGGCCGTTTGCAATGAGCGGATCGGCGGTGGCAATTCCGTCGAGAGTGGCGGTGGCATCCTCGGAGACCTCAGCCGGAGTGAAGCCGAGACGTGCCGCAACAACCGGATCGACCTGGAAGTTGGTGGCCGGACCGCTGATCGTGTTCTCGATACCGTTCTGCACATCGACAACGCCGGGAATTTTGCCAATGGCGTCGCCAACCCTTGGCCCGAGTTGCGCGAGCAGCGCGGGATCGTCGGCGAAGAGCTTGATCTGGATCGGCTCCGGCGCATTGGACAGGTCGCCGATCATGTCCTGCAGTACCTGGGTGAACTCGATGTCCAGCTCCGGCTCGGTGGCCCTGATCTGCTGGCGAACGTCTTCCATCACGTCGTCGATTCTACGGCTGCGCTTCGATTTGAGCTTCACGGTGAAGTCGCCGGTGTTGGCTTCAGTGACGGCGGCGAGGCCCATCTGCAAACCGGTGCGGCGGGATGTGATTTCAACCTCGGGCGTGGCGCGCAGAATGCGCTCGACGTGTTCCAGAACCCGGTCGGTCTCGCTCAATGAACTTCCGGCGGGCATGATGTAGTCGAGAATGAAGCCGCCCTCGTCCATCTCCGGCAACAGGTCCGAGCCAAGCGCCTGATAGCCTGCCCAGGTGCCGACAACGAGAAGCAGGCAGACTGCTCCGACCCATAGCGGCTTGGCCAGCGCCCAGTCGAGTGCGCGTTTGTGGAGTAGAAGCACACGGCTCATCACGCGCCTTGGCTTGTGCTCCTCCCGCTCTTCATAGCTTTCCCGTTCTTTCAGCAGCACCATGCTCAGACCCGGCGTCCAGGTCAGGGCCAGCATGAGCGAGGTGAGCAGCGCCGCAGTCATGGTGATGGCGAGCGCGCGGAAAAAGCTGCCGGTGACGCCGCTGACCGAAACCAGAGGCAGAAAGACGACCACGGGCGTAATGGTGGAGCCGATCAGAGGCGTGGTGATTTCTTTGAGCGCCTTGCGCACCGCTTCATCGCGGCGCTCGCCGGCGTCGCGATGCATCACGATATTTTCAACAACCACAATGGCGTCGTCGATCACCAGCCCGATGGCGGCGGCCAGTCCGCCTAGCGTCATCAGATTGAAGCTCTCGCCGATTGCAAAAAGCACCAGCACCGTGACCGCGATGGTGACCGGGATGACGAGGCCGGCGATGAGCGAGGAGGTCCAGTCGCGGAGAAAGAGGAAGAGGATGATGCAGGCCAGAATGAGGCCGATGAAGATGGCGTCGCGGACGCTGGAGATGCTGTCGCGCACCAGTTGCGACTGGTCGTAAAAGAGATCGAGCTTGACGCCCGGCGGCAGCTTGGCGCGAAGTTCGGTGACGTGCGCGGCCACCGCGTCGGCCACGGCAACCGTGTTGCTGGAGGGCTGGCGGGCTATGTTGAGGAGCACCGCATTCTTGCCGCCGGCGGTGACCGTAGTGTAGACCGGCAGAGTTGCCGGCTCGATCGTGGCTACGTCGGCCACGCGCACCGGAGCACCGGCGGGTGTAGTTTTGACGACCAGTTGGCGCAGTCCGCCGGCGTCGTGGACCTGCGCGCCCACCAGGCTCAGAATCAACTCGTGATTCGCCTGGTACAGGCCGGGCGAGCCCACGATGTTCGACGCTTGGATGGCGGTCACCAGGTCCGGAATTGTGACGCCGGCAGTCTGCATCAGAGCCAGGTTGGGGACCACGTGAAACTCCGGCACCTGGCCACCCTGCACGACCACGGTGCTGACGCCCGCGACGCGATTCAAGGGCGGCTTCAAGTCGTAGGTGGCAATCTCCCAAAGCCGGGTCTGCGGAACGGTGTCAGAGGTAAGGCAGTAACCGAGAATCGGAAAGGTAGCAAAGGTGAGCCGGTTGGTGGTGATTCTGGCCGTCGATGGCAGCGTCTGTTCTACCTTGCTGAGCGCTGCATCAACCAACTGGAGGGATTGGTACATGTCCACGTTCCAGTCGAAGAACAGGCTCACTTCTGCCTGGCCGCGGCTGGTGATGGAGCGAACGGTGACCAGGCCGGGCACAGTGTTGACCGCGTCCTCGATAGGCTTGGTGATGGTGACCTGCATCTGCTCGAGAGGCATGACGCCGTTGTCGACGCCGATGACAACGCGGGGAAAGTTTGTCTCGGGAAAGACGCTGATCGGCACCTGGAAGGCAAAGTAGATGCCGGCCACGGTTAGCACCGTCGCGAAGAAGAAGATGGTGCGCGAGGATTGGGCCAGCCAGAAGGGCTTCCCGGCCTGGCGGGCGCCGGACTCTCCGTTCGCCATCAGTCCGCTCCTCCACCCTTGCCGGCTGAACTGTCATCGGCCGCCGGACCCACTTTTACCTTTGTGCCCTCATCCATGCCGTAAGCCCCGCCGGTAATCACGAGGTCCCCTGGTGCAAGCCCGCCGGTCACCTGCACATCTTCGCCGTCTTCGATCCCGAGAGTAACGGGCTTGCGATGGGCCGTGCGATCGTCGCCCACCACCATCACCGATTTGCTGCCATCCTCCGCGGTCAGAATCGCGGCGGCGGGAATCTTCCACGCCTGCGCCACGGTCTTTCCCGTAACGGAGACTTTTACGGGCGTACCCACCTTGAGCTTTCCCGCCTTGTTGTCGATCTTGAGCCAGACTTCGACGGTGGTGCTGCCGGGGTCGAGCGCAGGACTGATGAGAGAGACTTCGGCCGCCACCGGATCGGCGAGCCCCGGCACACTCACCGAGGCGTCGTCGCCAACTTTCATCTGCTGGGCAAGGCTCTGCGCAATGTGGGTCTTGGCAAGCAGCGTCGAGGTTTCCATCACCGTGATCAGCGGCGCACCGGCAGCCGCGGTCTCGCCGGCGAACAAAGGCCGGTCAGTAACGACGCCGTCGATGGGACTGCGAATCTCGGAGTAGTTCACCGCGGCCTGTGCGCCCTCGTACTTGCCTTGGGCTGAGGTCAACTGCCCCTGTGCGGCCTTGAGCGCGGCCTCGCGGCTCACGCTGCGCACCGACTCGAGATGCTTTGCCGCAGCGTCGTAGGCCGCCTGGGCCTGTACCAGCGCGGCGTTGGCCGTATCCAGGTCGCGGCCGGGAATCGCCCCCTCGGCAAACAGTTGCTTGCGGTTCTTCTCGATGCTCAGATTCAGGTCGAGATTCGCTTTGGCCTGCGCCACATCCGACTCGGCCTTGAGCGTATCTTCCGGCACCTGCGCCTTGGTTGTCGTGGCATAGGCCGCTTCGGCTGCCATGTAGGAGCCCTTGTTGTCCATTGCCGCTGCAGCGAGATCGTTGTTCTCAAGGGTGGCCAGCAACTGGCCCTCCTTCACGCGCGATCCGCGCTGCACGTAGAATTTGCGCACCGGCGCGCCGATCTTGGGCGCGATGGCCGCCTGCGCCAGCGGCGCCAGCACCGCATCGGCGGTGATGTGCTCGGCGATTGGCCCCTGCTCAGGATGCCCGGCCTGGACGGTAACCTGCGTCTCCGGCGCGACCTCCTTCTTGCAGCCCAACAAAAGCGCCAGCGGAAGTGCCATGGCGCCGAGCATAATCCAGCGTGGTTTGAGGCGAAGCGCCTTAGAGGCTCGATTCCAGGTTGTCATTCCACTTATCATTCTGTTCGTCTTCCTGCCATTGTCGTACTTAGATGGTTCCCGTCATCGTTTGCAGATCGGCCCGGGCGGTCTCGTAGCGCACTCTTCCGTCCTCGCGCGCATTCTCGGCGCTCACGTAGGCGTTTTGCGCATCCACGACTTCCAGCGCCGTTGCCTCGCCGCCGCTGTAGCGCAGCTTGGTCAGGCGCAAGCTTTCGGCGGCAGTGGCCGCGCTGGCGTCGAGCGAGGCGAGTTGGTCTCGGGCCACCTCGGCCTCGGAATAGGCTTCATCGAGGCGCGCAATCAGGCGCCTCTGTGTGGAGCTGAGCGCCACCTGCGTGGCTTCGCGGCGAATCTCGCTCTGTTTGACCTTGTGCTGGGTCGAAAGCCAGTCCCACACCGGAATATTGAGGGTGACGCTGGCCGAGTAACCCAGGTTGCGCACTTTGTCGGGCCCGTTGACGTCAAACTGCGGAGCGTCGATGCCGTAGGTCACGTTCAGCCCCAGATCGGGCAGGTAGGCCGCCCGCGCCGCCTGCACATCGGCGTTGCTCACGCCCAGCGCTGCCAGCGCGCTCTTCAACTCGGGATTGTTTCTGGCTGCGGCCTGTTCCACATCCTCGCGCGAGGCCAGCGGTGGCGCGGCGTCCGGCGCCTGCAGCGTGTACGAGGTGCGCGGATCGGGAAACAGCAGCACGCCCAGCTGCAGCCGCGCCTTTTCGGCAGCCAATCTGGCATCTTCGAGGTCGCGCTCCCGCTGCTGCTCTGCGAGTTGCGCTTTCACCACGTCGGCGTGCGCGGCCTCCCGCGCCTGTTCGCGCTTGCCGGTGAGCGCGGTAAAATCCGCCGCTTCCTGGTGGGCCCGCTCGGCAACCGTCAGCTTGTGATCTGCCGCCAGCGAGCCGTAGAACATGCCGGTGACCGCAGCCGCCAGGCCGCGCCGCGAGACTTCGAGTTCGGCCGCGGCCTTCGCCGCCGTCGCGTCGGCGCGCCGCACTCCGGACCACCCGCGCAGCCCCAGCGTCTCGTTGACGACCGCCTGGCTGAAATACTCCCGGACTCCATTATTGGCGATGAACTTGGGCAGATCCGGCGTACTCGACACTTGCCCTACCTGCCCATGCGCGCCGTTGGGTTCTGTATAGAGCCCCTGGTTGAAATAGGCCACGTTCGGCAAGAGACCTGCGCGTGCAATGGAACGGTCGAGCGTCGAAACCTTGCTTTCCGCCGAGGAGGTAGCGTAGGAAGGCTCGTTGGCTTCGGCGCGCCGGATCGCCTCTTCAAGAGTGATGATAACGGGCTGACCTGGAGCGGATAGATCTGGAGGAGCAACCGCGCCCGGAGCCTGGCCTTTGGCGGACGCAAGACTTGCCGCCAGCAGGAACAGAAAGATGATTGCGCCGGGAAGGGGTTCTAAACGGCTATGCCATTGCTCAGGCCAGATAATATTCCTCATAGTCACCCTACGAAGGATACGACTCAATGAGACGCTGGTTCGGCACCCGGTCGCATCAATCCGATGCACGGAGTGCCTTATCGTGGCTGCCGGCCACCGCCCGTACCGAGGTCGTCGGTAATGTTGCATCTATCCGATGCACTGAACAATTTGCTGTGGGCCGACGCCAGCTAACTGTCGCCCGACATCGACATGTTGCATCTATCCGATGCACTCTAACGCATCATTGTAACCCGTGCGCTATCAATGTCTTGTATATGAGTTTACGCGAGCCCGGTCCTGGAGCACCACGATTGGCGGGAGCTGTCGGCTCTCAGTATATGGATCTCCTTTGTTTTCAATGATGAATGCGCAACCCAAGCCACCCGGCAACTTGCAGTTGCTTGAGGTTCGCGCCGATTGATGGATCAGACTTTTCCGGCGTGAAGTGCCATCTGTGCCAACTCAGGATCGGTCCCGAAGCGAGAGAGATTGACCGCGGCATTCTGGTTCCACTTGACCATGCGCCCACACTTTCCGCAAGTTGATTGCTCCTTCTCAATTCGCGGGTTGAGGTGGTTGCAGTATTGGCAAATGCGTGTGGTGTTGATGGTCTCTTGTGCGTCTACGACGATGCCGTATTTAACGGCCATGTTTTTGAGCACAGCCACAAACTTGCCCACTGCCACGAATTGCCGGTACTTTTGGGATCGCTTCAGAGCGACGGGATCTTCATTGTCCTGATGCTGCGAGGTCTTCGCGAGAAAACTGGTCTCAACTATCAGCCGAGTAGTACCCTTTTGCTGCAGGTAACGACAGACATCATGCGCCACTTGGGCATGTCCGTACTCGATTCGCTTGGTTGTCCGATCGAAGTACATGGACATGAGCTTCCCAAGATGCTCTTCGTTTCGCCGCCATCCCTTGAGGATATCCTGGACAATAGCGTCGCCAGAGAACTCCTCAGCCAGCTTAAGCAATCCCTTGCTCCCAGCTTTGTCAAACCACGCCGGCAGCCGCTGGCAGAGATGCTTCCGCAGTAGAGTCTTGGTCGTGTTCTTGCAGTAGGTTCGACGCACGTTCAGAGCGTTCCTAGTCTCAAATAAACTCGGGATGGGATCTCCCGGCTTCCAATTAGGAAACAGCAGAGTGACGTTACGCTTTTCCCAGCGGGTCGGGCCGAGATCAATGCGGAACGGCGTCCGGTCATTGGGATCTTTGGGGGACTTCTGCAGGTCGATTGTCAGTTCACGGAAGGTCTTAGATTGAGGCTCGTACAGAGTACCGAACCGGATGCCTTCCTCTGTCCGGCGCCAGCCGATGTCGAGACCGGCAGCAAGCGGGCCATTAACCGGAATGGGGTGTTGAAGTTCGACCACGAGACAGAGCCAGAGCTTACCATCCTGGAAGATGAGCTTCCACTCCTTGACGTGCGAGTTTGCCGGTAAGGGCCGATGCTGAAGCACACCGAAACGGAAGTTCCACCGTTCGCCATTTTCGCCGCCAATCGAAATCTCTGCATTGCGCAATTTCCGATTGGCGGCAACTCCGATCAACTTCTTATGGCCAGTGTTGTAGGAACTGAGCGGCGGACCAAAGATAAGTCCGGGTACGCCCTTTGATGTTTCGAGAAGGGCCGAGTCAACTCCAGCCTTGTTGAAATAATAGTGAAGTCCCCAGTCGGTAGCTCTTGGGCTGTCCTGGAATCTGATTCGTGGCCAACCTTCCGACCATGGGGCCTTGGTCGTCTTGCGACGATCAAGCGCTTCCTTGAACGCCTTGATAATCGGCCTTATCTCGTAGTGCCGCAACTCCACAGGCGCGGCATCCTTTTCAAGGAACAGTGCCTTTGCTTCCCTCTCGGCGATATCGCCGTAGGAGTTGAGAAACTGGGTCAGTGGAGTGTAGTCTGCCTTGAATTGCTCGGCAAATCGCACCACCATGTCGAGCAGGCCACCTGGTACAGCCCGTCCTATTTCAATCCGCCTGCGTAGTTCTCCGACAAAGTGCCAAAGACCATCGACACCCGGCGCATCGGTCTTGAGCTTGCGAGGGTGCTTCATCTTTCCCTTGGACCGCCCTAGCTCACCGTTGAACGCGTCGATTGCCGGCAAGATTGTGCCATGAACGAAAGCGATGATTTCGTCAGTGGGTACTGGCGTGCAGTTGTGCCGCGCTTCGCGGCAGAGCCATGCCAAGCGATTCCAAAGACCCTTTTGGCGCGCAATTGATCCCTTGAGCCCGTCAGGAATCTCGCCATCGGCATTGATTCCTGGATGTGTAGGGTAGGCCCTGTACTTGTAGATGGCGTTTCCCCAGCCGTCCGCAGACAAGAATTTGCTCGCGGTTTTTGCTTTGCCAGCGATGCGAAGGATACCCGGCTGCTTTTCACTTCTCTTGAGTACTCCGGAACGAGTCTGTCTCCGCAGCGTACCGTCCGGGGCAATCAACCGAAAACTCAGGGTGGCGCCGTCCGATAGGGTAAGTCCATCGGGCAAAACGACCGCAGGCAGTTTCCAAAGCTCGCGGTAGGCGTAACTAGGTCAAATGTTATGCCGCCATGTGTGAAAGCCTTGGTGGTCTTCAGGGAGGATTCGGCTAAATGAACGTTAATACAAGGTCCTTGAACGGTTAATTGCCTAATCATGCTTAACCAGCGATCCGGGTGAAGCTGCCTGCCCAACTATCGAGCTTGTGAATATGGTGCAGACCAAGAACCCCAAAAGCACCCTGTTCTTCACAATATTGTACATAACGAAATCCCCCGATTGCCGCTCTCTCTAAGGAGACTCTGCACAAGTCCCAACCCTGCACTCTGCTTGGATAGAATGATAAGTAGAGGGTGAGCGCGATGCGGCAACAAACACTGGCGTCACAGGCGAGTTTCGAGAAGTTTGGTCGTAAGG
>Ga0224555_1005808_pt1 | contig 10026 bp, 8 predicted proteins | sample 714S23034metaG_FD_180687 | JGI IMG/M metagenome (GOLD analysis project Ga0224555, IMG submission 180687) | Peat soil microbial communities from Stordalen Mire, Sweden - 717 S2 30-34 | ecosystem: Environmental > Terrestrial > Soil > Wetlands > Peat | place: Sweden: Norrbotten County, Stordalen...
GGACGTGACGCATACGATTCACTTTGGCAAATCACACCTGCTGCTACCGGTGATCCCTGCTGGAGCATCGGAGACGGCGCAGGTGAAAAAGCAATAAATGGAGACAGTCTTGGGGCCTCGACGGAGGTCCCAAAGACTGCTTCGTATCTCGAAGGGATGAAGGTGGGCTGGACGGAGAGCCTGTACCGCCTCCCCTACATGTTCAGTTTCGCCTGGAAAGGAGAGGAGGCCAAAACCACAGGCATATATTCCGAGCATAAGGCCAAGCTGGTAGCTTGGGCCCGGCATTATACAGATTTCTGGAATGAATCGATGGCATTCTGCGAAACGGTGGCACCGTCGTTTATAAGTACTTCCCAAGCGGATTTGAGGGGGGCCACCCCGGACGCAGAGTTGCGTTACTACCAGGCCGTTACCGGGAATAAAGTCACCTTTGCCGACACCATGGAGGTTGGTAGGAAAATCTGGAACCTGCAGTGGGCGATACGGGTGATGCAGGGAAGACATCGGAATCAGGAAAAGTTTGCCCCGTTCATGTACCGCCCCCCGGGGCATCCTACATCGCCCAAGGCGGTGGAAGGCCCGTGTATGAGAATGGTGAGTGGGGCTGGCAGCCTCTCACGGACATGTTCTTGGACGAGGCCGGCGTGGAGCTGTTCAAGACTAGTTTTTACAAGAACCTATCTCATAAATACGAACCGCACTAAGTAATTGTGCGGAGTTGAATTTACAGGCACACCGGTGGGTATGGAACTGACCGATGTGCAGTGGGGGTTGCTCAAGCCGTTGGTCGAGCCGAGGACGCCAGGGAGGCGGCGCGGTCGTCCGTGGCGCGACACTCGGCAAGTGCTGGAGGGCGTGTTATGGATTTTGCGGACGGGAGCGCAGTGGGCGGAACTGCCCCAGGACAAGTTTCCGCCGTACCAGACCTGCCACCGCCGCTTCCAGCGCTGGGTGCGGGAAGGCACGCTGGTCAAGGTCTTGCGAGCCTTGGCCGAGGATCTGCTGGCGCGCGGGCAACTGGACTTGGCCGAGACCTTCATCGACGCCTCGTTCAGCGGGGCCAAAAAGGGGGCCGTGCGATTGGTCCAACACGCCGCGGCAAAGGGACCAAGATCATGGCAATTGCGGACCGCCGTGGTTTTCCTGTCGCCGTGGGGATTGCAAGCGCTTCGCCTCATGAAATTCGGCTCGTCGAGTCCACCGTCGAACAGCGTTTTACCGCGTTGCTTCCCGGATGCATGATCGGCTACCGAGCCTACGACAGCGATCCCCTGGATGCGCGTCTCGAACAGCAGTACGGCATCGAGTTGATCGCGCCCCACAAGTCCAACCGCAGCCGGCCCAAAACCCAGGACGGACGCAAACGGCGGCGCTTTTGCCGACGCTGGAAGATCGAACGTTTGTTTGCCTGGTTCCATAACTTTCGCCGCCTAGTCACCCGTTGGGAGTACTACGAGGCCAACTTCCTCGGTCTGGTCCAGCTCGCGTGCATCCTCATCCTCATGAGGAACTATTTATGAGATGGCCTCAGGCTGGGGGGTGACACCGGCTGGCCCACTCGGAAAACTCTGGAAGGGTTGGGTCTGAAGAAGGTCGCGGACACACTTGGGAGCAAGGGAAGACTGGGAAGTTGATCCTTGACCTACTAAGAAACAATCCCGCCAGCGGTCTGCGGCAATCGCTTGCTCCAGCGCGCCCGCGTTAGACTGGTTTGCATGTTCCGGTCCAGCGGCCACCCTCACCCGCCGCAGGCCCGGCTCCGCGTAGATTCCCTTTTCCCTTCCACATGTGGAGCCTTTCGTGTAGAGGATGGTGACGCAAGAACCGGCGAACCGGGCACAGCAGTTCGGACCCGCAGTCCGATCCGAGAAACCGCGCAACGATATCCGTCCCCTTGCCGGCGACGGTGAAGGGTATGGAGAGCGTGCCGGTCGAGACCAGAGTGCCGGCGGGAAGCGTCATGCCGCGGTCACGGGCATGGGCAAACAGTTCACCGAGCGCGGTGACCGGGTCGCTGGCGTTGTCGCCGACGAGTCTCGTTGCCATTTCCTTGCCATCGACACCGACGACCACCGCGCCTGCGATCTCACCGATCCGGGCGGGATCGACGGCATCGCCGAGGACGAAGGCCTGAAACGCCGCATTGTCGGCGGCGAAACTCGGCCAACCAACTGCGCGCCGATCGACGAAGCGGGACAACACCGGCTCGAACGCCACATGTGTGGCCGACACCGCCGCCATCGGCGCGCTGTCCGGTTCGACGTCCTCTCCCAGAACGAAGGCGATCTCGAATTCGACGGTCGTCGGCGCCTTGTTCGGCAATCGCACCGTCTCACCGGAACGATGGAGCCGCGAAGCAAGGACGCGGCCGGCGATGGCGCGGTCGAGGCCGGCTTCCCGCTTCCCCTTCGGGCTGCCGACCCCCCCAGCTTCCAACCGGCTACCGGCTCACCCAACAGGGCGAGCAGCCGGTCCTGCACGTCGTAACCCTGGCTCAATGTTCGCGGGCGGATCTCCGCGGGCAGTTCGGCCAGCTGCACACCCCTCCTCAAGGCATGGGCCGGGAGCGATGCCGCCGGAGCGGAATCGAAAACGTCACTTATTGCTTGAGACCCCCGTCAGGAAATCGAAATCGCATCCTCCCGAGGCCTGCAGAACGGACCGCCGGAACAAGGCCGCATAGCCGCGTGGAGGAACCGGCGGAGGCGACCAGCTCTCCAAGCGGCGTTTGATTTTGCTGTCGTCGACCAGCAGGTCGATGCGTTTATTGGCCACCGAAAGCGCGATGCGGTCGCCGTTGCGGACGGCGGCCAATGGTCCGCCGATCGCGGCCTCGGGCGCGACATGCAAAACGATGGTCCCATAGGCGGTTCCGCTCATGCGTGCGTCGGAGATGCGGACCATGTCCTTGACCCCAGCCCGCGCGAGTTTGCTGGGGATCGGCAAATAGCCGGCCTCGGGCATTGCCGCGCCCTGCGGCCCGGCGTTCTTCAGCACGAGGATATCGTTCGGCAACACGTCAAGGTCCGGATCGTCGATGCGGCGCGACAGATCCTCCAGATCTTCGAACACCACGGCCCGACCCTCGACCTCGAACAGCGAGGGCGTCGCTGCGGCGCGCTTGAAGATGGCTCCGTCGGGTGCGAGGCTGCCGGTCAGGGCGATCAGGCCACCGACGGGGGAGATTGGTTCCGCGAAGGGGCGGATGACCTTGCGGTCCACCCAATTCAGGGGCTCGTCGAGCCTCTCGCGCAAGGTGACTCCGGTGATGTCGATGACGTCGAGGTGGAGTAACGGCCGCAATTCACGCAGCACCGCACCGACACCACCAGCCTCGTAGAGGTCCTCCATATAGCTTTCGCCGACCGGTTTCAAATCCGCCAGGACCGGTGTCTCGTCGGAAATCTCGTTGATGCGGCCCATGGGGATGCGAATGCCGAGGCGTCCGGCGATCGCCGTCAGATGGATGATCGCATTGGTCGAACCACCCAGCGCCATCAACAAGCGGAATGCGTTCTCGACCGACTTCGTCGTAATGACCTGAGCTGGGGTGGTCGGATTCCAGCTGAGATGGACCGCCAGTTTCCCCGATTCCTCGGCGGCCACCAGGCGGGCCGAGTTGACGGCGGGAATCGCCGCCGTACCGGGCAACGACATGCCCAGGCCTTCGGCCAGGCAAGCCATGGTGCTGGCCGTGCCCATCACCGCGCAGGTGCCGGCGGTGACCGACAGCCGGCCCTCGACTTCCGAAATTTCCTCTTTGTCGACTTCGCCGGCCCGATATTTGGACCAGAACCGGCGACAGTCGGTGCAGGCGCCCAGTCGCTCACCATGATAGCGCCCGGTCGTCATCGAACCGGTGACCACCTGGACGGCCGGCCGACCAGCCGAGGCCGCGCCCATCAACTGCGCCGGTACGGTCTTGTCGCAACCGCCGATCAGGACGACCGCGTCCATCGGCTGCGCCCGGATCATCTCCTCGACATCCATCGACATCAGATTGCGGAACATCATGCTGGTCGGGTTCAGAAAGACCTCGCCCAGGGAAATAGTCGGAAAGGACAATGGCAAGCCACCAGCCGAGAGTACCCCTCGCGACACCGCCTCGGTCAGTTCCGGCATATAGCGGTGGCAGTTGTTGAATCCGCTCGGGGATACCGCGATGCCGACCACAGGCTTGTTCAACAGTTCCTGAGAAAACCCCATCGACCGGGCGAAGGATCGGCGTAGGTAACGGGCAAAATCCCGATCGCCGTAGTTGGTAAGACCTCCATCGATACCCTGTGGTTCCCTCATCGAACGTCTCCGGAGATGACTGAGAGATGAATTGGAGATGAACTGCAGTTAGTTGGATACACTTGATTTTCCGCGATAACGAACACCGAGAAGTTCTTCGAAAACGCGAATCATGCCGCTTTTGTCCAGATCGCCAAAACCCTTCAAGAGAGCCATCTGGTAGGTGGTGGTCGCCGCGCCCAAGACCGGCAGCGGGATGCCCAGATCGGCGGAAACTTCCGCCGCGCTCACCAGATCCTTGTATGCATGCTTCATCGGATAGCCATCCGAGAAGCCGTTCTTGAGAATGCGCGGAATGAAGAATTCCGAAGCATAGCTTCGACCGGTACCGCTATTGACGACGTCCCCGACGAGATCCGGGTCCAACCCCATCTTGACCGCCATCGGCAGAATTTCAGCCAGTGCTGCTACGTTGATGTCGAAGAGCAATTGGTTGATGAGTTTGGTCAACTGACCGCTGCCGACCCCACCCATGTAGAGAATCTTATTGCCGATACATTCGAGATAGGGCCGGACAATCTCAAAGATACCTGCGTCGCCCCCGCACATGACGGTCAGGGTGCCGTCGATCGCCCGGGCCTCCATGCCCGAGACGGGCGCATCGAGGAAGGTAATCCCGTGCTCCTCCAGGCGTTTTGCGATTTTCATGGTGGTGGAATAGGTGATCGTGCTGGTATCCACCACGATTTGACCTTTTCTCGGGTTCCGCAGAACACCGTTTTCGCCAAGCAGGACGCTCTCGACAATCTGGCTACTCGGCAAACTCAGGAAGACGATGTCGGTCTGGGCCGCGACACCGAAATCGGTGGTTGTTCGGGCACCTTTCTGCTCGAATTCGTGAAAGCTATCGCTCCGCACGTCGCTCACAATGACCTCGGCGCCGCTTTTCAGCATATTCATCGCCATATGCTTGCCCATCTGACCAAGGCCGGTAAAACCGATTTTCATTTCTCAAGAACTCCTTCCGTTAAGGCGGAAAATTTATGAACTGGCCGGTGAGTTAGTACTTTGTTTGACACCAAAGCCGTTATTCGGGTTCCCGCGGAACTCAGAGATCGGCGAAACAGCACATGGTTCGCGCTTACGGCCCGATGGAAAGACGTCGCATCCAGAAGTACTCATCCAGCGCCCAGCGCGACCCATCGCAACCCACTCCGCTCTCTTTGATGCCAACATGTGGCAGAGGAACGAAACTGCCGCCACTTGGATTGTTCACGTGCACCTCGCCGAAGCTCAGTTCGTCCGTAACTCTGGCGATGACACGAGAGTCGTGCGAGAAAAGGTACGAAACAAGGCCATACTCGGTATCGTTCGCTCTGTTGATCACATCGTCGAGATCGCTGAAGTTGTACACGGGGAGAATGGGCCCAAAGACTTCTTCGTGGCAGAGACGCGTGTTGTCCGGCACATTGTCCAACAAGGTCGGCATGATGTACGATCCCTTAGTCAAGTTTTCGGGAATCTTGCCGCCGTATACCAGCTTGGCACCCTTGCTTGTCGCATCCTTAATTAGATCGAGCAATCGGTCACGTGCTGCCTTGTTGATCTGCGGTCCCATAATATCGCCCAATTCCTTGCCCCAGCCGACCTTTACTTTTTCGATGTTGACACGCAATAGGTTGACGAACTCATCATGCACACTCTTGTGGACGTAGATGCGATTGATGTTCCCACATCCCTGACCGCAGGCACGGATCTTGCGCTTGACCATAAAGACGGCAGTCCTTTCCAGGTCCGCATCGGGCATTACGATGGCTGGCGCATTGCCCCCCAGTTCCAAGGAGAAGCGTTTGATGGACGTGGACGCCTGAGCCAGAACCTGACGACCGGTTTCGGATGAGCCGATAAGAGTGATTAATCGCGGTATTTTACTCTCATTAAGCGTCCTGCCCACCACTGAGGAAGGGCCCGAGACGATGTTGAACACACCCTTAGGAAAGCCTATCTTCTCGCCGATAGCACCAAGGTAAAGCGTCGCCAGCGGAGTGCTGGAGGAAGGCTTGAGAACGCACGTGCAGCCCGACGCGAGCGTTGGCCCAAGCTTAAGGGCAACATTTTGTATAGGGAAGTTCCAAGCCAGATGTCCGACGGCAACCCCTACAGGATACTGCTGCATAACATGAAATACCTCGCCGGGTTTGGAGTCGTAATCCTTAATGGTAGTGCCGTAAACCCGCTTGACCTCTTCACAGTAGAAGTCGAGGACGTTGAACATCATGCGACATTCAGCCGCGGCCTCTGGATACGACTTGCCCACTTCGCGAGCCGCCAGATCGGTTAATGTATCCATTTCCGCGCGCAAGGCTTCGCGCAGCTTGACGACCCATCCTATGCGTTCGTTGATAGAAGTTTTGGACCAAGTCTTGAATGCTAACTGCGCGGCTTCAAGTGCCTTGATTGTCTGTGCCTCACTGGCTGCACTAACAGTGGCATTTACTTCTTCCGTTGCAGGGTTTATCACATCAAAGGATTTGCCTTCCCCAACCACACACGCGCCGTTAATATACTGTCTGAACACTCTGGACCTCCTTATTTATCGATGATAAGTTCCACACAAACAATCAGTTGAGTTCGTAAGCCCCCATCTTTGCAGCATCCCCGCCTAGATTTTCGGAAACCCGTCTTACCCCGTCGGCCTAGAAGTCGTCACTTCCTTCCCTCCCACTGACTGATCTTTTGCAGTGCGTCAGCGGTCTCAGCATTCCCCCAATCCATGTCCAGGCCATCTGAGTCGCAGGACATTGCGGACCCGACACTGCCCGGACGCTACCGGCGAGCTATAACACTCCGCTTTTCAGTGACTTGCGACTGTGAAAAAATGTTCTGAATTTAAGCTACCATTGAATTATCCTTACGTTCGCGGTAGTATGCGGATCGCGATCTCGAAGCATCGCGCCTCAATGCAGGAGTAGGCGATCGGGCGCAGGAAGGGTTGGACGGGCGAAAAGGGCGGCCGCCGCTGCAAGGAATAGCGTTTTTCGACTGCTATCGGCCTACCCATCTCGGTTTCCACAAGCCAATGGAACTGCGTCATATTCGGTATTTCCTTCGTGCCGCCGAACTCATGCACTTTACGCGGGCAGCCGAATCGCTTTACGTCTCGCAGCCCTCACTCTCCATTCATATCCGGCAGTTGGAGGAAGAGTTTGGTGCTCCACTCTTTGAACGCGGTCGCCAGCTTCGACTGACGGAAGCAGGCCAGCTTCTCTTCGCTCATGCCCGCGCTGTCGTTTTGGAACTGGAGCGAGCGAAGGAGCAAATCGCTGACCTTCAAGGGCTTCTCCGTGGCACCCTCAGCATCGGTTTTACCCACCTGTTTAGCAAGAAGTTAGTACCTACGGTCCTGGCAGCTTATCACGAGGCCCACCCGAACATCAGCTTGATTGCGGAAATGGGAACCTCCCGTGAAGTGGAGCACGACATTTTAACCGGGAGTATCGATGTCGGTCTCGCTTACCTGCCGCCCGAGTCCAACGAAATCGAGCATGAGATACTCACCTCCGATAAAGTGTTCCTCGCTGTTTCCCATCGACATCCTTTCGCAAAGAACACCGAAATATCGAAAGCTGAATTGAGTAAGCTTCCCCTTGTGCTTCAGAGCATCGGAAATACTATGCGCCGGTTGGTCGATGTGTATTTCGCCAAAGAAAACATTTTGCCGAACATTGTGCTTCAACTTAGCGATATGCCTATGCTCCTCTCAATGGTAAAGAGTGGCAAAGCGGCCGGAATCGCCTCTTCCAAGGTAATAGAAGACGCCTCATTTCATCGCATCCGTCTTCCCGGGACTCCCATCGTCTGGACTGCCGGCATTCTCAAACTTCGAAGCGCACCCCTGAGTGCCGCAGCAACGGAATTTGTGAAGCTGGTCAAACTCCATTCCCAGGAAGCCTTATAGTAGTCCACTGTTTAGACCAGTAGCTTACACTTGGCATCGCGCCCTCTATCTAGCTTCTTACCCTCGCTTGCCATCATTCCACTTTTGCCACCATTCGTGAACCGGCAGTTATGCTAGGTAAAAGCATCGCAAGGATGCCACCCAGCACCGAAACGGCGGATAGGCCGTGTATGCCAGAGGCCATATTTCCGGTCCTGGTCGTAATCCAACCCACCAATACGGGCCCGAAAAAGCCGCCTAGGTTCCCTATACCATTTATGATGCCCCGAGCTCCTCCGGTAACCCCGGGTGAAAATAGAAGCGATGGTATAGCCCAAAATGGGCCTTGCATGCCCATTCGAACGAAACCCGCCAATACAAGCAGTCCATAAACAAGCCAGATGTGACTAGGAAATAGAGTTGCGCTAGAAAAGCACACGCCAAACATAATTAAAGAAAAAGCTATGTAAAACCGCCGATTACCTTTCTTGTCCGACAGAGCACCCATCAGATACAACCCGATTAGCGACATGAGAAATGGCAGCGAGTTTAACCAGCCTACGTTGGTTAAACTCACCTTCATGATATGTTTCAACAGCGTGGGCAACCATATTACCCATCCGGTTGTGCTTGCGCAGAAGCAAAAGAAAATCGCGGTTACCAACCAAAGATACCTGTCGGCCAGCAACTGTTTATAGAGCGACTTCGCATGCCCAGTGGTCCTACCGGCCGCCTCGCGGGCGGCTTTGTCAGCGGCCAAGGTTGTAAGCAAGTATTCTCTTTCTTCTGTCGAAAGCCATTTCGCCTCTATTGGACGATCACTGATCAGGGGCAACCAAATAAAGATCAGTCCCAGCGACACTGCGCCTTCCACGAAAAACATCAATCGCCAGCCATGATTGGTAACCAGCCACCCTGCTAAAGGGTTCATGATGGCACCCGAAAGGGGCAGGCTACACAAGAATAGAGCATTTGCGCGCCCAAGTTCCTTTTGGGGAAACCAATTACCAACGATCACTAAAACGGCTGGATACACCCCGCCTTCAGCAACTCCAAGTAAGAAACGCAATGTTAGTAACTGCCAGGCGTTTTGGACAAAGCCAGTCAGGAGAGCCAAACTTCCCCAAGCTACAATCGCCCAAAGGATGTAGTTTTTTGCACTTCCATGTTCTGCGACATGGCCAGCAGGTGCTTGCAACAGCAGGTACCCGATGAAAAACGTCCCCGCAGCCAGTCCCGCACTGGTCATGGATAGTCTCAACGCTTCATTCATGCCTCCGGCCATAGCAAAGCTAAATACTATTCTGTCCATATAGGCAATCATATAAACAACAATCGCAGGCGGTATTATCCGAATCCAACGCATGTGGGGAATCGGTTTTGCTGAAGCTACCGTCACTACTCCTGACTGCATCTGATATTCCTCCTGCCCAAACTGCCCGACCCTTCGACCTTGACAGATGGTCTAACGGCCTATGTCCTCGCGTCTGCCAGTGCGGTGCAGATATGCAATGTAGATATTTGGAACCCCGTTGGCAGGCTGAATGCGTATTTTCCCTGACGGTTGCGAAAAAACAGCCCTGCCACTACTTTCCGTCTGCATGAAACACTCATTCAAAAACTGGAATATCTTGCCAGTCGGGAATAGGTTTTATTAAAGCCGGACTCCTTATTCTGTAGACCATTCTGAGGGGCTACGCGAAACGTTTACTGGCCTAGCTCGGAACCGGAGTAAGCGCGCCCTTGCCGGCAAAGTATGCTTCCAAATTGGCGAGCACCAGATCGGCCATGGCCTTACGCGTCTGCTCTGTGGCGCTGGCAAGATGGGGTGTTAGAACGACGTTGTCCAT
>Ga0224555_1005809_pt1 | contig 10026 bp, 11 predicted proteins | sample 714S23034metaG_FD_180687 | JGI IMG/M metagenome (GOLD analysis project Ga0224555, IMG submission 180687) | Peat soil microbial communities from Stordalen Mire, Sweden - 717 S2 30-34 | ecosystem: Environmental > Terrestrial > Soil > Wetlands > Peat | place: Sweden: Norrbotten County, Stordalen...
GCGTCGTCGGCCGGGACATGCTCGAGGATCTCCGACGCGATGACGCAGTCGAACGTCCGATCGGGATACGGCAACGCCCGTGCGTCACCGACGACGGTCTCCGCGTGAGCCGATGACGGCGCCTCGCCGGACTCGGCCATGGCGCGCAACATGGTGTGGACGTCGTCGAGCTCGGCGGCGTTCTGGTCGAATGCGACAACGTCGGCGCCTCGCCGATAAGCCTCGAAGCTGTGCCGGCCGGCTCCGCACCCGACGTCGATGACTTTGGTGCCCCGACCGATACCGAGGCGGTCGAAGTCCACCGTCAGCATGACTCGCCCACCGCCTGGCCCGGACCGTCGGCCGGCGCGTTGCGAGCGATGGCCTGTTCGTAGACGCGTACGGTCTGCGCAGCCACCGATTCCCAGCTGAACACCTCGGCGGCCCGGCGGCGACCTGCCGTGCCCAGTCGCTGCAGCTGGTCGGGCGAGACCAGCAGCTCGCCCAACACCCGAATGAGCTCGGCGGCGTCGCCGGGGCGTACCAGCCTGGCGCAACCGCCGTCGGGTCCCAGCACCTCAGGCAACGCGCCGGCACGGCTGGCCACGATGGGTGTCCCGCTAGCCATCGCTTCCACGGCCGGAAGTGAGAATCCTTCGTAAAGCGAAGGGATACAGGCGATTTCGGCGGAGGCGAACAGCCGCGCCAACTCTGTATCGGAAAGTCCGCTGGAGGTGTGGACGATGTCGGAGATCCCGAGCTCGGCGATCAGCTTTTCGGTGGGGCCGTTGGGTTCGAGTTTGGCGACCAGCTGCAGCTCCAGGTCGTGTTCGGTGCGTAGCTTGGCCACCGCTTGTAACAGGTGCCCGACGCCTTTGAGCGGCCGGTCGGCGCTGGCAATCGCAATGATGCGACCGGGAATTCGCGGCCGCGTCGTCGGCGCGAACATGTCGGTGTCGACACCCAGCGGCACCACATGAAGCTGGTCCGGGTGCACCCCGAAGTCCGTGGTGATGTCGGTGGCCGACGACGACGAGACGGTCAACAACTCCGGAATGCTGCGGGCAACTTGCTCTTGCATCTTCAAAAAGCCATACCACCTGCGCACCAATGGTTTCCGCCACCACTGCGCCGCGGCGAGATCCAGCAGCCGGTCACGGGTGATCGGGTGGTGCACGGTCGCCACCACGGGCAGGCCGGTCGCCGCGATGTCAAGCAGGCCGACGCCCAAACTCTGATTGTCATGTACGACGTCGAACTCGTGCTGCCGATCGGTCAGTAGGCGTGCGGCGCGCAGGCTGAAGGTGCGCGGCTCGGGGAAACCCGCCGTCCACACCGTGGCCAGCTCGAGAAGGTCAATGCGATCCCGAATTTCCCGCGGATGCGGGATGCGGAAGGGGTCCGGTTCGCGATACATGTCGAGGCTGGGTAATTCGGTCAGCACCACCCGCGGGTCGAGTTCTTCGGGGTAAGGCTGACCGGAGAACACCTCCACGTGGTGTCCCAGTTCGACCAGGCCGCGGCTGAGGTGCCGAACGTAAACCCCCTGGCCGCCGCAGTGCGGCTTGCTGCGATACGACAGCAGCGCAATCCGCATACTCACGCCCGATCCGATTTGGCGTTGCCGACAGAGATCACGGCGAAAGGTTCGGGGGAGGCGTCAGCGAACTTTCTGGACACGTGTCTGGACTATAGTTTGACAAACTACATGATGCAACGCACAGGTAGCGGCGCTATCTTTGCCGATCCTACCCAGGCGGATGGTCGCGCTGACTCTATACCGTGGTGTCATGCGCGCGCTGATCGTCGTCGACGTTCAGAAGGACTTTTGCGAGGGCGGCTCGCTGGCCGTAACCGGTGGGGCGGCGCTGGCGGGCGCCATCAGCGCTTACCTGGCCGACGGCGCCGAATACCGCCACGTGGTGGCCACCCAGGATTTCCACATCGATCCGGGCGACCATTTCTCCGAGCATCCGGATTACATCTCGTCGTGGCCGCCGCACTGCCGCGCAGGCAGCGCCGGCGCGGAATTTCATCCCGATCTCGACTCCGGCCGGTTCGAGGCGGTCTTTCGCAAGGGCGCCTACGACGCCGGCTACAGCGGGTTCACCGGCGTGGACGACTCCGGCACACCGCTGGCCGACTGGCTCCGACAGCGCGACGTCGACCAGGTCGACGTGGTGGGCATCGCCACCGACCATTGCGTACGCCGGACCGCGGAGGACGCTGTGAAACAGGGCTTGGGCACTCGGGTGCTGGTAGACCTGACGGCCGGCGTAGGGGAGGAGTCGACCGCTGCGGCCATCGAAGCGTTGGGCGCAGCGGGTGTCGCGATTGTGGCAAGCACATGACGGGCCCGGCGGGGCCGGCATTGCTGGCGGCGGTGGAGCGGTCGCCGCAGGCCGCGGCGGCGCATGACCGCGCAGCATGGGTGGGCCTGTTCACGACGGACGGCCGCGTCGAAGATCCGGTGGGCTCGCGGCCGCACGTTGGGCCGGCACAGATCGGCCGTTTCTACGACACCTTCATCGGGCCGCGTGATATCGCCTTTCATCGCGATCTCGACGTCGTCCGCGGTTCGTCGGTCATTCGCGACCTCGACCTCGAGGTGGTGATGGGTTCGGCGGTCACCATGACTATTCCGGCGTTACTTCGTTATGACCTGCGCGAGGTCGACGGCGAATGGAAGGTCGCGATGCTGCGCGCGTATTGGGAGCTGCCCGCCATGATGCTGCAGTTCCTGCGCAATGGCGTGTCCGCCGTGCCGGCCACCATTGCACTTTCGCGAGGACTCATCCGCAATCAGCGGCTACGCGGCACCGCCGGATTCGCAGCGGGGTTCCGTCGGGTGGGTTCCCGGCACAAAGTGTTGGTGGACACCTTCGTGAACGCGGTTGGCAGAGGCGACCAATTCGCCGCGCTGCAAACGTTGTCACCCGGTGCGACAATCACTTTCGGCGACGGCGAGGCCGCCGAGAGTACCGACATCGCCGAGCTCATCGAGCGAAGTCCCGGCGCGGTCGCGTCGAAGCTGATCGCTGCAGGCTCCACCGTTGCCGCCTCGGTCACCTCGCGGCAACAACGTGGCATTTTGTTCGCCGACGTGGCCCGGCGTGGCGTGGGTATCCACCGGGTGCGTTATTTCCCGCAGTAGTGAACGCGCCGGCGAGTGACGGCATCCAGGAACGCCACAGCCGGACCGACTACGAAAGAACCACGGAAACCATCACTGCGAGCCGGAGACACACCACGAACACCAGCCTTGGGTGCGGTAAGCCCTTCGATCGGCGAACCCTGCTGCGTGGCGCCGGGGCACTCGGCGCGGCGTCGCTGGCGTTGTGGCCCAGCGCGTGTAGCTCTGATGACGATGCACTGACCTTCTTCTTCGCCGCCAATCCCGAAGAGGCGGATGCTCGGCTGCGGGTTGTCGACGCCTTTGCGCGCCGGCACCCCGACATCAAGGTTCGGACGCTATTGTCCGGGCCGGACGCTTTGCAGCACATGTCAATCTATTGCGCGGGCGGCAAGTGTCCGGACGTGCTGATGGCGTGGGACCTCACCTATGCCGGATTGGCGGACCGGGGAGTGCTGCTAGACCTCAACACCATGTTGGTCCAAGACAAGGCTTTTGCTACAGCGCTGAAAGCGGACAGCATCAGATCGCTGTATGAGACATTCACGTTCGACGGCGGGCAGTATGCCCTTCCCGAGCAGTGGTCCGGAAACTTCCTGTACTACAACAAGAAGTTGTTCGCCGAGGCCGGTGTGCGCCCGCCGCCCGGGCGATGGGAAAAGCCATGGAGCTTCGGCGAATTCCTCGACACCGCCAAAGCGCTCACAAAACGCGGCCGATCCGGGCGGGTCAGTCAATGGGGATACGTCGACACCTGGGCGGCGTCGTACTCGGCCGGACTATTCGGCACGAATAACGGGGTTCCGTGGTCGACCCCGCGGGCGAACCCGACGCACCTCAACTTCGACAACGACGCGTTCATCGAAGGCATCCAGTTCTACGCCGACCTGGCCAACAGGCACAAGGTTGCCCCCACCGCATCGGAGACGCAGTCGATGTCCACGATGGACCTGTTCTCCTCGGGCCGTACAGCGATGGCGCAAGGCGGGCATTGGAGATATCAGACGTTCGACCGGGCCAAAGGTCTGGATTTCGATATCACCGTGCTGCCGACGGGTCCGAAAGGGCATGCCGCTTGCTCGAACATCGGCACAACGGGGCTCGCCATTGCGGCGAGTAGTCGCCGCAAGCAACAGGCTTGGGAGTTCGTAAAATTCGCCACCGGCCCGATCGGACAGGAAGTGATTGCTGAATCGGGCCTGTTCGTGCCGGCGCTGCGGTCCGCGATCGAGTCGGCTGGATTCGCCGAGGCCCACCGTAGGATCGCCAATCTCGCAGTGCTGACCGGCGGGCCCGCCCATTCCGAGGGCATGCCGGTCACCCCGGAGTGGCCGAAGATCGCCTCGTTGATGGACCGCAACTTCGGCCCAGTTCTGCGCGGCGCGCGGCCGGCGACATCGTTGGCGAGCGGGCTGTCACACGCGGTCGACGAGGTGCTCCGTAGCCCATGACCGCGATCGATGAATCCGCCGTCGCAGTGACCCGGCGTCGCCGGTTTTCCAAGCGACGCGCCCGTGCCGGGCGCATGTTCGTCGCGCCGAACTTGGCGGCGGTCGCGGTATTCATGGTGTTCCCGCTTGGATTCTCGCTCTACATGAGCTTTCAGAACTGGGACCTCTTCAGGCCCGCAAAGTTCGTTGGTTTGGCGAACTACCGCAGTCTCTTCACCGGCGATCCGCTATTCAGCATCGCGTTGCGCAATTCGGTGGTTTACACCGTCGGGACCGTCGTCCCCACGGTTCTGATCAGCCTCGCCGTGGCCGGTGTGCTCAACCGAAAAATTAAGGGAATCAACTTCTTTCGAACGATTGTCTTTCTCCCGCTGGCGGTATCGTCGGTGGTGATGGCCGTCGTCTGGCAGTTCGTCTTCAACACCAACAACGGTCTGCTCAATATCATGCTCGGCTGGATCGGTATCGGTCCCATCCCGTGGCTGGTTGACCCGAAATGGGCCATGGCTTCACTGTGCATGGTCAGCATATGGCGCAGCGTGCCTTTCGCGACCGTCATCCTGCTGGCTGCCATGCAAGGCGTGCCGGACACCCTCTATGAGGCCGCCCGACTGGACGGTGCAGGGGAGTTGAGACAGTTCGTCTCGATCACCGTGCCGTTGATTCGCGCTGCTGTTTCGTTTGTGGTGGTCATCTCGATCATCCACGCATTTCAGGCTTTTGACCTTGTCTACGTTCTCACCGGACGTAACGGGGGCCCGGAGACGGCAACATATGTTCTCGGCATCATGCTGTTCCAGCATGCCTTTGCCTTCTTGGAATTCGGTTACGCGTCCGCCCTGGCATGGGTGATGTTCGCCATCCTGCTGGTGTTGACCGTGGTGCAATTACGGCTCGCGCGTCGTCGGACCGCCCAGGAGGAACGATCGTGGGCCTAGCCGACCGGGTGATCAAACCCAGTATTCTCCGTGGCTTCGCGCTGTATACCGCGCTGGCGGGTATCGCCTGGTGTGCACTGTTCCCGATCCTGTGGGCGGTATCGGGTTCGCTGAAGAATGAGGGCGAGGTGACGATGCCGACCTTGTTTCCCTCGCATCCGCAGTGGTCCAACTACCGCGAGGTGTTCGCCGTGATGCCGTTTTGGCGAATGTTCTTCAACTCCGTGCTGTATGCCGGCTGTGTCAGTATCGGCCAGGTGTTCTTCTGTTCTCTGGCCGGATATGCCTTCGCACGATTGCGGTTTCGGGGTCGCGATACGCTGTTTGTCTTGTACTTGGGGACTTTGATGGTGCCGCTGACGGTGACGGTGATCCCGCAGTTCATTTTGATGCGCATCGCCGGACTGACCGACACGCCGTGGGCGATGATCGTGCCGGGATTATTCGGCAGTGCGTTCGGCACCTACCTCATGCGCCAGTTCTTTCAGACCATCCCGGCCGAATTGGAGGAAGCGGCCATCCTCGACGGCTGCTCGCCGTGGCAGATCTATTGGCGGATACTGCTTCCACACGCGAAGCCGGCAGTAATGGTGCTGGCTGTGCTCACATGGTTCAACGTCTGGAACGACTTTCTCTGGCCGCTGTTGATGATCCAGCGTGGGAGTATCGCCACTCTCACCCTCGGGTTAGTACGGATGCAGGGCGAGTACGTTGCCAGATGGCCCGTGCTGATGGCCGCGTCCATGCTCATTTTGTTGCCGCTGCTGTTGGTGTATGCGGTTGCGCAACGCGCCTTCATCCGTGGCATCGCTGTCACCGGGTTGGGCGGATAGCTCATGGCCTCAGTGACTTTCGACCAAGCCACGCGGCGCTACCCGGGCGCAGACCGGCCGGCGGTTGATTGTCTGGACTTAGCCGTCGGTGACGGCGAATTCGTCGTGTTGGTTGGACCGTCCGGGTGTGGCAAAACGACGTCGCTGCGAATGGTCGCCGGGTTGGAAACGGTGGACGCGGGCTGCATCCGTATCGGTGCGCGCGACGTCACCGACGTCGAGCCCAAGGATCGCGACGTTGCGATGGTCTTTCAGAATTACGCGCTCTACCCGCACATGACGGTCGCGCAGAACATGGGCTTTGCACTAAAGATCGCCGGAACGCCGAAGGCCGAAATCCATGCACGAGTACTGGATGCGGCGCGACTACTTGACTTGCAAGCCTATCTGGACCGCAAACCCAAAGACCTGTCGGGTGGTCAGCGCCAGCGGGTCGCCATGGGCCGGGCGATCGTGCGCCACCCGCAGGTGTTTCTGATGGATGAGCCGCTGTCCAACCTTGACGCCAAATTGCGGGTGCAAACGCGTAACCAGATCGCCGGTCTCCAAGAACGATTAGGCACCACAACCATTTACGTCACACACGACCAGGTCGAGGCCATGACCATGGGCGACCGCGTTGCCGTCCTGCGTGACGGTGTGTTGCAGCAGTGTGCGGCACCCCGGGAGCTGTACCGAAATCCGATCAACATGTTCGTAGCGGAGTTCATCGGGTCACCGGCGATGAACCTGCTGACCCTTCCCGTCGTCGATCACTCCGTCGCGCTGGGTGACTGGCGAATCCCGTTGCCGCACGCGATTACTGCTACGACTGGAGAACTCGTTGTCGGCATCCGCCCAGAACATCTGGATATCGGCGGCAGTGGTGTCGAGATGCATATCGATGTTGTCGAGGAGCTCGGCGCGGACGCCTACCTGTATGGGCGAATCACCGGCGTCGACAACGCATTGACTCAGTCGATCGTCGCACGCACCGACGGGCATGACCCGCCGCCTCGGGGCAGTCGCGTGCGCTTACAACCACAGCCCGGACATGTGCATTTCTTCGCCTTCGACGGTCGCCGGCTGCCATGAGCCCGGTGACGATCCTGGTGAACCCTTAGGCGGCGTTTTGCGAAGTAGGCCGTGCGGTGGTGGTGCGCTACTTTCCAGCAGAACACTTACGGGAGGCGCTTCATGATGATCGCTGAGCTGATGAACAACTCGGGTAACGGTTTCACCGGTAACAAGCCGGCATCCCAGTGAGGCCCTACCCTCGATGGTCACGTGCGTGTGCCGTGGTCGTGCTGAGCGCCAGCGCGCTGCCCGGGTGCGCGCGGTCCGTCGAGGGAACGCCGGTGGTTTCGCACAGCAAGGACTACGACATCAGTCGACTCAGCCAGCTGCAGAATGAGTTCCCACCTGGATTCAGCCGGGTCCGAGCTACGCCTGTGGCGACTCTGGGACCAGATGCCGACAAGTTCTCCGCCATCGGTGTCGGTGACGTCGTTGCAGTCGACCCGCCGACCTGTCGATCGCTGATTCAACCCGTGCGTGCGCCCCGCGATTCACAGTTCACGATGGTCGGCGGAATCGGAACGGGGGCGATCATGGTCGGCGCCGTGAATTCACCCCACCCGCTGCCGAAGACCGCCGTCCCCGCGGGCTGCGACCACGTCGCGGTCACGCAGAAGGTTTCCGGACGGCAGTTCGACGCGACGGTCACACACCTTGCCGGCCCCTCCATCGAGGGTGTCGTCACCACGGAATCCATGACGTCGCCGCCCAGAGAGGAACTAAATCCTACGTTTTCGCGGCGTTTCTCAGCGATACCGTGGCCGTCGCTGTCCAGGGTGTTCTGCCCGGGGATCCCGACGCCGAAGACGTCCTCCGGGGCCTGCTGGTCAAAGCCGTGGACGTCATCCGTGCGGCCTAGCGGATCCCGTAGGTAGCGCTGTCATGGCCAGTCAACGAATAGTTTTCAATCACGTGGGCTTGTGTGTCGCGGACACCGCACGGTCGCGCCGCTTCTATGAAGAACTGCTCGGATTCACGTTCTGGTGGGAGCTAGAGCCGCCCGACGAGGGCACCGATCAACTTCTGCAGCTGAACAAGCCAATCGGATTACGTGCGACGTATCTAGTTCGCGACGGCTTGGTGCTCGAGCTGCTCGCCTACTCGCAGCGCGACCTGCGCGCCGGACCGGAGCGTGTCATGGACCAGGTAGGTCTGACCCATGTATCGCTGTCGGTGTCCGACCTTGCCGCCGTGGTGACATCGGTGGAGGGTTTCGGGGGGTCGGTGGTGCAGGGCAGTGTTTCAGCGCAGTCGGCAATGATCCGTGACCCGGACGGGCAGTTGATCGAGCTGCTCGCGGATTTGTGGCTCGCGGCGCTGCCGCCGCCCCCTCGTTTGTGAAACATGCTGTTCGGCAACGCTTACCGTCGTTGCCCGGACCAGGAAAACCGCCACGGTGACGAATTAATCGCGCGTGCCCATGTTCGCAGGCGTCAGCGACGTCGCGACCGGCGACCCGCACGAACCGTGCGAATGTGAGGATCGACGCATGGTGCCTGCAATCGATCCAGCCGACGCTGCTTCGGATCCACATATTGTGCTTGGTCTCGTCGGCGCTCCGGGAGCGGCTTTTTCATTGGCCCACGAACTCGCCGATTCCGGGTTGAATTCGGAGCTCGACGAGCGGTTGCCTGGGGCCCGTTGGTGTATCGAGGTCATGGAGGACCGCCTGGTGCAGGCGCCGCCGACCGACTCCGAGATCGTGAAAGCGGCGCGGCGAACGCTGCTCGACAAAGGGTGGGACGTGGTGGTGTGTCTGACCGATCTCCCGCTGCACGTTGACCAACGCCCGGTCGTGGCCCACGCCAATCCGGTGCGCAACGTGGCGATCGTGTCGGTGCCCGCGCTGGGCGCGATGGGGGCGCGCCAGCGGATTCGCGAGATAATCATGCGCCTGCTTGTGCGGCTGATCGGATCTGCCGAGCAGCGCGGCGCCTACGCTCAGCGCGCGGGCCTACCGTCACGACGGGTCACCGTGCAGCGGGTACGTGAACTGGGCAGCGACCCGGCCGATGAAGCTTTCTTCTACACCGCCCGAGTACTGACGGGCAATCTGACGTTGATCGGCGGGATGGTGGCCACCAACGAGCCGTGGCGGTTGTCGCTGAGATTGTCGCGTGCGCTGACCGGCGCGGTAGCGGCCGGCGTGTTCGGGTTGGTGACTGCGATATCTGGCGGCTCTCCGATGCTTATGGGTGGGACCGGCTCGCGGGTACGGCGTTGGTTTCGGTCGGTGCGACCGTCGCGACCCTGATTATCGGAGCTGAGCTATGGGAGCCCATCGTCAGCCGGGCAGTGCGCAAGCAGGTGATTCTGTTCAACGTTGCGACGGTGATCACCGTGCTGATCGGCGTGATGGTGCTTTATGTCGCGCTGTATTTGTTGGCGTTGGTCGCCGCATACTGGTTCGTGGTGCCGCAGATCTGGCGCGATCAGGTGGGTCATCCGGCTTCGCTTCGCGACTACTTCGAATTAGCTTGGCTGACTTCCTCGTTGGCGATGATCGGCGGCGCACTGGGTGCGGCGCTAGAACCCGATGAGGCGGTGCGAGCAGCGGCTTACGTCCAGCACTCCGACGAAGAGTCCGAGGTTGAAGGGACAAGCTGACTCAGGCTGCGGTGAATGCAGAGCACCTC
>Ga0224555_1005810_pt1 | contig 10023 bp, 12 predicted proteins | sample 714S23034metaG_FD_180687 | JGI IMG/M metagenome (GOLD analysis project Ga0224555, IMG submission 180687) | Peat soil microbial communities from Stordalen Mire, Sweden - 717 S2 30-34 | ecosystem: Environmental > Terrestrial > Soil > Wetlands > Peat | place: Sweden: Norrbotten County, Stordalen...
ACGACGTTTCATAACTCAGACTTTCTTTGTCCGATGTTATGAAGCCGCACGCGGCTTTTGGTGTGTCAGACACACCAGACGGGCGGCGAATCCCGTCGTCGCGAGTGATTGCCGAGTTTTACCGGAGTAGTTGTTGAGCAGTAGCCCGGTAATGATTTCACTGGCACTTTCACTGGCACTGACCTCCTCTGGCATCTGCAACTCGCTGCTGTTACGCAGCTTGGAGTTGGAGGCGAGGGTCGGAATCGAACCGACGCATAAGGCTTTTGCAGAGCCCTGCCTTACCACTTGGCTACCCCGCCGTTGTTGTTCGAAAAGCTTAGTTTGATGCGCGCCCGACGCAAGTTCAACTTTTCTGTCCGCGTCGGATCACCGGGATCAAGTCCTTGGTTGGATGGGCATCCGCGCGAGAGCCTTGCGATTTAATGACGCTGCGGCTCGCGGGGAGGCTCACCCCACCGCGGTGTCCCCCTCTATTCAATCTGCGAATTTTCAAAACCCAGATGCCTGCGCCTCGACCATAGTTCGCGCGGTTTGAATATCCCCGCAGGCGTGATGATCCCGGTGATCAACTCCGGCGGGGTCACATCAAAACCGGGATTCCGTGCGCCGCTCGTCGGATTCGCAACGCGAACATAGGCGCGCTGTGCTGATTTCAAATTTGAAACTTGAGATTTGAAATCCCAAAGGGCGCCCCACGCGCCCAGCACTTCGCTCGCGTCGCGTTCTTCAATCGGAATGTCGAAACCCGATTTCAGTTTCCAGTCAATCGTCGAAAGCGGGATGGCAACGTAGAAGGGTATTCGGTGGCGTCTGGCCAAAACCGCTTTGGTGTAAGTCCCGATCTTGTTCGCCACTTCACCGGTCCGCCCCAGCGTGCGGTCGCTGCCCACGATGACCAGATCAATTTCTCCGCGCTGCATGAGATGGCCGGCGGCGTTGTCCGCGATGATTTGATGTGAAATGCCCTGCTGCGCCAGCTCCCACGCGGTCAATGTGGCTCCTTGGAATCGCGGGCGCGTTTCGTCGCAGAAGACATGAAATCGCTTTCCCCGGGCCTGGGCGGCGTACAACGGAGCCGTGGCCGATCCCACGTCCACGAAGGCCAGCCAGCCGGCGTTGCAATGGGTCAAAATCCTCATGCCGTTTCGAATCAGGCGCACGCCGTGTTTGCCAATGTCCTCACAGTGGCGCACGTCCTCGTCGGCAAACTCCTGGGCGGCCGCCACGGCGAGGGCCTGCTGCTCCTCGACGGTCGAGCCGTCGCGCATCGAGGCGCGCACCCGGATCATCGCGTTCACCGGGTCCACGGCGGTCGGCCGCGCGTGCTGAAGGGTTTTAAAAACGGTTTCGATGTGCCTGGAGAAGGCGGCGAGGCTGCGCCCGCGAAAGGCGCGCGCGCCCTGGGCCAGCCCGTAAGCCGCGGTGGCGCCGATCGCACCCGCCCCGCGCACGACCATGTCCTTGATTGCCCGCGCGGTTTCCCGGAAGTCCGGAGCGGCCACGATCCGGAATTCATGCGGAAGAAGCCGTTGCTCGATGAGCAGGACGGAATTGCGGGCCGCATCGAACGTCACGGTTCGGTGATGCCGGACGCGGTCGCGGACGGTGACATTCATGACATGCGATCGAACCTTCGCGGTGGATTCAGTTCCATGGAGAGGCTAAGTCACCTTGACCTTCCGCTTGCTCTTCATCTTCCTGATTTTTTCCTCGATGTCGCGGTAAAGGGGATGCTGGCGCAGGGTGCGGAGGTCGGGATCCCTGGCCAGCCATTTGAAATCCCGGTAGCCGAGCGACAGGGCTGCATCAAGGGCGCGGGCGGCACGGATGACGTGACCGGTGAGGGAGCAACTGCAGGCGAGGTTGTAAAAGACCAGCGGGTTGCGCGGTTCGAGGCGCGACAGCCGCTCGTCTATCCTGAGACTGTCCTCCATTCGCCCGCGCTGGGTATAGTGGTCCCCCAGGAGTTGCAGGGCTTCGACATATTCGGCATCGCGCCGAACGAGTCCTTCCAGGAATTCAATTTTGGTTGCCAGGTCCCGCACCTCTTTGCGGGTCAATTTTTTTCTGGCGCTGCTCTTTCGCGGCATACGACGACTTGGATTGTTTCGGAGCCGGATTGCCAAGTCAAGCATGGGAGCGCAAGGGCGGGGCACTCATTTGAAAGCGGCTATTCCTCTGTTTTGGTTCCCTTTCAATTCGCATCCATTCGAAATTCGAGGATTGCAGAAAGAAGAGTTTATCCGCGAATTACGGGAAAGACGCGAATTCTCCCGGCATGCCAGCTGTAATTTTGATCTGCCCGGCCGCTGGAAAATCCTTGAATTCATCCGCTGGCTGCGTTAAGGCGGAGTCTGCAGGAAATTGTATGAACTGCTTTGTCACCGGCGCTTCGGGGTTCATCGGCTCGAACCTCGTGCATGAGCTGACGGCCCGCGGGCATCACGTCAAGGCGTTGCTGCGTCCCGGGAGCGACCTGAGGGGGCTTGCGGGCGCCGGCTTCGAACGGGTCGAGGGGGACATTGGCGACCGCGATCGGCTCAAAGCGGCCCTGTTCGGGTGCGACTGGTGTTTCCATGTCGCGGCGAGTTATTCCCTTTGGCTTCGCGATTACGGTCCGATGTACGTGACGAACATCGACGGCACGCGCAACGTGCTGGAATCCGCGGCGGCGGCGGGTTGCACGCGCATTGTTTATACCAGCACCGTGGGATGCATCGGCCTGCCCGAGACGGTCGATGGCAGGCTCGTTCCGTCCGACGAAACGACTCCGGTTTTGAAAGGGCAGATGAGCAACCACTACAAACGCTCGAAGTGGCAGGCGGAGCAAGTGGCGGAACAATTGGCGGTGAACGGCCTGCCGGTGATCATCGTCAGTCCCAGCGCCCCGGCCGGGCCGCGCGACGCGAAGCCGACGCCGACCGGAAAAATCATTGTGGATTTTTTGAATCGCGCGATGCCCGCCTACATCGACACCGGGCTGAACTGGGTACACGTGCGCGACGTGGCGGCGGGCCATGTCCTCGCCGCGGAAAAGGGCCGGATCGGCGAACGGTACATCCTGGGCAACGCACAGGGAAACTGGACCATGAAAGAGGCGTTTGCCGTCCTGGAAAAGATCACCGGAGTGCCGGCGCCGAGACACCGAATTCCATACCCCGTCGCTCTCGGGGCGGCTTACGCGAATGAAGCTCTTTCATTTTTCACGCGCAGACCGCCCAAAGCACCTTTGGCGGGTGTGCGGATGGGAAAGCACAAGATGTTTTTCAATCCGGCCAAGGCGATTCGGGAACTGGGTCTGCCGCAGACACCCCCGGAGCAGGCGCTTGCCGACGCGGTTGAGTGGTTCCGGAAGAATGGTTATGTGAAGAAATGATGCCCGTGAACCCGGTAGGAATCCGCTGTTGCGTGTCCAGGCCGACCACAGGAATTAAGGCATGTGAGCGACGTTCCACGGCAGGAAGAGTCTGTTGCGCCGGAGGTGAACATTTGTGAAACGAGCGATGGATATGTTCTCGAAGCGGAGATGCCGGGCGTCAGCAAGGACGGCCTGGAGATTTCGGTCGAGGGAACGGAGATTGTCATTATGGCAAAGGCAGCCATCGGAACTTTACGCATCCGAAAGGATTGCGGGTGACAATCAGCGGCGGCGCGGGCGATGACGCCAAGCATTATCAGGAACGCGACGTGCGGCGGGCGCTGGACGGCGCGAAAGCGAATTGAGTTATGACACGCAAACAGATCAAAGAACAGGCCGCGCGCTACGCGAAATTCGTGGAGCGGAGCGACGAGGATAAAAGCTTCATTGGCCGCTGCCCGGAAATCATGGCGGGCGGCGTTCACGGCAGCGACGAGGCTCGGGTGTATGCGGAATTGTGTCAGGCCATCGAGGAGTGGATTGAATTGCTGCACAAAGACGGCATGTCCCTGCCCGATTCTTTGTCGGCGAAATCATTCAGCGGCAAATTTGTGTTGCGCATTGAACCGGCCATTCACCGCCGTCTCGCGGCCAAAGCCCTTGCCGCCGGTGAAAGCCTCAATAGCTATTGCGTCAAGATGCTCGTGAAAGCGTGAACTCGTCAGCGGAACAAGATCGCGGACCGTTGAACACACCGGATACGAACACGCTGGCGCACTTGGCCGCACAGCCACGGTTCAAAGGTTGGTTGCGCCACCGGTTTCGCAAAGGGATGGCCGAGGATTCTCATACCCGATATGTCGATATCAAGACCCGTTTATGGACTGAAATAGTGGGAGTCAGTCCGCTTTGGAAAGCGAGCCTAAATCGGATCGCTTGGTCGGGTCGGCCGAGGCGGCGCGGTGGTTCGAGGTGGTGGTGAGTGGCGAAAGGTCAGTTGGCACCGATCGAATTGACGAAACCAAGAACTGACCCATTTCCGATGGCGGCCAAATCAAGGCGAACAGGGGATCGATGTCACAATTCTAGGACCGACCCTTTCCGTACGCCTTGGAAAGCGAGCCTAAATCGGATCGCTTGGTCGGGTCGGCCGAGGCGGCGTGGTGGTTCGAGGTGGTGGTGAGTGGCGAAAGGTCAGTTGGCACCGATCGAATTGACGAAACCAAGAACTGACCCATTTCCGATGGCGGCCAAATCAAGGCGAACAGGGGAGCGATGTCACAATTCTAGGACCGACCCTTTCCGAATCAATGCTTCCACTGCGCTGTCGGTCCGTTGCGGAAACTGATGCGGACGATGACTGCGGACGGCTAATCCCTTCAAGCCATCCGCCGCATATCGCTCCAAATGTTTATAGCCGGTCTTGCGGCTGATCCCGAACTGCTCGCACAGTTCCCTCACGGTAAATCGCGCGCTCTGCGCCAACATCACAAATCGAATAATCTCGTCCATAGGGCTCACAGTTTTCCAAGACATAATGCTCGGAACTGTAACCCATCACCCCGGTTCGTTTGTTACCTATCACTCCGATTCGCACCGTCATGCATTATGGCGGCTTGCGACTAACGCCACTTCACGGGGCGCTCACGCCTTTGTCTTTTGCTGCCGCCGTTTTTCCGCTGTTTATCAACGGCGGATTCCCGGTTCGGATAAAAACCGGGGCCTACGCTCACAATCGGCCATGCAATTCCGGTCCCCACCCCCGGACACCGCGGGGACGGTCACCCGTGTTCCTGATACACCAAAGCCCGCCAGGCGCGCGGCAGACTGTGCCGTGTGAAGATTGAATCAAACGACAAGACGCACGCGATCCCCGGCCCGGCCGTCGTCAGCCTGTCCCGATGGCTGGAGCAGGTGGGTGTGACGACATGCACGGCATGGCGCTGGCGCAAAAGAGGCTGGCTCAAAACCGTCAACATCGCCGGACGCCAGTATCTCACCCAGGAAGCGATTGATGAATTCCACCGCCGGACCAGCACCGGTGAATTTTCCCAAGTTAATAAAGTGCCGACGCCCAAATAGGCCGGAGTCGGTGGGTGAAGTTTCCTAAAATGACCTTTCGCTAAAAGGCGGGACTCCATGCGCGAACGGCGGACGCAATTTCCCCCTCCCCCCGCCACCCCGCCGGGACGGGTCGCCCGCGAAAAAAAGAGATTCCTTGTTGGCAGAAAATTCCATCAAGCCGCGTCAACGCTCGCTTTGTTCGCGAAAGTGGAACCCAATGCCCCTCCACTCACGCCATCGCCTCTTCCAAAACCACTTCGGGATGCCGCGCCGCCACGCGCAACAACACCCGCGCCGCGCCCGTCGGCTTGCGCCGCCCTTGTTCCCAGTTGTGCAGCGTCTTGACGGAAATGCCCAGCAGTTGCGCAAACTTGATTTGCGACAGCCGCAACCGCGTCCGCGTGGCCACAATCTTGTTTTCCCATTCCGCCTGTTGTCCGCGCTGATACTCCTTCGGATCAAGCTGGCGGCGGTGGAGGTGTCCGTTGCTGCCCCGTGTCACACTCCACACACGGGACGGGGCTGTTTCACCCCGCCGCACGGCTTTCGCCTGCCGGAGTGCCTCGCTCAATTCTTCAAAACGTTCTTTGTTCATGTTTTGTAATCCTCAACCAATGTTCGCAGTTGTTTCAGTTGGCCCGCGCTCAAATCTTCCTTCTCGTTCTTCGCATAAATGTCCAGCATCAGAATCCGGTCGCGGGCAACCACCCAGTAATAAATCATGCGCGCTCCGCCGCGTTTGCCATGCCCTTTGGCCGCCACCCGCAATTTCCGCAACCCGCCGGACTTGGGAATCACCTTGCCCGCGTCAGGCCGCACCAACAGCAGCCCTTGCACCCGTGCCAGGTCGTCATCGTCCAGCAAAACCATCACGCGACGGGTGAACGGTGCGAATTCTTCAAAAACCATTGATGTAAGGATACGCCAATGACGTAGGATGTCAAGAAATGCCCTTCCCTCAAGAGCCGGGAACCGTGGGGCAGGGGTTTCATAGAGGACTCGGTGGGGGCCTCGGAGACCATAAGCGCACGCTGGATTGGTCCTGAGTCCTTCAGGGCATCGAATGCGCCCAACCCGCCACGATGCCGATTGCCGGGCGCTGCGCTGGCGCTGGCGCGCGTTTGAATGGCTGGACATGCTGAACCCGAGGGGAAAAGATGTGTCCGGTGCGGCATGGCCAGCCCACCATTGGTTACTTTGTGGTTACTTTCTCCGCATCTTGACCGAAAAGCACGGAAGAGACAGCAAGAGCAGAAAAGCACGCTTTTGGAGATTGGCTTTCATCATTTGACCATTGTAAACATTGGTCAGAAATGCTGTTTTTCCTTGGGGTTTAAGGTGGTGGTAGGTGATGGATTCGAACCATCGAAGGCGTAAGCCAGCAGATTTACAGTCTGCCCCCGTTGGCCACTTGGGTAACCTACCCGCCGTTGCGGTGGCCGCACAGTAAGCCATGCCGCCTTGACCTTGTCAACCTGCCGCGCGTGCCGTAGTTTGACCGAATGTTCGATTCCCTAAGCAGCAAGCTCCAGGGCGCCTTTCGGAACCTGCGCGGGCTCGGGACGATTTCCGAGGCCAACGTCACCGATTCGTTGCGTGAAGTCCGGCTCGCGCTCCTCGAAGCCGACGTGAATTTCAAGGTTGCGCGGGATTTCATCGAGCGGGTCAGGGCGAAGTCCCTCGGCCAGGAAGTCATTCGGAGCATCCAGCCGGGCCAGCAGATCATCAAATTGATCCACGACGAACTCGTGGACCTGCTCGGTTCGCAGAACGCCGCGCTGGATCTGAGCAGCAATCCAAGCTGCATCCTGATGGTGGGCCTTCACGGTTCGGGCAAAACCACGTCGAGCGGCAAACTCGCCCGGTTGCTGCACAAGCAGGGCCGCGCGCCGCTGCTGGTGGCGGCGGACGTGTACCGCCCGGCGGCGATGACTCAGCTCGAGACGCTGGGCAGGCAACTGGATTTGCCGGTGTTCGTGAAGCAGGGGGAGAAGGACGTTTTGACGATCGCCCGGGGGGCGCTGGATTTTGCCGCGGCAAACAACCGCAACATTTTGATTTTCGACACGGCTGGACGGTTGCAGATCGACGAGCCGCTGGTGCAGGAGCTGGTGCAGTTGCGCGACCTGGTGAAGCCGCGGGAGGTCCTGCTCGTGCTCGATGCGGCGACCGGCCAGGAGGCCGTCAACGTAGCGACGCATTTCGACCAGGCCCTGGCGATCACGGGCTCGATCCTGACGAAGCTGGATGGCGACGCGCGGGGCGGAGCGGCGCTGAGTTTGAGGGCGGTGACGGGCAAGCCGATCAAGTTTGCCGGCGTGGGTGAGAAGCTGGAGGAATTTGAACCGTTTCATCCGGAGCGGATGGCCTCGCGGATTCTGGGGATGGGCGACGTGGTCAGCCTGGTGGAGAAGGCCGCCGAAGCGGTGGATCTGGACGACGCGAAGCGCATGGAGGAGAAGATGCGCAAGGGCCAGTTCACCCTGGAGGATTTCCTCGAACAATTGCGCCAGATGAAAAAGCTCGGCTCGCTCGAATCCATCGTCGGCATGTTGCCGGGCGGCGCGGAGATGCTGAAGGATGCCGACATGTCGAAGCAGGAAAAGGAATTTCGCCGCATGGAGGCGATGATTTGCGGGATGACGCCGAAGGAACGGCGCAGTCCGCAGATTCTCAATGCCAAGCGTCGCGTGCGGATTGCCAAGGGCAGCGGCGTGAGCGTGGCGGAGTTGAACACGATGCTGAACAAGTTTGGCCAGATGCAGCAGATGATGAAGAAAATGGGCAAATTCTCGAAGATGATGGCGCGCATGGGCGGGGGGTTTCCCGGGATGCTGCGGAGGTGAGCGTGATCCACGACGCGTCGTTGGACGAATTGTTGCAGCGGGTTTGGGACGGCCGGCGCATCGACCGGGCCGAGGCATTGCGGCTGTATCATCTGCCGCTCGAAGAACTCGGGATGCTCGCGGACCGGCGGCGCCAGCTCGCCCGGTCCGCCGCTCATGACGGTCGCGGCAACGAGATCGTGACTTACATCGTTGACCGCAACGTCAACTACACGAACGTGTGCAATGTCTATTGCAAGTTCTGCGCCTTTTATCGCACGGAAGAGGATGACGACGCTTACATCATCACGTTCGACGAGATGGACAGGAAAATCGAGGAGACTCTGTCGCTGGGCGGCACGCAGATCCTGATGCAGGGGGGGCATCATCCGAAGCTGACGAAGCAGTGGTATCTCGATTTGCTGTCCCACATCAAAGCCAAATTTCCACAGATCAACATTCATGGATTCAGCCCGAGCGAATTTGTCCACTTTCGCGAGGTGTTTGACGAGCCGATGGAGAAAACCATCGGCGATTTCAAGGCGGCGGGCCTGGGCTCGATTCCCGGGGGAGGCGGCGAGATCCTGGTGGACCGGGTGCGCCGTCGGATTTCCCCGCTTAAAGCGATGAGCGACGACTGGCTGGAGGTGATGGATGTGGCGCATGGGCTGGGGTTGAATTCTTCGGCCACGATGATGTTCGGGCATGTGGAAACGGTTGAGGACCGGATCGATCATCTGGACCGGCTGCGCGTTCAGCAGGACAAGACGAAAGGGTTCACGGCATTCATTTGCTGGACGTTTCAGGCGGAGCACACGAAGTTGAAGGCGCCGACGGTGGGGGCGCAGGAATACCTAAGGACGCAGGCATTGGGCCGGATTTACCTCGACAATTTTCCCAGTGTGCAAAGTTCCTGGGTGACGCAGGGGCAGGAGGTCGGGCAGGTCGCGTTAAGATTCGGCGCCAACGATCTGGGCAGCATCATGATCGAGGAGAACGTCGTTTCGCAGGCCGGGACGACCTTCCGCATGACGGTGGCGGACATGCGCCGGCTGATCCAGGAACTGGGGTACGAACCGCATCAGCGGGACAATTGGTATCGACTGCTAAATTGAATTCGCGTACATTCCCGTCATTCGCGGATAAAAACTTCTGTGATCCGCGAATTTCGCGAATGTTCGCGAATGGGGAGGGAACCAAAACAAAGGGATATTATGGAAAAACTGATTCTCAAAGACGAGGTTTACACCATTGTTGGCGCGGCAATGGAAGTGCATCGCGAAAAAGGGTTTGGTTTTTCAGAACCCGTTTACCAGGAATGCATGGAGATCGAACTTGTTTGCCGAAAAGTCCCCTCCGAACCACAAAGAGAGATGCACCTCTCTTACAAAGGCCGCCCACTCAAGAAGACTTACGTCGCGGATTTCGTCGCGTTTGGGAAAATCATTGTGGAGCTCAAGGCGTTGGACAAACTCACCTCACGGGAAGAATCGCAAGTCATTAACTACTTGAAGGCCTCCGGACTGGAAGTGGGAGTGCTTCTCAATTTTGGGGCGTCAAGCCTTGAATGGAAACGGATCGTGCTGACAAATCACGGTCCTGAAAAAGTTGATCTTCAGGCAGGATAGTGGAGGAATTCGCGTACCTTCGCGAGGGTATGAGTTTTGTCAACGGGGCGTCCTGAAAGACTCAGGTCGCGGTTGCAGAGCGGACGGAAGCGGGTCCACCTTAAGGACCAGTTGGTCAGCTAACCAGCAGGTGGGCTTACGGGAG
>Ga0224555_1005812_pt1 | contig 10022 bp, 13 predicted proteins | sample 714S23034metaG_FD_180687 | JGI IMG/M metagenome (GOLD analysis project Ga0224555, IMG submission 180687) | Peat soil microbial communities from Stordalen Mire, Sweden - 717 S2 30-34 | ecosystem: Environmental > Terrestrial > Soil > Wetlands > Peat | place: Sweden: Norrbotten County, Stordalen...
TGACCGACTTCCGTTCTGCGGGCAATCTCACCTGAAGAAGTGGGAGCCCGATGCTGCTTTCTGTCTTTACCCGCCACTCCACCAGCTGCAGATTTTCAAGAGACCGTGCCTGCCGCCGCTGCAACTGCCCCAAGTGGGTCGGCGGCCAAGTCAACGGGTATTACTTTCGCCAGAGCGCCAAAACCCGACAGTGGGCCGAGGCCGAAGAGGTGCGCGTCAAGCTTGAGGAGGCGCTCATCAAAGGCCTGCCGCCTTTCGGCACCGCGGTGGCGGCCGGTTCGGCGCTGCCAATCCCCACTCCGGCCGATCCCCCGCCGGCGTCCCGGACGGGAGTCCCGGAACCACGCGTACCGAAACCGCGGCCAAGGGTCACGGTGGCGCAAGCGGTCGACGCATACCTGGCCGATGCCGTGAGCCGCAGTGTCGAATCCTCGACCCTCAAAAAACTCGAAACCATCTTCCGCAAGCAGTTTCTTGCCTGGACGCGCGTTGAGGGGATCGAATACCTGGATGAACTGGAGCTGGATACTCTGCTGAACTTCCGCAACACTTGGGAAGACGGTCCCCTCGCCAAACAGAAAAAGCAGAGCCGCGTGATTGGGTTCTTCTGGGCCTGTGTGCGGCGCCGCTACCTCACCGAGAATCCCGCCGTTGGTCTTGGGAAGATCAAGGTCGTACAAATCCCGACCGACTACTTCCCGCCCGACGAGTTCGAGCGGATCATCGCCGCAACCTACATCCGCCGGGGTGATCGCGGAGGTGGAGATGTGAAGGCGAATCAGACGAGGCTTCCCAGCGGGCTGTCTGCGTCGATAACTGCAAAACGTCGCATACGCTGCGACTCCTCCGATTGACGGATGAGTTGCTGCGCCAAAGGAGCTTTGAATGGGAGCCGAAAACGAGCGCCCTCCAACATTCGTTGAATGGGTCCTGGCTCTGCTGGAAGAACGCTTTCCATGGCTGGGATCGGGACAAGATGAACCGGTCGGCGGAGCGGATACGGTCGATGAACTCGCCGACTTGTACAAGTCGCTGATTGAGCAACGCGACAAGGCGAGTCGCGAAAACGGTGATCCACGAGCGTAACCGGCATCGGTCGTCGACACCTGGAGGATCTATGTGCAATGTACGGATGATTCGAACGGAGCCCGGCCTTGTATCGATTCCCCTGGAGAAGGCCGTCTATTGTGAGAACTGCACGATGGTCTCGTCTTCGGCCCGGCAGCGGTGCGGTCTCTGCGGATCGGAGAGGATCGTCCGAATGGCTCCCTTGATCCCAGAGCCGTGGAACCCAGGTCCGGTGCCGGCTCTTGCCATGACCGCATAGCGTACAAGCCGCTGCGAGCCTCGTTTTGATAGTTGGCGATTGAGGCATGAACCGAGAATCCCTCCCGGCGACATCGGGTACCCACCACAAGATGAGCACCCAAAGGGTGCATGAAATTCATCTAGCATCGGTTGGCCATTTTTTTATCTTGCCCGATTTCGATTCAGCATTTCCGCCACTGTGGCTCGACCGGGTTTGGAGAGGTTCTTGTATGTCCAGGCCGCCATCGCCGCGAGTGTCTCGCTTACATCCTTCCCGGTCCGATCAAGGCCAATCACTTTTTGTTCTTCCGAAGAAGGAGAACAATCGATACGGACGTAGTGGCCGCGAAGCAATTCCTCCGTCCAAGAAACGCTCAACTGCTCCTGCGCATCGAGCGTCAAGAGAAAGACATCTTTCCCGCCATTTAGCCAACCCGAACTTCGTGGATTTCGGGAGGCTTTTCCGCCCTCTCTCCCCGCTGTGCCGATACTCAACATTCTGATGTCGTCAAGGCGTTCCGTTCGGAGTGCGTACATTACGGCGATCATGTCGGGGGCGTTTGCGATAAGTCCACCATCGACAAGGATGTTGTTTCCGAGCTTGTGTTCCGGAAAATAGGAAGGCGCAGCAGAGGTGGCGAGGGCAATATCGACGAGAAGGGTTGAGGGAGAGTTCTGCTCGCCGGATGTGAAGACTCGAGGGGCGTTGTCGGTAACATCCACACTGCTGACGACGATCTTCGTCTTAAGGTCTTGAATCGAAACGGCCCCGGCTGAGGAGAACATCGATTCTATAGCGGCCTTGAGGCCTTCTTGCGGGTAACGTCCCTTGAGAATACCCGTCTTGAGGCGTGGAATCCTTATCCCTTTTACTGTGTGGAAGCGTGGAAAGATGGACTCGGCATTTTGTTCGAAGGCCTCGCGCAGGTGCGAAGCTTTGACACCGGCGGCTAAGCCGATAGCCAGGATTCCACCAATCGATGTGCCTGCGATCAGGTCGAAGACCTCTGAAAGCGGTTTTTCGGCTTTCTTCTCAAGCATCTCCAAGAGAGTTGCAGAGTAGAGGCCGCGAAATCCACCACCCGACAGACAAAGAATCTGAAAAGGATTGCGCACCACAGTCGCAGGTCCGTTGTGCGTTTTGAGAACATGATCCGAGCTCACGGCGACTTGACCTTGAGTTTGGGGATGGCGGAATGAAAGGGGCGCGGCGCATCGACCAATGTAAATCCCTTATCAAGGGCCGTCGCGACAACCATCCGGGACTCTGAACTGACCTCTATCGGGTCTGGACCATCCTGGTGGAGCAATTTTTTCATGCGCATGAGCTTTGACCAGACGAGAGCGGCATCGAACGGGACGATGCCGTCATAGATCTTAACGCTCTGGATCGTCTTGTCCAGCGCGTCGTTAAGCTCGTCCTTTTCATTTGAATCCCGCACTTCCGCGATGTCATTCAGAGCCAGTCCAATGGATATTGAACTTAGCTTGATTGAACTCGCAGGGACGGTTGCCTTCCAGGCCTTCATTGCCGGCTCATTGGTCAATGTGTCGAGAAGACTCTGCGTTGACAGCAGGTAGATGCTCACCGGGCTGCCGAAGCCTCTACCGGCGTGGACTTCACCTTCTCCGTGTTCAACGCATGATCGCGACCCACCCTGAGTCCTTCAGTCAGCACGATTCTGTGTCTTGCCGGTTTGAATCCCGAAGCCTCAAGGGCTTCAGCGAAAGTCATTTCTCTCACAGTGGCTTTGATGATCGCCGCCAGGTCTTTTACCGAAAGTATGACGGTCTCCTCTCCGGGGGCTCCCTTAATGATTTGCAGATTGCCCTGCCTCGCCAGCCGGTTGATGGAGCTGAAATTGTCGCGCGCCTTCCTTACGGTCAGGGGGTGATCGAGCAAATGCAATAAGAGCAGCTCTGCCAGGGCCTTTTCCAGTCTCGAGTCCTCTTGAACCGGAAGGTCCTGCAAGGCCGTGAGAAATCCAAGATTCATGGCAATATCTCCAGGTCTTCAAAATAGCTCATGTGGCCACGTTTGTCAACAATAGGTGGCCACGCAAGCCCATACGGCCCAATATCCGTAGTGCGGACAAAACCGGACGATTGCGCCGCAAAGAGTCCAATACCAAAGTTCCCTTGTCATCCATGGAACAGACTCCGGAGTCGGCCCACGCTTTGTCCCCTTTTCCTGTGTCGAAATATGCCCAAAAACGGCGTCGTTCCACTCGGACTATGGGATAAGGCCTCGGCTAAAAGATTAAGGATACTAAGCACTCGTAGAAACCGGTGTCAAGGCATATCTAAAGTCGCTCCAGAAATCACGGTATCATATTGAAAACAAGTGTTTAGAAGCTCACACTAAAGAAAAGATTAGTACCGACAAGCGTGCAACTGGCCTTGGCCAGACAGGATGCAAAGGAACGGTATTTGTTCCTTGGGAGTCGGCCAGTATCTGCCGATCTGTTTGGCATGATCCTGGGTTGACGGGAACTGCCCAACGCGCGCGTCCATCCCTGAAGATGGAAGCTCCTAACTGGCTCATTTTATGAGAGATTCCACGAAGTGAGGTGTATACATGCGGAATGTCGCGCGTCTTAAAATGGGTTTCTACCCATTACCGGAGCCCGAGGGAGTGAAACTTCGCTCCCTGCTCACCTTCGCAGGGCCGGCTTCGGTGATCGACCCCTGCGTAGGACACCCGGAACACTTTCACAAGGATTCCCTGAGAACCAATTCGGGAGGTCCTCACTTGATTGTCGGCTGTGTCGATACGCGAGCGGCGCGGCAGGCAATCCTGTCCGCGGTCACCCGAGCGAATGACAGCACCGTCTACTGGCTCGACCTCGGCAACAACGCGAGCAGCGGTCAGTATGTGCTCGGCCAGCCTTTGAACGCAGCGAACCGCCGCTCCGCGGCCCGGCTCAGAACGGTTGCGAAACTCTACCCGGAGATCGTGGATGCGGAAGCGGGCGAGGATCCATTGCCCAGTTGCAGCGCGGCAGAGGCTCTCGAACACCAGGAGCCATTCATCAACCAGGTGTTGGCGACAAGCGCGCTCGCGATGCTTGCGAGGCTCTTTCACTACGGCATCCTCACCCATCACGGAGCCTTCTACAACGCCCAGACAGGGCGAATGGCGGCTTTGCCCGCTGACCCGCGGATGTGGGAGAGGATGCGTCGGCGAGACCGGCGGGCGAATGCAAAGCACTAAACATTTTGAACGATCGAGGAGTTCATCTTGTACCAATCCCAAGATAGTAAAATCCACGTCATGACCCCGACTGCAAAGGCAAAGAATTCGGAGCTTCAGGCTGCGCTCCGAGCTGCCCGTGAAAACGAAAGGCGCTGGCGCGAGATGCACGAGGAAGACTTGACCGACAGGGACTCCGAGGAACAGTGGGCCGCGACCGCGAAACTTCGGCGGCTCGAAGTGGAACGGCTTGAAGCACTGCTGGGCGAGATCGAGCGAGAGTAGTTCATCCAGCCTCAACCGAGTCCATCGGGTGCCGCCATATATTCACAACTGGTACGATCCTGACCAATAGCCCCACCCCAACAACTGATTCTCACTAACGAGGAAGGTGAATCCATGTTCAAAGAACTGGGTCCGCTGCTCCGGCAGAGGACCGTTGTCATGATTCTTACGCGTTTGGAAGACGACACCATTCGCGTCAACGTCATTCCCCGGAAGCTAAACGAAAGCGAAAACGACGCGCTCACCACTCCGCTCAGCGTGGCCGGCACGGCTGAAGATCTTGACGCCGAGCTGCCTTCCGCACTGGTCCAGTTCGTTGGCGCCCATCTCGAACTCAAGAACACGCTTGAAACCGCCAAGGAGCAGATGGCAGCGGCAGCGAAGACTGCAAAGGCGGAAGCGCGGTCGAAGACCTCATCGAAGACTGCGACGGCCGGAGCCGAGCCCGCCGCGACTGTGACAAAGAAGCCAGCAGAGATTGCGCCTAAACCGGCCGAGCCAAGGAAACCGGAGCCGGCGCGCAATGCGAGCCTCTTTGACATCGGACCAGCACCGGAGTCAGCTCCCCTGTCCGCATCGGATGAGGACGATGAAGAGGAGATTCTTGCCGAAGCCACCGAAGACGAGCCAACGGACGAATCCGACAACTTTGACGAGGCCGCCTAAGCGCCAATCCTAGTGCAGCGAGCGATTCCGTTACATACCTGGGGTCCGGATCGGTTCCCAGCGGAATCCTAGACCACTTCGATTGGAATCACCTGGCCACTTCCACTGCAATCGCCGGAACACATCCACCGTAGCCTGCATTCATGTGGGGACCTGGGAATTAGCGAAAAGCCCTCGCCCGAGGATCACAAGCACGTAAAGGCCAGAGACAATCAGGGAGGGAAGACGGAACTCTCTAGCGTAAAGCTCCTCAGAGAGAATCGCTATAGGAACCGCCGTATTCATTCCAAGTGCGCCTCCAGCCAGGGTCGAGTTGCGAAGTCCCGAGAGATGAAGAAATTGCAGAAGCAGAATGCCGGGTGCAAACGCCATTGCTGCCAGGAATTGTCTCCCGCTGACGACGAGCAAGGTCGGCGCTCGCGCAGTGATGATTGCAAACAGAAGCAGAGCAGCTAGCAAAGAGACTACGGCGCTCACTAGAGGAGGGTCCTTTTCTTGAGCGGTACTCCTGAGACCAAATTGTGCCGCGGTATGACAGCTCAGTACGAACAGGAAGAGCGCAACGACGTTGGCTCCGGTAGCAAATTGACCCTCCATAATCGCGAGGATTCCTAGAAGGAATAGAGGGACCAGGGCGGAAACCGTAAAGGATCGGTCGCTCCGCCCTTCCACGCGGCCGAAGATAAGAGCCGCTATTGGAGGCGCAAGGGCGGACGCGATTGTGAAGAGACCAAGTGGAAGTTGAGCTGGGTAGACGAGAAAAGCAGCATATGCAAAGCAAGCCGCAGGCACCCAGACGGATACCCCTATCAAATTCCTCTTGAAGACTTCATAGACTGCCCGGAATTTCAACGCCGCAATGGACGCCCCGACAAGCGCGTTGGTTATCATGAGGACGACGAGTCGATCTTGTGCCAACGGAAACAGCTTTTGGAGTCCGAGAAGGACTCCCGCAAGAACACAGTTACCCGCAATCAGCATTATGGCGCCGCGCATGGGATTGAGAGCACTGGTCCGCGTTTCAATTTGCATTTTGGGTGGTCTCGTGGCCCTTTCGGACAGTCTCTCACGGGGCTATACTGCGATCACTCACATATTCTGGCACACGGCAAACTCCGCCTGGAGATCGAATGACGCTTGAAACTGCGATAAATCGCACTCTCCAATCACGTTTCCAACAAGTTGACAGCCAAACAGATCCATCGCAATTTTTCTCCTATCTTGATCGTCTCGCTCAGCTCCCCGGAATCGAGAGATCGCGTGGAGCAGGTCTTCATTTTCTCCAAAGTCTTGAGCGAGGCCGAATTGCAGAGGTGGGATGCGGCGTTGGGACAATGGCCGAGCGCATTGCATCGGCAATGCCCGAATCAGTTCACGTAAAGGGTTGGGACAAGAGTGCCGCCATGATTAAAGAGGCGCAAGCGCGCTATGGTTCGGTTCCCCGACTTTCATTTGGAACGGGCAGCTTTGATTCGGTGGAGCCTTCTTCTCTTGAGGCCCTATGGTTGGAAAGGGTCTTGGTCCACACATCAGAACCGGAAGAAGCTCTTGCACGCTGCATCCGGGGTCTGAAGCCAAACGGCAAAATTGTTGTTCTAGAACCCGATTGGGGCACCTTGGTAATTAATGGTGTGGAGGAGGGTCTGCAAAGTAAGTGGTTGCTCGACCTTTGTGGGTTTCAGGTACGGGGAACCGTCGGTCGGTCGCTGCCAGTTCTGTTTCGGAAAAATTCCATTCGGGTTGACTCGCTTCAGGGATTCGTTATCCCATTTGCTTCCCTGTCAGAGCTCAATCAGATCATTAACATCGACTGGTCCTTGCAAACAGCCACTGCCAGAGGTACGACGACAAAGGCGGAGACCGATTTGCTACTCACGCAGCTGACGTCTGCGGATGCATCGGATGAATTATGTGGAATGTTTGTCCTTGCGGGGGCCTTCGGCACTCTGGTCAGGTAGCTTCTTGAACAGAATCGACGCGCTTCGACTTCGCAAGGAGATAATCAACCATCATTCCCGGCACATCAAGTCCCAGCTTCGGGAAAGTGGCGAATCCGCAGGGCATGTTCATCTCAAGGAGATAAATTTTCCCTCCAGGCCCGAAAATCACATCCACGCCACCTAACTCCATTCCCACCGAGCGCACCGAAGAGACCGCGATTGCTTCCACATGCGAGTCGAACTGCGTGACCCGGGGCCGAGATTCGTCGCTTGCGTTCGTCCGAAAATCGTTTGGCGGGTTATCGTATTCAAGGGATCCGACTATCTCGACCGGATGCCAACCGAGATGCGCGTGATGGCCATGCGCGACGCGGCGGCGCGGGACCGCCGTCCTCTCCGACGAGCTCAAGTCCGCTGTTGCTGGTCGCCGACTTGTCGCAGCCGTCTTCTTAACTTTCCGCTTTGAACCGGAGTTCTGCGAGCAGCAAGTGTTGCCGTTGTTCTTCGACATTTCGCTAAGCCACGCGGAGGCCATCAAACGCGTGCAGATGGAAGACTTGCTCAGGGAAGTCCGGTACGGCGTCGCTGTCTACTACGACCAGAACGGTCTTGCGGCGGATGCCAAGTCCGCCCGCCTGGACGTGCGCCGAATAGCCGTTCGCCATTCTACTGGTATCTTCCATCCTAAGAACATCTTCGCGCTCTTGGAAACCATTGAGCCAGACAAGAATGGTTATCACGCCCAAACCCTCATCGTCGCCAGCATGTCCGCGAACCTGACCCGCGCGGGCTGGTGGGAGAACGTTGAGGTCTGTCATATCGAGCAGGTTGAAGATGGCGAACTCACGCGGTTGAAAGATGACATATTTGGGCTCTTGGAAGGCCTGGAGCGGCGGGTGTTTGAGAAAGCTGCTGATGGCCACGCCGCGCTAAAGGCGATCAAGGCATTCCTCAGATCCACTGCACAGCGCCAGTTGCGCTCGTCCGGCGGCCTGTTGGAGACTCACTTCTTTGACGGCGGCACGGCGGTAGGGGAGTTTCTCGAGGGGGTCGCTGGTCGAGATCTTCGTGGCCTTAACCTCGAGATCATTTCACCATACTTCGACGCCGGACCGACATCGACCCCACTGTCAGATTTGATCGAGCGGTTCGCGCCCAGCGAGGTTCGGGTGTTCCTGCCAAAGAACGAAGCCGGTGAAGCACTGTGTTCGAAGGAGATCTTCGACTGGGTGAAATTACAACCGAGTGTGAGCTGGTCTCGCCTCCCGAAGGAGGTGACCCGCGGTGGCAAGGCAGAGAACGCCAAAGGACGAACGGTCCACGCCAAGGTCTATCGGTTCTTCTCGGCCCAGCCGAAGCGAGAGTTCTTGTTCGTTGGCTCAGCGAATCTCACTGACCCAGCGCATCGGCGCGGCGGCAATCTCGAGACCGGCTTTCTAGTACAAATTGACTCGCCGCGTCGGCCGGACTGGTGGATGGAGCTTGACGGGAGCAAGCCCGCTAAATACGTTTCGCGTAACGAGGAAGAGGGTGCGGTCAGTAATTCAGGATCACGGCTCACCCTCAGATATTGGTGGGATTTGAAGCTCGCGAGAGCGTACTGGGACGATCCCGGCAGGTCTCGCGTGTTGTCAGTGTCGTGGACCGGTATCGCACTTTTTGACATCGACCCACTCGAGAGACGCCAGTGGACTGATCTTTCGCCGCTAGCGGCTGCGGCTCTGGAGCTCGCGCTTCGGTCGACTTCGATTCTCATGGTGGAGGGCGACCGCGGGGAGGCCGTGCCGGTCCTTGTGCAGGAAGAGGGCATGAAAAGTAAGCCCTCTGCTCTCTTCGACTTGTCGCCGTCCGATATCCTGCGCTACTGGTCGTTGTTGACGGCCGAACAGCGTGCCGCATTCCTCGAAGCGAGGGCACCGGAGGCGGCAATTGGTGCCGACGCGAACCTCGTATCTAGGTATGAGCCCGTGGCGGAGAAGTTCACGTTTTTCGACCGGTTTGCGGGCATCTTCATTTCGTTCGGCAACCTTGAACGCCACATCCGGGATTCTTTGAATGCGGGCAACAACCGCCCAGCCGAGTATCGGCTTTTTGGCCAGAAGTACGACTCCCTCGGTCGACTGCTCGACAGAGTCCGTGAAGACAGCGAGAAGAGTCGAGACGAGATGGTCGAGCACTACGTGATAGCGCTTTGTGCGCGGCAAACCGTGAGGGAACTTCGACGAGATTTCGTCGATTTCTTTGTGGAACACGAGGCCGACGCGCGGCGACTGGACCAGCAACTTGCGATTGCCGGTATACTTCGCGACCGCCTCGCCGAGGGCGACGATCCGACAATGGCCGACTTCCTGAATTGGTTTGAAAAATGGTTCCTGCGCCGAGCGACGCCCGTAGATCTGGAGGCCAAAACGTGATCGACATAGTGGCGGCGAGGGAATTGATCGACTTCAACGCCAGCAATATAGGAGAGGCACGAGCCAGAGAGCAGCTTGCGGGCGCCGTGGCTACGCACACCTAACCCGGTCCGAGCGCGCCACCCGCGTCCCGACCCGCTTCCTGCCGGACAGTTGTCCGGCCCCGAGGTTCACATGGCAACATCACTTCTTTTGGACTCGCGTGGCCAGGCGGTT